>Ga0181526_10004215_pt1 | contig 11306 bp, 13 predicted proteins | sample PEATcosm2014_Bin_35_FD_119750 | JGI IMG/M metagenome (GOLD analysis project Ga0181526, IMG submission 119750) | Peatland microbial communities from MTU Mesocosm Facility, Houghton, MI, USA - PEATcosm2014_Bin06_30_metaG | ecosystem: Environmental > Terrestrial > Soil > Wetlands > Peat | place...
CCGGAGGAATGCAGAGTCTTGGCTTCGGGCTGCCATTGATTGAAGGTTCCCGCGACGCAAACGGCGGTGGCCGTAGGATGAGTGAATTCAAAGCGAACCGGTTGCAGTTGCAATCCGGGGCTGCGGACGTTGTCATGATCATGATGGTGTTTCATAGTTGGTGATTCATTGGGACGACTGACCTTCGCTTTCGGGAAAATGCTCCATTGCACATCACCATAGTGTACGGAGAAACCTTGCCGGTGCTATGGGGTATTACCCTACCACCAGCGCCATCGAATTAAATTACATCCCGACCGCGGCCCGTATGCGCCGGGAATTCTTGAGCGACTCGCCCGTTCAACCCAACAACGATCCCACGCTCACGCTTCCAAACTGAAACCAAGGGTTTTCCCAGTGACAACAAGGAACACCCTAGTCGCGGTCACGGCAGATGGGACGTAACGATGCTTATGCGAACTGTTTTTGAACAAAAGGTGGGCCGCGCCGACGTGGCCTTGGGTTCCTCTTCGCGAATCATGGGACTCACAAGGGTTCTCGGCGGAATCTTGTTCTTCGCCCTGCGCCACAGCCCGATCCAGGTTCTTGGCGCCTGGTCCCGGTTAGATGTTTGGAACGTAACCAGACGGGCCGTTATCGCAGGGGTGCTATTGAGCGGATTGGCGGTCGCTACGCCCTCGTTTGTGTTTGGCGCTCAAAGTGTCACCTTTGCCTGGAATCCCGTCACCAACGCCAATCTCGCGGGCTACAACATTTATTACGGCTCGGTCAGTCACAGCTATACCAACATGATTTCGGTTGGGAACGTGACGAACGCGACGATTTCGGGTTTGGTGGCAGGTGGAACTTATTACTTTGCCGCCACAACCCTGAGCACCTCCGGCTTGGAAAGCGGTCTTTCAGACGAAGTATCCTATACGGTTCCCAATACAGTTCCCATGATCCAGGTGACACCGGGGAGCATGGCGTACGGGAGGGTATTGGTGGGGACGAGCGCGACGAACAGTTTCACCGTACAGAATGTGGGGAGCGGGACATTGAGCGGGACGGCGAGTGTGGGAGCACCGTTCAGCGTGGTGTCAGGCGGGAGTTACAGTTTGGGAGCGGGCCAGACACAGGCGGTGATGGTGGCGTTCAGTCCGGTGGTGGCGAGCAATTACAGTCAGAGTGTGACGCTCACCGGCGGCGGGGGAACGAATGCGACCGTGTCAGGAAGTGTATCGACGGCACTTGCAGACGTACAGCTCCAGGTCACGCCTGCGAAGCAGTTCATTCTGACAGTGGCAGGCCAGACCGGCCACACGTATGACATCCAGGCAACGCAGGATTTCAAAACCTGGACAGTCATCGGCACCGTGACGATGGGAGTCAGTGGTTCGTTGGATTTCACCGACACAAACGCGGCGAATTTTTCAAATCGTTTCTATCGCATACGAGAATAACCGTGAAATGATTTCCAAGGCAGGGAGCTTGTTGCTGCGGTAGCAGGGCAAGATTACGAAACCGCTCCGGCTGTCTCCGGTCAGGGATCAACGGAAGTTAAAAATATGTCACCTTATCCCAGCCAAAAATGCTGGGGCCGGTCATGCCTGCACCTGGCGGCGGCGATGCGCGCCGGCCACTGGCGCTGGCATTTCACCGGCATCGGCCGGGAGATTCATTTCACGAGGCCACTGATCCACAAAGCCACGGCCGGCGGTGTTTAAAAACGGAAACGAAAATGATGAAACTCAAGGTACAGTCTGTCTCGGAAATCCTTTTTGACCAACCGATCCGTCGCACAACCAGAACCCCGGGTGCCGTGGTCGCCAGGCATCCGGGGTTCGTCGCGTACAGCGGCCATCGCCGGACGGTAGAAGCCAATCAAGCTCGAATTGACCTGTGGAATTTTTTGGAGGATTCTAGCCTGTAGCCAGCTTTTCCTGCGGAAGCAATCCGGCCCGCAAAGCAAAACGCACCAGGCCCGGAATGTCATGCACGTTCAGGCAACCCATCAATTTCATGCGGTGGTATTCGATGGTCTTGGGGCTGACCTTCAGGACTTCGGCGATGCCTTTGGTGTTCTGGCCTTCGGCAATCAGTTGGAGAATCTCGCGCTGCCGGCCCGTCAATTGTTCGAGCGGGCTTTTCCGTTTCGCGATCCCGTCCAAAAGGAAGCTTTTGGGCAGCCGGGCGGAGATTTCCTGGCTGAGATAGATCTCCCCGTGCGTCACGCGTTGCAGGGCGGTGGCTAATTCGGCCGTCGCCGCCTTTTTGAGCAGGTAGCCGGCCGCGCCCGCCTTGAGCGCGCGCCAGACGTATTCTTCGTTGTGGTGCATGGAAAGGATGATGACCCGCACGTCCGGAAATTCTTTGGCCAGGCGCGCCGCTGCTTCGAGTCCATTCAGGCCGGGCATGGCGATATCCATCAAAACCACATCCGGCCGGTGCAGTTTGACCAGTTTCAGCACCTCGCGGCCATCGCCGGCTTCACCCACCACTTCCACTCCCGGCAACTTTTCCAGCAGCGCGCGAATGCCCGCCCGCACGAGCGTGTGGTCATCGGCCAGTACGAGGCGAACCGGTTTGACGGGGTTGTTCATGGGGTTTCAGATTCGAACGGTGGGGTCTGCCACTTCAACGGGAACCAAGCGTGAACTTCGGTGCCCTGTCCCGGGCTGGACGTGAATTCCAGTCCGCCACCCGCCAATAACGCGCGTTCCTCCATGCTCAGCAAACCCACACTGGCGCCGCGCACAGCTTGCGCCCGGATGGCAGCCACCTCAAACCCGATCCCATCGTCGCGCACGCGCAGATGGAGTTGTCCATCTTCCTTGCGTAACTCAACCGTCACTGCTTTCGCCTGGGCGTGGCGCACCACATTGGTCAAGGCTTCCTGGGCCACGCGGAAACATTCGGTTTCAATCATCGGATCCAGGCGTTGCTCCAGCCGGTCGGCGTGGAACTCGGCCTGTATCTCCACCAGTGCCGCCTGCCGGTCGGTGTACCAACGCAAGGCCGGTTCCAATCCCAGATCATCAAGGATGGACGGGCGCAAATCCAACGAGATGTCATGCACTTGTTCCAGCACGCGTTCGACCACCGCGAGGCTTTCGTTCAAGCGCAGCGACACGGCTTCCGTGCTAGGCGACAGCAACATGGCTTGCAGGTTCAATTGCAGGACGGTGAGGGCCTGGCCGATTTCGTCGTGGAGTTCGCGCGCGATGTTCCGGCGTTCGGTCTCCTGCGCCTCCACCAGCCGGCGGGAAAGCACCTGAAGTTTGCGGCTGTATTCCTTGCGTTTTGCCTCGGCCTGCTTGCGCTCGGTAATGTTGCGAATGTTGCATTGAATGACCTTGCTGCCATCAACCTGATAGACGTTGCTGACAAACTCCACGTTGATGGACTTGCCGGCGCTGGTTTCCAGCGGCAGATCTTCGTAACGGACATAGGCATCACGCTGCAACTCCTTGAACGACGCCTTGGACGCTTTGGTGTCTTTGAACGGGCCAATCTCCCAGAGTTTGTTTCCCATCAGTTGCTCGCGAGTGTAGCCCAACATATCGGTCAGGAACGGGTTGACATCATCAATCTGCCCGGTGTCCGCGTTGAGAATCAGTATCCCGTCCTGGGCGGTTTCAAACAGCCGGCGGTAGCGCATTTCGGAAGTTTTAAGCGCGTAATCCGCTGACTGGCGTTCCACTTCGCGATGTTCCAAGGCTTGGGCCATCTGATCGAAGGTACGGGTAAGCTGGCCCAATTCATCTCCCCCGTGGGCAAGTCCCGTGCGCGTGCTCAGATCACCCGTGGCCAGCCGGGCGCTGGATTTTACCAGGGTCCGAACCGGGTGCAGGACCAAAAGATAGCTGCCGATCCAGCCGAGCAGGAAAGCAAAGAGGGCGGCAATTACCAACCCGGCCAGATTTTCAGTCAGCCGCTGGTCCGCTTCGGCAAAGAGAACCTTCCTGGGGATGCTGCTGAGAATGGTGACGACCTCGTCGGGAACCAGCTGGCTGTGCATGGCCGCGAACGCATGATAACCGGGAATTCCGTTCGAAGATATCGTCTCCACCACGCCGTGGTCCTCGCTGAAGACGATTTTCAAAAGTGAGGTATCCGGGAAAGACTGGCCAATCCATTTTTCCGGCGAGGGATAACGAACCAGGATTTTTCCGTTGCGGTCAATCTCGGTCCACGTCGCGCCTTTGGGCAATTGCGCCGGCAGCGCGGACTCGAAGTGGCTGACCCAGTCCAAATCCAGCGTGGCCAGGACCACCGCCTGGACCTGCCCGGTGGAATCCAAAACCGGATAACCGAAATCGACGGTGAACTTGTCGACCGCTTGTCCGTCCGCAAAATCGCCAATCGCGAAGGCGCGCGTTGCGAGCGTGCGGCGGAAAAACGGACGGTTCGATTGGTTGGTCGGTTCCCTCATCGGGTAGGCGCTGGCCAGAACCATGCCATCGGCCCTGACGACTCCCAAATTGGCGTAACGCGGATAACTGCCGAGCAGTTCGTCCAGCAATTTCCGGCAGTCCCGCCGGTTGCCCGAGCGCACTTGTGAAGACTCCGCCAGGGCGAGCAGCAGTTGGCGTGTCTGGCCGATCACCCGGCCCTCTTCCCGCGTGGCCAATTCCATCATCTCCTGCGAACGCTGATTCCATTCCTGTACCAATCTTTGACGCTCTTCCGACGCCGTGTACAGCGTCAATCCCACCAACGGGGCGCACGCCAGCAACACCAGCAACAGCAGGCGTAAACGCAAACCGGAAAATAAGTGACGGATAATGTTTCGCATACTACATGCCCGGGGCTGAACTTGTTCGACCGCCGCGTGATTAGCCTGTCCCCGACACCCTTGCTACAACCAAAAGCCGGACGCGTCGGCGTGATGCCTGGGGCGTTGCACAGCGTCGCGTTTTCTATTCCGTGTAAAACATGGTGCAGAAAATTACGATGGATGATTCCTCCGACCTCGGCATGGCGTTCGGTTCGGCAGGCGTCACGATGGTGTTCAGGTGCGTCGCCACCACCCGCAGATCCGGGTATTGCGCCAGAAAGCCATTGAGTTGTTCCTCCATGGCGCTCGCCGGCGACTTGCCGGAAGGCAGCTTATGGAGAATGACCTCGAATATTTTTACCTTCATGGTTTTGCGCCTGTCCAAAGTGCACCCATCCACGACCGACGCTCCGGACACAGGTTTGTTCCCGGGTTGGAATGTTCATGTTCGTCCACCACGAAAATGGGTTGGAACGGATTCGTCCGGCGTCGGGCTGGCGTGGTTTGTCGCCGGCAGCTTCAACGGGTGCATTCATAACTTCGACCTGTCCCGGCCGGTGGCGGATTAACCGACGCGCGGGACACGGATGTCGCCTGAATGATGGAGAATGCCGAAGGCGAACAACAGCCACACGACGACGCAAATCACCACAACGGCGTTGAGAATGTTTTTAATCTTTCCGTCCATGGGGATGTAGCTGTTGACCAGCCAAAGTAACACGCCGATGACGATCAGGGTGACCGCGAGAGAAATCAGTGACATGGATTGCCTCCCATTTGAATGAGTATTTTATTTTTCATGTGATGAATCTAAACCGGAACGCGAAACGGTACCATGGGGTGTTACCCTACCAGGAATTTCAGGCAACCAATCTTGACCCGCAGGTTGGGGCCATGCTGGAAAAAAGGAAACCGGCGAACGCCGGAGCCATGGATGGCCAACTAAATACCGAACTGCGGAGTGGAGTCCTCACAACCGTAAACCGTCGGCTAATGGCAGGTTTTCCCAGTTTGGCGGCGGCGCGTTCTGCCCGCGGGGACTGACGACTGCGCGCAGGACTACTCTCACTGTTTCCAACAATTGGCTGATGTAAAAGGGCTTTGGCAGCACGGCCACCGGTTCCAGCGACGGGTTTCGGGCCAGTTCGTGCATGGGCAATCTTGCTGCCGCCATGATGACCGGCAGGGCCATGCGGGCGGCCCGCAACGTTCTGACCAGTTCAACGCCGGTCAGCGTGGGCAGGTTGTGTTCGGTGATCAGAAGATTGTAGTTATTGACCCGAAGCGCTTTCAGGGCAGTGACACCGTCTTCGGCGGCGTCCACGTGGTAACCGGGACGCCCCAATGCTTCGGTGTACAGCAGGCGAAGGTCACGGTCTTCATCAACCACGAGAATGCGTGGGGGACAGAGATGCGTCGGGCACGGCATTGGGGCGCCGGCCGACACTACCGCTTGCAATAGTTCATTATCTTTCATAACACGATATATATAAGGTGGGAATGCTTGCGGGCGCTATGGGGTGTTTCCCCCACTGCAATTTCTGCGAATCCGACGTTTTTTTGCACACGGCAGAGGCACAGGCCACGAGCTGAAGGTGGAACCAGAAGAAAACGGCGGAACGTCCGAACAATTGATGGTCAACTGAACCCTAGGCCCGGAAGTGGAATCATTACAACCGTAAACCATCAGCCAATGGCTGGCTTCGCCATTCTGGCAGCGGCTCGAGTTGCCTAGGGGCGCTGTTGGTGGCGTGCAGGACTACTCTCACCGTTTCCAACAACTCGTCGATCGAGAAAGGCTTTGGCAACATGGCTGCCAATTGGAGCGATGGGTTTTGAGCCAGTGCCTCCGTGGGTAATTTTCCGGTGGCCAGGATGACCGGCAATGCCATGCGCGCGGAACGCAACTTCCTGACCAGCTCCACGCCGGTCAGCTTGGGCATGTTGTGGTCAGTGATCAGGAGGTCGAAAGCCTTGATCTGAAGCGCCTCCCAGGCGGCGGCGCCGTCTTCGGCGGTAACAGTGTGGTAGCCGGAACCCATCAGCGCATGGGCGCTGATTCGGCGGACGTCCCGGTCGTCATCCACCACCAGAATGCGACTGGGCCACTTCGTTGGGCATTGAAGTGGTGCGCCGGCTGACTCGCCCGCTGGTGAGACCGTGTTATCTTTCATTGCAAATTCAATAATGAACTGGCGAACCGGGCGGGTGCCATGGGGTGTTTACCCCATGCCGGGTTAATGTGAATTCAGACACTCCCCCGCGCCGCGAAGACGGTCAACGAGCAGTTGAAAGCGGGCATTAACCTTCATAACTGGACTGGGGTGAACACCCCATAGCCTTTTTCAGCGCACAGCTCCATAGTCTTCCTGTCTTTATGTTCACGCCTAAACTCATGAAAACAGTTTTCGGCAAGGCCAACCGAAGCGGCTTTTACCATTTCGTGACGCCGGTATGCCCCAGGAACCGCGCACCGGAGGCCGGATTTGACGTTCTGGGCACAATCATGGTTGTCAGTTTGTCGGTGGGAGTGGTGCTTTTGATGCGTCTGATTCTGACGAATTGATGGATCCCGGTTCGTCCGGCGACCGATCCGGTGATGGTACAGTTTGAAAAGTGTTTTAGTTGGGCTTTGGCCTTTTCTCTCAACCAAACAGTTAAAATGCCATTAACGTGCTTTACACCAAAGTTTCCCATCGGGAATCATGGACGACGACCTTCAAGCACGAAGCCAAATGATCCGCAGAACGATTCATTGCCGCCTGCTGGAGAATAGGTATTGGTTCAAGGTCAAGGATTCAGATGTCTCGCGTTTCGGGACAGGAATGGACAATGGAGAAATGCTTTCAGTCGGGATAACAACTACAGGGCACCATCCAGGTGATTAAATTCGACTGATATTTCTCCCCGCGTCCGTGGGATACGCTAAACGATGGTCAACTGGACGCTGCTTTCAATGATGCCCGTACTGATGGCGTAACGGGTGAGACCAGCAGTGTCGTGGATGTCGAGTTTCTCCATGAGATGCTCGCGATGTTTTTCGACGGTCTTCATGCCGATCCCGAGTTCCGCCGCGGTTTCCTTGTTGGCCTTGCCTTCGGCGATCAATTGGAGCACTTCCATCTCGCGCGAAGTCAGTTTGACAGCTTTCTTGTTGAGTCGTCCGACGCGATCAGGCGATGGCGGATTGAGACGATTGAGTCGTCTGGAAATTGAGGGACTGAAAAACGTTTTTCCCTTTTGGACTTCCCGAATCGCCTGGCACACTTCGTGGGCAGAGGTCTGTTTGAGCAGAAATCCCACGGCACCGGAGTCGGTTGCGTTGTTGACGTATGCGTCGTCACTGTGCGCGGAGAGAATAAGCACTTTGGTGGCGGGGAGGGCTTTGAGCACTTGACGGGTCGCTTCCAAGCCGTTGAGCAGGGGCATGGCGATGTCCATCAGCACGACGGCTGGACGAAGTTTTTTGACCATGGCGAGCGCCTGGCGGCCGTCTTGCGCTTCGCCGACCACTTCCAGATCCTCTTCGAGTTCAAGCATCTTGCGAAATCCTTCGCGCACAATCGTATGGTCTTCCGCCAGCAGTACGGTGATTTTTTTCATGGGAATTTGATGGCTGCTCCCAGAATTTCGCGATGCGAAACGGGGAGGCGGCGTTGTAGGTTGAAAGTCAGGTTGGTTTCAGTTGTTTGTCCCCGGACCGCTGCCGTTCCGTTCCTGGTAAAGTGATAGGCCGGTTCGAAGATCATTTTCCTGTTTCCCGCCGTGGTGAACCACAGCTTGAGCGTTCCGCGATTAATGTCAGCGGGTGTGGCCGTGGCATCAATGTGTCGGCTCCGGCCACCTTTGCCACTCGTGGTGGCGGTCCCGATGATCGCCTCGACTTTTCCCTGATTAATCCCGGCCAGTGACTCATCTGAAACGACTATGGCCAGCCGGCCCTTTTCGTTCTTCAAGAAGTAGGGAAACACCTTCATCTTGTAGTCGCCCGAGTAAACGCCATCCGCGCGCCGGAGCGCACCGATGATCAGGGTGGCCCTGCCGGCGGCAACGGGCATGGAACTGGGATCGATCATGAGAATACGATCGCCCGGCGCGGAGTTTGTCGAAACGGGTGCCGCATGGGTGTCACCCCACCCGGCGGCGAGCAACGCCAGCAGAACAGTGATTCGTTTCATATAAATTCAATTTTTGGGTTCAGCGGGCGCCGTCAGCGCCCCCCCCCCCGCGGCTTTACCGTTCGAAAATTGGGCAATGATGGTGGTGCCTTTGCCCTGGACGGACTCGACGCCAAAATGGCCACCGACCATTTCCAGGCGTTCCCGCATGCCCAGCAATCCCAGGCGTTTGCTTCCCTTCCCGTACAGTACGCGATCCACCTGGAAGGATTTGCCATCGTCTTGTATTTTCATGCAAATGCCTTCTGGCAGTTTTTGAATGCTTACTTCCACCTGGCTGGCGTGGGCATGGCGGGCGACATTGGTGAGCGCCTCCTGCGCGACGCGAAAGAGCACCGTGCGCCGGGCCGTGTCCAATCGTTCCACCGCCGCAAAGGCCTTCAGGTGAACGTGGATGCGCGTCCGTTTGGAAAAGATTTTCACAAACGAATGAAGAGCGGGGATCAGGCCGAGATCATCCAGCACCGCCGGGCGCAATTCGCGGGCGAACCGGTGCACGATGTCCACCGATTTTTCCACCAGCCGCTGCGTATGGGCGATGTTGCGGTCGAGGCCCTTGGTGTTGGTCCCGGCCTGCCGGGCCAGGGCCGCCAGCCGGACGTTGATGCCCGTCAGAGTCTGGGCGATGACATCATGCAGTTCGCGGCTGATCTCCCGGCGTTCCTCCTCCTGCGCTGAAAGGATCTGACGGGACAACTGCCGCAACTGCTCCTGCAGGCGATCCGACTGTTCCAACAACTCGCCGTAATGGTGCTCGCTTTTTTTTAGTGCCGCCTCCACCGCCTTCCGCTGGACGATTTCCTGTACCAGCTCCAGGTTCGACGCGGCCAGCTCCATGGTGCGCTGGCTCAGCATCTCGACGATTTTATTCAGATGGCGGGCGGCCTCCCGCGCGGAGCGGCGAATTTTCTCGGTCGGGGTGATTGCCTCGATAAAGAAAGTCCCCGCCCGCCGGATGAGCATGGCACGTTTGCCGGCCGGGATGCCGGGCAACAACTTGGTAACCAGGATTTGCTCATGGAGCTTGGCGATGTCCAACGTCTGCAGGCCGGTGGCCAGCGCCTGCTGGCCCATGCCGTGCGCCGGGTGCAGGCTAGCCCTCGGGCCTTGCTTGAGATAGGCCAGCAACGCCGACTGATAACGTCTGGAAAATTTAGCTTTCATGAGCTGCCGAATTGACGGGCGGCCCGCCGCACGGACTTCGCCGATTTTAGCACCAACTGTTGCGTGCTGGCGATTTCATTCTTCAGACCCTTGGTGTTGCTCCGGGCCTCCTGTTTTAAAGTGAGCAGCCGGACATTGATGCCCAGCAAAGTCTGCGCGATTTCATCCTGAAGCTCGCGGCTGATTTTCTTGCGTTCGTCCTCCTGCGCCGCGAGAACCTGGTGCGTCAGTTGCCGCAATCCTTCCTGTAGTTGCAGGGAATACTTCAACAGCCGGGCGTAGTGTTCGCTGCTGATCTTGAGAGCGGCTTCCACACTTTTGCGCCGGACGATGCCGCGTTGCAACAGGCGGTTGGTCGCAGCCAGCTCCACTGTGCGCCGGCCCAACGTGTCATTCAGCCGGTTCAATTGAATCTTGCTCTGCCGCGCGGCGCGATGCGTCTCCACGATCGGGGTGAGGGCCTCGGCAAAAAAAATCTCCGCCCGCTGGATGAAACCATTCTTGCTCATGGATAATTCCAGTGCGGTGACCGCCCGCTCGTGAATCCGGGCCAGCTCCAACGTTTCCAGCCCGAGCGCGACCGCCCCGCGTCCCAGTGCCAATGCCGGCTGCAAACTCGCGCGCGGTCCCTGCCTCAGGTGTTTTCGCAATGCCGTCACATATCGTTGTGACAACCCGATTAATTTTGGTTTCATGTTGTCATGCTGGCTTCGGCCGGACGCTCCGGAATGCTTGGTCTCACAATGGCATGCCTGCAATCCAAAACAACTATCAGATGATTGCCTCAATCTGTATATGGGGTGAACACCCCATGGCAAACGGCCAGGGCCTCCGAACCGGGGTTTGCGCCGGATTCGTTCTTGCCGAACACCCCCGAAATGCGCAGTCGGGTTTCACCCCATATTAAGAAGCCGCCGGATGGCGTAACTTGGTTCCGGCGAAAAAACCAAATTAATAAAATAACAAAAAGAGAAGGGAACAATATGTTCTTAGGCATTGGTGGAATACTGGGAATTCTGTGGGTGCTGGGGATGGCGTACGGCTACAGAATGGGCGGGGCGATCTACATCGTGCTGGCGGCTGCCATATTAATGACGTGCCTCGGGCTTCGTCAGTGGTGGCAGCGACCGGTGGCCTAAAGCACGGCGGGCGTGTCAGCAACGGCGCGAGAATGGCCCTGGCCAGAGGGTTGACCCCGGGAGCGA
>Ga0181526_10004217_pt1 | contig 11301 bp, 8 predicted proteins | sample PEATcosm2014_Bin_35_FD_119750 | JGI IMG/M metagenome (GOLD analysis project Ga0181526, IMG submission 119750) | Peatland microbial communities from MTU Mesocosm Facility, Houghton, MI, USA - PEATcosm2014_Bin06_30_metaG | ecosystem: Environmental > Terrestrial > Soil > Wetlands > Peat | place...
TCGAAAGCATGGACCAGATGGCCTTCACCCCCCTGCCGATCCACTCGTCGGCGCGGGCGAACGAGTCGAGCACGGTCTCGTTCTCCGCGGCCTCCTGCAGCAGGATGTCGTTCGGGAGCGGGATGACCGCGTCGCACGCGCGCCTGAGGGCCGCAAGCCCCTCCTCCGCCTGCTTCAGGCGGCGCCCCCCCTCGAAGCTGAACGGAAGCGTCACGAATGCGATCACGAGGGCTCCCTGCTCGGCCGCGATCTCGGCGACGATCGGCGAGGCACCGCCTCCCGTGCCGCCGCCCATCCCGGCCAGGATGAAGACGAGGTCGTAGTCCTTGACGACGGCCGCGATCTTCTCGCGGTCGTCCTCGGCGGCCTGCCGCCCGAGCTCCGGGTCGCCACCCGCGCCCAGGCCGCGCGTCGTCCCCATGCCGATCAGGACCTTGTCCTGGACCGGCGAGCTTGAAAGCGCCTGGTGGTCGGTGTTTACGACCGCGAGCTGGAGGCGCTCGAGGTTCTCCATCTTCAGGCGATCCACCGCGTTGGAGCCGGCGCCGCCGACACCGACGAGCTTGATGGACACGCTGCGGTCGCCCGGGGCCTGGTGCTCGAGGGGAAGCTCGCTGGGGTTCATGTCGATGCGAAAAGGCGGGTCACGCCCTGCAGGAAGCCGCCCTTGCGGCGCTTAGCGGCGGCCTGGTCACCCTGGCTGCTCACGCCGTAGTAAAGGATGCCGAGCGCGGTGTGGTAGCCGGGGTCGCGCAGGTTCTCGTTCACCCATGACGGCGCCTCCCCCAGGCGGGCGGTGGTCCCGAAGGCCTTGGCCGCGCAATCGGAGATGGCGGGCATCTTGGCCGCCCCCCCCGTGAGCACGACGCCGGCGGCGCATGTCTCCGGTGAGAACGCGGGGCCGAGCTTCCTCTTGACGACCTCCATGAGCTCCCAGGCGCGGGCCGCCGTTATGCTCTCGATCGCGTGGCGCGCAAACTGGCGGTCGCCTATGGAATAGTTTCCGTCAAGCCAGACCTTCTCGGCCTTGTCGCGCGCATTGGCGACGGCGCGCCCGTACCGGAGCTTGAGCTTGTCGGCCTGGGCCTGGGTGAGCCTGAGCCCGAGGCTCAGGTCGTTCGTGAAATGCCCGCCGCCCACCGCGACGACGCCCGTCGTGTGGGGCACCCCGTTCCTGTAGAGGACGAAGTCGGTCGTGCCCGCGCCGATGTCGATCGCCAGCACGCCGTTCTGGCGCTCCTCCATTCCCGTCACCATGTGCCCCGAGGCCAGGCTCGAGAGGACGAGCTCCCGGACCTCCAGGTTGAACCCGCGTATCACGTGGATATTGTCGGCGAGGCGCTGCTCCTGGCCGTGCACCGTCCAGTAGCCGACCTCGAGCTTCTGGCCGACCAGGTTCTCGGGCGAAGTGGGCACCAGCCGGCCGTCGACCCTGAACGGCCGGCGGATGTTGTGGACCACCATCCGGCCGACGGGCAGGTCCTTGGCCTTGGCGAGCTCGCAGACCGTCCGGATGTCGTCCTTCTCGATCATGTTGTCGGCCGCCTTCACGTTCAGGGAGGCCTCGTTGTAGAACCCCTCCAGGTGGCCGCCCGTCTGCGCAAGGTAGACGTGGTCTATGCGCTCGTTGGCGTCGCGCTCGGCCAGCTCCAGCGCGCTCTGGGTGCACTCCGTGGCGGCGCGGTAGTCGACCACGGAGCCCTTGATGACGCCCCGGGACGAGCATTCGCCGCACCCGATGATCACGATCTCGCGCCCGGTGTACTCGCCGACAAGGGCGACGATCTTCGAGGTTCCGATTTCAACTGCTCCTATGAAGGTCGGCCTTGAGCTCACGGTTTGGGTCAGTTCGGGAGGTTGGAAAGGTCCGGGAAGGCTATCAAGGGCCGTTTGGCCGGCGCGACGGCCTCGTCGGGCGCCGTGCCCGACAGGGTCGGCGCGGCCGTCCCGTAGGCGACGGGGACCTGGGGCCCCAGCGAGAGGTCGACCTTCCTCAGCGGGCGGGTCGGGTCCGACGAGGAGTCGATCAGAAGGTCGAGCCGGGCGATCTGCCGGAGAAAATTCTCATTGGTGCCGAAGACGACCACCATCCCGTCCTTCGAGCGGATCTCAATCTCGCCGTCCGCCGCCAGGCGCCCCACCGAGACGACCTGCCACGTGCGGTAGAGGTTCTCGGCCTCCAGCTTGGCCGACGCCAGGAGGTCGGAAACGGCCGACATTCCCGCGATCGGAGCGATCGAACCGCCCTGGCGCACGACCGCCGCGCCCTCGATCCAGGGAAGCGAGGCGACCATTCCCGGGTCGAAGCCCGTTCCCTCAAAGGCGACCCCGTCCCTCGAGACCAGGAGCGTGCGGGGCGCGCCGGCGCCCGACGGGTCCATGAGCCGGACGACCGGCGAGCGCTCGGAAACCCGGACGGTGAGCGTTCCGGGAAAATCACGGCTGACGGAGGCGGAGGCCACCTGGGGGTCGGCTAGCACCCGTGAGCGCAGCTGGACGAGGTCGAGCCCCATGAGGGTGGCGTTCGTGGGGATGGCGAGCGTCCGCGCAAGCCAGTTCCTGTCGAGGACGCCGTCGGTGACGAGCACAAGGTTGCGGACCCTCTCCGACTTCGCCGCGTCGGAGAGGGACGCCGGTCCCTTCCGCAGGATCGCCGAGACGTCCCACGCGCCCCAGCATACCGCCACGGCCACGGAAACGCCAAGGATGGCGCGCACGGTGCCCAGGGCGAGGCGGCGGCGCCCCTCGCGCGACATGGCGCGGGGCCGCACGTGCTGGGGGATGTCCCTCCAGCTGCGTGTGTCCGGCAGGTCAAGTGTGTCGTTGCTCATGGTCGGCGCGAGGCGGTGCCCAGGCGGAAGCGCTCGACTGCGGGCGAAACCATCTCCCTCACCAAGGCCGTGAAATCCAGTCCCGCGCACCGAGCGCTCATCGGCAGCAAGCTCGTCTCCTTCATGCCGGGAAGCGTGTTTATTTCGAGAAAAAACGGCACGTTCTGCGGCGATAGGATGAAGTCGACGCGGGCGTAGTCCCGGCAGCCGCAGGCGGCGAACGCCGTCTCGGCGGCCGCCCTGACGGCCGCGGTCAGCGCCCCGTCAAGCGGCGCCGGTGCCGTGTATTCCGTCATCCCCTTCGTGTACTTGCTCGCATAGTCGTAGACGCCCGACTTTGGGCTGATCTGGACGACCCCCATCGCCGAGCCCCCGAGAATCCCCACGGAGAGCTCCCGCCCGTCGATCCGGCGCTCGACGAGCCAGCGGCCCCGGCCGGCGCCGCCGAGCGCGGCCTCGAGGCCCGCCATGTCGGAGACGACCGAGAGCCCGACGCTGCTGCCCTCGTTGTTGGGCTTGACGACGACCCGCACCCCGAGGCGCCTCGCGATCTCCGCCGCGGCCGGCTTCTGCGCGGCGTCAAAGACCACGCCGTCGGCTACCCGCACGCCCGCCTTCGCCACGGCCTCCTTCGTCAGGGCCTTGTCCATCGTCAGCCGGCTGGAACCGGCGTCGCACCCGGCATAGGCCCCGCCGGCCGCATCGAGCAGGCCCTGCATCCCGCCGTCCTCGCCAAATGTCCCGTGGAGCGTGGAGAAGACGACGTGGCGCGCCGGGTCGTAGCCCTCAGGAAGCGCGTCGGCCCCTATCGTGAACAGGCGCGTCGGGAATGACCGCGAGAGGGCGAGCGCGCACGCGAGGCCGGAACCCGACGAAACCTCGCGCTCGGAGGAGGTCCCGCCTGCAAAGACCGCGATCACGGTGCCGCTCACAGCACGTCCCTCCAGTCCTTCCCGTAGAGAAGCACCTCGGGCTCGAGGTCCACCCCCTTGGCCTGCCGCACCCCGGCCCGCACCCGCCGCACGAGCTCGAGGACGTCGGCGCTCGTCGCGCCGTTCCGGTTCACGAAGAAGTTCGCATGCACGCGCGAGACCTCGGCGCCCCCGACCCGGGCCCCCTTCAGGCCGCTTTCCTCAATCAGGCGGCCCGCGGAGGCGCCCGGCGGGTTCTTGAAGATGCAGCCCGCGCTGGGCTCGCGCGGCTGGGACTCCCTCCTTTTGCGCCGGTAGTCGTCAATCTGGCGGCCCACGGTCACGGCATCGGACTTGGCCAGCGGGTGCAGGACCGCCCCGAGGGCGATCGACTCCCGCAGCTCGGCGCAATACCGGTAGTCGACATTCATCGCGGAGCGCGGGAGGGTCGCGACCGACCCGTCCGGCGCCATGAGCCTCACCTCGTCCACGACGTCGAAGATCCACCCGCCCATTGCGCCCGCGTTCATCCTGAGCGCGCCGCCCACGCTTCCCGGAATTCCCTCGAGGAACTCAAAGCCCGCGAGGCCGGCCGCCGCGGATAGCCCGCAGAGGTTCTTCAGCCTCAGGCCCGCGCCCACGCGGACCCGGCCGTCGGCAAGCGCCTCAAATCCCGACCACGACTCGTTGGAAAGCGAGATGATGAGGGCGTCCACCCCCTCGTCGGGAACGATGAGGTTGGAGCCCCGCCCGAGCGTGAGGACGGGCACCGCCCTCCTGCGTGCCTCGACGAGGAGGGTCCGCAGGTCGCCCTCGGTCGCCGGCTCGGCGTAGAGGCGCGCCGCGCCCCCGACCCTCATAGTGGTCTTCTCCGCCAGCGGCTCGTCGCGCACGAGCACCGCGCCGCCGGAGAGGAGCGGCCCCACGTCCGCCGCGAAGGCGTCCCATCTCCTCGATGCCTCCACCGCCCTCCTCGCCTCGACGATCCATTCGCGGGCCCTCTGGTCTATGTCGCCCGCTCCGACGAACAGGACCAGATCGCCCGGCCGGGCATCCCGAAGGAGGGAGGAGAAGAAACCCGCGGCGTCGCCCGGCAGGTAGCTGACCTTCAGGAGGGGAGAGCCCCGGCGCATCTCGACGTAGATGTCCGCCGTCGTGCCGCCGGTCACCGGGCGCTCGCCCGCCGGGTACACGTCCACGAGGTGGACGCTGTCGGCCAGGGAGAGGGATGCGGCAAACTCCGCCTTGAACTGGGCCGTGCGGCTGTGCCGGTGGGGTTGAAAGACCGCAATCAGGCGCCCGCCCCGGGCGACGCGCCCGCGAAGGCTGGAGAGGACGGCCCGGATCTCGGCGGGATGGTGGGCGTAGTCCTCCATTACGGTAAGCCCGCCCTCCTCCATGAGGACGGCCTGGCGCCTGCGGACCCCGGGGTAGGCCGAGAGCGACCCGCGCGAAGGCGGCACCCCCATGAGCTGCGCCGCAGCGAGGGCCGCCGTGGCGTTCGACCCGTTGAACTCCCCGGCCGCCCGCACGAGCACCTCCTGGGCCTTGAACCTGCCGCCGAGCATTAGGGTCATCACCCCGTCATTCTCGCCAGTAATGATGCCGGAGAACTCGCCGGTCCGCCCGAACGTCACGGCCTGCGCCGCGAGGCTGAGCGAAAGGGCGCAGGAGTCGCTCACCAGCACCGCGCCCCGTGTGCGGGAACACAGCGCCATGAAGGCCGCCTTGAGCTCGTCGGGGCTCCCGTAGTGGTCCGGGTGGTCCCAGTCGAGGTTGAGGAGCACCGTGATCTCGGGCGAAAATCCGCCGATCGTGCCGTCGCTCTCGTCAACCTCCGCGACCACCCATTCGTTCGAGCCCGCGCCAGCGGGCGCGGTGGAATCGTTGAATAGGCCGCCGGCAACGTATCCGGCGGGGAAGCCGGCCGTCCTGAGCGCGGTGACGAGCATGGCCGTAGTCGTCGTCTTCCCGTGCGAGCCGCAGACCGCCACGAGCTTGCTGCCCCGCAAGGCCTCCGCAAGCAGCTCGCCGCGCCTGACCCGCGGCAGGCCGCGCAGGCCCGCGGCGGCAAACGACGGGTGCGAATCAGGGATGGCCGACGACCGGACCACGAGGTCGCACTCCATCGGGAGCGGCCCCACCGCGACACCCGCGGCCGCGAGCTGCTGCGAGACGCCCGGGGTGAGCGCGTCGTCCTCGCCCGACACGCTCCATCCGCGCCGGGCGAGATAGATGGCGAGGGGGGCCACGCCCATCCCCCCCACCCCCAGGCAGTGTATCCGGCGCACGCCGATCCCGAAGAGACCCGGAAGCGGCGACGCTCTCATGCCCGCGCCCCGGCGGGCTCGCCGGGAATCCCCGGGTGCTCCTGCCCGGCCATCTCCTCCAAGTCCGCCACCATGAGGTCGAGCGAATTGGCCCGGTCCATCCGCTTAAGGTTCTTGCGAAACTGCCGCAGGAGCCAGTCGTTGAAGATCAGGTCCAGCGCCTCGGAGTGAAGGCCGCCGAGCGCGGACTCGTCCACGACGAGGCCGCCCCCCTGCCGCTCGAAGAAGGCGGCATTGGCGCGCTGATGGTCGGAGGCGGCATGGGGATAGGGTACCAGGATCGCGGGGGTCTCGCAGCGGACCAGCTCCTCAAGGGTGCCGGCTCCCGCCCTGGAGATGACGAGGTCCGCGGCCGAGAGCAGCTCGGCAACCCGGTCGCAGAACGGCATGAACACGGCCTTGACGGCCTCGCCGGCCTTGGACCTGAGGACGAGCGTCTCCGCGGCCCCCTTCCCGAGGCCGGTCACGCAGACCACCTGGACGCCCTCGGAGGCCAGCGTCTCCAGCCGGGCGCGAGCCCACGCGTTCAGCGACGAGGCCCCCTGGCTCCCGCCAAGGATCGCCAGCACCCTCTGCGCCGGCTCAAGCCCGAGCGACTGCCGCGCCTGGGCCGCGGGCATTCGCACGATCTCCCGTCGGACGGGCAACCCGGCGTACCGCGTAGCGGCCGCCCTGACCCCCGGGACCCGGATCCCCTGGGGCACGTACACCCGCTTGGCAAAGCGACCGAAGGCGCGCACCGCGAGGCCGGGAACCCGGTTGGCCTCGTGCATCGCGACCGGGACGCCCTTCAGGCGCCCCGCGGCCACCGCGGAGGCCGAGGTGAAACCGCCGAACCCGACCACGGCGTCCGGGCGCAGGTCCCTGAGGGCGCGCAGGCAGAACCGGAAGGCCGCCGCCTGCGACACCACGAACCGCGCCATACCCACCGGATGCCAGGAGAAGCCGCTGCCCGGCATGCGCTCGAAGCGGAGATGGGGGTATTTCTCTACCAGGCGCGCGTCCACCTTCTTCATGCTGATGAGGAGCGTGGCCTCGTGGCCGCGCGCGACCAGTCCCTCCGCGAGCGAGATTCCCGGCGAAACATGGCCCCCGGTCCCCCCGCACGAGATGAGGAAACGGCTCATGCAAGCACCTCGCGCATGGCCCCGGCCCCGATCGGGAGGGCGGCCCGGCCCCAGGTTCGCTGGGTGTTTATGAGGACGCCAAGGAGGAGGCCCATGAGAAGGAGGTTCGAGAGGCCCGCGCTGATGAATGGCAGGGACATCCCCTTCGTCGGAAGGAGGCCCGTCACGACCCCCAGGTTGATGATCGACTGCAGGCACATGAGGAGCAGGCACCCGGCTGCGAGGAGGAAATGGAACAGGTTCGGCGCGCGCCTGAGGTGCGCGAGCCCGGCGATGAACATGACCGCAAAGAGCGCAACCACCCCCAGCGTGCACCACAGGCCGAGCTCCTCGCCCACAATGGCGAAGATGAAGTCCGTGTGCGCCTCCGGCAGGTAGTTGATCTGCTGGCGGCCCTGCCCGAGCCCGGCGCCGCCGATCCCGCCCGCAGCGAACGCCTCGAGCGACTGGTACAGCTGGTAGGTCCCGCCCTGGCGGTTGCCCTCCACGTCCATGAACGCGGTGAAGCGCCGCAGGCGGTTCGGGTTGTTCGCCACGAGGACGGCGAAGACGAGCGCGGAGAGGCCGATTGTGGGGAGCGTGTAGCGCCACTTCGCCCCCGCCAGGAAGAGGAGGATGAGGCCCACGGAGAGCGCGAGGGCCGCGGTACCGAAGTCGGGCTCAAGGAGGATGAGCCCGGAGAAGGCGCCGATGATCAAGAGCGGATAGAGATAGCCCCTCTTGAAGTCGCCGATGCGAGTCTGGTTGAGGGCCAGGTAATGGGCCAGGCAGAACACCATCGCGAGCTTTGCGAACTCCGAGACCTGGAGGCGCGCGGCGCCGTACCCCAGCCAACGCCGGCTGCCCTTGACCGTGACCCCCAGGTGGGGGACGAGGACCAGGATAAGGAGAAGCAGGGCGAACCCGGCCACCCAGACCGATGCGCGGCGCGCGTAGTCAAGGTCAACCCTGCTCGCGACAAAGCAGAGCAGGACGGCCGCCGTTACCCCGGCAACCTGCTTGTCGAGGTAGAAGTAGGGGTCCTGCTTGAGCGAAGCGCTCGCGCTGAAGAGGATCGTCAGCCCGAGGAGGGTGAGGGCGATCGTGCAGACGACGATCACCGCCACGGGGCTCGCAATCAGCCTGCCACGGAGGGATTCGGTCGGTCTCGCGCTTGCCATCGGGCCCGCGTTCAGGGGTTCTTCGGAGGGGCTGTGTCCCCGATCTTGATCAGCGGCACGTCGGCCTCGCCTGGCGGCTTTAGCCCGGCATCGAGGTCCTGGTCCGCGGCGGGGGCCGCCTTGGCTCCCGTCTCGGCGGGCTGGGCATCCGCGGCGCCCTGGGGCTTGGCCCCTGCGGCGGGCCTCCCTGCCGTGGACTTCGCGGGGATGACGAGCTCCTGCCCGGGCTGGATCCTCCTCGGGTCGGTGATGTTGTTCGCCACCGCTATGTCCCCCTGGCGCACGCCGTATTTGCGCGCGATCCCCCCCAGGGTCTCGCCCGGCTTCACGGTGTGCCTGAGCGTCTCCGCGGAGGTCTTCTCAGCCGGCTCCGGGGCGGTCGTGGCCGCGGCAGAGGCTGGCGCGGCGGCTGCGCCGCCCGAGGCCGGCTTTGCCGGGATGATCAGCTTCTGGCCGATGTGGAGGATGGACGTCGACTTCAGGTTGTTGGCCGCGGCGAGGTCCGCCTTGGACAGGTGGTTGCTCGCGGCTATGCTCCAAAGGCTGTCGCCGCGGACAACCTTGTAGGTGGTCGCCGGGGTCACGTCGGAGACAGGCTGCGCCTCAAGGGCGGAGGCCACGGGCGTCCCCGGCCGGGTCGGGCTGTAGCGAATGACGACGGGCTCGGCGGGCGCGGGCTGGGCCGCGCCGGCCTGCCCCGCCTCGGGGGCCGAGGAGATGGGCGACCCCGCGTCGGGCTGCCCGTCGGTCCCTGCAGCCTTGGTGTAGCTGCAGCCCGGGTTGGCAAAAATGAGAATGAGGGCGAGCGCGTGTAGCCCCGCCGCAATTCCTAGGATCTTTATTATTTTCATTGGGGAAGCGTCAGATCATCGAGCTGGTGTAAGGTTGTCGTTTGCGGTGTCCAAAGCCATGTCAAACTCGGGCCGTGCGCAGCTCGGAGACGGCTCGCTCGAAGCGGTCGCCGCGGTCCTCGTAGTTGCGGAACATGTCAAAGCTCGCGAAGCCGGGGCTTAGGACGACATTGCCCCCGGGAGCCGCCACCCCAGCAGCCAGGCGCACCGCCTCGTCAAGGCCCGCGCACTCCGTGTGGGGGACCCCGCACGACTCGAAGGCCGCGGCGAGAGCCGGGCCCGTCTCCCCGATGAGGGCCGCGTGGGCCACGCGCGGGGCGATCCGACTGACGAACCCGCCGAGGTTTCCTCCCTTGGACCGGCCGCCCGCGATCAGCACGACCGGGGAGGGGAAGCCGGCGAGCGCGGCCTCGACGGCGTGGAAATTGGTGGCCTTGGAGTCGTTCCAATACGAGACGCCGTCGATCGAGGCCACCCTGCTGAGGCGGTGGCGGCCAATCCTGAAGCTCCGTGCTGCCGCGTAAAGCAGCGTCTCGTCGAGGCGCTCGGCGCGCCACCATGCGGCGGCCAGAATGAAGTTTTCCCTCTGCGGATACGAGTAGAAGGGTGTTCCCTCCAGCCTGGGATCGGGGGGCTGGCCCTCGGTGGCCACGCAGGAGCCCGCGGGAAGCGGGCGCCCGAGGAGCGCGCCTTCGCGCTCCACGGAGCTCCCAACGAACAGTCGGCCGGGGGCCGTGCGGATGACCAGGATCCACTTTGCGGCAAAGTAGGCGTCCGTGTCCGGGTGGCGCTCGAGATGGTCCTCGGCAAAGTTCGTCCAGAGCAGGCCGTCGGCGTAGAAATGCCCAAGCTGCTCCGCCTGGTACGAGCTGACCTCGCAGACAGCGGTTGTCTCCGGGTCTCCCCCGTCCTCGTCGGCCACGACCCGCGTGAAGGGAATCCCAATGTTGCCCGCGGCGAGCGCGCGCCTGCCGGCGCGCCCGAGGGCGTGCGCCAGGAATTCCGTGAGGGTCGTCTTCCCGTTCGTCCCGGTGACCGCGAGAATCCGGCCGCGCCAGAATACCGACGCAAGGTCGAGCTCCGCGACGCACATGCACCCGCAGTCGCGGGCGATGGCGAGCCACGGGTGGGTCGGGGAGAACCCCGGCGAGAACACGACAAGTCCGTGCGCCCGCGCGGCCTCGGCCGTGAACTCGGCCCCGTTCTGGTCGTAGACCGCCGCCGAGGCGCCGAGCTTGGAGAGGAGGGCGACGGCCCCCTCCCCGCTCACGCCGGCCCCCAGGACCGCCACCGTCCGGTCGATCCTCCTCTGGATGAAAGCTGGGATTTCCATGGGCATCGGTCAGCGGATCTTGAGGGTGCTGAGCCCGGCCAGGGCGAAGATGAACGACAGGATCCAGAAGCGGAGCACGACCTTCGTCTCCGGCCACCCCTGCTTCTGGAAGTGGTGGTGGATCGGGGCCATGAGGAAGAACCGCCTGCCCTCCCCTGACCGGCGGCGCGTGTACTTGAAGTACCCGACCTGGATGACGACCGACGCCGCCTCCCATACGAACACGCCGCCGACGATGATCAGCGTCAGCGGCTGCTGGACCATGAAGGCGATGATGCCGAGCAGGCCGCCAATCGCAAGCGAGCCCGTGTCGCCCATGAACAGCTCCGCCGGATGCGAGTTGTACCAGAGGAAGGCGATCCCGGCGCCGACGAGCGCCCCGCAGACCACGGTGAGCTCGCCCGTGCCGGGCACGAAGCTTATCAGCAGGTAGTCGGCGACCTTGGAGTTCCCGGCGGCGTAGGCCATGATCCCGTAGGTCAGGGCGACCGTTATCGTGCAGCCTATCGCAAGCCCGTCGAGGCCGTCGGTGAGGTTGATCGCGTTGGAGAACCCGACGATCCAGAGGTAGACGAATATCGCGAGGCCGGCGACGGGCATGCTGGCGAGCACGGGATGCTTGACGAAGGGAACCCACAGCTCCCGGATCTTCTCGGCGCTGGCCGGGTGCATGAGGAGGGCGAAGAGCGCGAGGGCGGTCGTCACGCTCTGCCAGAGGATCTTTGCGCCCGAGGAGATGCCGTGGCGGTTCTTGCGCA
>Ga0181526_10004220_pt1 | contig 11299 bp, 10 predicted proteins | sample PEATcosm2014_Bin_35_FD_119750 | JGI IMG/M metagenome (GOLD analysis project Ga0181526, IMG submission 119750) | Peatland microbial communities from MTU Mesocosm Facility, Houghton, MI, USA - PEATcosm2014_Bin06_30_metaG | ecosystem: Environmental > Terrestrial > Soil > Wetlands > Peat | place...
CAATCTCCACGAACCGCCCATTTCGCGGACGCGTCTTTTCCGTCACGATCACGCGATAAAACGGGCGCTTCTTCTTGCCAATCCGTGCCAATCGAATCGTTAACAAAGCCTCATTCCTCCTGATTCAAATCCCTACACCAGAGCCAACCAGTATAGCGAACCCCGCCCCATTCACCAAAGCCTTTGGTTCGTAGCATAGGCAATCAATCTTGCCTGTGCGACTTACTGCCAATACGCTTACGAACGAGCCGTCGACCAACCACGTCGTGAGGCCTATCCGCCATTCCTCTCCCACGGCGGAGGCACTTTCACCGACGCCATCCCCGCAGCCGTCGCCGCCTGAATCCCCAGCTCGGTATCTTCAAACACCAAGCACGCGTCGGGCGCAACTCCCAACCTCTCAGCCGCCAGTAAAAACGCCTCCGGATCCGGCTTGCTCTTAATGTAATCCTCAGCGCAAACCAGCGTCTCGAACCGATCCAGCAACTTCAGCGATCCTAGCGAAGCACTCACCGATTCCCGCGTTCCACCGGACACCACTGCAAAAGGAATCCGCCCGTGCTGCGCCTCGATATGCGCCACCACTTCCGGTATGGCCTTCAGCTGCGGCAGCAACTCGAAGTAGAGATTTTCCTTGCGAGAGATCACGCCCTCGATCGGCATGTTCAACCCTTGTCTTTTATTCAGCAGCGCAACGATTTCAGCCGTGGGAGTTCCGCCCCAAGAATAAAAAAGCCGCTCCTCAAACGTGCAATTCCACTCCGCCAATACTTTCTTCCACGCGATGTAATGCAGCGGCATCGAATCAACAATGGTCCCGTCGCAGTCAAATAAATAGGCCCCGAACGGACCATCCGGCAATTTCAGTTTCATCTGTTGTGCTGATTTACCTTTCGTGGTTTTACCGGGACCGCCTGTAAATCGCTCGACCAATTTCACAAGCCGAGCCCATTTGGGAGTGCGGCGGCTTGCCTCGCCCGAGGAAGCGCCGCCCCTACGACCCGCCCTTCAACCCCGCGAATTTCCCTGAATCGCGCAACAGCGCGATTCACCCTGAGAATCCGCCAGGGGCGGGTTCGCAGGGCTACGAACTGCCTTTGAGTCCCGCAAATTTGCCGAGCCCGCGCATCTTTGTTTTAGCGTAACTCCCATACTGCTTCACCATCTTCCGCATATCCGCATATTGCTTCAGCACCTGATTCACTTCCTGCACCGAAGTCCCGCTCCCCGCCGCAATCCTCTTCCGCCGCTTGCCATCAATCAAATTCGAATTCGCCCGCTCTTTCGCTGTCATCGAATTAATAATCGCTTCCACCGACCCCAGCCGCTTCTCATCAATCTGCGTATCCTTCGGCAAATTCGCGAACGGCCCCACCTTCGGCAGCATGCCCATCAACGATTCCAGCGATCCCATCTTGCGTATCTGCTTCAACTGGTCGCGAAAATCTTCCAACGTGAAATCGTCCTCGCGCAGCTTGCGTTCCAGCTCGCGCGCCTGCTTCAAATCCACCGTCTTCTCGACGCGCTCGATCAGCCCCAGCACGTCGCCCATGCCCAGAATCCGCGACACCACGCGATCCGGCAGAAACGGTTCCAGCGCATCGTACTTTTCGCCCACGCCCACGAACTTCACTGGCGCGCCCGTCACTTTGCGAATCGAAAGCGCCGCCCCGCCGCGTGCGTCGCCATCCATCTTCGTCAACACGACGCCCGTAATTCCCAGCCGCTTGTGAAATTCTCCAGCCGAGCGTACCGCGTCCTGCCCGATCATCGCGTCGGCCACAAACAGCAGCTCCGCGGGATTCAGCTCGCGCTTCAGCTCCGAAAGTTCCTTCATCAATTCGTCATCGACATGCAGCCGCCCCGCCGTATCCACCAGCACCACGTCGCAGGCGGACATCTTTGCTTCGCGCAACGCCCCGCGCACAATTTCCAGCGGCTTGTCCGTCCCCGTTCCCGGCCACACCGGCACGCCCGTAGCCTTCGCCACTTGCGCCAGCTGCTCACGCGCCGCGGGACGATACACGTCGGTAGAAACCACCAGCGGCCGGTGCCCGTGCTCCGCCAGCCATTTCCCCATTTTTCCAGTGGAAGTAGTTTTGCCCGACCCCTGCAACCCCACCACCAACCACACCGCCGGCGGCTTCGACCCATACTGCGGCTTCGCTTCCTTCCCCAAAAGCTCGCCCAACTCGTCCCGCACAATCTTCACAACCTGCTGGTCCGGCGATAACTGCAGCAGCACTTCCGAGCCCACGGCCTTCGCCCGCACATGCGCAATAAATTCATCAGCAACGCCCACGTTCACGTCGCCATCGAGCAGCGCCTCGCGTATCTCCGCCAGCCCCGCGTCCAGGTGCTCCTCAGAAAGCTTCCCCTGCCCCCGAAGGTTCTTGAACGCGCGCTGTAGTTTCTCTGTAAGTGTTTCAAACATTTTGGTGACCCGTGATTAGTGACTGGTGATTAGTGATTAGTGACCCGTGATCCGCGACGGCGCTGAAGTGAAGCGCATCTTGCGGAAGTATGCAGGGCATAGATTTCATTGTAGGGGACGGATGGAGGGTGGTCAACGCGGCAAGACGTGAGGCGTGTGCCGACCAGGCAGAAAAAGTTGCGATTAGAAAATAATTTCTCGTTTGTTGTGAACGGGTTAGCTCGATTTTTAATTTTGCGGCAGTAGCGATTAGAAATGGGTGACTGCTGCGGTTTAGTTGGTCGGTCATGGGGTGCAAAACGTGCACAAAAGGCGCGCGCAAACATGCAATTCTCGACCGATTAGAAAAATACGGGGCGTGCTGTTTCAATGGGATACGACGATTTCTAATCGCGGTGGTGCCGATTAGAATCGCGCGATCACGAAGGCGGCGAACCGAACAAAGAGATTGTGAGTAACGCAGTCGCGAATGACTCGTGAAACAGGCGACGCTGGTGCGCGGTGCGAACAGCGCAAAATGAGGCAGCCTGCCGCCGACGTTAGTTGTTGCGCCGAGTTTGCGATCCAATCGCCTGACGCCAAAACTACGATAGCAGACCTCGGCAGCGCGAGAGGTACAGGAACGGTACGGGCGAGGTACAGAAAAAGACGGGGGACTAGGACTTGCTGTACGAAGGACCAGTTTTCCTTCTCTGCTTCGCCAGAATGTCGGTTTGTGGTTCCTTGACCGTCGCGCGCAGGTCGTCTAAACTGCTTGTTTCGACTGGACCCGCGATTCGTAGTAGTGCGCGAGTTACAATAAAGAAGCCCTTCGAACCGGAGCTCCGCGTTCTTTGGGAATTTAGATTACGGAGCAGGCCCTTTGAATCCGCCACTGGCGGATTCTCAGGGTGAATCGCCCGGTAGGGCGATTCAGGAGAGAGATCGTTGCCGAAACGCACTTTTCAGCCGCATGTGCGGCGCCGACATAAGAAGCACGGGTTTCGCAAGCGCATGAAATCCCAGGGTGGACGGAAAGTTCTTGCAGGACGCCGCAAAAAAGGGCGCCACAGCCTCACGCGCGTCTGAAGCGCCGCGGCTGGGTTTTCCGCGCGCTTTTCGCCTGATGCGCCGCGCCGAATACGACGCGGTGTATCGCGAAGGGCGCCGCCGGAGCAGCCGCGAATTCACGCTATTTCTTCGTCCCAATGGCCTCGACAGCAGCCGGTTCGGCTGGAGCATCAAAAAGGCGCTGGGTAACGCGGTCCGGCGCAACCGAATCCGGCGACGCCTCCGCGAAATTTTAAGATTGCACCGACAGGAGATCGCCCCGGGATGGGACATTGTGATTCATCCGCGCAGCTCAGCCGCCACGGCGGAGTTCTCCGCGCTGCAGGCGGAGCTGTTGAAATTGATGCCTGCCAGCGCGAAGTTGCCGCAATAGCGCCGAAGAATCCGCGCGAGTCCGCGAAAACTTTCGGCGCCTGGTGGCTGCTGGCCTTCGTGCATTTCTACAAAATTTTCTTTTCGCCATTTTTGGGCGGAGCCTGCAAGTTTTATCCTTCGTGCTCGAATTACGCGCAGGAAGCGATCGAACTGCACGGCGCGCGGCGCGGGGCGTGGCTGGCGCTGAAAAGGCTGGGGCGTTGCCGCCCGTTCACCAAGGGCGGATTTGATCCGGTGCCGGACGCGGAAGATTCCGACGCAGCCTGGCTGCGCAGCGACGCGCGGATAGATGGAAGTATGCTGAGCAAGGAGCGCGCGCAGTGAAGGAAATGTCCGACCAGGTCCGCGGAATATTATTTGTAGTTGTGTCGCTGCTGATTCTTTTCGCTTGGGGCCACTTCTACAAGCCGCCCGTTCCGCCTGCGCAGACAAACGCCCCCGTAACTTCGCAGCAGCCAGCTTCCACGAATGCAATGGGTAGCGCCACAGGCGGCGCTGCAAAGACTTACGCAAGCGCGGCCACGACTGCGGCTCCGACGAATGCCGCGGCCGTCGAGGCCAGCGCAGAACAAACCGTGGTGGTGCAGAGTCCGCTGTATCGCGTGGAACTATCGAACCGCGGCGGCGTGGTGAAAACCTGGCAGCTGAATAAATATTCTGACGATCAGAAGCCGCCGCGCCCGCTGGACTTGGTGAACGACAGCGTCGCGCAGCAGCTGGGCTGGCCGTTTTCGCTGGTGCTCGCCGATCCGCAGCTGGAAGCGAAAGCGAATTCGGGGCTTTACGAGATTGAGACCCACGTTGTTCCCTCTACAGTTGCCGTCAAGTCAGAACTGAAACCCAGCAAGACTCCATTCGTGCCGCCGGCACCCAGCACCGACCTATCCGCGCCGATTGAAGTGGATATGCACTGGAGCGACGGGCATCTGGACGTCAAGAAAAAGCTGACATTCGATTTGAATTACGAAACGACGGTGGAAGCGGCGGTGACGCTGGACGGGAAGCCGCAACCGGTGGCGGTCGCGTGGCGCGGCGGATTCGGCGACAAGGCTGTCTACAACGCTGCGCAGCTGGTCACCGTGTATTACAAGACCGGCGGCAAGCTGAATTTGCTGCAGTACAAGAAGCTGGGAGTTTCGGGAAACCAGAGCCAACCCGCGATCCAGTATGGGCCGCTGGAATTTGCGGGCGTCGAAGATCAATTTTTCACGGCGGCCTTCCTGCCGGATGGCTCGGATATTTCGTTGTGGCACTGGATGCAAAACCACAACGTAACTGTGGACGGCAAACAAACCAGCGAGCCGGAAGCGGAGATGGCGGCGGGGACGACGACGGGCGCGCCTTTGCGCGTGCGCGTGTTTGTAGGGCCGAAAGATTTGGCGCTCCTGGAAAAAGTTCAGCCGCCGCTGCCGGAGCTGGTGAATTTTGGATGGACGGGAGTCATCGCGAAGCCGCTGCTGTGGATTTTGCAGACGCTGCACACCAAGGTAGCCAACTGGGGCTGGTGCATCGTGCTGATGACGCTGGTGATCAACCTGGCGATGTTCCCGCTGAAGATGAAGAGCTGGCGCTCGATGCAGAAGATGCAGAAAGTGGGCCCGGAAATCCGGCAGATTCAGGATCGCTACAAGAAATATTCGATGAGCGATCCGCGCAAGAAAAAAATGAATGAAGAAGTGATGGCGGTGTACAGCCGCGAAGGCATCAATCCGTTGGGCAGTTGCCTGCCGATGGTGTTTCAGATGCCAATCTGGTGGGCGCTGTGGCGCGTGCTGAATGGCGCGATTGAGCTGCGCCACGCGCCGTGGATGGGCTGGATACACGACCTTTCGGCGATGGACCCGTATTATATTCTGCCGATCGGAATGACCATCATGATGTACCTGATGACGAAAATGACGCCGCAGACTACGACGGATCCAGCGCAGCAGAAAATGATGGCGCTGATGCCGCTGATGATGGGATTCATTTTCTTCCGGCTTTCCAGCGGATTGAATTTGTACATGTTCACGAGCAACCTGGTGGGAATCGGCCAGCAATATTATTTGAATAAATCGGAACCGCTTCCCGCGAAGGGAAAGTTCAAAAAGAAAATAATCGATGCCTGAGGAACGCACAGGGGCCGGGAAGCGGCCTTTCACGAGAGAGCGCACGCAAGGTGAAGCGCGACTGGATCGCGAGCGCGCGATTGCGGAATTGCAGCGCTATCTCGATTTGGCCGTGCGCGAGATGGGCTTGGAGATTTCGTTTGAGATTTCGACGCCTGCGACCGTGGGTGGCGCTGCGGATGATAAGGATGTGCTGGTAGCGTTCCAGGGCGCGGATCAGGATTTTCTGCTGGAGAATAACGCGGAATTGCTGCTGGCGCTGGAGCACGTGGGGCATCGTTGGCTGCGGCTGGATCCGCGGCTGCACGATCGCGTGCGATTTGATTGCGGAGAATATCGCGCGCAGCGGCTGGAAGAATTGAAACTTTCCGCGCGCGTGGCCGCGCAGCGCGTACGCGAAACGGGGCAGGCGTTTCGATTTAATCCGATGTCGCCTCGCGAGCGACGTTTGATTCACCTGGAATTGAGCGGCGCCCAAGGCGTGCGGACTGTGAGTGAAGGAGTGGGCGATCGGCGGCAGTTGGTGGTGTATCCGGTGGTGAAGAAGTGATTGGTGATTAGCAAGTGGTGATTCGTGATTGCTGCGCTGTCGCGCTTTGCGTGCTTGCCGCAGAAATTCTAGTGGTACTCGACTTCAAATTTTAAACTTCGATTGTGTAACCTTCTTTTCCTACGTTGAAACATTGCGTGCTTCCCAAACGATCGCTCATGCCGGCGGTTTCGTGAATGTGCCCGCAGAATAAGTAGAGAGGTTTCTCTTTTTCCACCCAGGCGCGCAGCGTGGGGCTTCCGGCGTGCTGGCCTGGCGCGTACTCATCGAGTTTTGTATCGAAGGGAGGAAAATGAACTACCAAGTAGAGTTTTTCCAGGCCCGCGAAGGGCGCTAGCGCATCGGCGATTTCGGCTTCGGAATATTCGCCGGGCGTTTTGAATGGAGTGATGTTGCTATAGCCGAGGCCGGCCCAGTTGGTGCCATTGAGCTTTCTGGTTTGGCGATGAAAATCCACGAAGCCGTGCTGCTTGCAAAACGCTTTCGTTTGTTCGTGGGTTTCATGATTTCCCGGTAGGACGAAAAGGCGTTCGCCGAGCGGCTGCAGAATCGGGGCGCAGCGTTCGAGGCCTTTACTGAAATTGCAGAGGTCCCCCGCGGCTATGTAAATATCGGCGGGCTGCGCGACGACGCGCTCGAGAGCGCGCAAGTCGCCATGAATGTCACTGAAAATTAGTATTTTCATCGCGCGTTTCCCTTGTGAGTGGGCGCAATTTTCATCAAGCGCCGCACGTCCATGCCATCGGCTTGCCAGCCCTCTTCGATGGGATCGCCGGCGTCATTGAATACTACACGATAGGAAAACGGCGCGGGACCCTGACGATTGCGCGTGATGAAACGGTGTTCGTTGAAATCCACGTAATGGCGGCTGCCTTCGCTGGACGTGCGAATCACCGGGAAACGCGCGAAAGACCAATAGAGCTGAACTTCGGGAAGCAGCAGGGCACGCGCAACGTATTCGTTCGCCGGCGAATCGGCGCTGAAAGCGAAAACCGGTGTGGAGGTGGCGCGCAGATCGAAGCGTGATTGGTATACGCCGTCGGTGGTACGGATCACGCCGCCCCAATCGAGCAGCGAGGGCGGCAGCGGAAGCGCGGCGATGCGATCGATGGGAATATGATTCGCGATCGCGAAATTCCTGGTGCGCAGCAGAGCGGCGTGATGGGCGGCGCTGCACGCAAAGAGATAGGCACACATCACGACACAGCCAGCCTGGCACCAATGCGCTGCGGTGATGCCGAAGCCGACGTTGCGGAAGGCGGGAAGAAAAAAGAGCGCGCCGATAATGGCGCTTGAAAGAAACACGATCCACAGCTGAAACGGAAACCCCACCGCAGCGGCGATTTTCCACACACCGAACGCGCAGAGCGTGAACAGCACCCACATGGAGAGGGCGCGCGTGGAAGTTTTAGTGCGATCGGAATAAATCCAGGCAACGACTTGCGGAAGCAAGGCGATTGCGGTGAAACAGAAGTCGATGATGAACAGCAGATCCCAGGAAACGCGCTCGTGCGAGAGCGGATACCAGATGCGCGTGCCGAAGGAGGTCATCGCGTCCAGGAAGATGTGGCTCGCTATGGCGATGGCGTAAATGATGAAGAGAATTCCCCATGAAGGAGTATCCCAATCGCGAAGGTCCCAGCGTTTTTTTGCGAATGCGAAAGCTGCGCGTGTGAGCCACGCTAGAAGCGCGGCGAAAAATGGGAGCGCGACGAAAGAATGGGTGATGGCGCGGTGATATTTCACGATCGCCAGAGGATCGCTGGAGAAAACTTCCTGGACGACGTCAACATCTGGAAACATCGCGCCGACAGTGGCCGCAATCGTTGCGACGCGACCGTTGCGCTCCGAGAAAAAGCCTTTGCCGATGAGTGCGCCGACGATTCCGTGAGTTATGGTGTCCATGAGCGATTCGAAAAAGTAAAAGTGTACACGATTGCGCGGAGTTCAAACGACTTCGAGAAGCGGAGAGCGCCTGGCGGTTACCTCTCCGACGATGCGGCCGGAAACATTGCGGCGTTGCAGAGCGGCTAAGGCGGCAGCGGCGGATTCCGGGGCGACGGCGGCGAGCAAACCGCCGGAAGTTTGTGGATCGAACAGCAGAGCGCGAAATTCGTCGGGAACGGCGTGCGCAAAAGCGGTGCAACTTTCGACGAAGTCGCGGTTGTTCTTCATGCCGCCGGAGAAGAACCCGCGGCGAGCCGCCTCGATCGCGCCGGGAAGGTATTCGATGCGCGCATGATCCAGTTTCATGGAAACACCGCTGCCAATGGCCATTTCGCGCGCGTGGCCGAGAAGGGCAAAACCGGTGACATCGGTGACGGCGTGCACCGTACGCTGTTCCGGCGCGTGCGCCGCGTCAATTTCGTGAAGAGCTTCCGCGGCGTCGCGATTCAAGCGCGTCATGGACGCAGTGGCGCCGGCGACCCAGGCCTTCTCGGCTTGGCCCTGTTTGAGGGCCGTCGAGATCACGCCGGTGCCGAGTGGCTTCGTGAAAATCAGAATGTCGCCGGGACGCGCGCCAACATTTTTCCAGATTCGTTGCGGATGAATCACGCCGGTGACCGCGTAGCCAAACTTCAATTCATCGTCGCGGATCGAATGTCCGCCGACGACAGTGCAATTCGCCTCGGCCATTTTTGCCAGGCCGCCGCGCAATATCTGCTCTAGCACTTCGGAAGCACCGGCAGCGGGAAACGCCAGGATGGTGAGCGCAGAAATCGCTCGGCCGCCCATGGCATACACATCACTGAGCGCGTTGGTGGCGGCGACTTGGCCGAAAAGTTCGGGATCATCCAGGATCGGAGTGAAAAAATCCACCGTCTGTACGATCGCAAGGTCATCAGTGAGGCGATAGATGGCTGCGTCGTCGCTGGTTTCGAAACCGACGAGCACGTTGGGGTCGAGTTGCGCTGGAAGGCGTTTGAGCACCGCGTCCAGAACACTCGGACTTAACTTTGCAGCGCAGCCTGCGGCCTTCGCGGTGGTGGTGAGCCGGACTTGTTCCGCCAATGTCACTTCTCCGTGCAACAGATTCGATGATTATAGCGCGCGACGGTCGCGCCTTTCGCAAGAGAACGAGCGGAACTAACTGCAAAAGATCGGCGTGAGGGCTAAGCGTGCGCAGCGGCCGAGCGTATCGGAATGGTGATGGGTTTCGATGCTTCGGTGGCGGCGAGCATGTGGCAGCGCCCATCAAAGATCGCGCCGGGTTCCATGATGAGGCACGAAGTATGGATTTCGCCCGTGACGATGGCTTTGGTTTGAATTTCGACTTTGCCGGAGGCTTTTATGGTGCCATCGAAATGGCCGCCGATAATGACGTAGTTGCCGTCAATCTGGCCTTCGACCTTGGCGTGTTCGCCGAGGATCAGCGTCTCGTGCGAAACCAGGGTGCCCTTCATTGCGGAATCGATGCGAAAGGTGCCCGCGCATTCCAGGCGGCCTTCGAGCTTGACGCCCTGGTCGAGAAAACCAGTCCACTCCCCAGAATCATGTCGTTTGCGGTCAAACCAACCCATGCGCGTTCCCCACGCTAGGAAGCTAGCGTAGCATTATCTTCGCATGAGTTGGTCGTACAAGCGCGCCAAATCACTATCGTCGTAGTATTCAAACACTAACTGTCCCGGCTTGGAGCCGTGGCGCGGATGCATGTGCACGCGGGTGCCGTACTCGCGTTGCAGCTCCTCGAGGGCGGCCTTGGTGTTGGGGTCAATCGAAAACACGGGAGCGCTGACGTGCGGCTTGCCGCTGCGTGTCGCGAGGCGTTCGACTTGGCGAACCGTCATGCCGCCGCGCGCGACTCGACGGGCGATGGTGAGCCGAGCTTCGGGATCGTCGACGGCCAGAAGCGCGCGAGCGTGGCCCGCCGTAATACGACCTTCCTCTAGCAGATCCTGGATCGGCTCTTCGAGCTTGAGCAGGCGGACGGCGTTGGCGATGGTTGCGCGGTCCTTCCCGGTGCGCTCGGCGACCTGCTCCTGCGTCAGGTGAAATTCGTCAATCAGGCGCTGGAAGGCGTGCGCCTGCTCGATGGGGTTCAGATCCTCGCGCTGGAGGTTTTCCACCAGCGTCATTTCCAGCGCCATTTCTTCCGAGACGTCGCGGACGACTACCGGAACGCGGAGCAGTCCCGCGCGTTGTGCTGCACGCCAGCGCCGTTCACCTGCGATGAGCTGGAAGCGGCCAGCTAGCCTGCGGACGACGAGCGGCTGCACGATGCCGCTGGAGTGGATGGACCGAGCAAGCTCGTCGAGCGCTTCTTCGCGGAAGCGGGTACGAGGCTGATAGGGGCTCGGATCGATCAGATCGATGTCTGTCTGAAGCAGTCCCTCAGACGGTGCTGGAGCCGTCGCCGCCGCCGTCGCTGCCGTTGCTACTACGGTTGTCGGGCGCGCTGGTTGAACCGGCGGAGCTAGCTCCGGCGGCTGCGGCGGAGGCGGCGGTGCCGCTGCCGGCTCCGGCTCCCGAATCAGCGCGCTCAATCCCCTGCCCAACGCGTTTCTGGGCATTAGCGATAACCTCCTTAGCAAGTTGAATGTAGCTTTCAGCGCCTTTACTATGTATGTCGTAGAACATTACTGGCATTCCGTGGCTCGGTGCTTCTGCGAGGCGAACATTTCTAGGAATTATTGTCTCAAACACCTGTGCGCCAAAAAAGCTGCGAAGGTCGGCGGCGACTTGCTTCGAGAGCGTGGTGCGATCATCGTACATCGTGAGAAGAATCCCCTCTATCGCGAGGGACGGATTAATTGTTCGGCGCAGTCGCATCAGCGTATCCAG
>Ga0181526_10004221_pt1 | contig 11299 bp, 9 predicted proteins | sample PEATcosm2014_Bin_35_FD_119750 | JGI IMG/M metagenome (GOLD analysis project Ga0181526, IMG submission 119750) | Peatland microbial communities from MTU Mesocosm Facility, Houghton, MI, USA - PEATcosm2014_Bin06_30_metaG | ecosystem: Environmental > Terrestrial > Soil > Wetlands > Peat | place...
CAACGAGGCGGTGATCAAGGCGCTGAGCGACGCCGGCATGTTGATCGCGCGCAGCCGGCTCAAGCACCAATATCCGCATTCCTGGCGTTCGAAAAAGCCAGTGATTTTTCGCAACACGCCGCAGTGGTTCATCGCGATGGACAAGGACATCGCGGCAGAGGGCGACACGTTGCGCCATCGCGCACTCGAAGCCATCAAAGTCACGCGCTGGGTTCCGGCGGCCGGCGAGAACCGCATCAACGGCATGATCGAGAGCCGGCCCGATTGGGTGATCTCGCGCCAGCGCGCCTGGGGCGTGCCGATCACGGTGTTCGTGCGCGAGAAGGGCGACGGCTCGGCCGAAATCCTCCACGACGACGCGGTCAATGCGCGCATCACTGATGCATTCGAGCAAGAAGGCGCCGACGCCTGGTATGCGCAAGGCGCCCGCGAGCGGTTCCTCGGCTCGCGCGCCAACGAGGACTGGCGGAAGGTCGACGACATTCTCGACGTCTGGTTCGATTCCGGCTCGACGCAGGCTTTCGTGCTCGAGGACCCGAAAGTTTTTCCGGCGCTCGCCCATATCAAGCGCAAGGCGGACGGCGGGCCGGAGACCGTGATGTATCTCGAAGGCTCCGACCAGCATCGCGGCTGGTTTCAGTCGTCGCTGTTGGAAAGCTGCGGCACCCGCGGCCGCGCGCCGTTCGACGTCGTGCTCACCCACGGTTTTGTGCTCGATGAGAACGGGTACAAAATGTCAAAATCGCTCGGCAACGTCACCGCGCCACAGGACGTGATAAAACATTCCGGCGCCGACATTTTGCGCATGTGGGTATGCGCCGCCGACTATGCCGACGATCTGCGCATCGGCCCGGAAATTCTCAAAACCACCGTCGAGACCTATCGCAAGCTGCGCAACACGCTGCGCTGGATGCTGGGCAATCTGGCGCATTTCGAGGCCGCCGATAAAGTCGCTTACGAGAAAATGCCGGAGCTCGAGCGCCTGATGCTGCATCGGCTTGCCGAGCTCGATCCGCTGATCCGTGCGGCTTACGCCGAGTTCGACTACAAGCGCATCTTTGCCGCGCTGAACGGTTTCATGACCTCCGATCTGTCGGCGTTCTATTTCGATATCCGCAAAGACGCGCTCTATTGCGATCCCTACACCTCGATGACGCGCAAGGCCTGCCTCACCGTGCTCGATCATCTGTTCCGCGCCACGGTGACGTGGCTGGCGCCGATGCTCTGCTTCACGGCGGAGGAAGCGTGGCTCGCGCGCGATCCGGCGGCGCAGTCGGTGCATCTGGAAGAGTTCATGACAGTGCCGTCATCCTGGCGCGACGACGTTCTGGCCGAACGGTGGCGCAAGCTGCGCACGCTACGCCGCGTCGTCACCGGCGCGCTCGAGCTTGAGCGCGCGGCAAAACGCATCGGCTCGTCGCTTGAAGCGGCACCCATCATCTACATCGCCGATCTAGACCTGTTCGACGTCGCGGTCGGTGCCGATCTCGCTGAACTGTGCATCACCTCGGCGGCGACCCTGGTCGAGGGCGAGGGCCCGGCCTCGGCGTTCCGGCTCGAGGACGTGCGCGGCGTTGCCGTGGAGCCGCGCGGCGCCGACGGAAAAAAATGCGCCCGCTCCTGGAAAATCTCGCCCGCGGTCGGCGGCGATCCGAAATATCCCGACGTCACGCCGCGGGACGCCCAGGCTTTGCGCGAGTGGGAAGACATGCGCAAGGCGGCGGAGTAGGGGGCCTCGTGGCGGACGCAGCACGAGGGCAGGCGCGCCGCAGCTATGTTTGGGGATCGCTGAGCGCCTACGGGCTGGTCATTGCCGCGGTCGCTTGTGCGTTCGACCAGGCGGCAAAATTTTGGCTGCTTGATGCCTTCGACCTCCCCGGCCGCGGTACCGTGCCGGTGACGCCGTTTGCCGAGCTGGTCCTGACCTGGAACACGGGCATCAGCTACGGCCTGTTCCCACAGCAGGGGCCGGTCGGCCAGTGGGCGCTGCTGGCCTTCAAGGCGGCGGCGGTGGCGTTTCTTTGGGCATGGCTGGCGCGGGCCTCGTCGCGACTCACTGCCGCAGCGCTCGGGCTGATCGTCGGCGGCGCGCTGGGCAACGCCATTGACCGGCTGCATTGGCCGGGTGTGCTGGATTTCGTGCTGCTCCACCTCGATACCGCTACCTGGAGCTTCCGCTGGTATGTCTTCAACTTGGCCGATGTCGCCATTGTTGCGGGGGTTGTGGGCCTGTTGTATGAATCGGTGTGGGGTGGCAGTGCCGCAAAAGCGCCCTGATCCCGTATTTAAAACAAAGCCTAACGGGGTCGGCGCGGTCTAAAGGGCTGCCGTCCGGAGCAAAGCGCTCCGGTTTCTCGGGGTGAGGGTTATGCCGCAGATCCGAATTCGCAACCGCAAGGTTGGCATGCTGGTGCACGCCGCGCTCGGCATTGGCTTGGCCGGTCTCGTTCTTGGCACCACTTCCGCCGCCCGCGCCGGTGACGACGACAACAGCCCCTCAGTGATGGGCAAGATCATGGAGACGCTCGGTTTGCGCGACCCGAACGGCAGCTACGCCGGCATCGACTACAACGAGCGCTCGCCGCTGGTCGTGCCGCCGACCCGCGATCTGCCGCCGCCGGAAGCTTCGACCGCGCCGCCGGCGCCGAATTGGCCGAAGGATCAAGACATGCTCCGGCGCGCCAAAGCCAAGGCCGAGGAGAAGAAGGTCGCGCCGCATCCCGATAACGTTGCCGATTCCAGCCGGCCGCTGATGCCGAACGAACTCGATCCGGTAGGCGCCCCGAAGGTCAATACGCCGATCGACAGCAGCGCAAGCGCCAATACGTTGATGTCCGATCCGTACGACCACGGTGTCAAGAAAAGCCTGTTCAGCGGCATCTTCGCCTCGAAAAACCAATACACCACGTTCACCGGGGAGCCGGCGCGGCAAACGCTCACCGATCCGCCGCCCGGTTATCTCACGCCGTCGCCCGATCAGCCCTACGGCGTCGGCGAGGCGCAGGCGAACTACAAGGTCAAGTCGCTCGGCGAGCGGGTCGAGCCGACGCGCTAGGGCATGATCCGGAAAAGCGCAGTCTGGTTTTCCGGACAGATCGTGCTCCGCTGAATGACTATCGATCGAGCGCAGCGTGATCGTCGGCTCGAAGGTGATTCCGACTGAATCGGAAAGGTGCCTGCAACGCAGGATATCTTGCGGGGCGCGTGCTCGAACTCATCCGCGGAGGTTATGCTCTTGTCAAAACTGCCGATGCTCATCGTGGCGCTCGCCGGCGCGGTTATTTGCGCCGCGCGTGCGCAAGCGGCGCCGACGATCACCGATTTCAAGCTCGACAACGGCCTCGAAGTCGTGGTGATCCCCGATCATCGCGCGCCGGTCGTCACCCACATGATCTGGTACAAGGTCGGCGCCGCCGACGAAACGCCGGGCAAATCCGGCCTGGCGCATTTCCTCGAACATCTGATGTTCAAGGGCACCGTGAAGAATCCGGGCGACACCTTCTCCCAGGACGTCGCCGAGATCGGCGGCCAGGAGAATGCCTTCACCACCTCCGACTATACCGGCTTCTTCCAGCGCGTGCCGCGCGAGCACCTCAAGGAGATGATGGCGCTCGAAGCCGACCGCATCACCGGCCTCGTGCTCACCGACGAGGTGGTGCGGCCCGAGCTCAATGTGGTGCTCGAAGAGCAGAACATGCGCGTCGCCAACAACCCGATCGGCCGGCTCGGCGAGCAGATGGATGCGGCGCTCTATCTCAATAACCCCTATGGCCGGCCGGCGATCGGCTGGCGGCACGAGATCGAAAAGCTGACCCGCGACGACGCGCTGGCGTTCTACCGGCGCTTCTATACGCCGAACAATGCGGTGGTGATCGTCGCCGGCGACGTCAGCGCCGACGAGGTCAAGGCCGACGCCGAGGCGACCTATGGCAAGGTCCCTCAGCGCGCCGAAAACAATCCGCGCCAGCATCCCATGGAGCCGGTGCAGGAAGCGCCGCGCACCGTCACGCTTGCCGATTCCCGCGTCGAGCAGCCGAGCGTCACCCGTAACTATCTGGTGCCGTCGGAGACCACGGCCAAGCCCGGCGAGAGCGAAGCGCTCGACGTGCTCACCAGTGTGATTGGCTCGGGCTCCAATAGCCGGCTCTATCGCACGCTGGTCGTCGACCAGGGTATCGCGCTCAATGCCGGCGCCTCCTATGCGAGCACCGCGCTCGACTATGCCAAGCTCGGCGTCTATGGCGTGCCGAAGCCCGGCGTCTCCCTGAGCCAGGTCGAAGCCGGCATCGATGCCGTGCTGGCCGACGTCATCGAGCATGGCGTCACCGCAGACGAGCTCGTCGGCGCCAAGAACCGGCTGATCGCCGAAGCGGTCTATGCCCAGGACAATCAGGCGACCTTGGCGCGCTGGTACGGTGCGGCGATCGCCTGCGGCGAGACCGTCGACATGGTCCAGGCCTGGCCCGACCACGTCCGCGCCGTCACACCCGAAGCCGTACAAGCGGTGGCGCGGCAATGGCTCGACCGCCGCCGGTCGGTGACCGGCTATCTCGTCCAAAGCCTCAAGCCCGAGGAGAAGCATTCGTGAACGCAATCGTGCGCGCCTTGTCGAAACCCGTCCATCGCGCCGCGGTCGCGATCGCGATACCGTTGCTGGCGGCGGTCACGTCCGCGGCACCGGCCTCGGCGACCACCATCGAGCGCGTGGTGAGCGCAAGCGGCATCGAGGCTTGGCTGGTGCACGAGCCGGCCGTGCCGCTGATCGCCATCGACTTCGCCTTCTCCGGCGGCGCCGCGCAGGACCCGGCGGGCAAGGCCGGAACCGCCTATCTCGCCGCCTCGACGCTCAACGACGGCGTCGGCGAATTCGATTCCAAGACGTTCCATGAACGGCTCGAGCGCAAGGCGATCGAGCTGAATTTCAGCGCCGATCGTGACGCGCTGCGCGGCTCGCTGCGCACGCTGTCGGAAAATCGCGACGAGGCGTTCGAGGATTTGCGCCTGTCGCTGACAGCCGCCCGTTTCGATGCCAACGACGTCGAGCTCAATCGCGCGCAAATTCTCTCGGCGCTGCGCCGCGCCACGACGAGCCCCACCGATATCGCCAACCAGCGCTGGTGGGACATCGCCTTTGCCGGCCATCCTTACAGCCGCCCGGCGAACGGCACGCTGGAATCGATGCCGAACATCACCGTGGCTGACGTGAAAACCTATGCGCACCGCGTGCTGGCGCGCGACAACCTCAAGATCGCCGTGGTCGGCGACATCGATGCGGAAACCCTCAAGACCATGCTCGACCGCGTGTTCGGCGCGCTACCGGCGAAGGCGGAGTTGACGCCGGTCGCCAACGCGGTGCCGCAGGGCCTTGGCCGCCGCACCGTCGTCAGCCTCGACGTACCGCAGGCCGTGGTCGAATTCGGTGGCGCGGGCATCGGCCGCAAGGATCCCGATTTCATGGCCGCCTATATCGTCAACCACATCCTCGGCGGCGGCGCCTTTTCCTCACGGCTCTACCAAGAGGTACGCGAAAAGCGCGGCTTGGCCTACGGCGTTTCTGACAGCCTGTTGTGGTACGACCACACCGCGCTGTTCCTCGGCTCGACCGCGACGCGCGCGGATCGCACCGGAGAAACCCTCGATCTGATCCAGAAGGAAATCCGCCGCCTCGCCGAAGACGGCCCGACCGCGCAAGAGCTCGCCAAGGCCAAGGCCTATCTCAACTCTTCGTTCGCGCTCAATCTCGACACGTCGAGCAAGATCGCGTCGCTGTTGGTGCAGTTGCAGCGCGACGATCTCGGCATCGATTACATCGCACGGCGGCCGGCGATGATCGAAAGCGTCACCCTCGACGACGCGCGCCGCGTCGCCAAGCGGCTGCTCAACGGCGGCCTCCTGGTCACCGTGGTCGGCAAGCCCGAGGGCGTCGCTTCGACCGCGCCAACGGCGAACTAAGGAGCGCCGCGCATCGTTGTAGCCCGAGCGCGATCCGGGCTACGTTTGCGCATGATTCACGTCACCGCCCAAATCTCGATCGACGAGCGCGAAATCGAAGAAAGCTTCGTGCGCTCGTCGGGACCGGGCGGGCAGAACGTCAACAAACTCTCGACCGCGGTGCAGCTTCGCTTCGACGTGCGGCACTCGCCGTCGCTGCCGAACGACGTGAGCGCCCGACTACAGCGGCTCGCCGGCTCGCGGCTGACCCGTGACGGCGTGCTGGTCATCATCGCGCAAAGTCATCGCACCCAGGGGCGCAACCGGCAGGACGCGCTCGACCGCCTGCTCGACCTGATCCGCCGAGCCGCCGTTGCGCCGATCAAGCGGCGGCCGACCAGGCCGACCAAAGCGTCGCGCGAGCGCCGCATCGAAGGCAAGAAACGCCGCGGCGGCATCAAGAACTTGCGCCGCGCCAAGCCGTCGTTCGATTAACCGGCCCGATTTCGCCCGCCCGTAATCCGGGCTACCGTTATCGGTCAGCCCGAGTCGCCCATGCCCGTCCGCCAGCTTTCGGAAGCCCTCGTCAATCGCATCGCCGCCGGCGAGGTGGTCGAGCGTCCGGCCAGCGTGGTCAAGGAACTCATTGAGAACGCGCTCGACGCCGGCGCGCGCCGCATCGACGTGCTCACCGATGGCGGCGGCCGCCGCCTCATCCGCGTCACCGACGATGGCGAGGGCATGAGCCGGGCCGATCTTGCGCTCGCGATCGAACGCCATGCCACTTCGAAGCTTGCCGACGACGATCTGGTTTTGATCCGCACGCTGGGTTTTCGCGGCGAGGCGCTGCCCTCGATCGGTTCCGTGGCGCGACTGTCGATCGCGACGCGGCACGCCGGCGAGCCCCATGCCTGGGCGATCGAGGTCGATGCCGGCACGAAATCCGCCATAAAACCCGCGGCGCTGAGCGAAGGCACAAGCGTCGAGGTGCGTGATCTATTCTACGCCACGCCGGCGCGGCTGAAATTTCTCAAGCTCGACCGCACCGAGGCCGAAGCCGTGCGCGAAGTGGTGCGCCGGCTCGCCATGAGCCGGCCCGACGTCGCCTTCACGCTGGCCGGCGAAGAGCGCGCGCCGGTGACCTTTGCCGCGGCGTTGCCTGGCGCCACCGGGCGGCTGACGCGGCTCGGCGACATTCTTGGCGGCGATTTTCGCGCCAATGCGGTCGAGATCGCGGCCGAACGCGAGGGCGTTGTCATCGACGGCTTTGCCGCGCTGCCGACGCTGACGCGGGCCAATGCGCTCGGCCAATATCTGTTCGTCAACGGCCGGCCGGTGCGCGACAAGCTTCTTATCGGCGCCGTGCGCGGCGCTTATGCCGATTATCTGCCGCGCGACCGGCATCCGGTGCTGGCGCTGTTCGTCGCGCTCGATGCGCGCGAGGTCGACGTCAACGTGCATCCGGCCAAGGCCGAAGTGCGCTTTCGCAATGCCGGCCTGGTGCGTGCGCTGATCGTGTCGGCGCTCAAAGCCGCGCTCGCCCGCGAGGGCACGCGCGCGGCGACGACCGGCGGTTCGGCGACCATCGCGGCGTTTCGCCCTGCCGCGGTGCCGATCCGCAGCTGGGATTGGCGCCGTTCGCCGGCGCGGCCGAACGATGCGCGGCGGTCTTATATGCCGTCGCGCGGCGGCGGTGGTTTTGCGGAAGCCGCGCAAGCCGCATTCGATGTCGGTGGGCCGGCGGCGGATTTGCGGGTCGAGGAGGCGGAGACGGCCGCCGAGCTGATCGACCGGCCGCTCGGCGCGGCGCGCGCCCAGGTGCACGAGACCTATATCGTGGCGCAGACCCGCGACGGCCTAGTCATCGTCGATCAGCACGCCGCGCACGAGCGCATCGTCTACGAAAAACTCAAAGCTGCGATCGAGAAAGCGGGCGTGGCGCGACAGATACTGCTGATCCCCGAGATCGTCGAGCTCGACGAGGCCGACGTCGAGCGCCTCGTCGCCCGCGCCGAAGAACTGACGCGCTTTGGTTTGGCGATCGAGCCGTTTGGGCCCGGCGCTGTGGCGTTGCGCGAGACGCCGTCGCTCCTTGGCGAGATCGATGGCGCGGGCCTCATTCGCGATCTCGCCGAGCATATCAGCGAATGGGACGAGGCTTTGCCGCTGGAGCGCCGCCTGATGCAGGTCGCGTCCTCGATGGCGTGCCACGGCTCGGTGCGCGCCGGGCGCCGGCTGAAGCCTGAGGAGATGAACGCGCTTTTGCGCGAGATGGAGGCGACGCCGAATTCCGGCCAGTGCAATCACGGCCGCCCGACCTATGTGGAACTAAAACTCACCGACATCGAGCGGCTGTTCGGGCGGCGCTAGCCGCAATCGCGGAGCAATGGAATGTCTGGTCGTCGGCTGTTAGCTCTTGTCGCGTTGTCTGTTTTGCTGTGCGCGCAGGCGCATGCGCAGGATTGGCCGACGCGGCCGGTGACCATGGTGGTGCCATTCGCGCCGGGCGGGGTCTACGACACATTCGGGCGGGTCTATGCGGCAAGGTTGACCGAAATCCTGCACCAACCGGTGATCGTCGAAAACGTGCCCGGCGCCGGCGGCATGACCGGCGCCGCGAGAGTCGCGCGGGCGGAGCCCGACGGCTACACATTCCTGTTCGGCGGCGAGTCGCCCAATTCGCAGAGCCCGCTGGTCAACAAGGAGGCGCTCTACGATCCCGCTACCGACTTCGCGCCGGTGGCCTTGATGGCGATCCAGCCGCTCATTCTGGTCGCCCGCGGTGGTATCCCGGGCGGCAATCTGCCGGACTTCATCGCTTATGCGAAAACCAATCAGAGCAAGATGCAGTACGGCTCCCCGGGCACTGGCACTGGATCGCATCTGGCCTGCGCCTTGCTCAATCTCGCGGTCGGGATCGAGGTCACGCACGTGCCGTATCGCGGGCTCGGACCGGCGATGCAAGATCTGCTGGCCGGCCGCATCGACTATCTGTGTCCGACGATCACGACGGCGATCGCGCAGATCGACAGTCACCAGGTGCAGGCGACGGCAGTGCTCGGGCGCGAGCGTTCTGCGAGCCTGCCTGGCGTCGCCACGGCGCAAGAGCAGGGGTTGAAGGACTTCGAAGTCTATAGCTGGAACGCGACATTCCTGCCCAAGGCGACGCCGCCGGCGATCGTCGCCGAGCTGCACGCCGCCGCGGTCGTGGCCATGGACGAGCCGGCAGTGCAGAGCCGCCTGCACGATCTCGGCGCGACGGCACCGCCGCCGGAACATCGATCGTCGGAGTATCTGCAAAGCTTCGTTGCGGCCGAGCTCAAGAAATGGAGCGCCGCCGTCAAAGCCGCCGGCATCACCGCGCAGTAGCAAGCCGCAGCACGACGAATTCCGTATCGTCGTAGCCGCGCCGTTCGATCTCGGTAAAACCTTCCGGCGCCGCGAACGCGGACTTTTTTGCCTCCTCGACGACGATCAGCGCATCCGGCACCAGCCATGCGCCGGCGCGCGCCGAGGCCAACGCCTTTTCGGCAAGGCCTTTGCCATAGGGCGGGTCGAGGAAGGCGAGCGAGAACGGCTCGACCGGGTGCGCCGGCCCGAGCTTGGTGGCGTCGCGGCGGAAGATGCGGGACGTGCCGCCGAGGCCGAGCGTCGCGACGTTCTCGCGCAGGAGCGCGCGGGCTTCCGCGCCGTCGTCGACGAACAGCGCAAACGCTGCGCCGCGCGACAGCGCTTCGATGCCGAGCGCGCCGGTGCCGGCGAACAGGTCGAGCACGCGTGCGCCTTCGACCGGGTTGTCATAGGCGTGGATGAGGATGTTGAACAAGGATTCGCGTAGCCGATCGGCGGTCGGACGGATCGATTGCGATTTCGGCGCGGCGAGCGCGCGCCCGCGCAAGCTACCGCCGACCACGCGCATCAGCGGCGGCCTTTGGGATAGCTACGCCGCGGGCCGGCCGCGCGGTCGGGCGAGCGGCGGCGGCCGTGCTTGCCGCGCTTTTCCGGACGCGCTTGCGGCGGCTCGCGCGGCGGCGGTTGCCCGTGGCGCTCGACGGGCACGTTGCGGCCTTTGCGGTCGGTGAGCACGTCGGCGCGCACTTCGCTGGTCGGGTGTTGCCGCTCAGACTCGGTATCGCGGCGCGCACCGTGAAATTTGCGCTGAAATTTCTTACCCGGACGCTCCTCTTCGTGCGTCCGCCAAGAATGACTCGGGGGCTTGCGCGGCGCGGTCTTAAGCCGCGTGTCCTTGTCCGCTGCAGGCAGCCGCGGCGCGAGCGGTATCGAGAAATCGACGCCGGATTCAGCGACCAGTCGCGCGCCGAGCTGTTCGCGCAAGGTCCGGGTGGGTATTTCCTCGACATCGCCCGCCTTCAGCTCGCCGAGCTGGAACGGGCCGAACGAGACGCGGATGAGCCGCGTCACGTCGAGGCCGAGATGGCCGAGCACGTTGCGCACCTCGCGGTTCTTGCCTTCACGAATGGCGAAAGTGAGCCAGAGATTGGCGCCTTGCACGCGTTCGATCGTGGCTTCGATGGCGCCGTAATGGATGCCGGAGAGCGTCAGCCCTGAGCGCAATTGGTCGAGCTGCGCCTGGTTCACTTTGCCATGGGCGCGCACGCGGTAGCGGCGCAGCCAGCCGGTCGCCGGCAGTTCGAGCACTCGGGCAAGCGCGCCGTCATTGGTGAGAAGCAACAGCCCCTCGGTATTGAAATCGAGCCGGCCGACGCTGATCAGGCGCGGCAGGTTTTCCGGCAGATGCTCAAAGATAGTCGGCCGACCCTGCGGATCGGCGTGGGTGGTCATCAGGCCGCGCGGCTTGTGATAGAGGAACAGCCGCGTGCGCTCGCGCGCCGGCAGCGGCGCGCCGTCGACGGTGACATTGTCCTGGGCGGTGACATTGCAGGCCGGAGTGTCAATCAAGGTTCCGTTGACGGCGACGCGGCCGGCCGCGATCCAAGCTTCCGCCTCGCGCCGCGACGCCAAGCCGGCGCGGGCGATCACCTTGGCGATGCGCTCGCCGGATTTGTGCTGTTCGCTGTTGCCGTTCATAGTCCTGCTCGTCGATGACGGCTGATAGCAGAGCGGCTCGCAGGGGACCATGATTTCCTTCATGGCTATGGCGCTGGAGGAAGCCCGCGCCGCCGGCGCGCGGGACGAGGTGCCGGTCGGCTGCGTCATCGTGCGCGACGGCGCCGTCGTCGCCCGCGCCGGCAACCGCACCGTGGCTGACCGCGATCCGACGGCCCATGCGGAGATCATCGCGATCCGGCAGGCGGCGGCTTTGCGCGGCTCCGAGCGGCTTCCCGACTGCGACCTCTATGTCACGCTGGAGCCGTGCGTCATGTGCGCGGGAGCGGCCGCCTTCGCC
>Ga0181526_10004224_pt1 | contig 11293 bp, 8 predicted proteins | sample PEATcosm2014_Bin_35_FD_119750 | JGI IMG/M metagenome (GOLD analysis project Ga0181526, IMG submission 119750) | Peatland microbial communities from MTU Mesocosm Facility, Houghton, MI, USA - PEATcosm2014_Bin06_30_metaG | ecosystem: Environmental > Terrestrial > Soil > Wetlands > Peat | place...
ACACCCAACACGCCTTGTCACTTGCTCGTCAGCGCCAGGCCGACATGCGCCGTGGCGCGCCTACTGCGCGGTTCGTGGTTCGGCCGCGCCGGCTGACCGTTGCCGGCATCGCTCGCCTGCTCAGCCGGCGGCGCCGAACCTTCGGCTGGCTGTTGGTGGAGGTCGGCCTGAAGCTCGCCGTCCAAGAGCCAGAGCGCGGCGGGGAACACCTGGACGAGAGACGGGCGGCAGCCTGATGGCCGCCCGTCACCGTCCCTGTGCTCGCATCGAGGCTGCCCAGCTCCGGTAACCGCCGTCGAGATTCCGCGCCTTCATCCCGAGCTCGTGCAGCAGCGCCGTCGCCGTGTGGCCTCGCTGACCGACCTCGCAGTACACGACGATCGGAGCTGTCCCAAGGTCGTCCAAGTTGTCGCGGAGCGAATCGATCGGCACGTTGACCGATCCTGGGATGGCGCCGGCGGCGTGCTCCTCAGGGGTGCGGACGTCGATCACCGTCCAGCCGCCTGCGACGAGCGTCTCGAGGTCCCCGGCGTCGACGACGTCGCAATCGCCGCTCAGGATGTTCTCTGCCATGTAGCCGAGCAGATTGACGGGGTCCTTGGCCGACGAGAACGGTGGCGCGTACGCCAGCTCGAGGTCTGCGAGGCGGGCCGCCGTCATACCGCCTGCCATCGCGGTGGCGATCACGTCGATGCGTTTGTCGACTCCGTTCTCGCCGACGATCTGGGCACCGAGAATCGTTCCGCTGCTCGGATCGAAGATGAGCTTGGCAGCCATCCGAGTGGCGCCGGGGAAGTATGTGGCGTGGTCGAAGGGATGTGAGTGGATTGCCCGGAAGGGCACGCCGGACGAGCGCAACCGGCGCTCGCTCCAGCCAACCGTGGCAGCCACGACGTCGAAGACCCTCACGATGGCGGTGCCCATCGACGCCACGGCGTGCGACGGTCGGCCGGCGATGTGGTCCGCCACCCGCCGACCTTGGCGGTTGGCGACGTTGGCGAGGGCGATGAGCGAGGTCGCGTGCGAGATGGCATCTGGTTTCTCGACGGCGTCACCGACCGCATAGACATCCGGATCACTCGTCTGGTTTGCTTCATTGACGGTGATCCCGCCGCTCGGCCCGAGCTGGAGGCCTGCAAGCTCTGCCAGTCGGACGTCCGGTCGCACCCCGATTGCACCCACGACGAGGCCGGCTGGCAGGACTCGTCCGTCGGCGAGGGTGACGGTGCGCTCGGCGACGGAGGCAACCGTCGCTCCGGTGAAGACGTGGACGCCGTGTGCGACGAGGGCCTCTTGCACGAGTATGGCAAGCTCCGGATCGAGCGGCGGCAGCACCTGCGGCGCCGCTTCCACGATCGTCACGTCGATGCCCAGCCCGACCAGGTTCTCTGCCATCTCGAGCCCGATGAACCCTGCACCGATCACGACGGCCGTGCCCGGAGCGACGTGGACATCGGATGCGAGCCGAGCAGCATCCTCGACCGTGCGAAGCGTGCGAACTCGCTCGTATCCGGGGATGGGGGGCCGCACGGGGGCCGCCCCCATGCTGAGCACGAGCTTGTCGTAGGGGACGAGCGTCTCCTCCTGCGTGACGGTCGAACGGGTCGTGACGGTGTGAGCCGAGCGGTCGATCGCCACGACCTCGTCGTGCACCCGGACATCAAGCCGAAAGCGGGCAAAGAGCTGCTCCGGCGTCTGAAGGGTGAGATCTTCCTCCTCCTCGATGAGGCCGCCCACGAAGTACGGCAGACCGCAGTTTGCAAACGAGACGTGCCCTGACCGCTCGAGAACGGTGATGTGCACGCCGGCATCGAGGCGCCGGAGGCGGGTCGCCGTCGACATACCACCGGCAACACCCCCGACGATCACCACGCGCCGAGGCGACTCGGATGTTTCGAGATGATGTGTCACGGGCGTCTCCTCGCCTCACATATACCCCCTAGGGTATCAGACGAACCTGCCCCCTGCAACACGCCCCGCCGGTATGAGGGCGCGCCGCGGCTTCGTCCCGCCGGCGTGCTGGGTGCCTGCTGGGTGACTACTGTGAGTGCGTGGCCCGCTACTCTCAGCGACGAATCACCGCAGTGGCGACGGGCGGCGTGGCGCTCCTTCTCGGGGCCAGCGGCACGCTGCTCTCCGTACCGCCGGCTGCCGCCACTTCGGATGGACCGGCGCTCGCCGTCAACGCCAAGTCCGATCTCCACGCCATCAGCCCCCTCATCTACGGCATGAACAGCTACAGCATCACAAAGGCCTTGGCAAAGACGCTGCGCGTCTCGATCGAACGGTGGGGCGGAGACGCCACCAGCCGGTACAACTGGAAGCAGGACTCGTCCAACGCCGGTGCCGACTGGTACTTCATGAGCGGTAGCGGTGTCGCCCATCCCACGCCGAGCGGGGGACCGGACGCCCTCGTCGAGTCGGATCGCTCGGCCGGTGCCCTCACCGACGTCACGATCCCGATCATCCCGTGGATCAACAAGTCGTCCGCCACGAACTGCTCGTTTCCGACCTCGGTCTACGGCCAGCAGCAGTCGGTCAACCCGTACTACACGGGGCCGAACGGCTCGAAGTGCGGCAATGGGCTGACACCGTCGGGTCAAGCGATCACCGACACCGACATCACCCGAAACAACACGCCCAATTCGCCTGCCTTCGAAGCGGCCTGGGTGCGGTACCTCGTGAAGAAATTCGGCAACGCCGCCCACGGTGGGGTCGCCGTCTACCAGATGGACAACGAGCCCTCCGGCTGGGGTAATACGCACCGCGACGTGCATCCCGGGCCGACCGGTTGGGACGAGCTCGTCGGGTTCACCGAGCGGTACGCCGCTGCCGTCAAAGCCGTCGACCCGACGGCGGCGATCGATGGACCGGGCGACTTCGGCTGGGCGGCCTACGTCGATGCCGGCAAGCCCGGGGACGACCGCGCCAGCCACGGCGGCAAGATCTGGGAGGCGCAGTACTACCTGCAGCAGATGGCGAAGTACCAGAAGGTGCACGGCGTTCGCCTGCTCGACTACTTCGACGAGCACTACTACCCGACGACGCCGAACGGCCTCGACGGTTGCATCGCCCTGTGTGAGGCCGGCGACGCCAGCGTGCGGGCGGCCCGGCTGCAGGCCACGCGGTCGCTCTGGGATCCCAGCTATGTCGAGAAGGATTGGATCGGGCAGTGGTACGGCGCCACCGATCTCATCCCCCGAATGAAGAGTTGGGTGGCGAAGTACTACCCGGGCACGAAGACGGCCATCACCGAGTACAACTTCGGAGCCCTCGATTCGATGAACGGGGCGCTCGCCGAGGCTGACGTCCTCGGCATCTTCGGTGCGCAGGATCTTGACATGGCCGACCTCTGGGGACCCCCGACTGCTACCCAGCCGGGCGCCTACGCCTTTGCGATGTACCGCAACTACGACGGTCGCGGCGACGGATTCGGCAACGTCTCGGTGCACGCCCACAGTGCCAACCAGTCCAAGCTCTCTGTCTACGCGGCGAGCCGCAGCTCGGATGGAGCGCTCACGGTCATGGTCATCAACAAGACCGGTGCCGAGATCACGAGCTCGCTCTCCGTCGGAGGGTTCGCCGCTTCGCCTGCCGCCCAGGTGTACCTGTACAGCCCGGCGCATCTCTCCGAGATCATGAAGGGACCGGCCGCCCTCGTGGCGGCTGGTCGCCTCGCTCACAGCTACCCGGCGAACTCCATCACGCTGCTCGTGATCCCGAAGGTTGCCGGCAAGGCTCCGGCGGGGAGGCGGCGCACCCCGCCGCTCTCGCCGGGATCCTTCGTCGCCGCCCCGGCGCCGGCGAGGCGGTGGTGAGGAACCCCTCCCCTCAGCCTGCTGCCTGGCGACCCTCGACAATGAAGAGCCGGCTCGACGCCGTCGCATGCCTCACGGCGATGGCGGCCCGGTAGTCCTCAGAGGTGTAGAAGGCCCGGGCGGACTCGAGGTCGGGGAACTCCAGGATCACGACGCGAGCGGCGGCCGGCTCTCCCTCGAGAGATTCGACGTGTCCGCCCCGGGCGAGGTACGTGCCGCCATGGGCGGCGACGGAGGCGCCGGCGAGAGCCTTGTAGGTCTCGTAGCCGTCGGTGTCGGTCACTGCGATCTCGGCGATGATGTACGCGGCCATGACTCTCCTCGTGCGTTCGGCTTTGTGTGGCTTCGGCCCGTCGCGGGCGACGAAGGCTGCCCGGATTCTTACGCGCCCTCGCCAGATCAGGGAACGGAGGCGCTCGCAGGGTCGGGCACGAGGCCGTGCCGTGGCTCGAAGCGCGCCCCGAGCTCGAGGAGCGGTGCGATGACGCCAGGGAGTCCGGGACGAGCGATGAGGTAGCCCTGGCCCTCGTCACAGGAGAGCAGCTTCACCGCATCCATCTGGCGAGGTGTTTCGATACCCTCGACGACGGTGCGGAGCCCGAGGGCGTGGGCCAGCTGCGTCATGAGATCGATGAGCACGACCGTTGTGTCGTCGTCATCGATCTCGTTCGTGAAGCTGCGGTCGATCTTGAGTATGTCGACGGGGAGGCGGCGGAGGTACTCGAACGACGAGTAGCCCGTTCCGAAGTCGTCGACGGCGATCTGGACGCCGAGTGCCTTCAGTTCCCGTAGCCGGTCGATGGCGAGCTCGCCCTCGTGCAGCATGAGGCTCTCGGTGACCTCGAGCGTGAGCTCCTTCGGCGGGAGCCCGTAGCGGGAGAGGGCGTCACGCACACTTGCCACGAGGCTCGGGTCGCGCAATTGACGGGCCGAGACGTTCACCGACACGTTGGGACACACGAAGCCCGCCTCTTTCCAAGCGGCGAGCTGGGCGCAGGAGAGGTCGATGACGGCGGCGCCCACGAGGACGATCGCCCCGTTCTCTTCAGCGGACTGGATGAAGGCGTCCGGGTACAACAGCCCGAGGGTGGGGTGACGCCACCGGACGAGAGCCTCCACGCCTTTCAGCCGGCCGGAGTGCACGTCGATGATCGGCTGATAGTGGATCTCGAGCTGCGAGGGGTCCTCGGCGAGCACCATGAGATCGTTCTTCAACGAGATGCGGGCAAAGACGTCACTGAGCATGTCGTAGTCGAAGACCCGGTAGCAGCTCTTTCCAGTCGCCTTCGCCTCGTAGAGCGCCACGTCGGCGGCCCGCAGCATGCCGGCAGCCGTGTCGCCCGGCTCGTCGGCGATGGCGACGCCGATGCTCGTCGAGGTGAGGACGCGCTGTGCGGCGACGAGCAGCGGCGGTCGAAGCGTGCTCGTGATCCGGTCGGCGGCAGCAAAGGCGGTCGAGGCCGAGTCGAGGTCCTCGAGGAGCACGCCGAACTCGTCGCCGCCGAGGCGGGCGATGAGGGAGGCGTTGGGAGTCGTGGCCGTCAGGCGCTCGGCCACGAGGCGCAGCACCTCGTCACCGGCGAGATGACCGAGCGTGTCGTTCACGGACTTGAACTCGTCCAGGTCGCAGACCATCACCGCGACGATCCGACCGCTGCGGAGCTGCCGAGCGAGGGCCTCCTCGATGGAGTCGGCGAACAGGACACGGTTGGCGAGCCCGGTGAGCGGGTCGTGAGAGGCCTGCTGGGCGAGCTCGGCTTCCCGCTCCCGCAGCTCGGCGACCATGAGCTGGAGCCGGTTTGCAAGTGTCGTGTTCTCGACGAGGATGAGGAGCTGGCGGAGCAGCACTGTGGTGAGGGTGATGAAACCTGTGGAGATGAGGAGGGCGTCGAATCGCCCGCCTGTGGCCGCCCGGAAAGCGGCCAACCCGCCGGCAAGGCCGAGGGGGATGTAGGGGAGCACGGTTTGGACGGTCGGGATGCGACCGCCGGCGCTGACGGGGTTCTCCTCGCCGGCGGGCACCAAGGCGGCGAGAACGATGAGCAAGTAACCGGCGACGTATCCGACGTCGAAGACGTTGCCGTTGCCGTAGGTACCCGTGTAGGTGAAGTAGCTGTAGGCGCTGTCGGCCACGGAGAAAGCCAGCAGCCCGCAGCCGATGAGAGCGAGCTCGTGCCGGCGCCGGCCTCGCACCTTGGAAAAGGCGGCCAGGGCCGCCGTCGACATGATGATGTCGGTGACCGGGTAGGCGAGGTCGACGACTCGGGCGGGCAGGGTTCCGCCTCCGACGCGATAGACGGCACCCAATGCTGTCGACCAGCTGATGAACAGGAGCGAACCGGCGATGATGACGCCGTCGAGCACGAAACGGAATCCGCTGCTGACCTCGTCCCGCCTGACGCCGAGGAGGATGATCCCGACGACGGCAAGGGGGACGCCGAGCAGGTAGGCGACGTCGGCGACCGACGGGGAGGGCACCGTCCCGGCTCCGTGGAGGGCGTACCAGCTCCAGATGCACTCACCGACGACCCAGGAACCCGTGCCGGCGGCGATCCAGGCCCAGCCGGACCGGTGGCGCCCGCCGGTCGTGCGCGCCTTGTGGACCGACGCGAGGAATGCGACAAGGGCGACAGCCACGGTGCTGAGGTCGTCCACCCACACCGATGGGCGGGGGCCGGCTGGGTTGCGCGCCATGAAGAAGGCGAAACCCCCCACGAAGAGCGCGCTGGCGACCGCCGTGGCACGTAATCTCGCCCGCGCGCCAGCCTCTCGAGTCGTCACCGGGTTCTTTATCGGCGGCTGTGAGCTGCGTCTTGAGGGCGGCGACGCCTCCTCGCAGGTCAAGCGATCAGAACGTACCGCCGCCGCCCGCTTCGAAGTCAGCCCGTATGTGCTTCAGCCCGTTGATGAAGCTCGACCGCAGAACCTCCGGCTCGCCCACGGCGCGGATGTCCGGTAGGCGACGCAGGAGCTCCGAGAACATGACGGAGATCTCTCGCCGGGCGAGGTGTGCCCCGAGGCAGAAATGCGGACCGGGCCCGCCGAAGCCGACGTGATCGTTCGGCTGCCGACCGACGTCGAAGCGGTACGGGTCGTCGAAGACCGACTCGTCACGGTTGGCGGAGTTGTACCAGAGCACCACCTTGTCGCCCTCGGCGAACCGCCGGCCGTCGATCTCGGCGCCGTCGCGCCTCACTGTCCGCCGGAAGTGGATGACGGGCGAGGCCCATCGCACGATCTCCTCGACGGCCGTGGGCATCAGGCGGTCGAGATCGGCCAAGAGGCGACGCCGCTCGTCGGGGTGGTCGGTGAGGGCGAGGAGACCGTGGGCGATGGCGTTGCGGGTTGTTTCGTTGCCGGCGACGACGAGAAGGATGAAGAAGCTCCCCAGCTCCTGGGGGGAGAGGTGATCCCCTTCGACCTCGGCGGTGACGAGGGCCGAGATGAGATCGGTGCCCGGCCGCAGCTGCCGCTCCTTGGCCATCTCCTCCACCATGCTCGCCAGCTCCTGGCCGGAGCCCAGCATCGCCATGATCACTGAGTCCGTCGACTGGTCGGGCACGTACTCAGGGTCGAGCGAACCGAGGATGATGTTGCTGTGGCGGAAGATGAAGGCCTCCTCGCTGCGCGGGATCCCCATGAGATCGCTGATGACGCGCAGGGGCAAGGCGGCGGCGACCTCTGTCACGAAATCGCACTCACCCTTGTCGATCAATTCGTCCACGATCTGGCGGGCGATCGCCTCGACGGCATCGCGGGTCTGGTCGAGCGTCCGCGGGGTGAAGGCGCGCGAGACGATCCGGCGCAGGCGGGCATGGCGCGGATCGTCCATGTTGATCATGGAACCGAAGAACTCGCGGAACGACTCGGGGAGGTCGGGGATGTTCGTGCCCGAGCCTGAGCCGAACAGCTCCGGCTGCCGGCTGGCGGCGACGACGTGGCGATGTCGCGTGAGTGCGTAGAAGCCCCCGCCTCTCGGCATGGGGGGCGTGTCGGGCTCCTCGAAGAAACGGATCGGGTCCTCCCGTCGCAGCATCTCGAAGGCGCCCTCGCGCTCGGCGTTGGGGCGCTCCCAGAAGCCCATGTCGGACAAGTCGATGTCGGCGAGGGAACTCGGCGGCTGTGGCATCACGCACATACTCATACACCCTCGGACCCCGTGCAGCCGCCGGGCAGGTGCCACGTTCCCGGACGTCACCGCCCACGCCGGGCGGGCGACAACGTCAAGTTGCACGCTCCAGGTGTCGGGCTCCGCGGTTAGAATAGGCCAGGTCGTAAGCCTTTCTTCGAGCCCGGGACGGCCGACGTGAACATGACCTTGTCGAATCGCGGTGACTACGTCGTGCGTTCCGCCATGAGCCTTGCGCAGGCCTTCGACGGCGGCTCCGCCCTCAAGCTGCGCGAGCTCGTCGCCGACACCGAGATCCCGGCGACCTTCGCCTCTCAGATCCTGGGCGACCTCGTGCGTGCCGGCCTCGTCCTCTCCCGCGCCGGGCGTGAAGGCGGTTATCGACTGTCCCGCTCGCCCGACACGATCAGCCTGCTCGAGGTTGTGGAAGCGGCCGAGGGCCCGTTGCACGCTGAACACTGCGCCCTCGGAAAGGGACCCTGCCGCTGGGATGCTGTCTGCCCGATGCACGACACCTGGATCGCCGCCACGGCGGCGATGCGCGACACCCTGGCGGCCACGAGTCTCGATCACCTCGCAGAGCGCGATCTCGCCATCGCGGCGGGAACCTACGAGGCACCCGCCGACTCGCACCGCGCAGCTCAGCGGCCGGCGGGCTCGACGCGCACGCTCAAGAAGCCGAGCAATCGGAAGCCCACTGCTCGGCCGGGCGGCCGCGGACGCCCGTGATCAGCAGGCGGGTTGCAGACAGACGATCGAGTGGCGCCACGCCTCCGTCAGCGCTGGGCGCACGGGCGCGCCGCAGGTTCTTCGCCCCCATGGCGGTGAGCCTGTTCGGGCTGCTGATCCCGGCTGGCACAGCCGGCGGCAGCCCGTCGACGGTCGCCTCCACCGTGGCACCGGTGGCGGCCTGCACCAACACGACGAAGCTGGACTCCTGGCCCCTCGTGCAGCTGGCACGCCAGACGATCGCCTTCCCGGCCGAGGAGACCTCCCTCGGTGTCGTCGCCCCGGCCGCCCGAGCTGGGTACGGCGGCATCCTCCTGTTCGGCACTTCCGCTCCCACGACACTGGGAGCTCAACTCACGTCGCTTCGACGCGACGTCCCCCACAACCTCGGTCTCATCGTGATGACCGACGAGGAAGGCGGCGGCGTGCAACGCATGCCCAACCTCGTCGGCTCGATGCCGTGGGCCTCCCAGATGGGCGCCGCCTGGGCGCCTCCTCGGATCAAGCGAGTGGCGCAGGCAGTTGCCAGAAAGATGCTGCTCAATGGCGTTGACACGGATCTCGCCCCGGTCCTCGACGTCGACGGACGGCACGTGGAGCCGGGTCAGCAGGACCCGGACGGGCTTCGCTCCTTCAGCGGGGTGACGTCGGTCGTGACGGCCGACGGCGTCGCCTTCATGGAAGGCATGATCGCCGGCGGCGTCGTCCCCGTCATCAAGCACTTCCCCGGTCTCGGCGGCGTCAGCCAGAACACCGACGACGGCCCGGCTCACACGCTGCGCTGGAAGACGCTCGAGCGCGTCGCCCTGCCGCCCTTCGAAGCCGCCATCAAGGCGGGCGCCCCCGCCCTCATGGTGTCGAACGCCAGCGTGCCGGGGTTCACGTCCCTGCCCGCCTCCCTGTCGCCGAGGGTCGTGCGCGAGCTGCGCGGCCCGCTCGGCTTCAAGGGCCTCATCGTCACCGACTCCCTCTCCGCCGGTGCGATCGCCGATCCTCCTCTGTCACTCTCGGTGCCGGAGGCCTCTGTCGACGCCTTGGTGGCCGGCGACAACATGGTGCTGTTCGGGTCGAGCGGTACGACGAGCGGCGACCTTGGCGTTGCGGCAAGCACGGTCTCGGCCATCGTGGCGGCGGTGAACGATCGCGAGCTCTCGAAGTCCGTGCTCGTGAACGCTGTCGCCCAGGTGCTGGCGGCGAAGAAGATCCATCTCTGCCCGCCGGCGCAGCCTGCCCGGCCGCCGGCGCGTCCTACCCAGTCGCCGGCGCGTCCTACCCAGTCGCCGGCGCCGAAGGCGGTGCTCGTTGACCGCCCGAGATCTGACTGACACACTTCTCGGCGATGAGCGTCTCCGTCCCGGTGCCGGCAGGCTGGCACCCTGATCCCGGCGACCCCACGGGCTCGTTCCTGCGTTGGTGGGACGGGACGCAGTGGACGGCCCATACTCAGCCGAAGCCGGCCGCCTCCTCCTACGGCCCGCCGCCGGGCAACGCTGCCTACCCGGACCCGCCGGCGTCATCCTCCCCGTATCCGCCCGGTTACGGCTTGCCGCACGGACCGAGCCAGCTCCCGCAGGCGCCTCAGTTCCCGCAGGCGCCCTACCCGCAGGCGCCCTACCCGCAGGCGCCCTACCCGCAGGCGAATTGGCGGCGCTACGGCGGGGGGATGCCTGGGATGGGTCCTCGGGCCAACACGTTCGGCCGTCGCAATCAAGCGTCCTTGACGGCCATCGTCGTGTCGGCTGTCTACCTGCTCATCGCCGCTACGGCCAACGTCGTCTTCCTCGGGATCTTCCCGGCCCTGATGTGTTATCGGGCATTCCAGCGCAAGGAGACCCTCGCCCCGCTGGCGGCACTTGCGGTGGCGGCGGTGATCGCCACGGCCGTCCTCGTGCACTATCACTGAGCCACACGACCGCTTCCTCGACGAGCCGGGTGGGGAAGGGGCAAAAAAATTGTCCGAGAAATCGCGGCGGCGCGCCTCCACTTCCGATATAACGATATATCGTTAACTTGTCCTGGCGGAAGAAATCCAGGGCAGCAGCGGCCCGGAAGGGGCCGGGAAGGAAGTGAACTCGTGAGGAATTTCGATGATTTCGGCTTCGGCCGGCACGCCGGGCACGGACCGCGACGCGGCGATTTCGGCGGGGGCGGCAGTCGGCATGGGGGCGGCGGACGAGGTCGTGCCCGCCGCGGCAACGTCAGGGCAGCGATCCTCGCCTTGCTGTTGGAACAGCCAATGCACGGCTATCAGATGATCCAGGAGCTGTCCCGCCGGTCCGGCGGGGCGTGGACGCCGAGCCCAGGCTCGATCTACCCGACGTTGCAGATGCTCGAAGACGAGGGTCTCGTGACAAGTCGCCAGTCGGCCGACGGCAAGCGGATGTTCGAGCTGACCGACGCCGGCCGCGCCGAAGCTGGTCGAGCGCGATCAGGCCCGGGGCACCGGCCCTGGGAGGAGTCCGGCCACGGCCGCGGCGGCATCCCCCTCGACCTCGTCAGCGCCATCCGCGACACGGCCATCACCCTCGTGTACGCCGCCACGTCCGGCACCGACGAGCAGCGCGCCCAGGTCGTATCCCTGCTGGCCGAGTTCCGGGAGCGGTTGAATGCCGCTGTG
>Ga0181526_10004228_pt1 | contig 11284 bp, 12 predicted proteins | sample PEATcosm2014_Bin_35_FD_119750 | JGI IMG/M metagenome (GOLD analysis project Ga0181526, IMG submission 119750) | Peatland microbial communities from MTU Mesocosm Facility, Houghton, MI, USA - PEATcosm2014_Bin06_30_metaG | ecosystem: Environmental > Terrestrial > Soil > Wetlands > Peat | place...
CATGATCTGCAGGTAGTTGGCCGTGAAGTCGAGCCGGCTCGGTACGGTCGGCGCACCCCCGGTCCAGGAAATCGTGATGACCTGGTTGGTGAGCCCCTGGGTCTGACTGACGGTCACCTTCAGGTTGGCGAAGGCGCCGGTCCCTGACTTCGTCATCGCCGACCCTGCGGCGGCTGCGCTGTGAGTCGTTCCGGACGGGCTGACGGCCCCCGCCTTTGAAACGGCGACGCCGAGCGAGACGCTCGCGGTAGCGGCCGCCAACAACAAGGCCGCCGATGCCAGCGGCGGCCGGAACCGCCGGCGCAGGTGCCGACCGGCGGTCACCGTCGTCCTCGTCTTCGCAGGGCGCGGGACAGCAGCGGCGGCCCGACAACGACGGCGCCGAGCAGCACGAGCGAGCCGAGACCGTACGGCAAGTCACCGGCGCCGAGGTCGCTGCCGACAATGACCGATTGCGCAATCACCGGCACCGTGGTCACCGAGGTCCCCGTTGAACCGGGCAGGGTCGTCCCGGTCGAGGTCGAACCGCCGGGGCCTGTGCCCGTAGACTTGCTCCCGTCGCCCTTGGAACCCTTTCCGGTGCCGGATGGTCCGCCCGTTCCCTTGGACCCCGTTCCCTTAGAGCCCGTTCCCTTGGAGCCCGTTCCCTTGTTGCCCGTTGTCGGCCCGGTCGTGCCTGTTGCGACCATCTCGATGGCGGTGCACTGGGTGGAACCTGCCTTGGCGCAGGCCGGGGGGTAGGGGGCATCCAGCGCAAGGGTGTTCTTGCCGGACGGACTGAACGTCGGGTTGTCGCAGTCTTGGATGTTGATCGACTCGACGTCGACGCCGGGAATCTTCCGCACTTGGGCGAACCCGGCCTCAGCCAAGTTGATCGGCAACGGCGAGTAGCCGAGAATCGGCGCTTCCTGCTGGCCTTGGCACAGCGCGTAGTACACGAACTTGCCCAACGTGTAGCCCTTGTCTGTGCTGAACCCGTCCTCGATGGCGGTCGGGATGATCAGGTAGCTGTAGCTGGACATCTCGTAGGTACGGGGATCCGGATCGTTGTAGACGTTGGACAGGTTCTGCGTCAGGTAGCCCGGTGAACTGGGGTCGTCGTTGATCTGCGCCTTCAGTAGAGAGACCGCCACGTTGTTGGCTGTGGGCAAGGTGTAGTAGCCCGCGGAGTTCTCGAGTGCGACGGCCGGGAACCCGGTCTCTATCGCATAGGAGTACTCGACGTAGGTGATGGCGCCCTCCGACGTAGACTGGGCCACGTAGCCGGACACGCCGAGCGAGCCGCTGAGAGCGATCATGTCGGAACCGGGCACGACCGGATACACCGACGTGAGCCCGCAGGGCGCCGAGATGCCGAACTTGGCGCAGTAGGCGTTCCACACGGCGGGTTCCATATGGGTCATCCACAACGTGAACTGCGCCGTGGTGCCGGAGCCGTCCGAACGGACCACCGGCACGATCCGTTCGGCGGGCAGCTGGAGGTTGGGGTTGTCCCGCTCGATCGCCGGGTCGTTCCACTGGGTGATCACACCGGTGAAGATCTTCGCCAGCGTGTTGCCGTCAAGTCGAAGATTGCGGATCTCATGACCGCCGAAGTGCAGGTTGTACATGAAGGTCGTTCCACCAGCGACGTCCGGGACGTACGCGAAGTGCCGCGCAGGCAGCGGGTCGCTGCCCGTGAAGGCGTCGTGCAACCCGTACGGGATCTCGGTGGCGCCGAAGTCGACGGTGCCGTTGCGGAACTCGTTCCGTCCGTCGGACGACCCGGTCGCTGCGAAGTTCACCTGTATGCCGTTCTGAGCGATGTTCCGAATCCATTGGTCCAGGGCGTTCGACACCCAGGTGGAGCCGGCGCCGCTGATCGGGACCACTATGGGGCTGGCGCCAGCCGTCCCCATCGAGAAGAGCAGCCACAGAGCACCGAGCATCAGGGCGAGGAGGAGGCGTCCAAGCCGCCTCACGCCACCTCTCTTGCTCGTCGCTCTCAATTGACTTTGCCTCTCTCACTCATGCGTTGAAGGTCGCGGATGGAGGCAGCCGCCCGACGTCGCTCCTGACGAACGGTGGCATGACCCGGGCCGCGACCACCGATGATCCGGGCGACGGTAAAGAGGATGAGGACCAGCAGCAGCAGGGCGGCGCCGGCGCCGAACCCGCGCTCGATCATCGTGTGCTCCGGCGATTGCACCGTTTCGAACGTGTAGAGCGGCAGCGACACCATCGGACCCCGCAACGGGTTCGTGTTCAACGCGGCGGTGAAACCGGCGGTCAACAGCACCGGCGAGGTTTCCCCGATACCGCGTGCCGAACCGAGGATGACCGAGGTGGTCAGGCCGGACCGCACGGTCGGCAGGACCACGTGCCTGACGGTCCGCCACTGGCCGGCGCCGAGCGCATACGAGGCCTCCTTGAGTGAGCCGGGGACCAGCCGGATCACGACGTCGGCTGACCGGATGATGATCGGCAGCATCATGACGCTGATCGCCAGCGCGGCGGCAAAGCCCGACTTGTTGAAGCCGAGGCTGAGGATGAGCGTTGCGTAGATGAACAGGCCGGCGACAATCGACGGCAGAGCGGTCATCGCCTCGGTGAGCGTGCGGACGAAGCGGGCCAGCCGGCCGGGCACCTCGGTGAGAAACACGGCGCAGGTGAGCCCGAGCGGGATACAGATCGCCAGGGCGATGAAGATCATCCAGAGGGTGCCGACGATCGCGTGCTCAATCCCGCCGACGGTCAGGGGCTGCAGCGGTCCGGCCTGGACCATGTCATGAGTGAAGAAGTTCAGATGGTGCAGCGCCGCGGACCCGCGGCCGACCGTGTAGATGATCACCGAGCCGAGAGCGATGACGGCAACCAGCGCCAAGCTGTGGACCACGACAGTGACGAGGCGGTCGCGAACGAGCGGCCCGGGCGCCTCCAGCCAGCTCACCAGGGCGTAGAGCGCGAGGAAGGTCACATAGGTGGCGGCGAGGAAGCCGAGTAAACCCGTGGCCGAGGTCAACTGGGTGAAGAGCAGGATGTTGATACTGAGGGCACTGACGAACGAGCCGAGCAAGACGTACACGTCCTCGGCCCGCCAGGCCGAGACGTTGCGTCGCTTCTCGTCTGAGTCCGCGACAGGACTTGGAGCCGGAGCCCGTTCCATCACTGCAGACATGGCCTAGACCTCGCTCTCCGCACCGGACCGGCTGCGGGCGACGATCGACGAAGCGATGAAGTTGACGATCATCGTCAGGACGAACAAGGCCAGCCCGGCTGCCATCAACGCGGACGTGCCGAAGAACGAGGCGTCTCCGTAACGCAGGGCGATGAGCGCGGAAACCGAGCTGCCACCGTTCTGCAGCAGATGCGGCTGGATGGCGAAGACCAACGAGATGATCATGTAGACGGTGATGGTCTCGCCCAGCGCCCGCCCGAGCCCCAGCATCGTGCCGCCGATCATGCCGCCGCGGCCGAACGGAATCACGACGGTCCGGATCATCCCCCAACGGGTGCCGCCCAACGCATAGGCGGCCTCCCGTTCCCCCGAAGGTGCCTGGGAGAACGCTTCCCGCATCACCGAACTGACGATCGGCGTGACCATGAGGGACACGCACATCCCGGCGATGAACGTGGAGGACGTGTAGACGCTCAACGAATGCAACGGGCTGTTCGGGTTGGCGCCGTCGACATGGAAGATGGGAATCCAGCCCAAGTAGGTGGACAGCCATTGGGCCAAGCCGAGGACGTGCGGCTCGAGTAGGAAGAATCCCCACAGTCCGTAGACCACGCTCGGTACGGCGGCCATCAGGTCCACCGTGGTCACCAGCGTCCGCTTCAGCCGCGGCGGAACGTACTCCGAGATGTAGAGGGCTGTGCCAATGGCAAGCGGAATCGCGAAGCAGATCGCGGTCAGGCCGATGAGAATGGTACCGAGCATCACGGCCGCTATGCCGAAGTGACCGTGGCCGGCGTCCGGGAACCACTGTTGGGTGGTGAAGAACGACCAACCGGCAGTCTTCAAGGCAGAGAATCCGCGGACGGTCAGGAACGTACCGATAAAGGACATGATCAGCAGGATGATCAGGCCGCTGCCGCGGGAAGTGCCTCGGAACAGCCGGTCACTTCGATCGAGCGTGCGGGTGAGGGCGCGGGGAGTGTCGGACCCGACGAGGTCGGCTCCGGTCCCTGCAGTCGTCACGCCCATCACTGTCGCATGAGCATAAAACGAGGGCAAGCCAGAGCAGCACAAAGTGCAGAGAATTCACCAACGTGGCGACATACCTGAACTATCGACGTCGATCCCACACAAACACGCTGCTTGAAGCCCTGTCCCTGTGCTGAAAGCACCGTCGTCAGTCCCGCGAGGTACTCATGACGACAAAATGAGGCCTAGTTGACACCTGTCGTTAACTTCTACCCGGTCGACTGGCACGTCCCGCATCACGCCATGTGCGACCCTCGATGGGTCGGTGCTTCTTCACATCGAAGATCACCCGATGGCCCCACCTCAGAAGCGGACCCGCCGTTACACCGCTCGAGGGAACATCAACTGGTCGGGAGCGACCACTTTCGCCGCCTCTTTGCCAACTTAACGCCAACTGTTTGGCGATCGTTAATCACCCGTTAATCATCTGGTCAGACTGTCCACCTAACGTCCGGGCCATGGCACCTCGCTCAGGCGTGATCGCTCGAAGCGCCGGGCCGCGCTACAGCGCTCGACTCCTCGTCATCGACGAAGACGAGAAGCGAGCTCTCAAGATGAAGGCGGGGCTGGAACAGCAGGGCTTCGCTGTTCGGTGCGCCGGCGACGGGCCGGCAGGCTTCGCGCTCATGGCCCAACAGATGCCCGATCTTCTGCTCGTGGACGCCATCCTTCCGGGCATGCCAGCCATCGACGTGTGTCGCCACCTGCGCAGAGTCGGGTCGGACGTGCCGATCATCGTCTTGAGCCCACGATCCGACGAGATCGACGTCGTCGTCACGATGGAGATGGGCGCCGACGACTTCATTGCCGAACCCTATGGCATGCGCGAACTGGTGGCTCGGGTCAGGGCCGTGCTTCGCCGGAGCAACAGGTCGGCGATCAGCCATTCCACACCGCCCCCGGGCGAAAGGTATTCGTCGGGCGGACGGCAGTCGGCCCGCTCCGCGGCGACGGGCGCTCAGAATGATCCGAGCCCGCAGGCCCAGCCGGCACGGATCACGGGCGCCCGGGTCGGATCGTCGCGGAACGGCATGCCGGACCAGGGCGGTAACGCCAGGCCGGACATCCTCAAGGTCGGCGATCTCAGCCTAGACCGGGCAAGACATGAGGTACTTCTCGAGGGCAAGCCGATCGAAGTTCCGCGGCGAGAATTCATCCTGCTCGAGGCGCTCATGGAGAAGCCCGGGCGGCTGCTCACTCGCCAGGTGCTGATCGAGCGGATCTGGGGACCGGGGTGGGGAAGCCGCAGGATTCTCTCGACTCTGGTGAACCGGCTGCGTGCCCTGATCGAGTCCAATGCGGACCACCCGACGCGGATTGTGACGATCCGCGGCATCGGCTATCGCTACGAGGTTCCGAACGAGGGCGGGGCAGCCCGTCCCCGCGTTATCGAACACACGTACGTCTCCTCCCCTGTCAGTGGGCAAGGATGACGGTGAACCCGAGGCCCCGGTAGATCATCCGCAGCCACGAGCGCTCCCTTGGTCGGCGCGCTCGAGTTCGGATCAGGAGCTCCCGACAGAGGGCAGTCCGAAGTCGTGCAGCACGTTGGTGAAGGCCACCTCCTCGGTCCTGCCATCGGTCGAAAACGCTTGTTCCCAGGCTGCCAGCCGCTTCCCGGTCAGCCCGGGCAGCTGCTGTAGATCCTCCAGCAGCCGCTCGTCGTCGAGCACGAGGACGGCCATGTCGTCCGCGATGCGACGGGGTGCCGCTCCCCTTTCCAGCGCCGCATCGAGGGCTCCTAGCGCCGAGATCACCGGCGCCGCCTGGTGGTAGAGCAAGTCGCCGTCGGGATGGCGGTCGTGGCCGACCAGCTTGGAGTATCCAAGGAAAGTGAACGGGACCCGCCCGAGCAGGCTGGCGTACTTCACCCCCAGGCTGGGCACACGAGTCGGCGGCGCGACCGAGCTCCCCGGATGCTGCGCCGCCCCGCACGCGGTCAGCAGCAGCGCGCACAGGGTTAACAGGCTGGCGAACCGGCGCACCGGGCAAACCTACCAGTGGGTGCGTTCATGGCAGTCCAGCGATGACCCCGGTAATTGGCCTGATCCCCCACCCGAGCCTCGTCGGAGAAGAGCTGACAGTTACCGCCGGCACCGGCCGATATTACCTAGGTGATAAAGGCGCCGGTTCGTCGGGTTATGGTCGCAGCCGCCGTGGTCGGGCTGGCTGCGCAGCTCGGCGGCCCGCCGGCGCAAGGGGCCCTGAGCCGGCCGCGGCTCGCCGCCGGCCAGGTAAGGGTCATATGTCCGGTCACGGAACGGCAGCTGCCCGGTGCGGCCACCCCGCCTCGGCCGGTGGCGACGGGAACAAGCGAGCAACTGCAGGTGACCGTGCCTCCCCTCGTCTTCGTCAGGGCAGAGCCCGGCATCCTGCTGGTCACCACCAATACCGGACGCCCGCCGGCGACGACGGACGTCTTCTACCTGATCCGCCGCGGCCGGGCCGGCCGCGCCCCGGCGCCTATGGCCGAGACGGTCCTGCGCTGGTGTGGCTGAATAGCGGCGGAAGGTCAACCGGCAAACGGTCTGCGATGGCTCGGCCTCCTTGCTGCGAGCGTGTTGGGGACGGCTACGGTGACGTCGGTGACCGCTCCATCGCCTCCGCCGCGGTCTCCCCGCCCGGCTGACCAGCCGCGAACGCTCAGCGGGACGCCGTCAACGGCGCCGCGACGATGACGGGCACCGTCGACACCGTCGGCCCGATCGCCGGGCTGATCATCGGAATCGTCCTCCTGGCTCTGGCGCCGCTCGTCTACCGGTTCGCTCCTCGCCTCAATGCGGCCGTTCGCGGCCTTCTCAACCGTGGCGCCTTCGGCGGGATGGATCGGGGAGACGACTACTGGGAGCGGTTCAACGCCTTCGAGCGGGTGGCTGCGGCCCTCATGGTGGGAGGCATCGGCGTCGCCGCCATCGTCGTCTCGATCCTGACGCTGGCGGGTCACTGATCGGCAACAGGCCTCCTCGCCACTGATGACCGGATTACTGTCACATCGTCACCGTCTGCCGCTTCGTCGCGAGCGGGTCGCAGAGGAGGGGGTTTCGTTGAACGTCGCACCCGGGCTCGCCTCTCCGAGGCGCCGATCTCTCGCAGCGGCTACCGCCGCCGTGGCACTCGCCCTGGCGGCTGCAGCCTGTGGCGGTGCCGCCGCGCCCAGCACGACGACCCCGACCATCTCGATCGCAACCTCGACAACGGCCCCGCCCGGCGGTTCGACGGCGCCGAGCACGACGAGCCCGGCGACGTCCACCACCTCGAGCGGCGGCTGCTCGCTCGGCGTGATCGAGCAGATCTCGGGAGAGTCGGCGAGCGAGGACGAGCAACGGACGGAGTCGTGGGTGACGCTCGGCGTCAACAACTGGACGGTGTTCGTCCCCAACGGTTCCTGGCACCTGTCGGCGAGCACGGCCGCCGGCGCCGACGTCGTCTCTCCCGACGGCTTGTCGGACGCCAGCCTTTCCGAAGGTGGCGGCCTCTCCCCCTCCACCTACCAGGCGCTCGCCCAACAGCTGCTCTCGGGGGTCTCCAACCTCCAAGTCATCTGCCAGTCGCCGAACGAGCAGAGCGCCGCCGGCGAGACGCAGGCAACCGAGGCCACCGGTGTCTACAACGGCGAGGCGATCCATCTCGTCTACGCCTTGACGATCCAGGCCGAGACGCCCTCCGGTTTCTTCGGCGCCGTGACACGGTCGATCTACGCCCCGATCTCGCAGTGGTCGACGAGTGTCGAGCAGGCGCTCTGGCTCATCATCAAACGGGCCGTCTTCGTGCCCTCCGCTCCGTGAGAACGGGCCGCCGTGCCGTGGCGGTGAGCGCCCACGCCATCACCCTCGTTGCAGCGATCAGGCGGCGGTTACTGCGGCGGTAGGGCGGCGATGCCGTCGATCTCCACGAGCTGGCCCCGGTAGCCGAGGGCAGCGACGCCAAGCAGCGTGCTCGGGGGGCGGTGGGGGGCGAGGCGGGCGGCGAGGGCGTCCCAAGCCCGAACGAGATCGCTCTGCCCGCCGACGACGTAGATCGTCGTGCGGACGAGATGGGCGGCGCCGGCGCCGTGCTGAGCGAGGACGGCCAGCAGGTTGTCGAGGGCGGCGTGGGCTTGGGCGGTGACGTCGCCGGGGGCGACGACGTTTCCCGCTCGGTCAAGAGGGCAGGCGCCCGCTGTGAAGACGATCGAGCCGGCCGTCACGACGGAGGCGTAGTCGTACGGCACTCCGGCATAGAGCGGTGCGGCCCCCTGCTCAGGTGGCGACATGAAGCCGAGTCTCGCACTCAGGAGGCGCCGCCAGGCGGGCCTCGATGCCTCAGCTCTCCTCGGCCTCGAGAATCCGCCGCAGTTGGCGCACGGCCGCCCGGTCACCCGGGCCGTCGCGAGCCAGCAGGCGCTCAGCCACGGCGCTGCGGTGGGCGGCGTCGACGTTGCCGCCGTACTTGAACTTGGCGCGGACGCTCTCGACCGTGATGCGGATGCCCCGGATCGCCCGCAACGAATTGGCGTGCTCGATGGGGTCGACCTGACCCTCGTCGATGGGCAGCGTGCTGAGCTGGCGGCGCAGGATGGCGGCCGTCTCCTCCGCCTCCTCGGTCAGCTCCACCGTGCCGAAGAGCTGGGCGGCTGCGTAGTAGGTCGTCGGGATGCCATAGGCGGGATCCTCGTCGCCGATGGCCTTCCACGACGCCGGGATGAAGGCCCAGTCGCCGGCGACGCTCAAGACCACGTGCGGGTTCTCGGCGAGCGCCTCCCAGATGGGGTTCGGCCGCGCCAGGTGCAACAGGACGAGATCTTCGCCCCCCTCCCCCACCGTGAGGGCGAACTGGGTCGGCACGATGACCGGGTAGAGGCGACCCGACCCGGCAGCCACGAGATGCCCGAAGCCCTGCGCCCGCACGAACTGGCGCCATTCGTCGTCGTCGCGGGCGGCGTCCCAGCGATGGATGAGCATGCTCAGGCCTTCTGTCGATGCCACGTCATGCACCGCAATCTAGGCGGCAGCTACGGTGCTGTCACCGCTCCCTGCGACGTGCCGGTCCTTCGCCCATGCCCGAGCCCTCCCACCGTCCTCCCGCCTACGGCGCCGACCGCCGTTTTGCACGAGACGTCCGCGGCGTCATCGAGGAGCTCCGGCCGGGCGAGGTCGTGACCTACGGCGAGGTCGCCCGCGAGGCCGGCCATGACGGTGCCGCCCGCGCCGTCGGGACGTTGCTCGCCCGAGAGGGTGACGACCTGCCCTGGTGGCGCGTCGTCACGACGACGGGACGGCTGGTGCCGGGGCAGGAGGCCGAGCACGCACGGCGACTGCGGGCCGAGGGCGTCGAGCTCACCGGCGTGCCGGCGCATGTCCGCCGGCTGCGACGCCGGCGTGCTGGCCCGCCGTAGGTCGTGGCGAACCTTGGCAGGGGTTTCATGGCCACTTTCGACCGGAACGGCATACCAAGGTTGCTGCCGAGGGGCGGCGGTTATCGGCCGGGGGCAGTCACTTGGGCCGAGCCGCCCTGTGTGCCGCCCGCCGCGGCACGCGCAGACCGAGGAGGCGGTCCACAAAAGGAGCGATGGCGTTGGCGAGCACCTCGCTGCCGGCGATGTTGAGGTGGATGCCGTCGAGGCGCACGGGCGTGAGGACGCCGTTGATCACGAGGCTGCCGGCGTATCCGCCGCTGCGGGTGTCGAGGACGATGCCGGGGTTGTAGTAGGTGACTCCGCGGTGGCGTGCGGCTTGCGCTGCGTAGATGCGGTCGATCGCCTCCATGGCTGCGTTGAGCGTGGGGTCCTGCATGGCGGGCTCCCCGATCCACAGCACCTTGCAGCCCTCTTTCACCAAGGCCTCCATCGTGGAGGCGACGGTCTTGGCATAGGCGGCGTCCCAGAGCCGGCTCCCGACGGGCCGGTAGAGCCCGTCCACGAGGATCTCCTGGTCGTCGTTGGCGCTCCCCATCCAGATGACGAGCTTCGGCCGGCGCGCCGCCACGACGGCGAGCAAATGGCTCGGCCAGTCGAAGAAGTCCGGCCGCACCATCCCCGTGCCGACTTGGTACTCCGCCAGGGTGCGCGTCGTCGTGGAGTTCTCGTGCAGCGCCCACCACGCCCACTCCGGCCCGGCGGCGGTCGAGTCGCCGGCGAAGTAGATGGGCGGTCCGGCCGGCCCCGCCTTCGCAAGGCGCAGCGGCCCGCGGGGCAGGCGGTGGGCGAGCACGTCGTGCCCGAGGGCCACGAGCTGCTTGGTGTTGAGGGAGGAGAAGTCCCCGGGCGACTGCCACAGGAGCCAGAACGACGTCGTGCCCTGTGAGAAGTAGAGGTAGCGGTTGTTGGCGATGATGGCCTCGCGGCCGAGCCCGTTCACCGTCACCAAGGTGTCGACGTACTGCGTGGCCTCATCGAACGAAGTCCGCGGCTCGACGGCGAGGGCGAGGAAGGAGTTCTTCCCGACGAGCCACTGGCAGTACGGGTAGGTCGGTGTCGGCTCCCCGACGGGGCCGCCGAACTGTCTTTCGATCTGTGAGCGGCTGAGCAACAGGCAGGCGAGCCGGGTGGCGCGATTGCCGAGCGACCCGTCGTCGATGCGCTTCGGCCGCCGTCGTGCGACCGTGCTCGGGGGGACGCTCGAGGTCGTCGTGCTCACCGGCTTGGTCGAGCTCGAGCGGCAGGCGGCCGACGACTGCCCGGCTGCGCAGCTCGAGGAAGCCTTCGTGGCCGACCGCTCTGAGACGGCGACGAGGATGCCGCCGGCGAGCCCGAGAACGACGACGAGCGCCACGACGAGCGCGACAAGGCGCGAACTACGAGTCACAACGGCAACGACGCTAGGCGACCAACGGATCTTGCGGTCAAATCTGCGGTCATCGTCCTGCCAGGAGAGTGCGGATGCCGGTGCGTGGGGCGGCGCTCGCGTATCGTCGCGAGATCGCCCACCGCCCGCCACCCTCGGACACTCCGCTCAGCCCGCGCGCCCTGGCTCGCCGCCCCCGGCGTCTGGCCGCCGTCGTGCTGGCTGCGTGCCTCGTAGCGGCTGTCGTCGTCGGCGTCGTGACTCGCAACGGCCACCACCAGGCGGCGCCGTCAGGGTCCACGACCTCGACCGCAGCGAAGTCCTCGACATCGCTCGG
>Ga0181526_10004229_pt1 | contig 11282 bp, 10 predicted proteins | sample PEATcosm2014_Bin_35_FD_119750 | JGI IMG/M metagenome (GOLD analysis project Ga0181526, IMG submission 119750) | Peatland microbial communities from MTU Mesocosm Facility, Houghton, MI, USA - PEATcosm2014_Bin06_30_metaG | ecosystem: Environmental > Terrestrial > Soil > Wetlands > Peat | place...
CGACTAGGGTGCAGCCCGCGTAGGCCGCACCCTGATTTCCGTCGGGGCATGAAGTGGTTGCGATCGACAGTGGACCACCGGGCGCGGTTATAGTGACCTTTGCCGTGGACGTGTTCGAGCCAAGGGCGTTGGTTGCCGTCAGCGTGTAGGTGGTGGTCGCCATGGGACTCACGCTCGTCGAGCCACTCGCGGATGAGGCCGTGAATGTTCCCGGAGTGATGGCAACGCTGGTCGCACCCGCCGTCTTCCAGTTCAACGTGCTGCTGGAACCAGAAGTAATGGCTGCGGGGCTAGCTGTGAAGGAGCTGATCGTTGGTTTGCCGGACGTACTTACGGTGACGGTTAAGGTAGAGGTGGTCGAGGCAGCGGTGTTGCTTGCGGTTAACGTGTAGGTAGTAGTCGCCGTTGGACTCATGCTGGTTGAGCCGCTTGCCGATGTGGAGGTGAATGTTCCCGGCGTGATGGCAATGCTCGTCGCACCTGTTGCCGCCCAACTGAGGGTGCAGCTTGTCCCGGAATTTATGCTTGTCGGATTCGCTGTAAATGAAGTAATTGTTGGCGCGGAGGCTGCTCCGGAGGTCGACTTCGACGAAGTCGATAACCCGCAACCCGCCAGTCCGGCGCAGGCCAATAGAACGAGGACGAAGCCGCAAAGACCCGGCCGGAGTCCGCAAGGGCTGAGCTTATTTCCGAAGAAACTGTAGCTGTGAGGTTTCACGCCGAGTGACGCCAGTCTATTGGCCACCACGCCGGCGCTATAGATGTCAGTGGTCGTAGTCCAGTTGGACCAGTTGGGTCAGTTCCTAAGCCTGGTGATCCCTGTACTTCGGAGAGCCGCCACGATTCAATCTTTATGCGTCTGCTCCGGGTGGAGTAGGGAGCGGCTGGATGATGTGAAGGCCGCACTCGGTCTTGGAAGTTCCGGACCAGCGGCCGGCGCGCGGGTCTTCGCCGGGGCGCACCGCGCGGGTGCAATGGGTGCAGCCGATGCTGGGGAAGCTGCGATCGTGCAGCGCGTTGTAGGGCGTGTCATGTGCGCGGATGTATTGCCATACCTGCTTGGAGTTCCAGTCGGCGAGAGGATTGATCTTTACTAGACCGAACTTTTCGTCCCATTCAATCTTGCCGGCGGCGGCTCGAGTCGCGGTCTGATCGCGGCGGATGCTGGTAATCCAGGCTTGGAGTTCTGTCAGCTTGCGCCGAAGCGGCTCGACCTTCCTCAGGTTGCAGCATTGATCAGGATGCTGGTGCCACAATACCGGACCATGAACCCCTTCTTGTTCCTCCGGTGACAGGAGCGAGTAGACCCTTTCGATGGGGATGCCGTATTTTTGCTCGACTTGGTCCATCAGGTTGTAGGTTTCGGGAAAAAGGAATTCGGTATCCAGGGTAAAGAGGCGAAAATTCTGGCTGACCCGGGAGGCGATGTCGATCAGGACCATGCCCTCGGCACCGAAGGCGGAGGAGATCGCCACCGAGCTGCCGAAAGTTTCGAAGGACCAGCGGAGAACACGTTCTGGGCCCCAGGCCTCGGCGGTGGTCTGCAGTTGTTGGATTCGTTCTTTCATGAAAGCGGGTCCTCTTGATTGGGCCGTTCGGGGACAGAGAAACTTTGCCCAAGCACGATCTCAAACCCGTTTTCCATCCCGGAGAAGAATGCTGCCGGTTTATCAGGACGATCGGCGAACTTCACGACCTCGCCAACGACGAGTAACGTTGGAGCCGCGAGTGTTGGCGATCCAGGGAGTTGCGAGATTGTAGTTTGGTGAATCTGTTGCTCCGGAGTTGTCGCCCGCGAAATGATGGCGCACGGAGTTTCGGACGCGAATCCAGAGGTCACGAGCCTGGCGGCAACCGCGGCGTAATCATGGCCGGGCATGTAGATCACAAACGTCGAATCGGCGCCGGCAAAGTTTTTCCAATCGGGATCGATTTTCTCAGAAGCACGATGACCGGCCGTCAGGACGAGGGTGGAAGATGCGTGTCGGTGAGTGAGTGGAATGCCGGCGGCGGCAGCGGCTCCCAGAGCGGAGGTGACGCCGGGAACGATCTCGTAAGAAATGTTGGATCGCCGCAGGGCGTCGAGTTCTTCTCCAGCGCGGCCGAAGATCAGAGGGTCGCCGCTTTTGAGGCGCACCACTTCGCGCCCCGAAGCGGCGAGCGTCACCAACAGAAAATTGATCTCTTCTTGGCGCATGGTCGTGGTTCCGCAACGCTTGCCTACGTTCTGGATGAGGGCCGTGGGCGGAATCAAATGCAATATTTCGAGCTGGACGAGGTCGTCGTGAAGCACCACGTCGGCGGTTTGCAACAGCCGCAGAGCTTTCACGGTGAGCAATTCGGGATCACCGGGGCCTGCGCCCACTAAATACACTTTGCCCTTCATGCGGTTACTCTCCTGTCATTCTTCGAGAACTCATTCTTTTCCGATTCCTCGGCCAGCGCCGCGTCCAAGGCTTCGCGGCTTGCCAGTGAGTGCAGTAGTTCACGTTTGCGTTCCGAACTAAGATCGCTGGCCAACACGAGCTTTCGCGTCTCTCCCAGTTCCGCGACCCACTGCTCGTAGGCGGGACCAAACTGACGCTCGAGTTGTTGCCGAATTTTTTGCGCGAGGGAAGGACTCTGTCCGCCGGTGGAGACGGCAATTTGAAGGTCTCCGCGACGTACGACAGCGGGATAGTAGAAGTCGCAAAATTGCGGAACGTCGACCACGTTGCAGAGAACTCCGCGGCGCTGTGCCTCGAGATAAATGGATTCGTTGAGAGCGAAAGAGGCGGTGGCTACGACGGCCAAGAAAGTTCCATCGAGATCTTTCGCACTAAAAGCGCGGAGCTCGAGCGTGATCTTGCCTGCCCGCGCCCAGGCATGGACCGCGGCGGCGGCTTCCGGCGCGACCACATGGATGCGGGCACCAGTATCGATGAGGCTGGCGATCTTGGGCTCGCCAACCTTGCCGGCGCCGACCACCAGGCAACGTCTGCCTTCGAGCTTCAAGAACATGGAGAACAGGTTGCTCATGGCATCAGCCTTCCACGCCACCGGGCACGCGTCCCTCGGGCAAGTCGCGGGGGACTGGGGCAACGACTTGTCCCGCAAGGTAGTCGCGCAATTCCGCATCGGTGTGGCGAGAAAAAAACCGCCGGAGATTTTCGCCGTTGTTATCGGTGAGATAGCGGCGCAGAAGGCGCTCGATGGCCTCGGGAACTTCGGTCGCGAGGCAGCGATAGCCGACCGGGCGCGCGATCGACTGATGGAGACCGACCGCACCGCCTAGGCAGAAGTAGTAGGCGTCGACCATTTGTCCGTTGATTTTTAACTTCTTGCCTTCGATTCCGATGTCGGCGATCCAGTGCTGCCCGCAACTGTTGGGGCAACCGGTGACGTGCAGCTTCAGGTGCTGATCGAAGCCGGGCAGGCGCTCTTCCAATTCTTCAACGAGCCAGCGGGAGAAAGCCTTCGTCTCGGTGATGGCGAGCTTACAAAATTCGCTTCCACTGCAAGCGATCGCTCCGCGAAAAAACGGAGAGCCACTTACGGGCAGACCAATTTCGCCTAACTCTTTAGCCAACTCGTCAGCTTGCAGCCGAGGAACGTTGACGATCAGCAGGTTCTGCATGTTGGTGGTGCGCAGCTCGCCGTTGGCGAAGCGCTCGGAGAGATCGGCTGCAGCTTCCATTTGCTCAGGCGTAATTCGACCGCGCAGTACCGCGGAGCCCACGTAGCAGTAGCCGGGCTGCTTCTGCGGATGAATGCCGATGTGATCGCGGTAAACGTCGGAGGGTGCGCGCTCAGGTTCGGCAGGATCGAGTCGAAATCCGATGCGCCGCTCGAGGTCTTTCTGGAAGTCAATCGCAGTCCAACCGTGGCGAAGGAAGAGAAACTTTAGGCGCGCGCGCTCGCGGTGTTCGCGAAGTTGAGTGGATTCGCGAAACAATTCGGCAACTCCTTTGATCACGGGCAGAACCTGATTCCAGCGAACGAAAGCGTTCAAAGGCACGCCGAGGTAGGGTTCGGTGGAAAGTCCGCCGCCCACGCGCAAGGAGAACCCGATCTCAGGCTTACCCTCGACGATCCGCTGGAGCGCGGTGAGGCCGATATCGTTGATCTCCGGGTAGGGGCACCAGACGCGGCATCCGGTGATCGAGATCTTGAACTTGCGCGGGAGGTTGTAGAACTCGGCGTTGCCGGCCAGCATGCGATCGGCTTCGAGCGCGAGGGAAGATGCGTCGCAAATTTCGTCCGCGTCCACGCCCGCGACGGGGCAACCTGTGATGTTGCGAGTGACGTCGCCGCAGGCGCCGATCGTGTTGAGGCCGACGCTCCAGAGCTCTTCGAGCACTTCGGGGAGAGCCTCAATCGTGATCCAGTGCAGCTGGATGTTTTGGCGGACCGTGAGATCGGCGGTCCCCCGGGCGTAACGGCGAGCGAGGCTAGCGATGGTTCGTAGCTGGTCAGAGCGCAGAAGGCCGTTGGGAATTCGAACGCGCAGCATGAAGAATGGCAGGGCGCGTCCCATGCCGCCCTGGCCGCCGACGACGCCGGCGCCATCGCCTTGGGTGTAGACTCCCCACCAACGGAAGTAGGTTCCAATCCATTCGGGAGGAATCGAGTCAAAGCCTTCGCGGGCGAAGCGGCGAATCTCGGCGAGACCCTCCCACGGATTCTTGGCGCGCTTCAGGCGCTCGGACTTCTGTGCTTTGGTTTCTGTCACTGCATTGCTCATATTGGCCGCCAAAAAGAAAAACCCACCGCCAGATTGCTCTCTGGCGGTGGGTATAAGTGCCGATGTTATGAAAGTCTTAAATCAGCAATTTACCCGCTCCAGAGCACACGCATGCGCAACAACAACATGCACACATGCACTCCTGGCGAAAATTGCTGAAACTGGACATGCTTCGCAGATACTAACGTGAAGCCGGCAGCGCGTCAACCTTGCCGGCGAAAGCGGGACGATGCACAATTTCGATTCTATGTATCATATTTTTGCATCTTGATTTGGCGGCGGCCGGAGACGCTTGAGGCTCGAGGCGGCGCATTGCTCTGAGAATCGCGGCTAATGGCCTCGACATCAAAGAATTCTTGCGAGGGCACATATGTCAATTCGAGCGGTGAAGCGACTGGTTCAGGCGAAGCCGACTCTGGAAGGCGCGGGGGTGCATTTGCGCCGAGCATTCGGATTCGGAAACACAAAAGAATTTGATCCATTTCTTTTGCTCGACGATTTCCGCAACGATGTTCCGGAAGATTATCTCGCCGGTTTTCCGTGGCATCCGCACCGCGGGATTGAGACCATTACTTATGTGTTGGCGGGAACCGTGGAGCATGGCGACAGCATGGGAAACCGCGGGGCCATCGCGGCGGGCGATGTGCAGTGGATGACGGCGGGCAGCGGGATCATTCATCAGGAGATGCCGAAAGGCGACCCGGCGGGGCGAATGCATGGATTTCAATTGTGGGCGAATCTTCCTTCGTCGCTGAAGATGACCGCGCCACGCTATCAGGAAGTAAAGACCGGAGAGATTCCTGAGGTTACGGATGACGACGGAACGCACGTGCGAATCGTGTGCGGAAAATTTTGGGGGAAGAGCGGACCGGTGGATGGGATCGCAGCTGATCCGATTTATCTGGATGTGTCGGTAGCGCCGGGCAAGAGAAAAACTTTGCCGGTGGAGACGACTCGCCATGCCTTCGCTTACGTTTTCGGCGGGGCGGGCACCTTCTGCAACGCATCTGGGCCGCTGGCCGTGCCAACGGAAGCCATCAAGTGGTCGGATACCACGCCTCCGGTGGAGGCAGACAACCGCTCGCTCATACTTTTTGATCGCGGCGACGAAGTGACGCTGCAAGCCGGGAATGACGGGATCCGGTTTCTGCTGGTCTCAGGGAAGCCGCTGGAAGAGCCGGTGGCCTGGTACGGACCGATTGTAATGAACACGCAGGAACAACTGCGGCGAGCATTTACGGAACTGCAAGAGGGAACGTTTTTGAAGGACGCCGGACGCAAGTTGAACATCGACTACGCCAAGGATTATGGTGCGAATCGTCATTCTGGGTTGCGCCGGGAGCGGAAAAACTACTTTGGCACGGCGGCTTGCCGAACGCACGGGCGCGGCTGTCATCTGTCTCGATGAAATGTGGCAGCGGCATTGGGACGAGAAGGACGTTCTCGTGTTCCGAACGTTGATCGAGGAGGCGCATGCGGGGGATGAGTGGATCAGCGAGGGCAGTTTTGCGCTGGCGAGCTTTGCTATACGACTACCGCGCGCGACTCTGGTGATTTGGCTCGAGCGTCCAAAACGGGTTTGCGCCTGGCGTGCGATCAGGCGCTTGTTCAAACGGGGAGAAGCGCATCGGATAGGTAGACTCCCCGACGTACTCGCGTTCATCTGGAAATTTGACCGAGCTAAGCGGCCTCGGATCGAGGCGCACAGAATCTCTCACGGGCCGGGGGTTCCGCTTTGCAGATTGACCGGTGACCGCGATATTGAAAACTTTCTGTCTTCTTATAGCGCTGGCCCTCGAACTTCCAACTGACCCGCCGGCTCGTTTGATTGACAATTGCCTTCGACCGCCCTACCTTTTCGTGGGGTGGTTTGGAGGCGTTGTCACATGCGCAAAATTATTCTTAGACATTCCTGCTTATTCCTCGGCGCCGCTCTGTGCGTACTTTCTGTAGGCGGTGTCATGCGGGGGCAAAACGCGCCGGCCTCGCTAGGGCCCTTTCAAAATCACTCTGATGTGGGCATGACGTCACACGCCGGCTCCGCGCAATACGATTCCGCGCAGCATGCCTATACGCTCACGGGGAGCGGCGAAAACATGTGGTTCACCGCCGACGCCTTTCAGTTTGCGTGGAAGCAAGTTTCTGGCGATATCGCATTGAGCGCGGACATTGACTTTCCGGAGAAGGGCGGCAATCCGCATCGGAAGGCGGTGCTGATGATCCGCCAGAATCTTGATCCCGACTCGCCTTATGCCGACGCGGCGTTGCACGGCGACGGGCTTGCTTCACTGCAATATCGCGACGCCAAGGGAGCCACCACCCACGAGATTCAATCGAACATTTCCGCGCCGCGTCGCTTGCGGATTGAGAAGCGTGGCGACTTCATCTATGTATTTGTGGGCGCGGCCTCAGGCGAGACCCTGCGACCCTCAGGCGCTTCCCTCAAGCTGCCGATGCAGGGGTCGTTTTACGTGGGCATTGGAGTTTGCTCGCATGACCAGGACGCGGCCGAGAGGGCGGTCTTCACAAATTTGCACCTTGCGCCGCCCGCAGTAACCACCGCGCCGGCTGTGCTCTACAGCACGCTGGAGACGGTAGCGATTGCCTCGACCGATCGCCGCGTCGTCTACACAGATGCAAGTCACTTCGAGGCGCCCAACTGGACGCATGACGGGGCAAATTTTCTTTTCAACCGCGAGGGGCGCATCCTGCGGCTGCCTGCTGAAGGCGGCACGCCCACAACCATCGAAACCGGTACGGCCATAAATTGCAACAACGATCACGGCGTTTCCCCGGACTCGCAATGGTTAGCGATCAGCGATTCGTCGCAGCCCGACCATAAATCGAGCGTGTACATTGTGCCGTTTGCCGGCGGCACGCCCCGCCGAGTCACGCAGCACTCTCCGTCTTATTGGCACGGCTGGTCGCCGGATGGCAAGACGCTCGCTTTCGTGGGAGAACGCAACGGCGACTTCGACATCTACACCATCCCTTTCAGTGGTGGCGACGAAACTCGATTGACTGTGGCGAAGGGCCTCGACGACGGGCCCGAGTATTCGCCCGACGGCAAGTACATCTACTTCAACTCGGAGCGCACCGGGCACATGCAGATCTGGCGCATGCACGCCGACGGAAGCGACCAGGAACAGGTCACCTTCGACGATTACAACAATTGGTTCGCGCACATTTCTCCCGACAGCAAGTGGATGGTTTTCCTCTCATATGGGAGCGATGTCGTGGGTCACCCGCCCAATAAGGATGTGCAACTGCGCATCACGAACGTGAGTGGAGGAAATATCGACGGTCCGATCACGGTTCTGGCCAAGCTTTTCGGCGGACAAGGCACCATGAATGTTCCGTCGTGGTCACCGGATAGTTCGAAGGTGGCATTCGTGAGCTACGAACTGCTGGCCGCCGAAGATACGGCAATCAAGTGAGCGCCGCCGGTCGTTTGGAAAGTCGACGGTTCATTTAATCTTTTAAAGATTTAGGACCAGGAGATAGAAAAACGTTATGCGCGTTGGAGTGTTTACGCCCTTGCTCTCGCAGCTCTCGCTGACCGCAGTTCTCACGAAACTCAAGGCACTCCAGATCACAACCGTCGAGCTTGGTACCGGCAACTATCCGGGAGATGCGCACTGCAAATTGTCGATGCTCGAAGATGCGAGAGCCCTTGCCGAATTTCAGAAGGTTCTGGCAGATCACGGTGCGAGCATCAGCGCATTGAGTTGCCACGGTAATGCGTTGCATCCTGATCATGCCCGAGCACAACACGATCGCGAGGTGAGCCGGAAGACAATCCTACTCGCCGAAAACCTCGGCATCTCGGTGGTAATCGACTTCTCAGGATGTCCCGGCGATTCGCCGAATGCTACCGCTCCGAACTGGGTTACCTGCCCGTGGCCGCCGGAATATTTGCAGGTGCTGGATTGGCAGTGGAACGAAGGGGTTGCGCCGTATTGGACCGAGCACGCGAAGTTTGCGGCCGATCATGGAGTGAAGATTGCTATCGAAATGCATCCCGGGTTCGTGGTTTATAGTCCGGAAACGATGCTGCGGTTGCGCTCAATTGCAGGGCGCAGCGTGGGCTGCAACTTCGACCCGAGTCACCTTTTCTGGCAGAGTATCGATCCGATCGCCGCGATCCGCGTGCTCAAGGATGCCATCTTCCATGTGCACGCAAAAGATACGCAGATCTATGCGGCGAACTTGCCCCGCACCGGGGTGCTTGATACCAAGCGCTACACCGAAGAGCGCCAGCGCGGCTGGATCTTTCGCACCTGCGGTTACGGTCACGGCGCGGAGTGGTGGAGCGAGTTTGTCTCGACGCTGCGAATGTTTGGTTACGATCACGTGCTATCGATCGAACATGAGGACAGCTTGCTGTCACCGGAAGAGGGACTGACCAAGGCGGCGCATTTTCTCAACCGCATCGTGATCCGGGAACAGCCGGGCGCAGCTTGGTGGGTCTAGCAAGCGAATGGAAATGAAACCGATCAAGACGGCGATCATTGGCACAGGATTCATGGGGCGCGTGCACCTGGAAGCCGTGCGGCGGTTGGAGTTTGTTGAGGCCGCGGCAGTCGCTGGCAGAAACGCGGATGCAGCGCAACGCTTGGGCGCGGGAATTTCGATCCCAGTGATAACCGGCGATTATCGCAAGATCGTGCGTGACCCGGCGATCGATGCAGTCCACATTTGCACGCCGAACGCGCAACACTTTTTGATGGCTAAGGAAGCGCTCCAAGCGGGGAAGCATGTGATCTGTGAAAAGCCCCTGGCTACGAGCGTGGAAGAAGGCGAAGAACTCATCTCGCTCGCGAAGCGGCAGGGATTGGGGAATTGCGTTTGTCACAATCTGCGCTATTACCCCATGGTGCAGCAGATGCGGTGCATGCGCGAGGATGGCGACTTGGGTGACATTCTCGTGGTTCAAGGGACTTATTTTCAGGATTGGCTGCTCTATGACACGGACTGGAACTGGCGCGTGGATCCCCAGGCTGGCGGTCCTTCGCGCTGCATGGCCGACATCGGGTCGCACTGGTTCGATATGGCCGAGCATGTCACCGGACTGCGAGTGACTTCCCTTTGTGCGGATCTTCAGACGTTCCATCGAACGCGAAAGAGGCCGAAACATTCGGTGGAAACTTTTTCGAATAAGCTGCTTGGTTCGGAAGACTATGTTGAAGCCGGTGTAGATACGGAAGACTTCGGCTCCGTGATTTTCCGCATGGGCGCGCGTGCGCGCGGCAGCGTCACGGCGAGCCAGGTTTCGGCGGGACGCAAGAATCGGCTCAGCGTTGAGGTGTGTGGCACGCGAGCTTCCGTGGCCTGGAATCAGGAGCGGCCTGACGAACTCTGGGTCGGGCATCGCGATGCAGGCAATGAGATCGTTATTAAGGATCCTTCTCTGCTCAAGGCGGCGGCGCGCAGCTATGCCGACCTTCCGGGTGGACACAGCGAAGGGTACGACGACACGTTCAAGCAAGTGTTCCGGCGCTTTTATGCTTCCATTCGGAACCCGGGCGACGCGGTCGAGTATCCGCAGTTCGGGGACGGACTGCGGCAGTTGAGCATTCTTAACGCTGAGTTCCTGAGCCATCGAACACGAGGCTGGGTTGATGTCCCTGCAGTTGAAACCGGCAAGTGAAAGGAACGCGTGTTAATTCTCGCCGCCATTATTGCCATCTTTATTTACGGGATGATCGCCGCCATGCTGGGCACCATCCTGCCCGAACTATCGGATCGCTTCCAGCTCTCGCCCAGTCAGAATGGAACCATCGCTTTTGCGCAAGCGCTGGGGCTGATCCTCGCGTCGCTCGCCGCGGGGCCGCTGATCGATAACGAGGGCAAGAAACTCGGCATCGTTCTCGGGCTTGGTTTTATTGCCATTGCGCTGTTCGTGTTGCCGCGCGCACCGGGGTTCCGTAGCATCGTGCTGCTGCTGTTCCTCCTGGGCGTTGGTGGCGGCATCATGGTAACCGGTGCGAATGCTTTGGCCAGCGACGTGGGCGAGACCCACCGCGCAACTGCGCTGAACCTGGCCAACCTTTTCTTTGGACTGGGAGCGCTAGCTACACCATTCATCGCCGCGAATTTGTTTGGACGGAATTCGGTAAGACTTTGCTACACCGTCGCGTCACTCACGGTGGTTACGCTGGTGATTGAGACCTTCACCCGGATGCCCGGGCCAACCGGCGAGGGGCGTTTTCTGCTTGCAGACGCGGCTCCGGTGCTCGGACGCCCGCTGCTATTTCTCCTTGGGCTGTTTGTTTTTCTTTACATCACCTGCGAGGTGGGGATATGGAACTGGCTACCGCGGTATCTCATCGCACAAGGCATTCCTGAACCGCGCGCACTGAACATACTTTCGTTGGGATTCGCGCTCGGCATGCTGATCGGCCGCGGGGCTATCCTGCCCGTTCTCAATCGCGCGCCCGCGGTCACGGTCACTCTGGTGGGATCTGCCGCGATGGCGGTTACGACCTTTTTGATGTTGCGAATTAACCGGCCCGGGGCTGCATGGGTGCTGGTTTTTCTGATGGGGATCTCGATGGCG
>Ga0181526_10004230_pt1 | contig 11279 bp, 9 predicted proteins | sample PEATcosm2014_Bin_35_FD_119750 | JGI IMG/M metagenome (GOLD analysis project Ga0181526, IMG submission 119750) | Peatland microbial communities from MTU Mesocosm Facility, Houghton, MI, USA - PEATcosm2014_Bin06_30_metaG | ecosystem: Environmental > Terrestrial > Soil > Wetlands > Peat | place...
CGAATTGGTCGTAGCGCTGCTTGTGAAATCGCGCGCCCTCGTAAAGCATCACCGTCAGGTTTGCCTCGGCAAGCTTAGCGAGCGTTCCGGTGATATCAATCGGCCGGATCGATGCGCCGGCGTTGCGCAAACGAGAGAGAGCATTCTTGTATGCCGCCGCCATCGTTGGTTCGACATCGGGAATGGGCTCCGGTGCTCCGAGGTCAAAATCCTCCGGGCGTCCCGTGGAATAACCCAATGAAGCCCAAAGCGCCGACATATCGGCGGGCGTGTGCGTAAAAAAACCAAGCGTGTCCAGGCTCTTCGACAGCGGTAGCACGCCCTCCATTGAGAGAAGACCATAAGTGGGTTTGAACCCGGTAACGCCGCAAAAAGAGGCGGGCCGCAACACGGACCCCCGGGTTTGCTCTCCGATAGTGAACGGCACCATACCCGCTGCGACTGCGGCCGCCGAACCGCTTGAACTTCCACCAGGCGTGTGCTCCAAGTCGCGTGGATTGCGTGTGGGCGCGGGCGTCTGGTATGCGAAAGCCGTCGTTTGCGTCTTCCCCAACAAAATCGCTCCGTGCTTCCGCATCTCTCGAATGATTGCGGCATCGGTGGTTCCGATTCGCCCTTTGTAAATCGGAGAACCGTATTCGGTGGCCAAGCCTTTCGTCTCGACGATGTCTTTCACGCCGTAGGGTATCGCGGACAGGCGTCCCCGGCCGGCGTTCCTCTGCGGCGAGACCTGGACCCAGGCATGGATTGACGGCTCCAGTGATTGAATGCGGTCCAGGCAGCGCTCTAACGCAAGCTTGCGCGTTTTTGCCGGCGCACCCAGCCACTGAGTCAGTGTTTCAGGAATCGGCCCTTGCTGCTGGGCGTAAGTTGCGGCGCGGCCCGCAACTGCCACGAAACCTGCAAAAAGAAGCCTGCGGCGACTTGAGCTACTGATATTTTGATATTCCATCGGATTCCTCCATCGGGACTCAATAAAGCCAAGTCTACCGCCGAAATGGTCAAGGTCACCGTACGTGTTACGCTACTCGGAAGTTATCTTCGGCTCCCTTGGCGGCCCAAAAGGCGCCCGCAAGGAAGCCGGCTTCCAGTTGGGGAAGGTCCAGGCCGGGCTTGTGCCGACCGACTGGAAGCCGTTCGACGATGTGGGCGCCGGTACAAGAGCAATTCGCATCCGGGATGCGAGCGGCATCTACCGTGGGATGCGCGTCGCCAAGTTCGAGGAAGCCGTGTACGTACTGCATTGCTTCGAGAAAAAGACTCAGTGGCCAGCAAGCAGGACAAGGACATTGCTGCGGCGCGCTATCGCGCAGTGGTCGGCGCGAGGAAATGAAATGAAGATCGACACCGAAATCCACCACGTGACAAGGCCGGGAGCGAACCTCCTCCTGGAACTGGTCTTACGCCGGACGAGGCCCAACGTCTACAGGCTACGTCTCGCAAACAGATCAATGACACGCGGCTGTTGAAACACCAACTGATGGAAGAGCTGTCCTGTCTGGATTGCGAGACATCACTTGAGGAAGGCCGCGGCCGCCCAGATTCTGATGGTCTCGCACCCGCGTGCGTCCAGCGCGGTGAATAAGAAAACGGCCAAGTTCACCATCGATACGCTCGTGGAAATGCTCAGCTGTGCCGCCCGCAGGTGTCACAGGTCGGCGTTGCAGATTTCAGACTCTGGGCTTCTGTCCGGACGAGCTACCGGTAGAAGTGAACCTGTGCCGGCCTGAAGTTGCCTTGGGGACTGGCGCCCTTACAGCGTCAGGTCGTCGGCGGCCCCGACTGGCCAACTGCCGGATCGTCAACGGCACGCCGGAATACACCTAAGTTTTATTGTCTTGCTGCGGGATGATAACCTGGAGAGCATGAACCAGCATTTCGCGGTTTATGGATCGATTGTGACAGTAGCCGTTGCCACAGGCGCTCTTGCCCAGCAGGCCAAGCTGCCGCCACTGAAACGGCAGGGCAGCGCCGAGGCGGTAGTGATGGAACATATGGCGGCGATAAACGCCTGCGATTGGAACCGCATTTTGGCACAGGACCCAGCGGACGTGGAGATATTCTCGCCGGACGGGGTCCTGGCGCAAGGGCGGCAGGCGGTTGGCGCCATGTTTGCCCAGGTAGTGAGGCCGTTTCGTGAAGGGGGAATCTGCGGGCTGAAATTCACGGCTGAGCACACGCAGAAGGTGGGAGACACGCTAAATGTGCAGTGGAGGGCCGATGCTCCGTTCTTGGCCCAGCCTTACCGAGGCGCCGACGCCTATGAGACGAAGGACGGCCTGATGCAGGCTCAGGTGACCACCTTCAAACGGGAAGATTTGAAGACCAAATAGTGCTCGTTAGAAGGTCTGCAAATTCAAGCGTTGCGATTTCATCAGATTGGCGGCGAGAAGTTAAAGCTGGCTAATTTCATCCGGCGCTCCAGTACCTCTCAATCTTTCTGGTCCGATATACGGTCACAATCGCAGGCGCCCGGCCGAATCGAAGCACAGCTCCGGCGGGCGGCGCGGACTGGCGCGCATGCCGGTCGTTTACCCCGAATCCACCATGCTGAACCTGCCGGTGATCCGCGAGACCGTACCGGTCTACAAGGGTCACCTGCATCTCACGCGAGGTGGGATCCTCGCCAAAAAGATTGATCCAGCCGAGCTGATCGTGGAAGGCGTATTCCGCTATCAAGCCTGCGACGACAAGGAATGCTATCCGCCCCAAACCATCCCGCTCAAGTGGACGTTGAAGGTCGAGAAGTTGGACCGTCAGCGCGCCGGCCGGACTGCAGCGCACAGTTTCGCCGCGCTGATCGCCTGCCCGAGATGCCGTTGCGTGTGCTCCGCGATGTGTGTAAGCAGCCCTATGACGGTTGTGGGCAGCCGCTTGCGTCCCACGAATCGCGGCTCGGCGAGCGTCGCCGTATTTATAGACCGAATGACGTCCTCGGCCCTGCCTAGCGCCCGGTCCACGCCGGCCAACAGATCGTCAAGACCCGCGCCCGGCTCCATCTCCTTAGCGAGCGCCGCCATCTGCACCTCGTTCAGTTGGCGGCCCTCCAGATAAGTCGTCAGCCGGTCCACGCTGCCGGCGATATGCCGCAGGTGAAAACCCAAGGACGCCAGCCCGTGCGGGCGCTCCCATACCTGATCCGTAGTGAGATCTTCCGTGTGCCGCACCAGATCTTCGCGCGCCTGCTGCAGCGCATACAGCGCAGGCGCCAGCAAAGAACTCACGCCGGGCAACGGCCCGCGCAGCCAGGGTTCCAGTAAGTCGCTCATGCAATCCCTCAGTGCGGCGCGAGGGGCCGGTAGATGAGGCCGATCATTATGCCGACGACTATCCATTCGACGAGGTAGGCGATCGACTGTTCGAGGGTCAATCTCAACCCGATGTTCAGGTTGACGTAGTTGTGTATCACAAAAGCGCAAACCGAAAAAACTCCGATCAGCACACCGAAGCGTGCCCCTTCGAAGACCCCGGAGCCGCCCTGGTATAGCATTGCATAGATCACCGCAAGCACCAGCATCGCCACGAACATAGCGGCCATCCCGCCCGGCATAACGCTCTTGATTCCTTCCTGGGACCGGTACACGGCAGGGTATTTGCTGAACTCATTACGAAGGGACGGAACCAGAGCGAACGAGAGACCCCCGAGGACGAAGTACGCCACGAAGCCGCCCAGGGCTGCCAAAGCGACGCGCGAGAAGTTCATGAGCATCCTTTCCGAATCATGCCGGAGTCACCAGAGCCTGGCCGGCCAGCAACGAATCGAGCTTGTCGAGCGATTCGGTGGTGCCTTGCGGAACGGTTTTGCAGAAGGTCTCATCCAGGCGCCCCTCGTGTGTGAGGACCACTTTTGTGCCCTTGCCTTGCTCGAAGAACTCGACCGTCACGCGCGCGACAACTTGGCCAAAATTCGCATGGTAGACGATCTTTTCCGGCTCGACGATTTCGTCGTATGTGCCCCTAAGCGAAAACTCGCATGTCTCCCCGTTCACGGCGATCTGCATTTTCTGGGCGAACGAGCCGCCGACGCGAAAATCCATCTCGACCTCACACCGGGTGGACTCTTTGCACCCGGACCATTGCTGTAACTTTTCGGCCTGTGTCCACCAGCCAAACACGCGCTGCCGGGGAGCATCGAAGACCCTCGTGATCCGGAGGCGATTACCGCTGATGTTTACCTCGGACTTCATCTTTTTTCTCCTTTCTTTGTTCGTTCTTCAACAACTCGTCAAGTGCGTCGAAGCTGAAATCCCAGCCTGCCGCACATTGGGCGATCCAGTCCTGGGCCTGCTTGAATCCCGCGGCCCGAACGCGGATCAGGTGGGTCCGTCCCTCGCGCCGGCGGTCGATAAGTTGCGCCTTCTCGAGCACGCGAAGGTGTCTGGAGACGGCCGGCAACGAGATGCGAAATGGCTTGGCTAACGCAGTGACCGGACCCTCTCCGCCGTTCGAAAGGCGCACCAGGATGCGCCGGCGAGTGGGATCGGCCAGGGCCGCGAAGACAGCCGTGATCTTTCTTGGATTGTTAACCAACGCGTTAATTGTAAAGGTGGGCGCGGGCCCAAGTCAAGGAAGTTTAACCTGCGCGTTAAGTATTTTACATTTGCGGGTTCGGCCGGTGCCTGCCGCGGCCATCGGGTGCAAGACCAATACGCACAACGAGGGCAGCGTCGGCTCTAGCGGAGCGCGGTGCCTTCGAAGCCGTTTCGGGCACGCCTTTCGAAGGACATGCCTTTCCGGCGCCCCCATGGAGTTCAGGCTTCCTGCCGAGGAGCCTATGTTTGGATGGCCGGCCACCTGGGAAAAGCCCTGCTGGCCCGCAGCTCTTCTCGTGGCGTTGCAGAGCGTCAGGTTTTGCAACCAGGCGCCATTCGCCGGGTGCGGGGCTTTGACGATACTGCATTACGTTTATGCTTGGCGGGGAACCGAGGTCGCGGCCGCGAAGTCCAGGTCACTCCGCCTGAATCGTCACGATATGCTGCCCACGCGGCAAAAAGATAGCATTGCCCCCCGCTGCATCGGGAGCGCCCGCCACCCCGTCAATTTCAACACGCAGCGGCTTGCGGTCCAGCACCGCCAACGCCCGCGCCGAACTCTGGTACGACAGCTCGATCGTGTGCCCATCCACCATCTCAGCGGAAGTCAGCTCACCGTTGAAGCTGATCAGCCGCATCGCCGGCGGCTGCCCGCCGGCCTCGAGCGAGTGCGCGCCCGCGGGCAGGAACAGGAGCGATTCACTCGACGCCGGCCAAGCCTGCCCGTCCACTAATGCCGGTCCCGACCAGCGCATGGCTACTCCGTGCGGCGAATCGACCATGAGTTTCGGCCCCACGCTCTCCGCACGGTTCACTGCGGCCGCCGACGCGGGCAACAACGTCAGATCCGGCGACAGGATGGAGTTCTCGAAATAAAGCGCCACCCGCGCGAACGCCCCCGCCGCCGAATGCACCACCTCGAAAAGCTCCGTACCCGTCTGCTGCTTGGTGGGATACACGTTCTGATAGCGGTCCACGATATTAAGGTCGATCGCCAGGCGGTCCATCCGGGGCGTCAGAGGCCGGTACCGCCGCGCGATCTCCTCGTAACGCTGCGGCGCTTCATTCCACACCGTGGCCGGATCCTCCACCAGAAACGTGAAATTCTGGCGCTCCAGCAGCGGCAGAAGCTGCGCGGAATCGGCGCCGATGGCGTCCCGCATCGAGGTATCCAGGCGGTCGTCGACATGCGTGAGCACCACATCCAGATAGCTCCGCGTGCTGCGGATCTTGTCGATTTCGGCGAGCCACTCCTGCTGCATGTCGCGCGCCAGCTTTGCACGAAAATCCAGAAACGCGCGTTGCGACGGCGCATCCTTGCGGGACTGGAACAACTCGATCGGGTCGAATCCGCCGGCGCTCCGGAACTGCGTGCGAACATCGTCGTTCATCGGAGTAAAGCGCGATGGGTTGGCCAAGCCTTCGAGCGATTCAAAATAAAGCTCGGCGAGGTTGACGCCGTCCCAGTCGAAACGCTCCATAAGCTCCCGTACCCCAGCAGCCGCCGCGCGGAAGCAATCCCGGTTTGCAAGATTCATCAGTTTCCGCCAGTCGAGCTGCGCGTCTTGCAACACGGCGGTTTTCTCCCGCCACTCGGGATGATCCGCCCAGAACTTCTCGCTTACGTGCGGCAGTTCCAGCCAGGCATAAACCAGAATGCCGTTGGCGTGGCATGCGGCGATCAGGCGCTTCAGATAGTCGTTGCGCTCCTGGTCCGGATCGTAGAAGTGCCAGGCGGCCACGTGCAGGGCGGAGATGCCGGCATTGCGCCAGCGCGCCGCGAAGTAGTCCAGGTCCACGCGCAAGCGATAGGAGGAGTCGAAGAACGCCCACAGGCGTGTCGAGCGGAACGGTGGGTCCAGGCCGAGGTCGGCCAGCGCATGCAGCAGGTAAGGGAAGCGCTCGTATCCGCGCTCGCCCGGAGACACGGCCAGCCACAACACGGCGCCCGATCCACGGCGAAATCCTGCCAGCATCGGTGCACCCGTCCAACGCTCCTTCGCAAACACCTTGGCTTCCGCGGGCACCGCGTAACGCGGCAGTTCCAACCCCTTTTCCCAAACGATCGCCAGCTTGGGTAGGTGCACATCTTCCAGGCTGCTGACTCGCACGTTCTCCGGCGTGCTGTGGAAGCCGAACATTTCAGCGGCTGCGGACTCGCCCTCCAGGATGAGGTAATCGCCGCCCTCCACGCGCGCGGTCCATTCCGTGGATCCGGTCGCGCCCGGCCGCAAAACGAAGATGCGGGCGGAAGCTGCCGTGGGGGCCGGCAGGTAGCCTACGGATTGCAGAATGAGCGGCCATCCGCCCTGATCCTGCGAAAGCACGCTGTAGGTTGGTAGAGAAGCCGCGAACGCTGACGGGACTAGGAGGAGCGCCAGGATTTGTGGCGCAAGCTTCAGCGTGTCGCCGCGGGCTTCAGTCCACCGGCCGGCAGAGCGAGCGGAAACTCGCTCCAGCACGCTCTCCAGTAACCCACGTCGGAACCGGTTGATTTCGCAGGATATGGGCATTCGCGAAAAAAAAGCGAAGCCTCTGATCCGGGCCGGGTTTCCGACATTGGTGACGGACCGCCCCGGTCCGCTTGCGCTGAAGCGTGCGCCACGGCAATCAGTAAGTAAACGCATACCAGAATCCCGCGCGGAAATCGTTGAAGTGGTCGCCGTACGGATCGCCCCTGACCGTGTAACTCCCGCGCAGATAATTCACCGTCAGATACAGCGAGCTGGGCATGGACGACAGGCGAAACCGGACCCCCGGGCCGCTTTCAATAAAGTTGGCCCACGCCTGGCGCTTTTGGTCCTGGGTGACGTTGACGTTCCAGTAGAATTGCGTCTGCAGCGGTCCAAGCACCGGCGTGTAACCGAAACGGTTCTGCGAATACAGCAGGAAATCGTTGTCGAAGCGGCTCACGAAAATGCCATCGTCGTTGGTCTCGAAAAAGAATCCGCCCGATTTCGATTTCAGCAGGTGCCCGAAGCCCTTTGTAAACGAAGCGCCGCCGCGGTAATCCGGCACCATATGGTGCGTCAGGTACCCGATCGAGGAGCCGGCTTCCGCCCAACCGATCACCCCGTGCCAGACCGAAGTGGCTAGCCCCAGCCCCGGAATCACAGCGCTTTCCGAGAGATACTGCGGCAGAAGGCCGGCGCCCTCCTGACCGATCGTCCCGCGCGTGTCGCCGATGAAACGAAGACTCACGTAGGGATGCACCGGGAAATCCAACTGCAGCTCACTCTTGATTTGGGCATAAGAGAAGAAGTCGCTCCAGCGCGAGGAGTACATCGGGAACATCCAAACGGTGGTGCGAAAGCGCTCGAAGGAGGGGCGTAAGCCGCGATACGCCTCTGTGGCCTCTTTGGCAATTTGGGGGTCGGAGCTCTTGCGCGCCAGGGCGAACCAGCGTATGGCCTGGGCGTCATCGTGCAGCAGGTTGTAAGCCCACCCTAACTTGAGCATCACCGCAAAGTCGGCAGGGTCGTCCTCCTGCGCAAGCTGCAAGTACTTCAATGCGTCGCGTATAAACCCGGCTTTCAGGCTGCGCTCGGCCATGACTTTCGCATCGATGGATGGAGCGGCAGGCGGGGTGGCGCGATTTTGCAAAGTCTGCGGCAGCCGCAGGACGGCGCGGACGCGGTTCGCCAGTTCTTCATCGCCGCTCTTCAGCACCCGCTCCAGCAGAGGCATGGCCTTTGCCGTGTCTCCGCGCGCCAGGTACAGGAAGCCGAGCTGCGCCGCCGAGAGGTAGTCGGTTTCCGACATGCTGGTCAGCATCCTGAACTCCTCCTCCGCGTCGCCTTGGCGGCCCATGCGCAGCAGCAGGTAAGCCAGATCGCGGCGCAGGTCGGGATTCCTGGGGTCCAGTTCGAGCGCGCGGCGGAATTCGGCAACGTAAGGGTAGCGCGTGGGCAGCAACTCCCGGGCGGCCTCGGCCGCGCGCGGCTCGCCCCCGCGCGAAGCGGCCAACAGTGCAGCGTTGGCTTCTTCGCCACGGTTCAGGGCCTGCAGCACGCGCCCGAGGTCCACCAGCACCGAGCGGCGATCGGGGATCAGCCGCCAAGCCTTTTCATAATGCTGCGCGGCCAGTTCCAGTTCGTCGCGCTGCTCCGCCAGGGTAGCCAGCTCGAAGTGCGCGCTGAAATTGTCCGGGCCGATCTCCAGCGCCTTGGTCCAACGCGCGATGCCCTCGGCCAGCGGCCGGTCGATATTCTGAAACGACCGTTCGGCAGTGGCGCGCGATTCCGGATCGCCCGCCTTGCGCACCCGGTCGAAGACCCGCCGCGCTTGCGCCTGCTCCTTGGTTTCGTGGCACAGAAAGGCATACTCGAGCGCCACGTGGAAATCCTTCGGATCGAGCCGCATGGCCTCGCGGAACTGTTCGCGCGCGGCCACGTTTTCACCGATCTTGAGATAGGTGTAGGCCAGATCCTTGCGCACCGCGGGCCGCGCCGGTGCCGCCTCAATTGCTTTTAGAAACAGGCTGATGGCATCGTCGTAGTTCCGGTTGCGCAGTGCTTCATAGGCCTTGTCCAGTGGCGCAAATGCCGCGTCCGGCGTCTGCGCGCCACCCAGGCAGCCAACCAGCAGCAAGATCCAAAGGCGCATGGCGATGCATACATAGTGCAATCGGCGGAGAAATCTCGCACAATGAAACACGTGAGTTTTCCACGAGCTAGCGGCATCCTCCTCCACCCCACTTCCCTGCCAGGCCGGTTCGGCATCGGCGACCTCGGCCCGGAAGCCTACAAATTCCTGGATTTCTTGGCCGCCGCCGGGCAGCGTATCTGGCAGGTCCTGCCCCTCGGCCCGACAGGCTACGGCGATTCGCCTTACCAGTTGTTCTCGGCCTTCGCCGGCAATCCTCTGTTGATCAGCCTGGAGATGCTGGCGGATGAGGGCCTGCTCACCGCCGGGGAATTGGCGCAAGCGCCGGAATTCCCCGCCGACCAAGTGGATTACGGACGTGTGATCCGGTTCAAAATGCCTCTGCTGCGCGCGGCATATAAACGTTTCGAGAGCAGCGCGGAGTTCGACTCCTTCCGGAACGAGAACGCAGCCTGGCTGGACGACTTTTCGCTGTTCATGGCATTGAAGGAGGCCCACGGCGGTGAGGCTATCTGGAGCCGCTGGGAACCGCAAATCGCTGCGCGGCAGCCCGCCGCGCTAGCCGAATGGCGCGCCCGCCTGGCCGAAGACATCGCTGCGCTCCAATTCACGCAGTACCTGTTCTTCCGCCAGTGGCGCGCCTTGCACGACTACGCTCGCGACCGCGGCATCCAAATCATGGGCGACCTCCCCATCTACGTCGCGCACGACAGCGCCGACGTGTGGGCCAACCCGCGGCTTTTCCAGTTGGACGAACAGGGCGACCCGGCGGTGATGTCCGGCGTCCCCCCGGATTACTTCAGTGCCACCGGGCAATTGTGGGGAAATCCCATCTACCGCTGGGATCGCATGGCCGAAGCCGGCTTCCCCTGGTGGATCGATCGTCTGCGCGCCTCGCTCGCCCTGGTGGACATCATCCGCGTGGACCATTTTCGGGGAATCGAAGCCTACTGGGAAGTCCCCGCCGGAGAGACCACCGCGCAGAACGGCCGCTGGGTGAAGGGTCCCGGCGCGGCCCTGTTCGAAGCCTTGCAGAACGCGCTCGGCGAACTGCCTATCGTGGCGGAAAACCTGGGCGTGATCACTCCCGAAGTGGAGGCCATCCGCACGCAGTTCGGCTTTCCCGGCATGGCCATCCTCCAGTTCGCCTTCGGTAAGGACCCGCAGGCGCCCGATTTCAAACCCCACAACTATCCGCGCGATCGCGTGGCCTACACCGGCACTCACGATAACGATACGACCGCCGGTTGGTGGTCGAGCGAGGGCGCCGGCGACAGCACGCGCACGCCGGAAGACGTCCGCCAGGAGCGCGAGTTTACGCGGAAGTACTTGGCCACCGACGGGCGTGAGATGCATTGGGTCTTCATTCGCACCCTTATGGCGTCGGTGGCGAATACTGTGTTATTCCCATTACAGGACGTGCTGGGCTTGGGCAGCGAGGCGCGCATGAACACGCCAGCCGTGCCCAGCGGCAATTGGCGTTGGCGCTATCGCGCCGGGATGCTCACCCCGGAGATTGGGGCGCGGCTGAAAGAACTGGTTACTCTATATGACCGATAAAAAGCGGCTGGATTTCTGGCAAATCTGGAACATGAGCTTCGGCTTCCTGGGGATCCAGTTCGGCTGGGCCTTGCAGATGGCCAATATGAGCGCCATCTACGAATACCTGGGGGCGCGCGCCGATCAGATTCCCATCTTATGGCTGGCCGCGCCCCTCACCGGATTGATCGTGCAGCCGATCATCGGCCACGCCAGCGACCGCACCTGGAACCGTTTGGGGCGGCGGCGTCCGTATTTCCTGACGGGCGCGATCCTGAGTTCCCTGGCGCTGGTCCTGATGCCGCGCGTTTCGGCCCTGTGGATGGCGGCCGGGCTGCTTTGGATTCTGGATGCGTCGATCAACATCAGTATGGAGCCGTTTCGCGCGTTTGTGGCGGACATGCTGCCGGAAGATCAGCGCACCCGAGGCTTCGCCATGCAGAGCTCGTTCATCGGGCTGGGCGCGGTGGTGGCTTCGGCGCTGCCCTGGCTGTTGACCAACCTGTTTCATGTCGGCGCGGGCGGCGGCGGACACATTCCCCTGACCTTCCGCCTTTCCTTTTACATAGGGGCCGCGGCGTTCTTCGGCGCGGTGATGTGGAC
>Ga0181526_10004232_pt1 | contig 11278 bp, 13 predicted proteins | sample PEATcosm2014_Bin_35_FD_119750 | JGI IMG/M metagenome (GOLD analysis project Ga0181526, IMG submission 119750) | Peatland microbial communities from MTU Mesocosm Facility, Houghton, MI, USA - PEATcosm2014_Bin06_30_metaG | ecosystem: Environmental > Terrestrial > Soil > Wetlands > Peat | place...
ACGCAAGTGGTGGACATCGTGCGCGGAGTGCACGCTCTGATTCCCAAGAGCCTTTTCTCCGGAGCTCTGCGGAACCAGATTGCCGTGGTTTAGCTAGCGGGATTCGGCGGGTGAATGGTGGGCTAGCATCCTCTTCGATTCGACGAAGACCTGCGCTGTCCTGTGAAATCATGTGGCTAGCGACTGGATAGTTTCGAGTTTCAAGTCAACGTTCGAGGAGCTTGCGACCAGAATGCAACCGCGGATTTACGCGGATAAACACGGATCAGTTGAAATTTTCTTCTCCAAAAATCCGTGTCATCCGCGTAAATCCGCGGTTAAGAAAAACGAGAAAATATCCCGGAAACACGCCGGTTGCGGTTGCCCAGAACGTGATTAGTGGGCGGCTACTGCAACACGCCAGAGAGCCAGTGCAGCGCGTTCAAAACGTACTGGCGATCATCGTTGCCGGGGACGTCCCAGCCCATTTTGCCCATGATCTTCTCGCTGCCATCCTTCTGTTTCTCCTGAAACACCTGAGCCGTCATCATGCCAGCCTCACCACTGATAACGACGCGGCCTCGGCCGACCGGGAACGCAATAGCCATTGCTTGGCCGGACGCTGGCCACTTCTTGAGAGCTGCTTCGCGGGCCGCTTTCGCTTTGGCCGCATCCTTATCGAAGAGAGGCGGCAAGTCGTCGCCGGTCGGCACTTCACCTGCGGTGGACGAGAGTTGCAGGAGGGTGGTCGCGCCTTTCGGAATCGTAACGGACTCGCCGGTAAAGGCCACTAATTTGTGTATGCGCTCCGTATTGTTGCGCCCGCGCGTGATTGGGTGACCGCCGAGCAGGTGATTGCGATCGGAAAAGATAAGTTGGGTAATGTCTTCGCCATCAAAGTTGTCGGGATTCGTATCGAACACAACATTATTCCCGAGGGTCACTCCAAAGCGCTGGGCAAGGGGCTGCGCCGCGTCTCCCACGGGCACGTGATCCGCGATGAGGAATAAGGAACCGCCTCGCTGCACCCACTCGTAGACTGCATCACATTCTTCTTTAGTGAAGGCAGGAGTTGAATTGTTGTTGTTGTTCGACAATTGGCCGAGCGGATTGGAAATCACCAACACATCAACGCCTTGCAGACTGTCGTGCGTGAAGGCTGCGGTGTTGGCTACAACGTTATAACCGTCATTTCTCGCTAGGTCGGCGAAGGGCCTAAACAGTCCGTCCTTGGTGTGAATGTTGCCATGGGCCTGATCGATCGCGACCCGGGGATGAGTTGTTTTGTAAGCCGGATTGGCGACCGAGGCGTCAACGTTGGGATCGGCTATCATCTGCGCCTGGCTGATAGCAGCAGACAGGAAGAGAAGCAAAACGGCAATCTTCATAAGACCCTCTCACAGTGGCATCCACAACGCGACCGATGCTCACTTGCCCGGGGTACAGGTCTTGGACAATTCCTTCACGCTCTTTACATCAAGGGCAGGTATCTCTTCCACTGTCGATGCGATGTCTTTCTCGGTCGTAGAGAGCGATTTCACTGTGGGTTTGCCGGCGACTTCGACTTCGTGCCCGATGTAATTGCGAAGCTTGCCGGTATCGCCAGTAAGGTTATAGACCGTCCCATCCTGGCCTACCACCGAATAGCGAATGCTGGAGTTTCGCAAGCAGCCCGTGATCGTAGGTGGGTAGGTATTGGCAGGAATCCACACATCCCTGCCGGGGTTTCCCTCTTGCCCCTGTAGCCAAAGCGCCGAGATGACTATCGCGAGGCCAAGCATCAGCGTCGTGCGCATAACGGCCCCCTTTTCGTTTGGCTTGTATGGATGCTCGCCGGCGATATAAAGTTCCTTGAGTGCGAGCCTGAGCCCGGCAGCTTCCTGGAGCGTGTATGAAAGATGAAATGTCCATTGCCGGGTGCCACGCTCAACCCTGCTTCCGTTGTATTCTTACTGCTCCCACCACCACCTTAAACTTGCACAAGCCAACCGCCGGTGCGAACATTCAATTGCCGCGCCTTGGAGGCGGCCTTATGCGCTTGAAACCCTCAGTCTTGATATTGCTGGCGATGGCCGTCATCGCTACCCTGCCGTCCTCACTCCTTGCCGAAGAGAAGTTCACAACTCCGATGATTCCGCGCGAAGTACTGTTCGGAAATCCGGAGCGCGCCGACCCCCAGATTTCGCCCGACGGAACTCAACTTGGCTATCTTGCGCCGGTGAACGGCGTGCTCAACGTCTGGATAGGGACGCTGGGCAAGAATGACGACCGCGCCGTAACCGCTGACACAAAGCGCGGCATCCGCAACTTCAGGTGGCAGTATGACAACAAACACATTCTGTACACCCAGGATGTGGGCGGCGACGAGAACTGGCGGCTTTACCAGACGGAGATCGCGACCAAGCAGACGAAGGACCTCACGCCCTTCGAGAAAGTCCGCGTTGAATTAGTAGCTTATGACTGGAAGACGCCCGAGACGGTCCTGCTTCAGGCCAACAAGCGCGATCCGAAGCTGTTCGACGTTTACCGTGTGGACCTGAAAACCGGCAAGCTTGAAATGGATACCGAAAACCCCGGTGACGTCCAGGGCTGGCAGGCTGATAACGCGCTCCAGGTGCGGGCCGCCCAGGTGGACCAGCCCGACGGTGGAACCATCATTCGTGTGCGCAACGACGTCAAGTCGCCCTGGCGCGAACTGATCAAGTGGGGACCGGACGAGACCTTTGGCGGCATTTCCGGCTTTTCGCCTGATAACAAGAAAATCTGGATCGCCACCAGCGTCGATGTGAACGCGGCGCGTTTGCTGGAGTTTGATATCGCGACAGGAGAGCGAAAGGTCCTCGCCTCCGACCCTCAATTCGATGTGGAAGGCGTCCTTACGAATCCGAAAACTGACGCGTTGGAGGTCGTCACGTTTGTCAAACAGCGCATCGCTTACGACTTCATTGATCCGCAGATGAAGACCGACTATCAGGTGCTGCAGAAGGTCAACCACGGCGACATCACTGGATTGTCCCGTGCGCTTGACGACAGCAAGTGGATTGTCACGTTCGTCAGCGACGACGCACCGGTGACTCACTACGTTTACGATCGCGCTTCGCAAAAGGCGACATTTCTATTCTCGGACAGGCCCGCGTTGGAGAAATACCGGCTCTCGTCCATGAAGTCTGTCGAGTTTACGGCACGTGATGGCATGAAGATCTACGGGTATCTCACCACGCCTGAGGGAATGCAGCCGAAGAACCTGCCCATGGTGGTGTTCGTGCATGGCGGGCCCTGGGGCCGCGACGTTTGGGGTTACAACCGGTACGCCCAGTGGCTGGCCAATCGCGGGTATGCCGTGCTGCAGGTCAATTTTCGAGGTTCCACGGGCTATGGCAAGCAGTATGTGAATGCAGGCGACCGCCAGTGGGCAGGAGCGATGCATACCGACCTGCTCGACGGGAAAGACTGGGCGGTGAAGCAGGGGGTCGCCGATGCAACCAAAGTTTGCATTATGGGCGGCAGTTATGGAGGTTATGCCACCCTTGCCGGAGTGGCCTTCTCACCGGAGGCGTTCGCCTGTGGCGTGGATATCGTCGGGCCTTCCAATCTGAACACGCTGCTTAAGACAATTCCTCCCTACTGGTCAACCATTCTTTCGACCTTTCACAAGCGGATGGGCGATTCCGAGGAGGTGCTCAACGCCCAGTCTCCACTCTTCAAAGCCGGTCAGATCAAAGCGCCGCTTTTGATCGGTCAAGGCGCCAACGATCCGCGCGTTAACAAGGCGGAAAGTGACCAGATCGTTGCGGCGATGCGCAAGAACGACAAAGCGGTCGAGTACTACGTTTTTCCCGACGAGGGACATGGCTTTGCCCGCCCGGCGAATAACATGGCGTTCAACGCGGCTACGGAAAACTTCCTGGCAAAGTACCTGGGCGGCCGCGCCGAACCGCCTTCCCCGGACGAGGCGAAGCTGCTGGAAAGCGTCAAGCACTGAGCTATTCACGCTAGACGGAGTCGATTTGCGGTAAGAGCCGTGTGTGCCCCACGCATTGGTTTTTGCGAATGTGGGGCAGTAGCTTCTTTCACCGGGCATGAACCGCCGAGTGTTTTGCGATGATTCTTTGGAGGACCCCCATTCCTTCTTCGCGGCGAAAGCTCTCTCCTCGGTATCCGCACAGAACATCTACATCCTCCGTTTTTGCTATCTCGTCCCAGAGTCCTTCAAGCCGAATCGCTGCATCCGGGTTTCCCTGCTGCCACAAGAGAGGTGCGCATTCTCCGCAAGCCGCAACGTGCGGATGCCTTCCCCTGGCCGCTCTCTTCGCTGCCATAATGAGAGCACGCGCGGCCTCCCGAAATCGAACCGGGTCAGGAGAATTACTGACCATGAATGTGGAGAGCGTGTCGCCAGCATCCAACGAGATATATCTCCCCTGGTTAATAGTGGCGGCAAGGTCCAAGCCATTTGCCACCAAGCGGTGAAAAACTGCGTCCCTGTGTGACTTGGTCGCAACAACGACAACCGCATCACCAGCTCTTAAGGCAGCTTCGGCAAAACGAGTAAAACGACTTAGAAAAAATTCATCGCTCGAATACAACTGGACTGCGTGGCAGCGCTGGATCTCCCTGCTCCTGGACATGAGCGGCACGCTCGAAGCGAGTTCCTGCCAGCGACGCTTCAGGCTGAGTTGACACCTGAAGCATACGCGCTCATCGTTTGGGCTCAGGTGTTCCACGGATTTCTCGCATCCATGGCAAGGGTGCAAGAAAAGATGTGCTCTGATCAACTCAATCTTGGCAGACTGCGACAATCCCGAACCGCTTCCGCTGCGGCGAGTTAAAAGACCACCTCCACGCATAGCCGGACCATAAATCCGATGGACGATTCGGACTAATAAGCGTCTTTCCTCCGGATGACATATGTGTGTTGCTTCGAGTTCTGCCAAGTCTCTTGCGTCAACCGTACGAGCGATTGTCAAGGGACAGCGATTACAAACAGACGTGATGCTTCCGTCGCCATTGCGAATGTGAGTGAAGTCGGGCCTATCAGGAGGGGAAGGGCCCATCGTGCAGGCCACTTATGAATTCCACACGTACAGGAACCTTTCGTCTGCTGCTGTGGCCACCGGCTGCCGCAGCTTATGGGTGGCTCGGTTAAGCGCAGAACGAATGTTGACTTTCGAGTCGGGCAACTCGGACAACGGAATTTTCAAGCATTTGCCGCCATCCAGTCCCTCCAGATCACTGAGGATCTGAGTGACGATCGCTTTGTGCTTTCCGTTGCGTCCCGTCGGTACGGTGTCCCGCTGGGCGACCTTAAATCTGCGCTGGGGCTCCTTCTGGTTGGGCATCGCTATCCTCCCATTAACGTATCGCAAATTATTTACTAACGATACCCTAAATGTACTAAGTCTGCAAGTATTTGGTGGTTCCCTGTAAGTTACTCTGCCGCAAAGGTTTTCCCGATTCCTTTCCAAAGAAAAAGTCCCCGTATCGACGCCTTGGCGCTAGCCTTTTGGCTAGTGAGATGTGGAGTGAGAAAACTTCCAAGAAGATTTGAGACGGTCCCACTGGCGGAAGGTTTGGCCACTGCAGTTGAGATCAACGGCGCCAGGGACATCAAGGACAAGAAAGACAAAGGCAATGGCGTGCCCACGAGTGTCGGCACCCAAACTTTCCGCGGGCAAGCGGTGACGCAGGACTCTCAGATGCAGTCTGTAGATCTCGGTGTCAGGCGGCAACCAGGAGCCATGGAAGCGACGCCTTTGAAGCGAGTGTTGGTAGTGGATGACGAGGACCATATTGCCAACGCGCTGGCCGCGATTTTGGGTGAAAGGGGCTACGAGGCCGTTGCCTCGTGTGACGCGATAAGCGCGTTAGCGTATTGCGAAGCCTGCGCCCCGGCCCTGATCATCGCGGATGTAGTCATGCCGGGAATGAATGGGATTGAATTGGCTATGGTAGTCAAGCAACTCTACCCCTCGTGCAAAATCCTGCTGCTTTCCGAACTGGCCACAGCCGGAGATTTTCTCCAGGAAGCAAGGCAGAATGGATACGACTTCGAATTGTTGGCCAAGCCCGTCCAGCTTTCAGAATTGCTGGCCAGGGTTGCAGAGTTGACAGGGGCTCAGCCAACGCCGCTTGAATTGTCGGTGCACCAGAGTTTGTAGTAACTGCGCTTGATCGCGCAAAAAAGTCCCCGCCATGGTTAAGCCACGGCGGGGATTTTATCTCCAGCGTCACTGAGGCCGTTCTTCTTCCTTGCCCTTTGGAGGAGGGGCCTCATGCTGTGGTGCCGGTCGCGAAGCGGCGTGCTGTTCCGGCGCGGGCTGAGGCGGATGGTTTGCCTGCCTTGCCTGCTGCTGCGGTTCAGGGCGCGGCGGAGGAGCGGCGTGTTGTTGCGGCTCCGGCCGTGGCGCGGGGGCGGCGTGCTGTTCGGGCGCGGGCTGGGGCGGATGGTTTGCCTGCCTTGCCTGCTGTTGCGGCTCAGGACGCGGCGCGGGAGCGGCGTGTTGTGCCGTCTCCGGACGCGGAGCGTTGTGTTCCTGAGGCGCTGGATGATTGTTTGCCGCCGCGTTCGGATGCGAAGCCGGGGCCTCGTTCACGTGAGGGGCCGGAGCTGTCTGCCGCGCATTGTTGTTCGGATGCGGAACGGTGTTTTTTTGTGGCGGACGCGGCACGTTCTCAGGAGTGCGCGCCTGCTGATTGTTCTGCGGACGCGGCGCCTGTTTTGTGTTGTTCGCGTTCGCCGCCTGCGCCGGACGGTTTACCGTCGGAAGACTCGCTTTCTTCGCTTCCGGAGAAGTAAAAGCTCCCGGCTTGGGTGTAGCAACTACAGCCGGCCGTCCCTGGTTATGGGCCACAAACTGCGCCGGATCTTTAGCGGCTGCTTGCTCGTGCTGAACCTGCGCCGAGGTCGCGGCCATGTGACGCTGATGTTCCGCCGCCAACTGCTGCTGCGTGGGTTGCGCCTGGATTCCGCCCGGTCCGCCGTTGTAGGCGACGCGATTGACGGTAACGTTGTTGACGGTCTGGTTATAAACATTCACGTTGGTGATGTTTACATTGTTGACCGCGCGGTTGTAATAGAAGTCGCGGCCCTGCCAGCGTCCGCCGTAGTAGCCGTCGCCGGGATAGCCGAATCCGTAATTAATGCCCCCGTAGAATCCAACCTGTGGCCCCCAGTACCCAGGATTCCAGCGGTAGAACCCCGCAGAGAAGCCCCAGTATCCGGGCGTCCACAGGAAGCCCGGCTGCGGAGCCGGTACCCACGTTCCGGGGACCCAGTAATAATCGTTCAGGTCGGGACTCCACGCCCAGTAGCCCGGCGTCCAAATATAGCCGGGTGCGGGGCAGTACGGTTGCGAGTAGACCGGCAACACGGGCGGGCCAAACGACACAGAGATGGCAACTTCGCCAAGAGAGAAGACCGCGGTGGCAAGAATCATCACGGCCAACAGAACTAAAGAACGAGATCGAGCCATATCATTCCCCTTCTGGATCCCACCCGCAACGCTGAACCACGCCAATGCGCATGCAACGTGGAAAACAACTGCTCACTTCCTATAAACACTTGGATGTGAAAACTGGTGCGTGCGTGGTCTGTAAAGAAGTGTGAGGGATTGTAAAGAATGTTGATTGCAGGCAACCCGCGAGACAATGACAGAAAACTGGGTCGATCGTCGTCACACTGCCGTGACTCTCACGTCACAGATGCCAGGCTCCAATCCGCCTAAAATCAAAATGTTCCTGGTTGGTTATGCGAAACCCACGCTTGCCGCGGAGGATGCTTTGAAAATCAGCAGGTTCCTCTCAGTTTGGTTTGCCTGGTTGATTGCGGTTGCACTTTGCGGCGCTGTATTCGCTCAAACGGCGCCAACAGCCCCCGTCATTCTCAAAGGTGCGCCAATGGGCGCGGTGAAGTTCGATCACACCACGCACCTGAAGGTCGCCGGCAAGTGCGGCGTTTGCCATCATGCCTCCAAGCCGCAAAGGCCGCTGAAATCCCCGCAGCAGGCTTGCACCGATTGCCACACCAACCCCGCCACTCCGCCGGTCACGACCAAATTGCAGGCGGCCTTCCACAATCCTACGGCTACCTCAGGACTTTGTATTGATTGCCACAAGACAGAAGACGCCAGCGGCAAGGCCGCACCGGTGAAGTGTGCTGACTGCCACAAGAAGAGCAACGCTTAAGCCCCACAATTGGCAAGCCTCAGCTCACAGCCTCGTTGGCTCGGCCGGCCCCGGCTCGTCCACCGGTCCATCCGGCCCGACCACCGGTTTGTCCGGAGGCTCTTTCACCGGCGGCGGCGGTTCCTGTCCGGGCGGGATGGGGAGCGGATCTTCCTGTTCCCGGCGCAAGTAGACATGCGCTCCCAAGTCTATGGTGCGGTTTTCGTGATGTACCTGCAAACTAGCGCTCCACATAATTCTGTTACTCCTCTCCCGCTTTCACCTGTCCAAAATTCAGCAGGGTCACCATGGTTACCCCGCCGAAGATGTTGCCGGTGGTTGCCAGGCCCAGCCAATAGAAATACTGTCCCAATGGCACCGAGCCGACGAACACCGCCGCCATGATTTCCGCGCTGCTGGCGATGCAGTGTGAGAAGCGTCCAATACCGACTACGAAGGTCAGCAGCCAGATCACCGCGATCTGGCCAATCGTCCAATGACTGGCGGTGACCAGCCAGGCCACCAGCGCTATCAGCCACCCGCCGAGCACAGCGCTCCAGAAAATGTGGCTGCCGCTGCCGGCGGACAGCTCCGTGCCTAGCCGGACCAGCTGCCGCGAGATCTCCGGGCTTAGCGCGTCAGTCCGAATAGCCAGCGCTGAGAATGTGGCCGCCCCCAGAACGTTGCACGTGAACACCACGCCCCACAGCCGTGCGGTGTCCACTACGTGCCGGTGTTCGCTCAAGATGAGGGCGACGGGATAAAGGGTGTTCTCGGTGAACAGTTGTGCCCGGCCGATAATGACGGCGATGAACCCTACGGGATAAACCAGGTAAGCGACAAAAACGCTCGACGGCGAGGAAGGCAGCATGGCCAAAGCCGTGGCCACACTTAGTCCCGTGAGACCCATGGTCAGCCCGCCGGCAAATCCGGAAAAGGCCAGTGCCCGGGCGGCGCGGCGCAGTTCGGCATGAGCGTTGTCCTCCACGCGCTCGAAAATTTCGTGCGCGGTGCGCCGCATGGTCTGTTCTGCTGTAGCTGCCATCTTCTCCGTGCCCCGTTCCTGCTTAGATGCAGGTTTGCACGGTCATGGCATGGCAGATGCGCCTAGAGGCAAAGTCTCGACGGAGCAAGAACTTCCATGCAGAAAAACATGAAAGTGCCCACACGAATTGTCATTACGAGCGCCCGATTTTGGCGCGAGGAATCTGCTTTCTGTCCGAACCAGAACACAGCAGATCCCTCGCTCCTCCACCCCACCGAGGGCAAAAGCGGCCCTCGCTGGGGACCCCGGATTCGCTCGTGATGACAATTCGTATGAAACTGTGGAGAGCTAATTACGCGAACGGCATCAGCTAGTTCTCGATACCGGCGAACTTCTTCTCTTCCGCGGCCAGGTGCAGGCGCATCATGCGCGTGAAGTTGCTGCCTTCCTGCTTCAGCTCATTCACCGCGCCTTCAATATTGCGCGACTCGTGCAGGTGCGCGAGGTGCTCGCGGAAATTCTCCAGGCGCACGCGCATTTCGTGGTGCTGGCGCATCATCTCGCGCGTAAATGACGCCAGCTCCGGCCCCATCCGCGCGATCGTGGCCAGCACCGTGGTCTCCTCGTGGGCGTAGTGCTTGGGAAGCCACTGGGCCAGCCACTTGCCGCTGGCGGTGGCCTGGTTGGCGCTCGCCAAATCGCTGAAAACTTCGGCAAAGCAGAAAAGCTTGTCCAGGGCGGCATCGAGCTGGTCCAACTGGGCGACCAGCTCCTCGTGCTCACGATGAATGCTGGCTGTCTCCAGACGGAATGTAGGCTCCAGGGTGGTCATCTCGCACCTCGCAGGTTGATGGTCGTCCTCGGATGCAGCACTTGGCGGTGATGGCAATCACGGGCCAACGTGACCATAGCCTGAGTACATTTTTCCGCTTGACAATAAGTTATGACTTATATAAGCTATGTATTATGCAGATTGCGAATTTAGATGCTGCATTCGCTGCTTTGGCCGATCCAACACGGCGGGCAATTCTGGCTCGCCTCGCCCAGGGTGAAGCGACGGTCACAGAACTGGCTGGGCCCTTCGACATTACGCAACCGGCGATCTCCCAACACCTGAAGGTGCTCCAGGACGCAGGACTCGTTACAGGTCGCGTAGATGGCACGAAGCGCCCCCGTCGCGTCGCAGAGGCAGGCATTGAAGCAATGGACCAGTGGCTCGCAATGTTGCGAAAAGCGCTGGAGATGAACTACGACCGGCTGGACGAGCTTCTGGCCAGCATGGAACAACCCAAACAACCGAAGAAAAGAAGAGGAGACAAACGATGAGCAAATTAGTACTGAAGACCGAAGGTGACACTCACATCATCGTGACCAGACGATTCGCCGCGCCTCCCGAGGCCGTATACCGCGCCCACACCGATCGGCAACTAATCCAGAAATGGCTGCTCGGTCCCGAAGGCTGGACGATGCCAGTCTGTATCATCGAGGCAAAGCCGGGTGGCAAGTTCCGTTACGAGTGGGCGAATAGCAACGGGCATGGGTTCTACCTGACCGGCGAATACCTCGAATTAGAGCCGTACAGCCGAATCGTTCATGTCGAGCGGATGTACCTGCCAGATCCTACACCGGACAACCACGTTGAGACCAGATTTGATGCGGACGGTACAGGCACAGTGATGACCATGCGAATGACTCTGCCTGATGCTCAGACGCGGGCGTCTATGCTGGCAACAGGCATGGAAGGCGGAATGGAAGCGAGCTATGCGCGACTGGAAGCGATGATCTAGGTTGCGCCGGGTGAGAGCACGGCCGGGTACGGGCGCCCCTCGATAAGAGCGAAGGCGTTGTCAAGCGATAGTTCTCCTTGGCCATGCGTGAGCACCGCGGGGGCACCCGGCAATTAGAGGAGCAAAGAAATCCGGGGCACCGCTCTTGCCGGTGCCCCGATTGTTGGCTGCATCCGTGACTCTAGTCCCCGTTGGGCCTCAGAGATGCGGCCATTAATGGCAGTTGCTGAACTTCAGTGAAGCCACTCGGGTACTCCAGTCAAACTGCGCAGTCACCATGTAGTACTCCTGGGCATACCAGAAAGTGCAGCCGTCGGATCCGTCGATTGCCATGCTACTGTAGTCGCCCCAGCGGTTGGAGGTG
>Ga0181526_10004233_pt1 | contig 11277 bp, 9 predicted proteins | sample PEATcosm2014_Bin_35_FD_119750 | JGI IMG/M metagenome (GOLD analysis project Ga0181526, IMG submission 119750) | Peatland microbial communities from MTU Mesocosm Facility, Houghton, MI, USA - PEATcosm2014_Bin06_30_metaG | ecosystem: Environmental > Terrestrial > Soil > Wetlands > Peat | place...
GACGCAGTCCCAGCAACCAAAGGGTTCGGTTCCTCCGTGACCCTGATCCGCAAAACCAACGGCGGAGTAGCGAGTGCACGGAATCTGGGGATAGAGCATGCACAGGGCGAGTGGATCGCTTTTCTCGACGCCGATGATTACTGGGAGCCCTCCAAGCTGGAGCGACAACTGGCCTTTTCGGAAGGCGTGGGAGTGCTTGGTGGCCAGTGGTTTACCGAGGAACTGGGTAAGCCTCGCTACATGGGAAAGGCTTTGGACTCAAGATTCTTGGGCAAAAAATTCAAGCCTGTTGACGCCGAGGCATTCCACGTCGCAATGAACCTCTGGACGGGTGTTCTGCTCGTGCGACGAAAAGACTTGGGCGATCAACGCTTTATTTCGGGCCTGGAGCCGGCCGAGGATCGCGACCTTTGGATCAGGCTGGTTTCATCGACAGCAGTCTATCTGGTACCTGAGCCACTCGCCACGTATACCCAATGGCCAGGCTCCCTTTCCAATAGTGATTCAGATCGTGATTGTACGAGTATGCTCAAGGTTGTGCATCGCCACGCCGCATTACTCGGGCAAAAAGGGGTCCGGGAACAAGAAGCGCTCATATATCGCCGTTGGGCAGGCGAGCAGCTTGCTAGAGGGAAACCGCGATCTGCGCTAGGCCCGGCGGCGCGCCGGCTAGCGATCCAGCCGACATCTCCACAGGCGTGGTGGATAATGTGTAAATCGTTGGCACAGTCCATAATAGCGTAGGTCTTTCCGGTGCGATTGCCACGACCGCGATTTTTATGCCTTTGCAAGTAAGAACAATCAGGACATGGGATGAACTGGAGGCGATTCGTCCCGCGTGGGAGAGTATTCTGCAAGATGCCGAGGGGCTAACCATATTTTCCACGCTTGAGTGGCTGGGCGCATGGTGGAAGTCGTTCGTAAAAGACAAAGAGCTAGTGGCACCCGTCTTCTTGAATGCGGATGATGAAGTAGTGGGCGTTGTGCCGCTGTATGCAGACTTGATCGAACCGGCGCTTCCCTTTCGCTTAAGACGATTGCGTTTCGTAGGGGATGGCTCGGAAGACTCGGACAATCTTGACCTGATTATCCGGAAGGGTTACCAGGCCGCCTGCACGCAATCCTTCCTCTCCTGGCTGGAATCGAACCCAGAGTGGGATATCTGCGAGTTAAATACCCTTCCATGGGATTCCGCCGCGGTCCCGTCGCTGGTTTCAGATCTGAAGAGTCGCAGGTGGACCTTCCGGCGCCTGGGACGCCCGCGCTCCACGATAGCGCTGCCGGAGACATGGGAAAGTTACCTCAAGCAAACGATCTCGAACAAAGAAAAAACGAAAATTGTTTATTACACAAACCGTTTGCACAAGCATTTTCACGTTTCGATTACCAAGTGTGATGCCACGCAAGCACTGCCTGCATCTCTGGATGCCCTGTTCGGGCTCCACCAAAAACGTTGGCAGATGTTAGGAAAGCCGGGGGCGTTTGCTTCCGCGCAGCGACGTGAACTCTATTACAACATGGCAGCCTCTTTTCTGGAGCGCGGATGGCTGGAATTCTGGATTCTGCAACTGGATGGAAAACCGGCCGCCGCGCAGTATGGCTTCCGATATCGCGACGTTGTTTATTCCCTGCAGGAAGGCTTCGATCCCGCGTATTCGTCCGACCGGGCCGGTTATGTGCTCCGAGCTCAGGTTATTAAAACGCTGATCGGCCAGGGCATCCGGCAATATGATTTTCTCGGGGAAGAAGACCCGAGCAAAAATCGCTGGGGCGCCCAAGTGGAAAGTTATGCAGATATCCATTTTGCCCGGCGTCTGACACAAGGCGCTCTTTATTTGAGAATCGATCAGACGAGCCGCACATTGAAGAGCTGGCTTCGAACAAATCTTCCCGCTCCCGTTCTTAAAGCTATCCGGCGAAGTAGATTAGAGACAAAACGGTAATCGATAGTATGGGGATGTCTACAACTTTTCCCAGTTCAAAATCGATAGCAACTTTTGAAATTTGGAGAGTTCCGCGACTTCCATCAGCCTTTGAAATAAAGCACCGCAACCATCCGCTTGTATAAGTTGGACATCGCACTTCACGCAGAGTCGCCGGTCCGGGTGAATCACTTGCGTTACGGCCTCGAGCAATCCCTTCTGGAAGGCATGACGTGTCAGTTTGCACTTACCAGCAGAGGCAAACTCACGAACTGACTTCGAACTGCTCGCGGGCGCAAACGCGAGGTCGGCATAGCGGAACATATCCAGGTCCTGATCGTTATCACCGATCGCAGCGACGGCCTCACCTTCAGACCTCAAGTATTTCTTCACCCATAACAAACCAGAGCCTTTGCCGATGCCCTTCGGGACGATGGTGGTGTCCGCGCAGGTTGGCAGGAACATCAAACGGTCCAATCGCGAACTCTCAAGGATGCCGCGCACCTCCGCTTCCGACAAACCCTGGGTACCATTTCTCTCGTAACGGAAAGCCCTTACAGCCGTCCGATAATTCGGATCGAGGAATACTCCGGGAAGCGATTGGATTGCCGCTTTACAGCGACTCAATTGCTCGGCAGCCTCCGGCTCAATGAGCGGGAATTCGCTTTGTTTCACGGCATCGACGAATATGCAGCCGGATTCGGCAACCCCGCCGTGAAGACCATAGGCCTCGCAGTATTGCTTGACGTCACTGGCACTGCGCGCGGTGTTGAGAATCACGGAGAATCCATGGCTCTGAAGCCTCGCTAAGGCGATCAGACTGCTGGTCGTCGCTTGAGGAAAATCAAAAACATTCGAATCGAAGACTCCATCGAGGTCAATAAAGATGAGCCGTCGAGTCCATTGCAAGGGGAAGCGATTCGGAAGCAGGGAGGCCGAAAATCGGCTCATCTGGTGAACCAAGAAATTTCGGGCTTGAACGAGCCGGTCGTGCCAGATCATGCGAGCCTCGCCGCGCGTTTCGACATCGAGGGCCGCGGTAGCCAACTCACTTCCCACAGCGCCGTGCACCAGCTTCCAAAGTAGGATTCGCTCCCCGACAGCAGTGTCGCCACTCATCTGGACATAGTGCGCAATCAATTCTTGTTCGTCCTTGGCGGAAAGGCGAAATTCGAAGACAGCACCGGCAAGATCGTAGGCAGGATCAACTATGTATAACTCCGTGCGGCCGAAATTGTGGTGTTCGAAATCAACCTTGCAAAAACCATCTCGTGTTTGGAGCCAATCCTCTGGCTTCATGCGACCGTCTATTAGCGAAGGGGTGCGACACACATACTGCGCGAGAGCCCGATGGAGAGCCGACACTTTCACACTGCCTACGAACGTGCCGTAAGCTCTTTTTAGCGAGTCAATCAGCACACTCCAGCCCGTCCAGCCGTAGCCGGGGCTGATTGCAAAAGTAGGATCCTTGTTCAGGCGCAAGGTGCTCGCGCGTGCGGCAACATAGTCAGCAAGACGTTTGATCGGCGGCCTGGTAGTACTGCCATCAATACATTCGAGCCACTCCATATACACAAGGCCTTCTCGAAGTCCAAGTATTGCGGGAACAAACCCAGCAAGCTGCCTCCCCGCAAAAAAAGCCTGATAACCTAACCAGCCCCAGCCGACGCTCTTTGCAAGAACGCGCCTGTTGACGGGTGGTGCGCCATTTTTTTCCATGCGGACATCAAATACACGCTTGAAGCGGCACTGGAAACCATCCTGAAAATGTTCTTCGAGGCGGCGATTTAGCTCGACAGTGAGGTTGCTCTCGAGGAGCTGAACGTTGTGCCACCCCAGGGATTGGAAATAGCTCGCAAGAAGCGGCTGGACGAAGCTTGGCGCGAGAAGAATGTTCTTGTGAAGGGAGTTCGCCTCCAGCTGAATGAGTTGTACGCCAAGAGTTTCCTCAGTGACGGGAAGGCGCCAATCGGGGCGCGCGGGGTGCATGGCCGCGAGCAGAAAAATTCTGTTGGGTTGCACCCTCCTCTGCCGAAGGAGATGCACCATCAGCCGGAAGGTGTTACCAGTATTCGGAGACTCGTCGATGACGAGGATCTTCACATCCGGCGAATGAAGCGCCCGCAGTGCGGCCTCTTCCCAAGGGGAAATTCCCTTCTTCGGCCGTACGGTGCACCACGTCACTGAGGTCCAGCCAAGCTGCGTTAGTTTGGCCTTCGCTGCTGGAGCGAAATATGCGCCCATCGTTCGTGGACCAATGATCAAGAGGGGGGAATGGCGATCCTCTTGAGAAGCAGCAAATAACTCAGCCAGCGAGAATGCATCTTGATGCGCAAGGTCCTGACTGCGATATCCGGAAGGCAACTGCATCGGCCGATTGAGAAGCGGCCTCGGGAGGCGAGTGGCGAAGCAGTCTTCGATGGATTTCCTCAAATTGTCCAAGTGTTGCGGAGCGGGCTTTCCAGTTCGAGTGAGAAAGTCGCAGATCGCATCGACCTGAGAGGTCCATTTCCCCTCCCACCTTGCTGCGCGCAATTTTTGTGGATAGCTCCAGAGACGATGGACGAAATTGATTAGCTTCTGCGCGGAAAGGACAGGAATTCGCAGGCTGGGAAGTCTTCGGGAAATTTTCGAAAGATCCGGCGGGGTTTTCGCCAGATAGTCGTCAACGGTACAAGTGAGAGCGCAAGCTAGCAGATACAGATTGACTTTGCACTCTTCGACCTGCCAAGGCACGTTGAGCGAGTTCAAGAGGTTGAGAGAGTCACGAAGGTGCTTGAATATGTCGCCTACCGAGAGAACAGGATCGAGCGCCCAATTATAGAATGAGTAAAATTGTTCCTCGAAACCGGCATCGGAATGGGATTCGCCAGGTTCTGAATCAAACACTTGCGTGCTCTCCGAATCAATCACTGATGATTTCGTTGTCATGGTCTAGATGAAATCCAGTGCGCTCCGGACGAAAACTTCGCCAGGCGGAAGTAGAAGCGGCAGATCACACACGTGAAATTGAGGAGGAATTTGGAGTCTGTTGCACCGCGGGCAGAATACCGCGCGAAGGCAACCTTGAATGGAGCGGCGATCCACCGGTGATAAGATCCCGAAGAATCCACCAAAATACGCGAGGATTGTTCCGGGCTTGTGTAAGGGAATAAGGAAGCCACCCGTGACCAAAAGGCACGTAGATGCGCACAGGGACGTCCATTTCACGCGCGACTTTCAAGGCTGGCTTCACCGGAAGGCCCTCCAACAACTCGAGGCAACATGGAGTTCCAACTCGGCGGAGACGCTCGAGTGCATTTCGCGCGAGGACCGGGTCATGTGTTGCCACGGCGACGAAACGCGCGCGGCCCGCTAACCGGTCAATGACGTCTAGATAGCCTTCCCGAGACTTTTTCTCTTGGTGTTGACAGTCCGGCCACTGTCCTTTGACTATCCGAACGTGCAAACCAAGATCCACTGCAATATCTGCGTCAGCGATGCTTCTCACCCACCGGCCAGGCAAAGTGCATCCGAGATTCGGATAGGAACGCGCCGCTCTCGCAATGATGGAAAAAGTTCGCTCGGCTGTTTCGTGCTCCAGGGAGTCGAAATGAACGAGGGTATTCGTGGGCCGCGCTTGCTCCAATACCTCATTGAGCAGTGCCAGGTCATATTTCAGCGGAGGAAGCTTGATGGAAAGATAACAATCCATCTTCTCATTGGCGAGGGTTGCCAGCGCAGACTTGTAGGCATCCACTATCCGTTCTGGTGAATCGCTCTCGATGTTCCAGAAACAAATCGTGGCACCAAAGCCAAGGCCGAAGAGACGCCGACAAGTTCTCATTGCATCGTCGAGCTCGGGTCCAGCAATGTAGGCCCTGACGGCATGCTTCGCTACGGCCTCCCAAGCGGACCACACCATCTTGCTAAGCCTGCGGTTCATTTCTTTTCTCTTTTCACGGCAACTTCAAACCGCCGGCGCACCGCACGGAATGCATCCGCGGCCAAGACAGCCACGCCTCTCACCTTGAAGGGATACGCTCGAATCGTTACACATGGAATCTCATTCTGCGTCCAGATGCGTGTCCAGTTATCAGCGTTACCCAGGAATTCATAGGACACAAGTCCCCTCGAAGCCGCGTAACGTATGGTCTCTGCCATCAGCAACGTTCCGGGCGAGCATCGCGCAAATTCCTGGCGGTATCCTATTTTTAGAAGCCAGAAGGCACGCGCACATTCGAGTGCAAGCTGCATGGCGACAGCTTTGCCGCCAACTCGCAAAAAACAGAGCCGCAAGAAACCCGCCGCGCTAGCCGCAGCCGCATAATGGCGGTAGAACTGACCGCGCAGCTTGTCGTACGCGATCGCGCTCCCGCTGTTGCCCTTCCAGTTTGCAGCCTCAACTTCCAGAGCCTCTTCAAGAAGTGGCGCGAGCTGCGAAGGCGTTGGGGACAGAATCTGATAACTGAGCGGACCGATTTTCTCGGCGTTTCGAACGGATCGGCGCAAATCCGAGCGCCGCCCGCTATTGAGCTGGGTCTCGGGTTTCCGCCAGCCCTGGTGCAACAGGATGCGAGGATACGGGTGAGCGGGACGCAGGAGCACCAGTCCGCGGCCGCGATACGCTTCTTGAATCGCAGTAATGGTAGGCGAACCGGCAGGAATTCTGTCCAGAAAAAGGGGCAAGCCCAGATTGACGAGATTGCGAGCCAGAATTCTTAGAGCTGCGGGATCGGAAAATACCAAATCGGTAGGTTCTCGAAGCATTTTGACTCCGAGAAGTTCCAGCCGGCCAAGAATCCCTTTGGTGCGCACAAGCGGCGCTATGGCCCCTGTCTGTGATCCCGTTTTAACGACAACGAAATGGAGTTCCCCATCGAGGGGCAAGGTGGCGCGGCAGGATTCGCTCCAAAGACAATGTTGCATCGGGCTCGTGATATCGCTTTCCAGAGTCCGCCAGAACAGAGCGATTTCATCGAGCTGGCGTGAGCCGTCGGTCCGGGCATCCCAGTTCAGATTTCCGCCGTAACGGGTGTTGACGACGGCCGGAACTTGGGCGAGGCGCGCGGATGCACTCCCGTAGCTGAGTTCCCGGGCGTCTCGAGCATGAAGCGCGTCCGGGCGATCTACTCGGAGTGTTGACGCGAGATCTCGAATTAGGCGTAGAGAGAATTCCATGGTCTTGTCAAAGGAATATACCTGCAAATCCGAGGAGAGAGTTAAGCACCCTGAAGCATGATCGGTCGGACGGCTAGTAGACTCCTATTCTGCTTTTACTATAGTCTCTATATGCAAATGCACGGAAAGCGGGAATTGTTAGCACGTGTCTGCTCCCGAACTGGGCTCACCAGAATCCTGGAATCCCTGCCGCAGCGCCGTGCTTTAATTATTCTGAATTACCATCGCCTGGGAAATGCGGACGAGACACCGTTCGACTCGGGTGTATTCTCTGCCACGGCCGAGCAATTTGATTCGCAGATCGCTTTCTTCAAACGCCGTTTTCATATGAGTACTTTAGGGGAAGTGTTCGCCATGATTGGCGGGAATGCCCCAAGAGGAACGAGTGTTCTGATCACTTTCGACGATGGATACCGGGATAACTATACCCTGGCATTTCCAATCCTCCGCGCACATGGTGTGCAGGGCGTGTTCTTCCTGCCCACCGCTTTCATCGGCACCGGGAAACTCCCCTGGTGGGACTTGATTGCCTACATTGTCAAACAAAGTGACAAGAAGCGTATCCACCTCGAATATCCGGAACCTGTGATCCTTGACCTTGAAAACGACGGAAAAAGGTATGCGTGCATGCAAATCCTGCGGCTCTTTACGCAGCCCGCAGTAAAAGATCAGGAGCGCTTCATAGCTGATCTTGAGAAGGCATGCGAAGTTTTGCGCCCTGAGAATGCCACTGAACGCTGTTTCCTGGACTGGCACGAAGCCCGCGAAATGCTACAGCATGGCATGGCGTTCGGCTCGCACACGCACAGGCATGAGATCTTAACTAAGCTTTCGCCCGAGTTGCAGCGGGTAGAAGCTCGCCATTCGCGGGGGATATTGGAACGTGAACTGAAACGGCGCATCGATATTCTCGCCTATCCTGTCGGGCTGAAGCATTGTTTCTCCGTCGATACCGTACGAGCTTTGGAACAAGCGGGCTACCGGGCAGCATTTTCGTTTTACGGGGGCTCGAACCGCCCCGGAGTGATGCAGCCATTCGACCTACGACGTTGCAGCGTGGTCGATCAAAGCCATGCTCGTCTCCGGTTCCAAGCAGCCCTCGGGGCGTTCACTGGTACTGGTTGGTTCTGATGTCGCCTCATAAACCGTGCCAAGAATGCGCTTCTGTGATCTGTGGCATGCCTGCGCATTGGATCAATCTACCAATCGAATAACCGGTCTGGGAGGATTCAGCGGTTAGCATGAGCGGCGTCTGCAGTCGGGCTGTGGTCCATGTGCCTTGCTCCGATGGAAGGATATACGCGGTCGACTTGCTCAACTTGTTACGGTCATGGATGTCGCCACCTGGGATGAGGAGACTATCATTCCCACGGACTGAGCGAAAATGAGTGCTCAGATTCAATGAACAAGGCTTTTTTTAAAGGGATTTTCAGTTATTGCTGCCGAGTACTCCCTCCATTGTTTTCAACTCTTACCCATTAGACACAAAGGACACCAAGGGGCAAGAATCGGGCAGCCCCCTCTTTCTGGACTACCGGCCAGATGTACTTGACGCCTCACTCCTGTATTCACTGTAGACAGGAGCGCGTGTCGCAATTCGACACGGAGCTTACGCAAGGGCCGGAGCCAAATGTCGACTGCCAAGCGTCTTCTGCGGACTCAAGAGTTGAGAATTCTCCTTCTCGTTGTGCTGTTGGGAAGCCTCTCCCTTTCAGGATGCGTAGGGAGCGCCAACAGCGCATCCGGCACGAACAGCAATCACAGAACGAATGGCGCATCCGCGTCCCCGTCGATTACTACGCAGCCAGTAAGCGCGGATGTTTCGGCCGGACAAACGGCGACTTTCTCCGTGACAGCGGCGGGCGCGTCTCCGCTCAGTTACCAGTGGCAGAAGAACGGAACTGCGATCAGCGGCGCGAATTCCTGGACGTACACCACTCCGCCCACGACAGCTTCCGACAATCGAGCGCTATTCACGGTTGTCGTTTCCAATAGTGCAGGCCGCGCGACCAGCAACACTGCCACTCTCAACGTCTCTGGAGCGACCGCGGGAGTTCCTTCGGTCACGAGACAGCCAGTAAGCGCGGATGTTTCGGTCGGGCAAACGGCAACTTTCTCGGTGACAGCAGCGGGTACTGCCCCGCTCAGTTATCAGTGGCAGAAGAACGGAACTGTGATCAGCGGCGCGAATTCCTGGACGTACACGACTCCGCCAACGACAACTTCCGACAATCGAGCGCTCTTCACGGTTGTCGTTTCCAATAGCGCGGGCAGCGTGACCAGCAATACTGCCACTCTTAACGTCGTCGTTGCGGCCGGTGTAGTAATACAAGTGAGCCCAAGCAGCGCAACCGTCACAACAGGATCCATTCAACAATTTTCTGCAACGGTAACCGGCACCTCGAACACTGCTGTGACTTGGAATATAGGTGGCGCGGGTTGCAGCGGCGCGGCGTGTGGTACTATTTCGACGGGCGGTCTCTACACTTCACCAGCGAGTGTGCCGTCGCCTGCGACCCTCACCGTAACAGTGACCAGCGTGGCGGACTCAACCAAATCAGCTTCGGCAAGTATCAGCGTTATCGCAGCGGCTACTGTTCTGCTTAGCATCAGCCCGACAAGCGCCTCAGTTCCTACCGCGGGCGTGAACTCGTTCGCGGCGACCGTGACAGGAACAACGAATACGGCGGTTGCGTGGAGTCTGACTGGTGCGGGTTGCAGCGGATCAACTTGTGGAACACTTTCAACCAGTTCGTCATCGGCTGTCTACAATGCGCCGAACACGGCGCCTACACCTGCCACGGTGAGTGTGGTGGCAACCAGTATCGCTAATCCGAGCATATCGGCGACAGCGAACGTAACCGTTATGGCCGGTGTTGTCGTCGCTGTGACACCGACTAGCACATCAGTTGAGACGGGGACAACCCAACAATTAAGCGCCACTGTTGCGGGGACCTCCAATACGGCTGTGACTTGGACCGTGCAGGGAGCAGGCTGCAGTGCCGCCGCCTGCGGAGCAATCAACAGTTCGGGACTTTACACCGCTCCTCCGGCGGTCCCCTCACCGGCCACTGTCACCGTCACAGCCACCAGTTCAGCGAATACATCCATAACATCTTCATCATCAATCACTATCATCTCCGCACCGACAACAAGCGCGAATGGTGGACTTAACATTCCTTCGGGCCACCCAAGGCTGTTCTGGAATCCCTCGCGCATCGCGACCGCGCAGGCTTGGGTCGCCAGCACCGGATATGCAGGACTCACAACCAGCCCTCGACCGCTCGACGATTACGACGTGGCGTTCACCTGTTTCGTGATGAACGTGAGCGCGGCGTGCACCCAGGCCATCAACGATGCTGTATCCTTCACTCCCGCGTCCCCCAACGGCGCAGGAGTGGGAGACGACAGCATGCGGGCTCTTGGGGAGCAGCGGATTTTGATTCGTGATTGGCTCTATCCGGGATGCGGGAAGGCGACATGCCTTACTTCTGCGCAGGTAACGACGTTGGACAGCAACTGGAGCACTTGGCAGGCGAACCAGGACAATCCCGCGCAGACTTGGGGCAACGTTGGAATGCCCGCGAATAATTACTTCGCGGGACAGTTCCGCAACGATTTCGACTTCGGCGTGGCGACAAACGGCGAGAGCACGGGTGCCGCGGCGAATCTCAGCTACGCGCTGACGGCTCGGTGGCCGGACCTGCTCAACTTCGTCTCGCCCACGGGGACGGGTAAGAATGGCACGCTTGGCTACGGGCTTCATAGCCAAGAGGGCGGCGGCGAATACGGACGATACTCCCTGAATTACTACGCTTTTGCGATGGCGTCCGCTGCGGTCATGGGACGCGACCTGTGGAACGAGACCACGGCGTTTCAGTCTGGCGTTTTGCAAACGATTTATAACACCACGCTCACACCCACCACGAGCCGGGGTATGTGGGATCTCTTCACCTGGGCGGATGACGAAAACTGGGTGAATGCGAACAGTTGCGGATACGTCAGCCACAACCCAACGGGTAACACGAACACCAGTGGAGGCTGCGGCGCCGAGTCTCAGTATTATGGCGATTTCATGCAGGCGGCAGCCACGGAGTATGGTGCGACGAACGTCGGGCAATACGCGCGGCAATGGCTCTCGACGGTGAAGCCGGCTGTTGGGCCTCTCTACCGCTCCGTCGATACGGGTGGCTCC
>Ga0181526_10004238_pt1 | contig 11265 bp, 6 predicted proteins | sample PEATcosm2014_Bin_35_FD_119750 | JGI IMG/M metagenome (GOLD analysis project Ga0181526, IMG submission 119750) | Peatland microbial communities from MTU Mesocosm Facility, Houghton, MI, USA - PEATcosm2014_Bin06_30_metaG | ecosystem: Environmental > Terrestrial > Soil > Wetlands > Peat | place...
GTCAACGCCTTGAGTACGCTTTTCTCTTTCATAGAGCTCCTGTTGGTTTCAATCATTCGAAGATGACTCGGCGACCCGATGCCTAACGAACTCGGCAGTCAGCCCGCGGTTAGCCGCGAACTGACTGCAACCGAAACAAGCCGAGAATGCTACTTGCTGTTGCTGCTCTGTGCCGCCGCCTCTTTTTGCCGGTCAAGATACCACTGGGGCAAATAGGTGTGGTGTACGCGTCCGCCGGCAAAATCGTCGAAGGTGAGGTAGGGGGCGAGATGATGCGCCTGGGCCTGCTCATCGTATTCGGCCTTCAACTGCGTCAGTTTTTCCGGATACTTCTTGGCCAGATCGATGCGCTCGGTCGGATCGTCGTTCAGGTTGTAGAGTTCCCATGCGTTTTCATCAAGGGGCGGATTGGTGACAACGTGTTTAGTCAGTACATCATTGGGATACGCCAGTTCGGCCTTCCATCCGTTGTCGTAGATCGACCGCGATCCAAAGATGTAGTAGTACTGCAGCGTGTGACGGGTGGGCGCCTTGGCGTCGTCAATCGAGTAAGCTAGCGACGTTCCTTCAATCGGCTGCTGCTTAATACCGCGGATTTCTTCAGGCGCCTTGATGCCGACCAGGTCGAGCGTGGTCGGAAGAAGATCGATCACATGGCTGTACTGGGTGCGAATACCGCCCTTGTCTTTGATTCCCTTGGGCCAGTAGACGATCAGAGGATTGTGCGTTCCGCCTTCGCTGTTGGCATCCGATTTCCAATAACGGAAGGGCGTGTTTGCGGCCTGTGCCCAGCCCAGCGGATAGTTGCCATTCCTGGCATCGGGCGTTCCGATCTTATCGATCTTAGCCAGGTTATAGGCGGCATTCTCCTCCTCGGTTATTGGCTTGCGCTGAATGGAGCGGTCAATACTCCCTTCCTCCGATCCTTCTTTGCTGGCGCCGTTATCGCCGATGGAGATGAAGATCAGCGTGTTGTCGAGCTGTCCAATCTCCTTCAGGTGATTAACCAAACGACCGATCTCAAAATCCGTGTAAGTCAAGTAGCCCGCATAGACTTCCATAAAGCGCGCATAAAGCTTCTGCTGATCCGGCGTCAGTTGATCCCATGCCTTGACGTTCGGATTGCGCTCGGGAAGAATCGCATTGGCAGGAATCACGCCGAGTTTCTTCTGCCGCTCAAAAACCTCTTCGCGAAAGACATCCCATCCCTTATCGAACTTACCCTTGTATTGATCGCTCCAATATCTGTCGACCATGTGCGGGGCGTGCGTGGCGGCGGGCGCGTAGTAGAGGAAGAATGGCTTATCCGGTGCGGCCTTCTTCTGGCGATCGATATAGAAGATCGCCTTGTCGGTGATCTGGTCGCTCAGATGACGGCCATCGGGAGTCGCGTGCGCCTGATCCTCCACCAGGTCCGGCTTGTACTGGTCGGTCGCCGAACCAAGGAAGCCGAAGAAGTGATCGAAGCCCTTGCCAGTTGGCCAACGATCGAATGGGCCTGCGTCAGTCGCATCTTCGTCGGGAGTTATGCCATACTTGCCCACTGCAAAGGTGTTATAGCCGTTATCGCGCAGGATCTCGGCAATGGTGCCGGCAGTGGCAGGCACGCGGCCATCCCATCCGGGGAAACCGGCCGACGCACCAATGTGCGAGAAGCCCGATTCATGCACAGACGCGCTGTTGCGCCCAGTCAATAGCGCCGAGCGGGTTGGGGCGCAGATGGCGCAGGTATGGAAGTTCGTATAGCGCAAACCATTGTTGGCCAGGCTGTCGAAGGTGGGAGTCTGGATCACTCCGCCGAATGTGCCGGCAGCGCCATAGCCCACATCGTCGATCAGAATCCACACTACGTTCGGGGCACCAGCGGGTGCTTTCACCGGCTCCGGCCACCATTCTTTCGACTCAGCGAGAGTTCTGCCAACGACTCCCTGATACGGCTGTGCCTCTTGAGCATGCAGGGAGAGTCTCGCACTCGTCGCAAGGATTAACGTCGATGTTAACGCTTTCAGTACACCTTTCTCGTTCATAAATCTCCTGTTGGTTTCAGTCATTCAGAGATGACTCGGTTAGAGGGGTGTCAGTCGGCGCACGCAACGTTCGTTGGGCCCTACTGGAGCGTGATGGTCACTCGATCGATCTTCCCCGTGAACCGGTTGGGCGTTTTGTACTCCAGGCTTACCGGTGAGCCGAGATCGCTACCCACGTCGAGCGACTCGCCGGACCCGTAAATGCCGGAGAAATGCGCCTCACCTTCGGGCAAGCTGTTGATGGACAATTTGACGTTGCCAGCTACCGGCCCGCGGAAAGCAAACGGTTGGGTACTACTAGTTATCGGGGCCGACGGCGAGTCGGGAGTGACGCTCAACTGGATGTGTGCCAGTCCAGGCCGCAGAGTCGAGTGCGCGACCAGCTGATCGGAGTGGTCGTTGGCGACGTTTACTTCGTAATAAATACGGCTGTCCTTGACGAACAGACTGAACCCGCCCAACACGCCGCCCTCGGCAACAATTACGCCATCCGCACCGTCGGTGGGCACTAGAACGTCGGCATCGATCGTGTATGCGTGGCCATACAGGCCAGGTGCGTAACGCAGAGGAAGACGCTCGACACCGGAGCGGTAGGTGAAGACTGCTTTACCCTTCAACTGCTGGTCGAGCGGCGAAGAGCGAGCAGGCAAAATCGGGTAGGCGTGATTGCGCGTAGCTTCTTCATCGAAGACCTTGAGGAGTTCTTTCAGCTTCTCGGGATTCTTATCGGCGAGGTTGTGCGCCTGGCTATAGTCGTCGTTCAAGTTATAAAGCTCCCAGGGATGAACGTCGATGTCCTTGTCCGAGTTGGTCGGCGGAAGCGGTGCCTCCCAGGTGGAGTGATAGCGATTGCCGGCCCACCAGCCATCCTTGTAGATAGCGCGGTTACCGCTGGTGGTGAAGTACTGCAACGTGTGACGCGTCGGAGCGTTGGGTTTATCGAATGTATAAACCAGGCTCTTGCCTTCGAGCGGAATCTGCGCGACACTATCGACTTGGTCGGGCACCTTGACACCGGCGATGTCGTAAATAGTCGGCGCGATATCGTTGACGTGAGAGAACTGTCCGCGAATGCCGCCCGCATCCTTGATGTGGCCAGGCCACGAGATGACCAGCGGATCGGTCGTGCCGCCCAGATGGGATGCGTCCTGCTTCGTTCCCTGGAAGGGCGAGTTGAGAGCCCACGCCCATGCCGCCGCGTAGTGATTCATGAACAATTCGCTGCCCAGCAAATCGGAGATGTCTTCGCGCGCTTCGATGGTCTTGGCATTGCCGTTGACGTCGCGCGCATCGTGGCCTTCGAGGCCGCCCTCGGCGCTCGCTCCGTTGTCTCCAAAGATCCACATGACGACTGTGTTGTCTGCCTGACCCTGTTCTCGAATTGTATCGAGGAGTCGCCCAACCTCGAAGTCAGTCTGCTCGGCGTACCCGGCGTAGACTTCGGCTTCGTGCGCGAGCAATCTCTTCTTGTCGGGCGTCAGCGAATCCCAGGCCGGAAGCCCATCTGGGCGCGGCGTCAGTTCTGCATTCGCCGGAATCACGCCAAGCTTTTTCTGCTGGTCGAATGCTTCCTTGCGGATCACGTCCCAGCCTTTATCGAAGCGGCCCCTATAGTGATCGATCCAAAGCTGCGGAACGTGGTGCGGCTCGTGCGTGGCGCCGGTGGCGTAGTAGATGAAAAAGGGCTTGTCGTGCGCGACAGCGTCGTGCTGATGCAGCCAGGTGATGGCTTCATCGGTGATGTCGGTTGTGAAGTGGTAACCCTCTTTGGGCGTCTTCGAGGGCTCGGCCGGCGTGGTGTCACGATAAATGCGCGGATAGTACTGGCTGTCGGCGGCCTGGATGAAACCGTAGAAATGCTCGAAGCCGAGCCCTGTGGGCCAGCGGTCGAATGGTCCCGCTGGGCTCACCTGCCACATGGGTGTGTTGTGCCACTTGCCATAGGCCGACGTGCTGTAGCCGTTTTCTTTGAGCACTTCGGCAATCGTTGCGGCGCTCTTCGGTATCACGGTGTTATAGCCGGGAAAAGGAGCTGACCACTCCGCAATCGACCCGAAGCCGACCTGGTGGTTATTCCGTCCCGTAAGCAGCGCCGCTCGCGTGGGCGAGCAGAGTGAATTCATGTGGAACGAGTTGTAACGCAAGCCCGAATCCGCAAGGTGCTCGAAGTTTGGCGTGTAAATTGGACCGCCGAAGGCCGAGGTTGCGCCAAAACCCACGTCGTCGATCAGGATCAACACAACGTTCGGCGCGCCAGCAGGAGCTTTGGGCGGTTCCGGCCAAGATTGCGGCGGCGCTTCGTGCACCGGCACGGTAGGCCCGGTCTTTGTAGCGTCATTGACTTTGGCCCATGCGGGACTCCAAGAATTCAAAGCCACTGTTCCGCTCAGCAGCAGCCCTACACGTTGCGAGAAATTCATTGAAAACCCTCCAAAAGAAAACCAGCTTGCGAAAACTGCTTTTTGGTTGTGTCCGCCGGCGATCCAAACTTCACGCTGATGCGTAAACCGGACGCGGCTTCGTAGCAACTGCTGCGGTTCCGGCTCTGCGAGTCCTGGCCCAATCCATTACCCGCGCAGGCGCCCCGTCGTGCTTGAGTTCCTCGGCCATGAATCGCATATACGGATCGATGTGGTGGAAGAAGTGTTTGTATCCCGCGCACAGGTAGTTCAGGCCATACTCGCCCGATGCGGTCGTCGTAAAACGGTGCTTGGGGCACTCGCCGTTGCAGGCAAAGCGCACATCGCACGCGACGCAGTCGGAGGGAAGCCCAGCCGCCTTGTGATTGCCAAAACGTGTTTGCTGCGGCGACTCCACAAGACTTGCCAGAGACTTCTGCATCAGATTGCCAAGCCGGTTGTCGGGATAGACGAAGTGGTCGCAGGAGTACACATCTCCGTTGTGCTCAACCGCCAGCGCCTTGCCACACTGCGGAGCAAAAACGCAAAGGCTCTGCGGAAGGCCAGCCCACGACTCCAGCGCAACGTCGAAGACTTGCACAAATATGTGGCCGACATCCTGAATAACCCAATCGTCGAAGACCTGCTGCAGGAATCGTCCAAACTGCAACGGCTCGACCGACCACTCCGAGACCGATGACTCTTGCCTGGAATACGGCTTCAACAAAACCAGCCCATTGGGGTCGGGCTCCTTTGCCAACTGCTCGACGATGGGAATGAATTGCAGATACTTGCTGCCGATTTCCTTAAGGAAGCGGTAGACTTCACGCGGGCGATACGAGTTCTTGCGATTGATTACGGTGAGGGTGTTGAACTCGACGCCATGTTTCTTGAGTATCCCGAGGCCGCGCATCACACGTGCAAAGGTTGGTTGGCCGCCTTTGTCCAAGCGATATGCATCGTGAAGATCCTCCGGCCCATCGATCGAGATTCCGATCAGAAACTTATTGCGTGCCAGGAACTTGCCCCAGGCATCATCGAGCAGCGTGCCGTTGGTTTGGAATGCGTTGTCGATGATTTTTCCGTTCGCATATTGCTTCTGCAACTCGACGACGCGCTCAAAGAACGGAATCCCCAGCAGCGTCGGCTCGCCGCCCTGCCAGGCAAAGCTGACGTGCTGAGCCGGCTGCGATTGAATGTACTGCCGGATGTAGCTTGCGAGCACATCGTCCGCCATGCGGAATTCGCGCCCATTGCCCGGGTAGAGATTTTCCTTTTCCAGGTAGTAGCAGTAGGTGCAATCGAGATTGCAAATTGCGCCATGCGGCTTGGCCATGATGTGAAACGGCTTCATCGAAAATTCCTTCAAGGTTCGGTGGTCAGGGATCAATCCGATGCCTGATGTCGCGATCCTGCGCTAACTCACCTACGGCAGTGGATCGTTTAACCTGTCGCTAACGACACGCGGGACAACAAAACAAATTGAGAATTTCGCCGGGCAGGCTACGCGGACAACAGCGTGCCGCAAGACGCAGAGTTACGTCTTGCAGCGAGTTGAAAGCGCAGTTTGTAGGAATTCTTGATTGCTTCGGCAACGCGATTCTCCAGCGGTTTTCAGGCCTGAAGGCAAGAAAAAAAGCTCACGCAGGTATCTCTGTGAGCTGGAGTTTCGCGCTCGGGAATGATCGAGGAGCTAGAGCAGGACGCGAATCTCCAACGGCGTGTCGTCTTGGGTACAACAACAGATCGCGTTGGGAATTTGTTCGCTCATAGTCTGAATCGATTGACTCGACCGTACCATCGGAGAAATTAGAAGTCAAGAACTGGCGAGTTATGAACTGCGAGCTAAGTGGTTGTTTTCGCCACGATGCTTGACACGAAATCGAGTTTATGGCCCAATACGAAGAAATGCAGGAGCCAACTCACATCACGGCAACCCATGTGACCGCTTCCGAGCCGACTCTCAATCGCTCGTGTTGTTGACCTCCGCATCCTCTCTCACACAACCCATCGTTGACGTAGTGCGCTAGCCGCATTAGTGCCCTCTGTCACGCTCTGCATTAGCCCGGCATATCGTGCTCGTCATCGAAGAGCTCCAAACAGCAAGCAGTTCGATGAATCGCCGCGCAATTCCGTTTGCAGCATGAAGCATGCGCGGGCCGCCCGAGATTCAATGAAAAGGACGCAAACCATGAACAAGAGATCTCAGATAGCCAACAACACGGAGCGTTGTTGTTGCATGACTCCATCCCCTGAATTGGATGCGCCTTGCGTCGTGGCCAGGTGCATCGCACCTATCTAACGGCAGTGCGCAGTTTACGCACCGCAATCACCCACGACAGCATGCCGTGGGTCTTTTTTTGATGCGATCGAGAGGATCGCATCTTTGGAGGCAAGTATGTCTGCTGGAAATCTCTCATCCCGAACTCTTCGAAAGCGAAACCTTCTCTGGCTGGCCGGGCTGTTTGCAATCCTCGCGGCGGCGTCGCTATCGGCGCAGATCGTGGAAACTGGAACTATCACGGGCGTTGTGAAGGACAACAGTGGTGCGGTGATCCCAAACGCCCATGTCACGGTGCGAAACTCCGACACTGGTTTGGCTAACAATACGACCACAGACGCACAAGGACTTTATGTTTCGCCACCGCTGAAGCCTGGCAACTACACGGTTGAAATCGATGTTCCCGGATTCAAACCTGTCGTTGAAAAAGTAAGACTGGAAGTGGGTCAACGCACCGCTGTGGATGCAGCTCTCGCTGTCGGCTCGGCGGCAGAGACAATCGAAGTTCAGGCTTCCGGCCAACTTCTGGAGACGGAGAGTTCAAGCGTCTCCAATCTCCGTTCGGAAGAAGCGGTCAAGAACCTACCTCTGAACGGGCGTAACTTCGCTGAGTTGATTGGACTGGGCGCTGGGGCTGTTCCTGCGGAAACGCAGATATCCAGCGTTCCGTATACCATGCAACGCGGAGATACATCCTTCGCCTTCAATGGCCTCCGCTATCAGGAGAATCGCTTGCTTTTGGACGGCATTGCCGATAACGACAATCACAACGGCCTTGCCCCGATAGTCTTCCCGCCGATCGACGCGATTCAGGAATTCTCGGAAGATATTGCCGATGCTGACGCCCGCTACGGGCGCGGCAATGGCGGTACAGTCAACCTGGTCTATAAATCCGGTACAGAACACTATCATGGGAATGTCTTTGAGTTCTTCCGCAACTCCGCACTGAACGCCAGGAACTATTTCGATACAGCCGCCAAGCCCCTACTCCGGGAAAATCAGTTCGGCGCTACCTTTGGTGGTCCGGTGTTTTTCAAGCAGGCCAATCCCAAGACTTTCTTTTTCGCAGATTATGCGGGGTCGCGTCTTGCCCAGGGCCAGACTGACTTAGAGAGTGTTCCGGATGTCAAGATTACATCTGCCGGCTACGACTTTTCCGCTTATCCGGCAGGTTCCATCAAAAACCCGAAGACACATGCTGCTTATGCCAATAACCTCGTCCCATTGAGCGACCCGCTCATTGACCCAACCGGCGCGAAAATTCTGCAGTTCTACGAAAAATATGCGTCGCCAAATGTCGCCGGTGCGACAATCGCAAATAACTTTTTATATAACCCTCTCCGCACCGACAATGGCGACGCTTTCGACGTGAAGGTGGATCGTAAGTTCACCGAGCGCGATAGCGGTTTCCTTCGTTATAGCCAGTCTTTGGATACTCTCAGCTTTCCAGGGCTTCTCCCAACGCCGCTGGTGGGCGACATCATCTGCGGGCCCGGAACGAATCCGGCACATCAGGCCGTTCTCGGTGAAACACATATCTTCTCACCGACCACAATTAACACGGCGCGCGTTGGCTGGTCCCGATTCTTCGTCAATGCACAGAACTGGGACGCGGGATTGAATCTTCCCACCCAACTCGGCATCCCCGGCGTTGAGATTGCGGGCAACCCAAGGTCCGACGGACTGCCGGTAATGACTTTCTCCGGCTATACGGCACTCGGCGACGCCGGCAACAGTCCCACGCAGATCGGAACCAATAACTACCAGGCTGACGACAACGTCAATCTGGTGCGCGGCAAGCACTCACTGGATATCGGCTTCGAGTTCGTGCGGCTGCAATACAATATGTTCCAGACCGGCGCAGAACACGGCTCCGAAGCCTACGGTACGCATTACACCGGGCTTGCATTTAGCGATTTGCTCTTCGGAACCCCATCGAGTGGAACCTACTCCCTTCCGAGCGGCACAGTTGGCTTGCGTCAGGGCGATCTCGCCTTCTATGGGCAGGACAACTACAGGGTCAGTAGCAGGCTGACATTGAACCTCGGACTCCGCTACGAGAACTTCCTCGGCTGGCCCTGGAGCGAGGACCACAACAAGGAGTATGACTTTGTTCCATCTATCTCCACCACCGCACTCGAGCAGGTGGGAACTAACGGCATCCCCAGCAGCGGCCTGAGCGGCAATAACCTGAACTTTGCGCCGCGTATTGGTTTTGCCTACCGCGTGACGGCCAAGACCGTCTTCCACGCAGGATACGGCATTTATTACTCGGCGCCCAACGTCACAAATTCAAGCGGACTTTCGGCTAACGTACCGGTCGACAACTACTGGGCGTTTAATAACTCGGCCACTTATGGAGCGGCCACCACCGGAACGCCTTTCAACTATGCCGCGAATGGATATGCCCACACGGTTGTTACTTCCGGCAGCGCATTGCGGCCTAACACGCCGGCTTTTGCCCAGGATCCGAATGCCAAGACACCCTACAGCGAGCAATGGCATGCAAGTTTCGAGCAGCAGATTCCGTACTCGACAGTGCTTAAGTTTGCTTATGTGGGAACCAAGGGAGTTCACTTGGACCATCTGCGGGACATCAATGCAGGGCAATTGGGAGTTGGAGGGGCAACCACGGTATCCGCGGTCCGTCCCTATCCGTTCTTCGCTCAGATTAGCGATCTTGAGACCCACCAGATCTCTAATTACAACGCCCTGCAGGTCACGGCCGAGCGCCGAGCGCATGGCTTGGGCTTCCTCGCCTCGTACACCTACAGTCACGCTCTCGACGAAAGTACCGGCAGCCCAGGTAGTGTTACCGATCCCTACGATATCAGTTACGACTACGGCAACTCGGACGAAAACATTCCCAATCGCTTCGTCGCCAGCGCCACCTATGAACTTCCCTTCAAAGAGAAGGGCGCGTTTGGAGGTTTTGTCGATGGATGGCAACTGAATACGATACTCCAGTATTACGACGGCTTTCCCTTCTCGGTCACGGCGTCGAGTGGAGTGGGAGACGGTCTTACGCCCAGGGCGCAACTGGCCGCCGGAGACGGCAACGGGTCTCTGCCAAGCGACAAGCGCACGCTTGCGGAATGGTTTAACACCGCGGCCTTCGCGAATCCTACTGCCGGGACGTGGGGGGACTCCGGTCGCAACAGTCTTCAAGGTCCGGGCACGAAGAACGTGGATTTCTCGGTCTTCAAGAATACCCACTTGACCGAAGCGAAGGTTCTGCAATTGCGTGCAGAGTTCTTCAATCTCTTCAACACTCCGCAGTTCAACAATCCCGGCTCTACTGTGAGCGCAGGCACGATCGGAAAGGTCTCCTCGGCCGGTAGCGAGCCTGTATTCCAGCGGCTTGAACGCCAGATTCAACTCGCGGCGAAGATCAACTTTTAATCTTCTCCAGCGGCGCCCAGGGCATCGAGCGCCGCCAGAGGTCCTTCAATCAACAGTGCGTCCCCCGCGCATCCTTTGTCCTAACATTCCACACAGAGGTCGTGACGAATGGAAATCACCACGCGCAGTCTTTGGACGCTCATCCACGGCATGGGCTTCGGAGCGCTCTATCTGCTGGCTTGCTCGGGCGCCATCGTTCTGCTGTTTCTACGCTTTTCGACGGAAGCTCGGACGATTGCTTCGCCGCACAGAGATCGCTTTCTCAGCTCTTACTTGACTGCCATGGCCGCGCTGGCTTGGCTCACGGTTCTCACCGGAACCTACATCGTCTATCCGTGGTATCGAGCCGCTCCCCCAGCAGGGACCGCTCATCTTGCCGCATTTCCACGCGCGCTTCTTCTGTCGAATCCCGCCACAAGCCAATGGCACTCGATCGGAATGGAATGGAAGGAGCACGTCGCGTGGCTGGTGCCTATCACGATCACAATGGCCGCGGCGATCGCGATCAAATACGGTCGAGCTCTGAGGTTTTATCCACAGCTTCGCTCCGCTCTTCATGTGTTCATCGTGACTTCGCTTGTGGCCGCAGGCATCGCCGGATTCTTTGGCGCAATGCTCGACAAGAACGCCCCTGTCGAGGGCGGCCAAACCATTTATCTGGTTCAAGGAGGGAAGCCATGAGCGTGCAATCTACCCTTGCCCAGGAAGAATCCACAGCCATTCTCAACTCGAGAGTCATCCCCAACGGTTCAGGAGCAGCCGCCATTCTTTCAGCTGGTATTGGTTCGTTCGGGGTTGCATTGTTTACGATCCTTGCGGACAAATCCGTTTATTTGAAAAACCTGTTTGTCTTCTATAAACCAACTGGACCATTGTCTGGCGTAACTACGGCAGCCATTCTTCTATGGCTCGCCTCCTGGGCGGCTCTTGAAGGGCGTTGGCGAAAGCGGACCGTTCCTCTCGCACGCATCAACATCGCTTCCTTTGTGCTGCTCGGCCTCAGTCTCTTGTCGACATTCCCGCCCTTGGCCGATTTGTTCTAAGCAGGCGCGCAACAACTCGTGGACATCGTGGAGAGATTCTCCGCGACTATTTGGAGTCTGACGACACGCACATCGCGATCCAGCCTCATCCACCCTCGGGGAGCTATCACAGA
>Ga0181526_10004241_pt1 | contig 11260 bp, 7 predicted proteins | sample PEATcosm2014_Bin_35_FD_119750 | JGI IMG/M metagenome (GOLD analysis project Ga0181526, IMG submission 119750) | Peatland microbial communities from MTU Mesocosm Facility, Houghton, MI, USA - PEATcosm2014_Bin06_30_metaG | ecosystem: Environmental > Terrestrial > Soil > Wetlands > Peat | place...
GCATGAACATGCTCGTTTCTCCGCCGCTACATTCCATAGTGTACTTTGTCGTATAAAGTAGAATCCCAAAAAAAATTACCGGTCGCGCGTCGCCCGGATCAGCGCCTCCATATGATCCAGGTACCGTTCCAGCGCGCGCCGACCCGCCCCCGCCAGCCGGTATTCCGTTTTCGGCAGCCGCCCGTCGAACGATTTCGTGCAAACGATGTAATCCGCTTCCTCCAGTCTCCGGGCGTGCACGCTCAGGTTCCCGTCCGTCGTTTTCAAGAGCGCTTTCAATTCATTGAACGTCAGCGACCGGTTCACCGCCAACGCGCTGACAATCCCCAGACGGATCCGCTCGTGAATCAGGCGGTCCAGGTTTGTGGAAACAGTTTGCGAAGCTGCGGAACGCACCGCCGCAGGGCCGTCTTCGCGGGATATCCGTTCTTGCCGAACTGTGGATGCTTTAGCCATATTTCCTTTTCGCGTTCGCGAAAACCCTGTCCTTAACCTCCGTAGCGCAGAGCGATCCAGACTCCAAACGCTATCTGCACCAAGCCGAACCCGGCAGCCATGAACAGGTTGCCCCACGAGGCAGGGGCGAAAAGTGCGGCGGTGCCAAGGGCCATCAAGCATAAACCCATAATGGGTACCGCGCGCACGGAAAATGCTCCCCCGGTCACGACCGCAGTGCCGTAGAGCAGAAGCCAGACTCCAGGGAGTGCGGAGACCGACCCCAAATGAAATAAAGCCAAGGTCAAAAGCCCGCCAACCACGATTGGGGGTGCGAAGCTCAACACAAACTTGCGCCCCGGTCCGGTAAACAAAGAGGAGTTGGCGCGACGCGCTTTGGTAGCCGCCGCCGGCGCGGCAATAGCCACGGCAACAAATGCTTCCGCAAGCCAGATGGCGATCCATGCGTGCGGAGTGGTCTGACGTGCGGCAATCAGCGCTGCCCCCAGTGCGGTCATTCCCATGGTGACGCCGCCCCAACCGGGCACGGCGGTGAATTCCGCGGCGGACTCCATGGTTTCGCGAATATAGCGGAGGTGGTCGGCGGCCCGGGCGTCAATCGGAATGGGCTCACGTCGCAGGGCGCGATTGGAACCGGGGGAAGCCATGGACAGAAAGATACGCGGAAGAGGAAGCTCTGTCAAGTACTTTGTAGCATAAAGTGCCGCTAGGTTTTAGCCCCCTTCCGGTACCTCCCCAGCAATCCGTTCCGCCAGATGATGAATACGTCCAGGAACATCTGCACGCTATCCCTCATCATGCTCACCTTGGTTGCCGGCGAGTGCGCCCAGCGCACCGGAACTTCTTTGACCGAAAGCCCGTGATGCCGCGCCAGGTAGAGCAATTCCGGGTCGAACCCAAACCGCTCGATCGTCTGCTGCTCAAAGATGATCCGGCAGCGCTCCCGCCGGAATGCCTTGAAGCCGCATTGCGTGTCCACAAACGGCAGCCACAAGATGAATCGCACAATCTTGTTGAAGATGATTCCCGCGAATTCCCGGAAAAGCGACTCATGTACCTCAATCAAACTCCGATCAACCGCGCGGCTGCCGATGGCCATATCATAGGATTCCAGCGCCGCGAACAGTTTTTCCCCCTCTTCGATCGGAGCGGAGAGGTCCGCGTCCGTGAACAGCACGATCTTTCCCTTTGCTTCGAGCGAACCGTGCCGCACGCTGAACCCCTTGCCCCGATTGCTTCCATGGCAGAGTACGCGCAATTGCGAGATTCGGTCCCGCCATGATTCCGCAACCGCGGCCGTGCGATCCGTTGACCCGTCATCTACCACAAGAACCTCTGTGTTCGGCCGCTTGTCCCGGATGTAGTCGGCAATTTTCTCGAGCGACGCCGGCAGCCGCAACTCTTCGTTATACGAAGGAATGATGATGGAGAGTTCGGGGGAGACAGTCACAGGAGTTCCCAGTCCTTCCAGCCGTAGCGGCCGAGCAGCGGCACGAAGCGGCATCCTTCGCGGCGTTCCGTGGCATAGTCGTGCCCATGCCGCGTAACCAGTAGCAATTCCTGATGATCTTCCGTGCCGATGGGGGCAATCAAGCGCCCCTTGTCGGCCAACTGTTCGAGCAGCGGTTCCGGCACGGCAGGCGCCGAGGCGGCCACCAGGATGGCATCATACGGTGCGAATTCCTTCAGTCCCAAGGTTCCATCCCCGCAATGCACGTGCACGTTCACATATCCCAATCGTTGCAGGCGCTCTGCGGCTGACCGCGCCAGCTCCGGACGATATTCAATGCTATCGACTTCACAGGATAAGATCGAAAGCACGGCAGCTTGATAACCGCAACCGGTGCCGATTTCAAGCACTCTTTCTGAGCCGCGCAATCCGATTGCAGCGGTCATCGCCGCAACGATGTAGGGCTGGGAAATCGTCTGGCCCCCGCCGATCGGCAGCGGCTCGTCGGAATAGGCAAGGCTCCGGGACTGTTCCGGAACAAACTCGTGTCGTGGAACGGTGATCATGGCACGCAAAACGGCGATGTCCTTTACGCCGCGTTTTCGAAGCTGCGTTTCCACCATCTCGGCGCGCAGCTCCAGATAGGGATCATCAGACACAGCAAATTCCTGCAAAAGTCCTTCTTTTCCGCCAGAGCGATGGTTCGCGCAGGCCGCGGAATAGACCTAGTTTCGCGCCATCAGTTTAACTGATCGCGGAGAGGGGCTGCAGCGGAAGCCCCGATTCTCCTTCGAGAACCGTGAACTGACAATTTGCAAACACTTTCGCCAATTCCTGCCCCTCCGAACAGTGACCGACCTAGCAAGACTGTACTCCAGAGCAGGCGCGCCGGAACAATTCCATTGCCTAGAATCATTGGTGGATGAGCGGGCTTGCGCGCTCCCTCGTTTCGCGATTGCGGGGTTGGAGGAAGTCATGAAAGCGGCATTGGCACTCATTGTGATTTATGTTGGCATGTTTTTTGTAGCCATTCAGGGCGGCTCGCCTGGCTCCGTGCAAGCCGCGGCGCAATCCTCCATCAATAACCAGAATCAGACGAAAGGTACTTCGCCCGTCGACCCCGCGAAGGACGCCGATATCCGTGCCCTGCTCGAACTCGTCGGGGCGCGGGACCAGGTCCACGACTCTGTGCGCCAGATCGCTGAACAGTACCGCGAAAAACTGCTAGCCTCCGTACCGAACAACGAGAAGGGCCAAGCATTTGTGAATACAACCATCAACGAATACGAAAAGCGCTACGACGTGGATAAGGTAAATGAGCAGCTGGTCGTGCTCTACGACAAGCACTACACCGATGAAGAGATCAAAAGTCTTTTGCAGTTTTATGGTTCACCGCTCGGCCAGAAAGTAGCCGCCGAAAGCCCGAAAATTTTCCGCGAAATTCAAGAAACGACGCGCGCGGAGGCCGCCAGAGCCGTAAAAGATGCTCTTCAGGAAGCGAAGCAGGAAAATCCGGGCGTGGGCCAGAATGCGCACCTTTCCACCAGTGGTCAGCGGCGTCCGTTGCAACAGCGCCGCGCACAGTCGCAGGATACCCCAGCCGACCAAACAGCCCAGCAGCAGGATCAGCCATAGCCTCCCTATACCCATTTCAAAAAAGGGAGAACTACGGCAAGCGCTTCTTGAACACGACGTCGATGCCGAACGTGCCGTTCTGATCGCGCAAGGCCACCACCGAAATGGTCCGCGTCACGTTGTACTCTACCTGAATCACCTGCTGCTGCGTTGAACTCACGTTGGATACATAGGTAACCGTAAGAGTCGGCGTCACCTGCTGCTCCACCGTAACGCGCGCGGCCGCGTTTTGGCCGGACCCGTTCGCTCCCAAGCCCGCCAACCCGGGATCCACCCGGAATCGCGTAATTCCAAAAAGTCGCTCCACACGTCCGCCCAATTGGCTGGAGATCGCTTCGGAGAGCAGCGCCGACGCCCCCGACGAGCCTGCCTGGCTGACTCCGCCAGTTCGCGATGCGACTTCCGTACTGGTTTGCCCCATGGCCAGCAAGGTAACGATGTCACTTGCCGGCAACGGCGGATCGGAACGGTAGGACAGGCTCATCTTGCTGGCCTGACCGTTGAAATTCAGCGTAATCTCATACTGTTGGATCGTCGTGGTCGCTTCCACGTTGATGACCGGATCCAACCGGAACGGATTCGCGAAATTCAAATCACCTCGGGCAACGCGGTAGCGGCTATCGTGAAAAAAGAGTTCTCCTGAAATCACGTGGATATGGCCTAGCAAAATGGGATGTTCCGCGGTTCCCCGCACGCGCAAGTTTGCTTCAGCCTCCAGGTGGGCCCCCGGCCATTCCATGCGGGAATCGGGGGTGGAGGTAGCCTCCACATCGAACTGCAGATTACGCAGAAAACTGGAACTACTTGATCCGCCCGGACTCGAGCTCGATACGAGGATGCCAGCGGACTCCAAACCCGCATTCAAAGTGACTCGTTGTACCAGAACCTTCCCTGTGAGCAATCCCCCATCCATTGTCCCCGTCAGGCGCAACGAGCCACCTACCAGCCAGCTCATCCCCTCCGGATATCGAACGCGCAGCCGGTCGGTTTTCGCAGAAATGTCGTAGCGCATCGGCTTGTCGGAATAATTCACACTGCCGCTGAGCGAAATGATTCCCCCGCCGGCCTCGCCGGTCACGTTTTCGAAGAACAGCCGGTTGGCATCGAACACCAGGTCGCCTTTCAGATTGCTGAGGCCGGTAGGGAAATCCGAGGAGCGCGCAGATACATTGTTGAGATTGACGCGCCCGATGATGCGCGGCCTATCTAAAGTGCCTTCAAAGGAAGCGTTCATATCAGCGTGGCCAGAAGTGTCCACATTCGGGATGTACCCGTTGAGTAGCCGCAAGTCCACAGAACCATTCAGCTTCAGCGAGACCGTGCGCCTCCCGGTGAATTGAATGGATCCCGTGAGCTCGGCGTTTGTGTTTGTGCCTTTTAGCGCGGCGCTTTCGATTTTCAGGCTATCGCGGGTGGAGGTAAGATGAATAGGCTCTGAGTTTTCCAGTTGCACGCCCCCATACGTCAAGATCAGGCGCGTGAAGTTTCCCTCTACCGTCAATCCTTCAGGATGCAGCAGATCTCCCTTCATGCTGATGTCCCCGTCCGCGGTCCCGTGCCCGCTGAAATTCTGCAAATGCAATGCGGAGACCAAATAGGGATCGAGATTCATGTTCCTGATAGAAACTTTGCCATCGAGAGGGAATGGTTCCTCAAGCCCGAGACTGATTTCTCCTCCAATGGCGCCTTCGCTCATTGCCGAGCTCAATTTGAGTTTTGCGGCTCGTCCGTCCGCATTCAGATCGCCTTCAAAACTGCCAATGACTTCTGTTCCCACCACCAAGTCCACCACTCGCAAGCTTCCGTTCACTTGGGGATGTCGCACCGGGCCGCTCGATTTCAACCGAAAAGACAGCTGCCCTGCCAAAGGAAGATTGTTGGCTCTGACCCGGCGAAAATTCGCCAGCGGCAGGGCGGCGCCTACCAAATCTGTGGTTAGGGATCCGTCGGCGAAGCGATACGCCACGTTGCCGGTCACAATTCCCGCCCCTCCCGTTTTTTCCGTCCCCGCGGCAAAGAAGCGCAACTCCGCATTGTTCAGGCGCACTTCGTCTGGCGTCATTGAGAGCTGGCCGCGCAGCCGGTTGAATGGCACGGAGTAGGCCTCGGCGTCCGCGACGTCGAGCAGGCCAGTTAACATCGGTTGCGCGTGGGTTCCTCGTCCGTGGAATTGTCCCGTAATGTTTCCCTGCAATGGATAATTCACGCCCGCCAATTGCATCAGCGCCTCTATCGGCACCTTTTCCAGATTGAGTTCGCTCGACCACTCGTTTTCAGGACGGAATTCCCAATCCGTCAGCTGCAGTTGTCCGTCGATATCCGCCTGCATCTGGCCGCGCACTGCGTGCCCCTGAGTAATAATCAGGCGATCGGGTGCATAACTCAGGTCTCCATCGATCGTATCCATGTGCACGTCTGCATACCGAACGCCTTCACCGTGAAAATGTCCCTGAAATTGCGGGCCGTCGGAGGGCCCGGTAATTTTTCCGGTCCAAAGCAGTGAGCCGCCGATACGCACCGCGGCATCCGGTGTTCCGGGTTTGTCTCCCGCTATGGCATGGATGAAATCGTCCCATTCGAGCAGCGAACCAATGTCCAGCCGCGCGTCGAGCGCTGTATTCTTCGGCGCCAGCAAACCGGTGAAGGACCCGCGCGACGTTGGGGTCGCAAAGCTGCCTTGCGAGATTTCCAGCGTATTCGGTTCATACCGGTAGCGCAGCTTCCAATCGCCTGTAACCGCCATGCGTCCTTCTTCTACCTCTTCGGGCGCGTCCCAGTGCATGCTGCCGGATACGTCAAAATCACGGAAGTTCTCGCGCCAGGTCTCGACCGTGTCCCCGGAAATCATGGAATCCCAGTGCAATTGCTCCACGGGAAATCCTGCATGGTCAATTGCCGGGGAAACCGCCGAAAGGCGGAGGTTCTGCAACTTGGTCTCCGCGCGGAACAACAGCCCTTCGTAACGCATGGTAATGCGTCCCTTTACGCTCCCTCCCAGGGCATAGGCCGCAAAATCAGGCAGTACCACCCCTCGGGGCTCCAGTGTGTAGGTCGACCGGCTGCTTAGGTTGGCCGAATGGAAATCGATAAATCCCAAGGTGATGTTGTCCGCGGCATAGCTTCCCTTGCCGAGAATTGCTCCATTTTCAATAGCCCCTTCACCACGCACGTCGATCCGCCCCAGCGGAACTTCCGGCGTGCGAAATGTCTCGCGAATATCGAGAAGGTCAAGCCAGGCCCGGTATTTGTAGCTCCACTGCGGGGTGACCAGATCCTTGGTTTGCGCCTGTAAGTCCACACGCGAGCGTCCGACATCAACGACTGCTTGCTCTACGGAAAAGCCGTCATGGCCCAAGGTGAATTTTGCGGTCACATTCGCAGGCAGGGGAACGTCCCTTCGTCTCGCAAATGCGATGGACTGCCAGTCAAGCGCACCGAGGTACACCGGTCTCTCTGGGGTCCCGCCCAAATCCAGGGTGAATTGGAGTTCACCGCCTTCAACCCCCATGAGCGACTTCACATTGTTGTAGAGGATCCAGCCATCCTTGATTTGCACGTGACGGACGCGTAGGTCTAACAGTCTTTGCAGCTCGGGCTCATTCGATTTGCTGGCCGGAAGCTTCGGCAAATTATTGCTGCCGTCTTTTTCGACGCGCACGTGCAAGTGCGGCTGCTCAACGCTCAGTTCATGCAACCCGACACGTCTGCCCCAAAACGAATCAATGCGCAGCCCCACGCGCGCCTGTTCCGCGCTGAAGAGCGGCTCCGTGTCCGCCGGTTCCTTGCCATGGACCACCAGGCCGTTGATCGTTACATTCAAAGAAAACCAACCTACAGAGACGGTCCGGATTTCCACATGCGCTCCTGTGAGCGTTTCCACACGGTGGATCAGGATCCTGCGCAATAGCGGATTCGCCAGCCCACTTCCGACCGCAATGATCGCAAGCGCTATCAGCAGCAGCGTCCAGGTCCCCAACACCCAGAGCAAGTGCTCCACCCACAGGATTCTGCGCCAGCGCGATTCTTTCGTCATTTCGGGCTCTCGTTAAGCAATTTCTCGATGCGCACCCTGGCCCTGCTCTCCTTCAACCAACGGTCCGCCTGAACGTTTATGGCGCGCTGGACGAGCACTTCCTGAATATAACCGCGCGCCGCCTCCAGCGTCGGAGGCGACTGGCCGCGCGATTCCGCCCTCGGCACGACACGCGTTTTGTAGAACTCCTCGATATCTTTATCTTCTATCTCAATCGAGGCGCGAAATCGCGAATCCAAATAGTTGCTTAGGTAGAGTGTCGATTTCTGCATGTTCAGTAACTCTTCGTCGGTCAGTCCTGCCTGCTTCTTGCGCTCCTCAAACTCTTCCGGCGAAGAAAACGATCGCTTCAGCCGCTCCAGGCTTCGCTGAACATCTGCATCGGACGGCTGAGGATACAACGCGGCTTTGGCTTCATTCCGGACAATCCACTGGTCAATCAGGCGATCGAGAATCTCTGCATCGCTTTGCGCCTTCTCGTCCATGAAACTCTGGTAGCGAGCCAGCGCTCGCACATCGCTCAGCAGAATAATGTCCGCATCCACCCGCGCGGCGATCCGGTCGATGACTTCCTGCCCGGGGGCGTATGCCGCCAATGCCAGAAGGCAAATAGCAGCGATCCGAATTTTTCGACGAAGCCGCATCAGAAGCTCGATCCTAGATTGATGGAAAACTGAAACCCTGGCAGCCGCGTTCCCTGCTGACACAATGGGACATTATCTTTGCATGGGATTACAAAATCCGGCCGGTTTAATGCGTATCCGAAATCGACGCGAATCGGCCCGACAGGGGTCGCATACCGCAAGCCGAATCCCACTGTGTTTGAAAAATAGTTGAGTTCATTTGTGCAGTTGTATATGCACGAAGTTGGATTGAACCGCCCGGGGCTCAGTCCGGGATAGGCAGCCTTGAAAACCGGTTCTGGCGAAGACCATCGCAGGGTCAGCCGGCTCAGCCGGCTATAGACGTTCCCGCCGTCGTAAAACAAAGCGCCACCCAGACTGGTTCCGATGAACGGAAGCTTCAAGGGGAAGCGCAATTCCTGGTTCAGGATGAGCGTGGCCTGCCCACCGACAGGAAAACCCGTGAGTGCGTCGCGCGGGCCGGCCTGATTCAGAGCGAAGCCGCGCAGGGAGGTTCCACCACCCGCAAACAGGCGCTCCGGTAGCGGAATGAGTTGTGGCGAAGGCGTGCCGGTTTGTGCGGGAAAACTCAAGGACACGGTCGAAGCATAAGGCTCCAGAATTCCCAGGCGGATGGAGCGCGCGAAGCTCCAGTTGCGCGAGAGAGTATGATAGGTCGAATTCTGCATAAATAAACGGAAGAAACTCGCGCTCGAACCAATCGCCGTTCCCGCCACGCTGAAGTCTGCCGTATTAAAAGAGCCTTTGCTCGCGTCCGCCGGATTGTCGCGCGTGTCCCGGAACCATGTTGCGCTGAATTCAGAGACCAGTGTTGGCTGGTAAAACAGTGGCACTTCCTCCTGCGGAACGTTCAAATTGCTCAGGTTCACCTTGCGGAATGCATACCGAAGCAACAGCGACGAGCGTGAGGTAAGTCGATCCGTAATCTGCAGATTTCCCTCGTAGCGCGTTTGCGTGAATGTGTTGATGTCTTGTGATTTCTCTACGTAAGCTGTCACCTGCAGGCTCAACTTGTCACTATTAAAGGTTTCGGGCGAAGAGTAGGCCAGCAGGGCTCGTCCCTGAATCAAGCTTCCTCGCAGCTTCAGGCTGAGCGTGTCGGCCCGGCCCGTCAAATCTTGCTTGGAAATCTCGAAGATGCCCCGCGGAGACGCTTCGATCTCCCCGCCGGTGGGATCGGTGGTGCTGGCGAGCCGCTGGACTTCAAAGCCACCTCCGTAGGCGATGGTGTAACGCTTGGCTTCTTCCACCAGTACAACCACGTCTTTCTCTGGGTCGGTACCATTGGCATTTTGTGCATCGATGGTCACGCGGTTAAAAACTCCCAAGTTATAGAGTTTCTGCTGCGATTCGACCACATCGCCCTCTCTCAGGGGCTGCCCTGCTTGCACCTTGACTTGCCGCTGAATCACTCTTCGTCGTGTGTGTTTATAACCAGTTATAAGCACGCGGCGGACTAACACCTGGTTGCCTTCCTGGATCTTATAAATCAATTTCATGGGTTCGGCGCGCTCGATGGAATTCCCATCTGTCGGGGAGGGCTCCTTACTCTTGGCTTCGGCTGTTCCATTCTTCAGGGCTGCGCTTTCGGTTTCCTTCGCCGAATCCGGCACTGCCGTCCATGAGAATGTCGCGTTCGGAAAGCCCTGATTGAAATAGAGCGCAAGGACATTGTCCCGGTCCGAAGCGATGCTGATTTCCGAATAGGGTTGGCCGGGCAGCGAGCCCAGCACACCACGAAGTTCCAGCTCAGAAATGGCGCTCATCCCCTCCAGGCTCAAGCTCGAGACCAGCGTTTGTTTCCCTTCGTTGATTTCGAATCGGACCAGAAGCTCTCCTCCTTTCTGCTTCTGCTCGGAAGGTGTTGCCCCCACAACCGTTGCGGAAAGAAATCCGTTTGCTGCATACAGGTTTTTCATCGAAAGCGCATCCGAATCCAGCAGCCGCCGGCTGAAGTGGGGTTTCACAAACAGAGAGCTGGAAGTGATGGAAAGACGGCTCAGCAGCAGGGCCTTGTTGAAATAATGGTTCCCTGTGATCTCGATGCGCAATCGCTTGTACTGTATTCCCCGGTCCACTTTATAGCTGATGGTTTCTTGTCCTGTTTTCAAATCCTCGTTTCCGCTCTTTGCCGTGTCGTCGGATACGGCGTACTCTACTCTGGCGTCGAAATAACCTTCACGTTCTAATCGTTCCTGCAGATTTCGCTTTCCCTCTTCGAGTAAGTCCGGGTCCACGGCGGCTTCCTGATAAATAGGTATGAGCCTCCTCAAATCCCGATTCGAAAACTTCGCGCCCAGGATGCTCACGCGCACCATCGGTCCCGCATTCACATCGAGGGTTACCGGCAAGGAATTGGTGGCAGCGTTGTATTGGCCGCGTCGAACGGAAACGCGCTCGCTCAGGTGGCCCTTCTTTTCCAAAAACTTACGGATTCGGTTCGTTGCCGACTGCACTCGCGCGATCGTCAATTCGCTGCCCGCCCTGAGCTTGAACAGTTTGAGCAACTCGGCATCCCGGTATTCCGTTCGATTCTGCAATTCCACATTTGCCAAACGAACCCTCGGACCCGGTTCCACGCGCACGATCACGTCCAGTTGATGCGTCTCCGGATAGGGTCGCTGTTCGACGGTGACCTTGGCTTGATACAGACCTTCGTCCTGGAGCGTGTCCTTCAATCGGCTCAGCGCATCTTCCAAGTCGCCCGCACGGTAGGTTTGCCCCAGGGACAATTGCATCGCTCCGGTGGCAGACGCTTCGGATGGAGGCGGCTTTAAACCCTCGATCAAGACTTGATTAAAGAAGAGATTTTCGCGCACCACAAAATCCAGTCGGACTCCCTCTGCCACCGGAGTTGCTTCCGCTTTCAGGTCGGCATAATCCCCGGTCTGGTATAACGCCCGTATGCTGGCGGCAACTTCGTCGACGTTCAGCGGTTCGCCTATCTTTACGGCAATCCCCCGTGGATTCGTGGCCAGCACCTTGCCATTTTCCTCGACCACGCGGATTTCCCGCACGACCGCCGTGGGGGGTGGCGGAGCC
>Ga0181526_10004244_pt1 | contig 11247 bp, 6 predicted proteins | sample PEATcosm2014_Bin_35_FD_119750 | JGI IMG/M metagenome (GOLD analysis project Ga0181526, IMG submission 119750) | Peatland microbial communities from MTU Mesocosm Facility, Houghton, MI, USA - PEATcosm2014_Bin06_30_metaG | ecosystem: Environmental > Terrestrial > Soil > Wetlands > Peat | place...
ACAAACTTGCAGTGCAAGTATTACTTTATTGGTATGGGACTGAAGATCACCCCGGAGGTCCGGGATTTCTACAAGCAACTGACCAGTATGGGGGGCAAGGCCAGGGCCAAGAAGTACGATCACGCAACCCTCAGCGAGTGGGCCAAACGCGGCGGACGACCTCGAAAGGGTTCCCCGCCCCGGAACGAGCAAAGCACCAGTGCATCACCGCAGAGCAAGGAACGGTCGAAGTGAGCGGCAATAAGAACAGGAAAAAAATCCGTGGTGTATTCGAGAAGGTGCCCGGTTCCGATGTCTGGTGGATTCAATACTTCGATGCTTCGGGACGCCGACGCCGGGAAAAAGCCGGTCGTAGAAGCGATGCCATTACGCTGTTGAGCAAGCGTAAGACGGAGAAGTTGCAACGCAAGAAGTTACCTGAGAACTTGCGAACGAAACCTGTCACGTCCGGGGAGTTAGTGGACGATGCAATCGAGCATTCCCAGGCAGAGAACGGCGGACGTTCGACGCAAGAACTAGCCCTAAAATACGGAATCCTGCGACCCATCTTCGGCAATCGGGTAGCCGAGGACATCAGCAAGCAGGACGTTCTTCGATGGCTGGTCACCACTGCGGCCGATCGTGGTTGGGCACCGGCTACCAAGAACCGCTGGCAGGCAGCGTTCAGTTTAGCTTTCCGAGTTGGGATAGAAAACGAAAAGATCGAGAAGAACCCGGCGGCGCGGATTGGCCGGACGAAAGAAGACAACGGTCGCGTCCGCTGGCTCTCTGAACCGGAAGAGGCAGAGCTGCGCGCGGCGATCGCACGGCGAACTCCGCATCACGTTCCGGCATTCCTCCTCAGTGTTCATACGGGGTTGAGGGCTTCGGAACAGTTCTCGCTGCAATGGCTACAGATCGACTGGCAGCATCGCATCCTGAGCTTGCCACGGACCAAGAATGGAAATCCGCGCCATATACCGCTGAACGTGATCGCGATGGAAGCCTTGCGAAACCTGAAGAAACACCACGACGACAAGAACCCGGACTCGCCCTGGGTTTTCCTCAACGAGGACGGCGAGAAATTAAGAGGGCATCGCGATTGGTTCGAGCCGGCTTTGAAGGACTCCGGTGTTCTTGACTATTCCTGGCATTGCAACCGTCACACCTTTGCATCTAGACTCGTGATGGCCGGTGTGGATCTCCGAACGGTAGGAGAGCTTCTCGGCCACCGGACGCCCAGCATGACGTGGCGCTATTCACATTTGGCTCCAAGTCATCAACAGCGGGCAGTTGACCTTCTGGCGCCTGCTGCGAAGACACCCAGGACGAAGAGCCCAAGTGCCACCATAACTGCCACCGAACGCTTTCGCGTTGTGGTCGCAGGGGAATGAATTTAGTTAAGTAACTTAAAATGTGTTATTTAGCAGGGGCGCGAAAGTGGCGGAATTGGCAGACGCACCAGACTTAGGATCTGGCGGGGAAACCCGTGGGGGTTCGAGTCCCCCCTTTCGCACCAATAAGTTGCGGGGCCCTGTCGGGTTCAGTTCCGTTGCCAGATTCCCGAATGCTGTGAAGGCCCGTTCAACCGCGTCCGCCTGACGCGGTTCGTCCCTGTGTCCTGTGCACAGCCACAGGCGCAGCGAATATCGCTCTCAGCAGCAGGTCATCTTTAGTTCCTGCACCTCAGGCACGCCGAATGCTTCCTGTGGAATTGCCGCTCCGTGCAGCGTCTTCCAACAACGACGTCCGCATTCAAACAGCACCAGAACGACTCCGACAACAAAGATGACCATCAGCGTTGAATCAAGATAGCCTTGGAAGCCCTTGCCCGGCTGCTGCGCCAGCGGCAGATAGATGTCCTTGATGGAAAGCACCCCGGCGGTCAAGGTTGTGACTCCGACGAAGCACATGGGGAGAGCGGTGACCCACGCGTACTTCACTTTTCCCATGTTCACCAGGAAAGTGGTCACTACTGCAAGCGCGATGGTCGCCAGCAGTTGATTGCCAGTTCCGAAGAGCGGCCAGAGCGTGGAAATGTTACCGGTGTAAATCAGGTATCCCCAACTCGCCACCACGATGGCCGAAGTTACGAGGTTCCCGGGCAGCCAGGCGGTGTTGGTGAATGGCTTGTGCACCTTCCCCAGCAATTCGTGCATCACGTAGCGCGCTACGCGGGTTCCGGTATCAACCGTGGTCAGGATGAAGAGCGCCTCAAACATGATGGCATAGTGGTACCAGTAGCCGGTCAGCGTCTTCATGCCGGGGAGGCCCTTGAAGATTTGGGCCATGCCGATTGCCAGCGAAACCGCTCCGCCCGTTCTACCTGCAAGCTTTTCACCGACCTCGGCTGAATACATGTCAAGATTTACGGTGTGCATTCCCAGCTTGGCGAAAACCGCAGGCGCGGTATTGATCGCGAAATAGTCGCCAGGGAACATGGAGCAGGCAGCAATCAGAGCCAGCACCGCAACCATGCCTTCACACATCATCGCACCGTAGCCGATCATCCGCGCATCGGTCTCCTTCCATAGCATCTTGGGCGTTGTGCCCGAAGATACCAGGGAGTGGAAACCGGAAATCGCCCCGCAGGCGATGGTGACAAACAGGAATGGGAATAGTTTGCCTTTGATGATTGGTCCTCCACCGTGAATAAACTGAGTCACGGCGGGAAACTGAATGTTGGGGTGAACGATAAACACGCCAACGATAAGAAGTATGATCGTTCCCAACTTCATGTAGGTAGAGAGATAATCCCGGGGTTCGAGCAGGAACCATACCGGCAGCACCGAGGCGATGAACCCGTAGGCCATCATCAAGTATGTGATCTGGTGAGCGTTGAATGTGAGTGCTCCAGCGTAGGGAGAAGCGGCAAACCAACGGCCGCCGATGACAGCCGCGATCAGCAAGACCACGCCCGCTGCGCTCGGCCCAGCGATCTTGATCTGCCCGGGACTGCTCTTGAACATGTACAGCCCCATGCCGATTGCAATTGGGATGGTCCACCCGATGGTGAAGACGCCCCACGGGCTGCTGGCGAGCGCGTTCACGACGACGACCCCGAGCCCGGCTAGTGTAACCAGCAGGATGAACAGGAGCGCGATCATGGTCACCAGGCCGGCAAAATGGCCGACCTCGGTGCGAGCCACATCGGCCAGCGATTTTCCTTTATGCCGTACTGAAGCTGCGAGCACCGTGAAGTCGTGTACACAACCCGCCAGCACCGCCCCGACCAGAATCCAGAGAAATCCGGGAGCAAAACCGAACTGGGCTGCCAGCGTCGGTCCGACCAGCGGCCCTGCTCCTGCAATGGCTGCGAAGTGATGCCCGAACAGCACCCACTTCGGCGATGGAACATAATTGTGGCCATCTTCATAGGTGTGCGCGGGAGTTTGGCGGCGATCATCGAGGACCAGGACCTTGGCCGCAATAAAAGCACTGTAGTAACGGTAGGCCAGTGCGAACACACATAGCGTTCCGAGTAGGATGGGAAAAGTATTCATAGAAGCCTCCTAGCGCGATCGTAGTCGTTGTTACGGCGGCTATTGGGCGCCGCTCTTGCTTGCCACTGCCAGGGCATAAACGCATCGCGAAGAATGGCGCATATGAGAAGCTTCCCGAGTTTCTCCAGCGCCAAAATCACACGCGTGTAAGAACCCTTGAAGAACTTGCTGAGTCTCTCTACACGACCCGCCTCCTCCACTACGCTCTCTGCACGATGGAGAGCGAACATTCGCTCACGGCCCCGATGATGCTACCGCACAGGCCGAAGGAATGTTACTACAGGCACCGATTGGCACCTAGCGGTTTTCCAGTCATGGGAGAGGATTACGATACCCCCTCGGCATGTGGTTCATGCGGTCGCGGACCCATTGCGCGAATTCAGGAACAAAGGACATTCCGGCTACTCGTGCCATCGTAAATTATCCAGCCGAAATTGCAGGTCCCGCAGGCGAGATCCTTCGCTATGGCGCAACCTCCGGCTTGAAGATCATGCCTTCGCTGGTCTTACCATTCATCAGTACAACCAGCGGCTCAGAGAAGTGCAAATGCCGCACGCAGCCGTGCTCTGCGGCTGCGGGTTGCGCGTTGAGCCATTCCCAATCCACGAAGCCTTCACCGGCGTCGGGATTGACGGTGAAGTATCCGATCTGGAAGGCAGTGAGGTTCTGGAAGAAGTGGCTGCCTTGCGACGGCACCACCCGAAAGTCGCGGAAGCCGGACTCGACGATGACGCGCGCTCCCGAGATCTGGTCCCACGCCACCGGAATGCCAAGCCAGGAATCGGTCGAGCCCCAGCGGCCAACGCCGATGAGCAGATACTGCGTGCCGCTATCGGCGAGATGAGCGTTGAAGTGGGCAACGCTCTGCGCTACCTCGAAGCTGCGCGCGCGCTCGAAGCGGTGGAAGTCAACCACGATGACGTCACGCAAGTCCTCCAAGCGTCCGTGCCCCAGGACCTGTGAACTCTGGCAGACGAGACGCGCCGGCTCGACCGCTTCCATGCGAATGTCTTCCCCGGCGCGGGACACGACCAGCGGGCGCAACTGGAGAAAACCGAAATCGGCGGTTTCGTCGGGAAGCTGCGGCAGCCGCACGGCGAACTCAATTTCCACCGGACGCCCGAGCGCATCCTCGCCGATGCGCATGAGCTGATCGAGAATTCCCGGCAACGGAAACATATCGTGCTTGAGAATAGGCGCAAAGCTCACAATGCGAGGCCCACGCCGGCTGAGTCCGTCGTAGATCGCATGATTGTCGATAGAGTAGGTCGAGCCAAGCATGTGCAAGGTCCCGTCAGCTTCGGCGATGTCGAGCCGGAAGGGAACTTCGCGCAGGTCCGACGAAGGGTCACCCTCGCGCGCCGGGTGTTCCAATTCGAGCGCCCAGAATTCCGTCTGCGAGTTCCTCAGCATGTCATCTACCGACGAGAACTGCACCAGGTTCTGCGGATATCGCGGGCAGAACGTCAGACTCTTTCCCCCTCCTACGACCGCCCGTCCCAAGCCCAGCGCAACGGCGGCGAAACCATCCTCCACGTGCATTGGCGGATGAGGATAGAAGTTGCGCGAGCGCACCACGCCGGAAAAGTTAGGGTAAAACCGGTTGCCGTGCTTCGTGCCCACAATCTGCTGCACGAGCACCCCCATCTTCTCCTCTTCCAGGCGATAAGGCGTAGCCCGCACATAAGCCTTGGCATGCTGGCTGAAGGTGGAGGCGTAAACCAGCTTGACCGCCTCCAGCAGTTGCTCCAGGCGCAGTTGGATGTCCGGATTCTGATTGGCCAGCATGAAGGTCTCGTACACGCCGGAGAACGGCTGGTATTGCGAGTCCTCCAGCAGGCTCGACGAACGCACCGCCAGCGGATAGTGCACTTCCTGTAGAAACGCCAGCAACTTGTCAATAAGAGCGACCGGGAACGTCGCCTCCAGGAAGCGGCGTGTGATCTCGTTGTCGTCGTCGCCGTGCAGGGCGAGGTCAAGCAGGTCATTATCCTGAAGAAAGTTGTCGAAGATTTCCGTAGTGAGCACCAGCGTCGCGGGCACGCCGATGCGAATGTTGGGATAGCGGCGTCCCATGCGACGCTGATGCAACAGGTGGCGTATAAAGGCCAACCCGCGCGCTTTGCCGCCAAGCGAGCCCCCGCCGATCTGCAAAAAGAACGCCTCGGCCGGCTGGAACGTCGCCGCGTTGAATTCGCCAATCAGGACCTGGCCCTGCTCGCGGCGATACTCGGCAATGGATTCGATCAGGTCGCGTCGCAGGTGCTCGGTGTCGTTGAAGTCCGAGACCTTACGCGGCCGAAGCTTCTGCGCCAGCGCGAATTCCGTGCGCGCCATCAGCCAATGCGAAAAGTGGTTTCGCGCTCCGTGATAGGCGATGCTTTCCGCCGGTACCGTGGCCAGTTGCGTTTCCAGCTCATTCAAGTCAGAGGCCCGCGAAACCTCCGTCTTGTCGGCCAGGCGAAACACGAAGTCACCGAAACCGACCTGCTCGGTTAGAATCTGCCGCAAGTCACCCAGCAACGTGGGCGAGCGCTTCTGCAGGAAGCCAAATTCCTCCTTGTGGGCGCGCTCCATAAACTCGTTGTGGCTGGACTGCAGCACGATGGGCACGTCGGGAACGACGGCGCGTATGGTGCGCGCCAGCGCGAAGCCGGCCGCAGGCGTCAAAATGCCCTGTCGGGGAAACTCCACGTCGGAGACGACCGCCAGCAGGTGCTCACGGTATCTCCTGGCCTCGATCTCTGCGCCCTCGTAGTCGGAAGCCAGCAGAATCTTGGGACGGGCGCGCATCCGCACCAGCTTGTGAGCGACGTTGATGCCTTCGCTCAGCAGGCGGCGCGATTGACTGATGATTTCGGTGTAAATCACCGGCAGGAACAGGGAGTAGTAGCGGATGTCGTCCTCGACCACCAGGATTACGGGGACATCCATTGCTTTGGTGTCGTGGTAAACGTTGCGCTTATCCTCGATGTACTTCACCATCGAAATGAGGATGCGAGCATTGCCCTGCCAGAGGAAGATGCGCTCGATATCGGTCTGCGGATTGCGCGCAATGAAATTCGTGATCTCGCGGTAGTCGTAGGCCAGCACGATGACCGGCACCCGCAGACCGGCGTTTTTGACCTCGCGCGCCAGTTGCGCCGCGTCCATGTCGATAACGTGAAGGTTACTGACGATGAGGTTGAAGCGGGGCTGTTCGAGCGCCAGGTCGAGCGCCTCTCTTCCGCTCGAAACATGGGTCACACCCGGCGCCTGGTGCAAGTCAAGCTCCAGCGACTCGCCGATCAGCAGCTCGTTAAGACGGCCGTCCTCGCGCAGGATGAAGGAATCGTACAAGCTGGAAACCAGCAGGATGTCGTTTACGCGGAACGGCATCAGGTTCTCGAAGGCGTCAAAGTGGCGCTCAGCGGGAAGCGTAGAATCGGGTGCTGGTCGGGTGGTGGTCAATCTGCTTTCGCCTTGACGATGATTCTACTTGCGACGCGCTTAAGTTCCGAGGGAATTTGTCACCTGCGTCGCAAGCGGCTTTCAGGTGCAGCGTAAGGAACGTCGAGGTACGATATGATCCCCGCCTGTCGGTGAGACTCGCAAGGCTGTTTTCCGTTAGTATTAAGGATTCCTGCTTAAGCTGCCGGCTGAAACCGGCGCAGCGTCAAGGAAAACTTGGAATGAAACGTATTCTCCTGTGGCAAATCGCCCTTCCCGTTCTGCTGCTCGTGGGCAGCGCGATGGCGTGGGGTGGCGACACGTCCATGTTGCGGCCTCCTAAGGGAGCGAAGGTCGCCATTATCGTCTTCGAGGATTTGGAATGTCCCGATTGCGCCCGCGCTGCGCCGCTATTGCATGAGGCGGCCAAGGCTTACAAGATTCCGTTGGTGCAGCATGACTTTCCGCTGCGCCAGCATCCCTGGTCTTTGGAGGCGGCGGTGAATGCCCGCTACTTCGACACCAAGTCGGCCAAACTGGGCGACGATTACCGCCTGTACATCTTCCAGAACCAGCCCTCTATCACGAAAGAGAACCTGCGCGGCTACACCGAGCGCTTTGCGGAGCAAAACAAGGTCGTGTTGCCGTTCGTGGTCGATTCTTCAGGAGAACTAGCTGCCAAAGTCAACGCAGACTCCCAGCTTGGCCAGCGCATTCCTTTAGACCACACGCCGACGATTTACATCGTCAGCGACACGGCGCGCGGGCCGGCGTTTGTGGAAGTCACGGACCGGACCCAGCTTTACCAGATGATCGATCGGGTGATGAAGGAAGCTGGCGATACGCCGCAGGAGCACAAGACCGCCCAAAAAACTTCGCACGGCCAATAGGCAGTCGGCTCGCTGGTCGGACGGACTGCCTCTGATGCCCCGTTGTCTGTCGGAACGTTATCCAACCGGAGTGAAGATGATTCATAACGCCCCGCTTGCGCGGGGCGTCGTCTTAAGCCGCGGTCGGTCCTTGCTATCCCTTACTCATCAAGTTGTTAAACGTCCAGAACAGCACGGCGGCCAGTCCGATCGATGCCGGCAGCGTCAGCACCCACGCCATCAGCAAATTGCGCAGCGTCGCCATCTGTAAGCCCGACTTGTTGGCCCACATGGTCCCGGCGACGCCCGAGGACAATACGTGGGTGGTACTCACTGGCAGTCCCATGTAATCGGCTGCGCCGATCGTCATCATGGCCGTGATTTCGGCCGCCGCGCCCTGGCCGTAGGTCAGGTGGTCTTTGCCGATCTTCTCGCCTACGGTCACCACGATGCGCTTCCAGCCCACCATAGTGCCCAGACCCAGCGCCAACGCGACCGCAACTTTCACCCATGTGGGAATGAACTTCGTGGCCTTGTCGATGTGCTTCTTGTAGTTGTTCAGGATCGTCCAATCCGCCGCCGAGATGTTGCCGGCGCCCGACTTCTTCATCAGGCGCAGGGCCTCACTGGTCAGATACATGTCATTGCGGAAGTTCCGCACCCGGTCTTCCGGTACCTGTCCCAGTTCCTTAAAGTTCCCCACTTCAGTCCCGACATCGTTGATCGTGTTGCGCAGGGCCAACATGGTATTGGGCGTGAACTCCTTGGTGCGCACATACTCCGTCACGTCTTCGCGCGGATCGGCCACCACGGCATTTGGACTGACATACTTGTCGAGCGCGTTCGCTGCCTGCTGCGACACCGCAATGAAGTCAATCGAGTCTTGCGCGGTCAAGGCGTGGTTCAAGGCGTAGGCCGTCGGCACCGTCCCGATCAGGATCAGCATAATCAGGCCCATGCCCTTCTGACCGTCGTTCGATCCGTGCGCGAAGCTCACACCGCTGCAGGTCAACACCAGCAGGCAGCGGATCCAGAACGGCGGCGGCGCATCGCCCTCGGGCGCTTTGTACAGCCGCGGATCATGGACAAACAACTTAAACAGTTGCAGCAGCAGGGCTGCCATGGCGAACCCGACGATCGGTGAGATTAGCAGCGACTTGCCGATTTTCATCGCCTGGTCCCAATCCACGCCGCTGGTGGCGGTGCGCGCGTTCATTAATTGGTTGGCGATGCCCACTCCGATGATCGAGCCGATCAGGGTGTGCGAACTGGAGGCGGGCAGCCCCAGCCACCAGGTGCCCAGGTTCCAGATGATGGCCGCCGCCAGCAGCGCGAAGACCATCGCATATCCTGCGCCGCTGCCCACTTGCAGAATCAACTCCACCGGCAGCAGCGACACGATGGAGAAGGCCACCGCGCCCGAAGAGACCACAACTCCGAGGAAGTTAAGCAATCCTGACAACGCTACCGCGTAATGCGGGTCCAGCGAATGCGTATAAATCACCGTCGCCACGGCGTTGGCGGTATCGTGGAAACCGTTGACGAATTCGAATCCCAGGGCAACCAGCAACGCAATTCCCAAAAGCAGGAAGGCCGAGCTGGCGGGATGATGCACGTGGCTCACGTCGGAGATCAGGTTCGCAAGCGCATACACAACTCCGACCGCAAATAACCCCAGAAAGATAAAGGTCGCAAGCTTGTGCGGCTTCTTGTTGATCTTGTCGTGTACTGCGGCCGTAACGGGCGCGGCCGGAGTCGAAACAGGCGCCGGCGTCGCTGAGGTTGTCATGAATCTTCCTTTTATTGCCAGGATTGATAGCGTCGGGCAAGAGCAACCCGTGGGCCGAAAGGTACTATGCGACAGGCCCCATCATCATTAATGAAACTTGAATGGCTGATTAATATCTGGTGAACAAACTGTCTTGACCCCGCGAGCGCAGGCCCCGCGGGAGGGTAGGGACGACCATTAATTTTAGGTGAATGGATGTGTACTACGATTGACCGGAGTCCCGTGCTGTCATAGTATCCGATACCCATGGACAATTCGAAGCTCGATGAACTGCGGCAATCCTATAAGCAGGCGGTCGATCAGTGGGTTGAACGCCATTCGCGCGGAGGAAGCTCTGGCCACGCCTGACCACTCCGAGGTTGCCATGGAACGATGGGACCATGGCACTCTCGCCGGTCAGGACGCACAAGAAAGAGCCAAGGGAGCGCGAGATGAGTATAAGGACGCTCTCCGGCGGGTAAATTACGGGTTTTGAGTGTCAAGTTGCAGAAGTAGATAGCGGCATAGGTCCGCGACAAACCCACAAGTCTTAATGCGCACTTCCATGGCACCTGAATCGTCACCCGCCACGAGAGCCGCGATGGCGACGTCGCCGGTCTTCGAACGCTTGCATACCTACTTCCTGTTTCCCTTTGCCCTGGACAAGGAGGCCATTCAGGCAGACCATCCTCAGGCCTGGCCCGGCAAAACACGCTGGATCGATGGCCTGGATTCCTGGATCGCGGGGCACAGCGGCCGTTCTGCGTCGCAGGGCATGGCTGGCCTTGGACCATGGAAACGATCGAGTTATTCGAGGTTCGACCTCGATTCCCCCGCTTATTCCGACCTTCTTTTCTTCCACTCGATTATCCGGCACGTGTTCTTTGACACCAATATTGGACGCCATCCGGACGACCAGGAGAACCAACTTCGTTGTTATACGATCGATTTGAGCGCGCCTGCCCGGCTTTGGTCTGAAGGCAGCGATTTACTTGGCAGAGGAGCTCGTGCGGAAGTAACCGACCTGAGACTGTACCTTTCAGCGCAGGGCATCGGGATCCTGTCGATCGGCGTCTCCACAGACGCCATCGACGCCAGGCAGGCCCTCTGGATCAATCGCCGATTGCGGAAGCTGTATCCCGTGGATGCTGACAGCGTCCGGCAAGGACGAACCCCAAATTGGCTTGCGCTCCGTCTGGAACGAGGATCGGAGATTGAGACCATCTGCGAAGAGCGGTTTGAGCGTCCGGAAATGGTGAGTTTTTATCCACCGCTTCCGGATACGATCAAAAGCCTGCTGTATTTCGCCGACTATTCGCTGGAAGAGTACGAACCGGTCCTCGATGAAAACATGCTCGTCTACTCGTATGGTGAGATCGACACAGGCTCGGTCTCCAATCGCGATTCTTCCGCCGCCATTGAAGCCACAGTGGAAGATTTTCTTTATCTGGGCCATAAACATGCAGAGGCAACGAAATACTCGTTTGGCACTGCGACGGTACTTGTGGGTTCGAGTGCGCATAGCTGTTCGATTTTGAAGTTGGGTTCTACGCCTGTAGGGCAACAGGATGCTCGAGATCACGAGTATGCTCCGACTGCCGGCCTGGTGCAAAATGACCCTGAAGTGGTAAAGGCGTTCCACAGCCGTTACTACCTGATGGCCGTGGTCGCTTTGTTCTACCGCGCGGTGCTTTTGGAT
>Ga0181526_10004246_pt1 | contig 11243 bp, 5 predicted proteins | sample PEATcosm2014_Bin_35_FD_119750 | JGI IMG/M metagenome (GOLD analysis project Ga0181526, IMG submission 119750) | Peatland microbial communities from MTU Mesocosm Facility, Houghton, MI, USA - PEATcosm2014_Bin06_30_metaG | ecosystem: Environmental > Terrestrial > Soil > Wetlands > Peat | place...
ATGCCGCGGCCTTTGCTCCCGCTCTGCGCTCGGCCGCCAACGCGCAGGGATACGGCTTTGTGGAGCTGGGCAAAAACTCGTGTACGCCGCTCACCGGCGCGACGCACTACATTCCGAGGATTCCGCAGTTGGCCTCGGAATGCCTGCGCTTCAACCGCACTGCGCTCGGCCTGCTCGAAAGCGATCGGAGCATCCGCGTTGTGATTCTAGCTGCCGCCTGGGCTGCGCCGCTCTATCGAAACTGGATGGACGGCTGGCTGAGCTCCGACCTGGCCCGCGAACCCAGGGCTCCCACGCAGGAGGCCACGCGCCGGCTCTATCTCGAATCGCTGACCGCCTCGATCCGTGCACTGGAGGGCGCCGGCAAACAGGTCATCGTGCTGGAAGACACGCCCAACTTCGACTTCGACCCCTTGCTGAAGGTCCGCACCGCCCGCATTCCCGCGCGGCGTGCCCTGGCACGCTGGCTGGGCATCCAGTGCGACCCCGACCCTGGGATTGCTGCTCCCGCCGATGATGCGCAGATTGCTGCTTCCGTTTCCGTGCTTGAGGGGGCTGTAGCGCATCTACCCGGAGTGGCGCTTGTCGATCCCAAGCCGGCCCTCTGCCAGAGTTCCACCCAATGCGCCTATCGCGACGGAGAGAGCCTGCTCTATATCGACAGCAGCCACCTTTCGCCGGATGGGGCGCGCCTCGCGCTCCGTGGCCTCCGGTTCCCGGCGCCGGAAAAGTAGGCTGCGAGCAACGTTGCTTCGACCGAGAGCCGCACGGTTCGAGCGGAGGCTGCGGTGGTATAGAATGGCTGCAGAATTCTGCCTTACATTGGTTTGTTCTTTGTCTTACCTGTAAGACTGCGCGTTTCACCCTCTGCAATTCTGTTGTTTCAGCGGAGAAGCGTGAGTGCGCGCCGACGGGCCCATCCCCTTCAGCAACATCGATCCGTCTGCCCGGTCCTATCGTCCGGACATCGACGGCCTGCGCGCATTGGCCATCCTGAGCGTGGTGCTCTGTCACGCCAATGTACCTGGAATCACCGGCGGCTTCACTGGCGTGGACATCTTCTTCGTGATCTCCGGCTACCTGATCGGCGGCCATATTCACTCAGAAGTGTGCGCCGGCAGCTTCAGTTATCTGCGCTTTTATCAGCGTCGCGCCAAAAGGATTCTGCCCGCGTTTTTTGCCGTGATGGCCTTCACGCTGCTGGCCGCATTGGTTCTGCTGTCGCCGCTTGAAGCCGCCAAATGCGCGCGCGCCGCCTTCGCGGCCACTCTGTCGGTCTCGAATCTACTCTTCTGGCACAGCGCCAATTACTTTCAAACCAAGAGCGACCTGATTCCCTTGTTGATGACCTGGTCGCTGGGCGTGGAGGAGCAGTTTTACGCCGTCATTCCGCTGTTGATGGTCCTGGTGGCGCGCATTCGGCGCAATTGGACGCTGCCCGCGATTTTTGCCGTTTGCACGCTTTCTTTGCTGCTTGCCCAATACCAACTCGACGGCCATTCGCAGAGAGCCTTCCAGGCAGCCTTCTATTTGCTCCCGGCGCGCGCCTGGGAGCTTGGCGCAGGCGTGGCTCTGGCGGTTGCAGAACAGAGAGGCCAGCGCAATCCCGTCCACCCGCGCTTCTCCCTGGCGATAAGCCTTGCAGGGTTGATTCTGATCCTCGCGCCCCTGGTTCTGCTCGATGCGCATTCGCTGTTTCCGGGGGTGGCGGCGCTGCCATCGGTGCTGGGAACGGCCATGCTCATCGCGGTTCCCGGCAGTTGGACAAACCGGCGCGTGCTCTCCCTGCCGCCGCTGGCTTTTGTGGGCAGGGTCTCCTACTCCTGGTACCTATGGCATTGGCCGCTGCTGGCCTACCTCAACATTCTCTGCGGAAACAAACTGCCGAGGGCAGCGCCAATCGCGGCCATTGCAGTGGCCTTTGCGGCAGCAGTTCTCTCCTTCTACCTGATCGAGCAGCCCTTCCGCAGATCGACCCTGGCGCCGCGGCCGCTGCTTCTCCGCTACGCAGCGGTCAGCGCTGCGCTGCTTGCCGCTTGCGCCGCAAGCTGGCTCAGCCACGGCTTTCCCCAGCGCTACCCGCAACTGGCGCAGATGGAAGCCACAAACCCCTCCCTGTCCTCGGACCCATGCCTGATCGACAACGATGACGACCAGCCGAACCTGTCGGCCCGCTGCGACGATCCAGCGGACCCTCGACCGGCGGTCGCGCTCTGGGGAGACAGCCACGCCGCGGCCCTTGCTCCGGGGCTGCGTTCGGCGGCCGGCGAACAGGGATATGGTTTGGTCCAGTTGAACAAGGCCGCCTGCCTGCCGCTGAGCGGCGCCCTGCGCTACATTCCGCTGATTCCAGCGCAGGCCGCGCGGTGCTTGAACTTCAACCGCAAGGTCCTCAGCCTGCTCCAGTCCGATCGGCGCATTCGCATCGTGATATTGGCAGGCGACTGGGCGGGCTGCCTCGATCGCACCTGGGAACGAGGCTGGCTGACCGCCGATCCGGCGCACGCGAACGCGATGCCCTCTCTCGATGCGGTGCGCGCGCTCTTCCTTTCGTCGCTGAGGGCGCAAGTCGAGACGCTGAGGGCGGCGGGCAAGACCGTCCTGGTACTGGAAGATATACCCAATTTCGATTTCGATCCGCTGGAGAGAGTTCGCAGCGCACGGATCCCGGCGCGCGGCATCCTGGCCGCCTGGCTGGGGGTGGAGGATGGGGGCGATCCCGGCTTCGCCGTGAACGGCATTGCCTCCGCCGATGCCCTCGCAGTCGCCACGCTGCGGCTTGCTGTACCGAGCGAAAATGGAGCAGGACTGATCGACCTGAAGCCCGCGCTATGCAACAGCGCCGGCCACTGCGCCTACCGCGATGGGGACCGCCTGCTCTACGCCGACAGCGGACATCTGACCCCTTATGGCGCCCACTATGCGGTGCGCAACCTGCGGCTGCCCGCGGTGGCATCCGACCCTTAGGGAAGCTCTGATCGAGTCCCCCGGGCAAGGTTCAGATTCCCTCAGGGGCTAAAGCCCGCGTTGATTTTGCCGCATTTGCGGCACGACTGAAGTCGTGCCCTGACACAACCTGGACTTGTTCAAAGGTTCCTAAGCGCGAGCTCACAGACGGTGCGGCATCTTCAGGAACGCCGTCTTGCCACTTCCTCATAAACAGCCGCGTACTCCCGGGCCGGCTGCTCCCAGCTATAGTTGCGCTCCATGCCATTCCGCATCAGCTTCTTCCAGCTTGCCTCATCCTCAAACGCAGCCAGAGCTCGGTCAATCGCATCGAGGAGACGCAGCGAGTCCACGCCCTCGAATTTAAAGCCCGTTCCCGTGCAGAGTTCCGGGTTCCACTCCTGGATGGTGTCGTCCAGGCCGCCGGTGGCCCGCACCACCGGCACGGTCCCGTATTTAAGCGAATAGATCTGGTTCAACCCGCAAGGCTCATAGCGCGAGGGCATCAGAAAGATATCCGATCCAGCTTCGATCTTGTGCGCCAACGCGTCGTCGTAGCGAATCTTCACGGCCACCTGCGGCGTATGCCGGAAGGCCCAATCCCGGAAGAACCACTCGTAGTAAGGCTCGCCCGTTCCCAGCGCCACCACCACCACATTCCGATCGGTCAGCCGGTCCGCAATCTCAGCCACAAGGTCGAAGCCCTTCTGCTCGGCAAACCGCGAGACAATCCCGATCACCGGCGTCTTCTCCGGCACCTTTTCCAGGCCAAAGGCATGAAGCAGATCGGCACGGCACTCCCGCTTGCCCGCCAGATCGTCCAGCGAATAGTGCGCTGTCAGGTTGGCGTCCGTGGCCGGATCCCACTTGGTGTAGTCCACGCCGTTCAGAATCCCGCGCAAGTCGGCCGCACGCCCGCGGAGCACGCCGTCCAGTTTCTCGCCAAACTCCGCCGTCTGAACCTCCTCGGCGTACTTCCGGCTCACCGTGGTCAGAATGTCGGAGAAAACGAGCCCGCCCTTGAGAAAGTTGAAGAGGTCGAATTGCTCTAACAGATCCATAGTGAATATCTCCCATGGAAAGAGCAGCCGCTCAGTGGTAACCGGCGGAAACAACCCCTGGTAGCCGGCATTGTGAATGGTCAGCACCACCCCGGCGCCCTGCAGCAGCGGGTCCGGCTTATAGACCGTCCGCAGGTAAACCGGAATCAGTGCCGCCTGCCAGTCGTGAACATGGAAGACCTGAGGCACATCCAGCAGCTTGGTTGCCTCAAGCACGGCGCGGCAAAAGAGCCCAAACCGCTCCCAGTTGTCGGGATAATTCCCTGCCCTGGTTCCATAGAGCCCCTGCCGGTCAAAGAGCTCCGGGCAATCGACGAAGTAGAACTGAGCCCCGCCGCGAAGGCCGCCGTCCACAATCCCCACAAAGCGGTTGTAGTGTTGGAAGGGAATGGTGATCGACCGCGCCGCATACTTCCACTCGCCTTCGATGTACCGCTTTACCCCCGCGTACAGGGGCAGGTAGACGGTAACCCGGTGGCCCAGCTTCACCAGCTCCGGCCCCAGCGCGCCCACCACGTCGGCCAACCCGCCAGTCTTGGCAAACGGAACACACTCGGAAGCGGCAAACGCAATGTGCATTGAATCAACCTCCCTGGCTAGCTGAAGAAATGCCCTGGGCTCAAGGCCATGAACACGGCCAAATTGCGAGTCCGCTCCTCCCGTGGCGACGGGCGCGCCCAACCCGGCAATCTCCTCAGGCAGTGCTGTTTCCGCTCAGTTCAATATATGGCTCTTCCTGTGCAGCCGGCTGGGGCCCGGCATCCTGCGCAGCGGCCGAGCCGGTTTCCGAAGTCAGGCCCGGAGCGAGCAGCGCATCGATGCGATAGCCGGCGGCCTCGGCCGTTGCCAGCGCCTCTTCGACGGTTCTGCTCATCTCCTCCACCTCGCCGCGGCTGGGGGCTGCCTGGCCAGCCAGGCGAAGCAGCGACGGCATGAGAAGCCACCAAAGAAGCTCCTCGTACGGCTCGCGAACCAGGTAAGCGTGCCCCTCAGCCTCGTGGACGCCGGTCAGCCAGCGCACATCCGCGTCGAGCCACAACTCGGGCGACAGAGCCACTCTTTCGTCCCCGGCGGCTGCCGGCTCAGGAGGAGCTTCACGCGCTGAATCTAGCGGAGGGATCGCCGCTTGAGCATGGACAGCCGGTTCCGTCGCGTCTCCAGTGGCGGCGCTCGCAGGCGTCTCCGCGACCACGGCGGGCACGGTTTCCGCTTTCGCATCCTCTTTCTTCAGGACACCGGAGTTACTAAGCAGCAGAACCTTGATTCGGGCCGCGACTCGCCAACCCTCTTCGCCTTCGAACCCGAGGGCGCCGAAGGCCCGCGCGAACGGCTCGCGCAGGCGAAGCCGGTCAAAGAGGTCCAGCGCCACCCGGTGCGGGTCTTCGGCATCGATGGATTCAGCCAGCAATTCCAGGGCGCACCAGCCGAGCAGCGGACCCCACATGGCCGTGGCTGTGAACTGCGGACTGGAACTCGGCAGCACGCGCCGAGCGGCAACGGTCCAAGGAGCCGGGGATAGCGCTTCGATGGCCGGAATGCGCATGGCGGCGCGCAGGCGCTCGCGGAAGACGGGTGCCAGCGATGCCAGCGTTGCCGGATGGGCAACGTGCCTTGGTTGACCGAGGCGCGAGGCATAGGCCGTTTGCGCCGCGCGCAAAAAGGCCTCGCAGCGCTTCCACGCAAGCTCGAGGAAGGCGTTGCGTTCCTGCAGTATCTTCTTGTCATTGGCAAGGGCAGCGGGTCCGGCGGCAACGGCGCGAGGGTGCTCCGCAACGCCCGCAAACATGCGCACCAGGGCCGGGTCGAGTTGCAGGCGCAGCGCCTCATGCACAGGCCGCAGCTCCAGATTCACCAGCTCATCGTCCAGGCTGGCAACGCCGCTTCCATTCAGCTGATCGCAGAGCCGGTCCCAAGGCTGCTCCGCTGTCGAGCGCAATTCGCGCCAATCGAGGAAGACGTGGCACTGGTAGGCGTGGAGATCGAGCGTCAATCCCCGCTCGGCGACATCGGCAGCCCTGCGCAGGTATTCAAGCCCGGTGAGCGAGTCGCGGAAGGCAAGGACGAAGCTGGAGTCCGCTGTCACACCCAGGCCTTCGCTCAGGCGCTGCTGCTTGAGTTGCCCGGCGCTCTTGTCGGCGTAGGCCGCTGAAAAATCGATAGTCCCGCGGGCCGTGCCGTAGCGGTTGTTATAGACCACCAAAGCGCGCTCGCCGCCCTTGCGGTTGGAGTAAACGAAGACGTTCTCGTCTACCGAACCCGAGGGCTCGAAGAAGTCGTAGAGCAGAAAGTCGATGCTTTCGGCAAAGAGCCAGCGCCGGTGCAACAGTGGAGCAATCTCCCTTTCGTGGCGCTCAACGAGCCAATGGTCGGCAGTCTCTTCGTAGCGGGGCCATTGGTACTCCATCCCATACTTCTCTGTAAATCCCTCGATCTGGCCATGGCCGAACATGGGCAGGCCGGGCAGCGTAGCCATCACCGCGGCCACACCGAAGCACTTGTCGCCCTTGCCAAACTGATCGATGGCCGTGCGCTCGTCGGGATTGCTCATGAAGTTCACGTAGCGCTTCATGATGTCGGGATCGAACTCCAGGGTGTTCTTGATGACCGAGCGGTACTTGGCGTTTTCCTCGTCCCGCATCATGTTCATGAAAGCGCTGTTGTAGACGCGATGCATGCCCAGGGTGCGGACGAAGTAGCCCTCCATGAGCCAGAATGCCTCAGCCAGCAGCAGCGTGCCGGGTACCTCGGCGGCCACGCGATCCACCACTTCGCGCCAGAACTCCTGCGGCATATGCCCGTCGAATTCGGCCTAGCTCATGCCAAATTCTGCGCGGGAGGGGATGGCGCCGCTGGCCCCAGGCCCCGGAAACCACAGCCGGTGAAAATGCCGCTTGGCCAAGGTCATCGCCGCGTCAAAGCGAATCACCGGAAACAGCCGCGCCACGTGCAGGATGGTCTGGATCACCTGCTCGCGCACCGCCGGATTCAGGTAATCGAGCTGCGCCGTATCGTTCCAGGGAAAGCTGGTGCCGTCGTTCCCGTGATAGATGTAGCGGGTCTCGCCGCTGGCCCGGTCGCGCCGGCGGAAGACCACCGCGGCATCGCTCTGCTCGAAGTAATGGTCCTCGATCTTGATCTCCACGCGCCCATCATGGGAGAGATCGGGGCCGTTGAAGCTATAGGCTGGATAGGGCGCATCCGGCCGGGAGATAAACCAGTCCGGGTGCTCGATAACCCAGGGCGAGTCAATGCCCATGTGGTTTGGCACCATGTCACTGGCCAGCCGGACGCCGTGCCGATAGGCGCGGTCGCGCAGGTTGGTGTAAGCTGCCTCGCCACCCAGATCCTTGGCGATCGAGTAGTCGAAGAGCGAGTAGGCCGAGGCCACTGCGTCGCGGTTGCCGCATAGTTGCTTGATCGTCCTGGACGCGCGGCTGCGCTCCCACACGCCGATCAGCCACAGCGAGTTGAGCCCCCGCCGCGCCAGGGTTGCAAGTTCCTCGTCGGGAATCTCATCCAGGCGGGCGATTCGGCGCCCGTACTGCCTGCTGAGCTGCGCCAGCCACACGTACGTGCTCTTGGCGACGAGCACCGTGCTCGGCATCCAGGCCGTGTCGGCGCTGAATTTCTCATACTCGCGAGCCGGGTCGCCCATTCCGAAGGTCGGCACCTCGGAAGGACCGCTGGGAGAGGGCCACTGCTGCTGGCGCTGCTGGGACGGTGGATGGAACTGCATCCAGATGGCAAGCTCTTCTTCATGCAGAATCTCGCCGGCCAGTTCCAGAAGGCGCTCCAGGCTCTCGCCGAGCAGGGGCTTCCAGAGGCTGCGAATCAGGGCGAGCTGCTCGCGCAGCGAACGGGGCGAGGCCAGGGACGGCGCGCGCAGCAACTGTAGCAGGTTAACGGGATCGGAGGCGGGAAGCGGAATCGAAGGCCGCGTGGCAAAGTAGGCGGGCAAATCTTCAGTCACCTGGCGATAAACCGTCTTTTCGGCCAGAGCTTTGTCCGCAAAAAGCTCTTCGAAGGGCCGAAAAGCTTCATTGCCGTTGGCAATCCACAGCAGCATCAACTCTTCCAGCGCGACCGCCCGGTGCGGTGTGCCATCGGTTTCGGCAGCCAGCCATTGCCGCGGCGTCTCCTGGCCGCCGATCACGCTGGCCCCTGGAAAGCGCTCGACGAACGCAAGCAGCAGGCCTTCAAGCGCCTCAGCGCCCACCCGCTTTGAGAACCAGTCGAGGGCGGCAGTCATCGCCTCTGGATCAAACCGCTCGCGGTAGCGCGCGATCAGGACGTGGCTGGCCTCATCGATCAGGCCCATGGCGTAGAGCTCGCCTGCATGAACCGCGCGGTCCGGGTGCTTTTCAACCTCGCGCACCTGGTTCATGCGATGCGCGAACTCGCGGCAGGCGCCTAAATTGGCGAAAACGACGTTCCCCGTGTAAGAGAAAAGAGACTCCGTGAACTGGTAGCGTTCACGCGCATCCCGAGAAATATGGAATTCCATCATCAGAAACCTTGCTCCCGAACACTCAAAGCCAACCGGACAAAAGGCGACGGATTCCCCGGAGGATCCTCTGGCGCGCCGGAAACGATCTGCCCGCAGGCCACGCTCGTCCTTCCGGCACAGTCGCGACGATCAAAAGAGGGCCAAAAGGGTAAAGTACCACCAACAGGAAGGACCGAGTATCACCAATCGGAGTGAAGCCGCTGGAACTTCCAATTCTAGCCTCTTCGGGGCAGGGCTGGCCGGTGCGTTTCGAGGAGGAGCTTCCTTTCGCGCTCAATGGCGGCGATCCGCTCCTCCGGCACAGCCTCAATCGAGGGCCTTGTGGAAGCGGAAGATGGCGATCGTGAGCAGGCTGATTGCCATGCCCGCCATGGCAGCCATCTGCGGCCACAGGATCTCCATCCCCACGCCCTTCAGGTAGGTTCCGCGCAGTACGACCAGAAAATAGCGCAGCGGAATTGCATAACTGAAATACTGCATCCACTGGGGCATGGTACTTATCGGGAATCCGAAACCGGAAAAGCTGACAGACGGCATGATGAAAAAGAAAGCAGTTACCATGGCCTGCTGTTGCGTGGACGAAACAGTCGAGATAAGAAGACCTACTCCCAACATGCAAAGAAGGAAGAGGATAGAACCCGCAAGCAATACCAGAATGTTCCCGCGAAACGGAACTTGAAACCAGAGTGTCCCTACCGCCGCAATCAGCGAGACATCGAAGAGGCCGATCAGGAAGAATGGCAGCGTTTTGCCGAGAATAAACTCGGCAGGGCGAATGGGCGTTACCATGATCTGTTCCAGCGTGCCGATCTCCCGCTCGCGGACCACCGCAAAGGCCGTCAGAGTAATCACCAGCACCAGCGTCAGGCTGCCGATAATCCCCGGAATAAAGAACCAGCGGCTGCTCAATCCCGGGTTATACCACGGGCGCTGTTCGAGCTCGACGGATGGAATGGCTTCCACCATTTGCGGCGCAATCCGGTAGATGCGGTCCTGCTGATAGTCGCGGGCAAAGCCGAGCGCGATCTGCGCGATATAACTCGATGCGATCAGGGCGGTGTTGGAGTTGGTTGCATCCACAATCACTTGCAGCGGCGCGGTCTCGCCCTTGCGCAGCTTTTGCGCGAAACCGGCATCGATCTCCAGACCCACGGTGACCTTTCCCCGATCGATGAGATCGCGAATCTGACGCGAATCCGTGAGTTGCCTCTGCACGTCGAAGTAAGGGCTCGACGTGAAGCGCGAGGTCAGCTCGCGGCTCTCCTGGCTGTGATCCATATCCAGCACAGCCGTGGGTACATGGTGAATGTCGAAGGTGGCCGCGTAGCCGAAGACCAGCATCTGAATGATCGGCGGCCCGAAGAGCAGAAAGCGCGTCCGCTTGTCGCGGAAGACCTGTATGAACTCCTTGATCAACATCTGTTTCAGGCGTCCAAACATGCGTTCTCTCCTTTACTCGAGCCTCTTGTGGAATGTGCGCGTAGCCAACAGAGTTAGAAGGAGCGCAAAGACAGCCAGGGGAATGAGATCGACGTAAAGCATGGCGGTGGGCGTTCCCTTGAGGAATATCTGCTTCAGCAGTGCAACGTAGTAGCGAACCGGCAGAATGCGGGTAAACCACTGCAAAACGACGGGCATCTGCTCGATGGGAAACAAAAACCCGGAAAGCAGGAAGGCGGGAAGAAATGTGACAAGAAGCGCGATCTGGCTGGCGGCAAACTGGCTCTTCGCGATCACGGAGATGAAGAACCCAAGCGATAGCACGACCACCAGAAAGAGGGCGGAACTGACCAACAGCGTGAGATACGATCCGCGAAACGGCACCTGGAACCAGTAGATGGCGATCGCGGCGCAGACAATCACATCGAACATGCCGAGCGCGAAATAGGGCGCCAACTTGCCTAGCATGATCTCCATCGCGCTTACGGGAGTGGAGATCAACTGTTCCATCGATCCGCGCTCCCACTCGCGAGCGATGGTAAGAGAGGTGAGGAACGCGCCGATCACCGACATGACCAGCGCCAGTACACCGGGAACAATGAACGCGCTGCTCTCGAGATCCTCGTTGTACCAGGTGCGAGTCTCGATACTCATCGCGGCGGGCTGGAGAGACAGGCCGCGCTCACGCAGCCAGTTGAGTTGAATCTCCGACGAGTAGCCCTGAACGACCGCTTGGGCATAGCCGGTGAGCACATTGGCCGTGTTGTCGTCGGTGGCATCGACGAGGGCCTGAACCTGAACGGGACCGCCGTCGCGCAGCCGCAAGGAAAAATCCCATGGAATGACGATCCCCATCTTGGCGTGGCCGTCGTCGAGCGCCCGAGCAATCGCCGGATAACCGTTGACTACGCGCGCCACATGGAAGTACTCGCTGGCCTGAAAGCGCTTCAGCAGATCCTGGCTTTGCTGGCTGCCATCGCGGTCGTAAACATAAATCGGCAGGCCCTTCAGATCCAGATTGACGCCGTAGCCGAAGAGCAGCATCAGAGTTACCGGCATGATGACGACAATCATCAGGCTGCGCGGATCGCGGAGTATCTGAATAACTTCTTTTCTGGCCACGGCGAGCAAGCGCGTAAGACTCATGATTTGCGCTCCTCTGCGGCACTGCCCGCGGTTGTGAGAGATACAAAGACATCTTCCAGACTGGGGCGTATGCGCTCGATTCTGCTCACGCCGATTCCGTTGTCCGCAAGAAACTTCTGAATCTGCGGCATCGCCGCGGCGGC
>Ga0181526_10004248_pt1 | contig 11242 bp, 14 predicted proteins | sample PEATcosm2014_Bin_35_FD_119750 | JGI IMG/M metagenome (GOLD analysis project Ga0181526, IMG submission 119750) | Peatland microbial communities from MTU Mesocosm Facility, Houghton, MI, USA - PEATcosm2014_Bin06_30_metaG | ecosystem: Environmental > Terrestrial > Soil > Wetlands > Peat | place...
CAGCCTTGCGACAGCAGATAGACCCCGGTCAGCCTGCCGCCGGCGAGATCGAACGCGATCTCGCCGAGCCAGTTGGCGAGCGGCGGCCCGAGTGCGGATCCGAGGGGCCAGTGGTGGCCGATGGCGAGCAGCAGCGGCAGGTCGCCGGGAGGGGCCGCGTAGAAGATCACCGGGACCAGTGTCCACAGCAGCGCCTGCGACAGCGTCGCGGTCCAGAACATCGCGGCGGGACGCGCCCGAAGGGCCTCGACGAGCAGCGAAATGTAGCGCATGGGCCCCGCGCGACGGATGCCAGGAAGATGCCTGATGAGATAGCCGCCGATCCGCTACAGAGGCAACAAATTTGGTCCTCTGTCGTCGCCCTGCGGCGGGTCGCCGAAGGCCGCCGCGACCGGCGCGAACGAGCGGCGGTGGTGGACCGTCGGCCCGAGCCGCGCCAGCGCGGCGACGTGCTCGGGCACGCTGTAGCCCATGTGGCGCTCGAAGCCGTAGCCCGGATGGGCGAGGCCGAGCCGCGCCATCAGCCGGTCGCGCGTGACCTTGGCGACGATCGAGGCCGCTGCGACCGACAGCACCAGACCGTCGCCGCGGATCACCGCCTCGCAGTCGCAGTCGACCGCGATGCGGTCGCGGCCGTCGACGAAGACGAGGCGCGGCGGCACCGGCAGCGCGCGCACCGCGCGGGCGAGCGCCCACAGCGAGGCGCCGCGGATGTTGTCGCAATCGATCCGCGCCGGCGACGCGAAGGCGACCGCCACCTGGGCGCTGCGGCAGATCTTTTCGTAGAGCGCCTCGCGCCGCTCCGGGGTGAGCTTCTTGGAATCGTCGAGCCCCCGGGGGATGCGGCGCGGATCGAGGATGACGGCCGCCGCCACCACCGGGCCCGCGAGCGGTCCGCGCCCGGCCTCGTCGCAGCCCGCCACCGGCGCGATGCCGCGCCTCATCGCCCGGCGCTCGCGGGCGAAGGTCGGCCCCGGGTCGGGCTCGGGCAGCGGCAGCTCGGCCTTGTCGCGACTCATGGCCGCGATGCTGGCCGGACGCGCGCCGTGAATCAACCGGCGCGCATGAGGATCAAGTGTGGATCATGGGGACGACGAGGCGTGGCCGCCGCCCTCAGCGCACCGGCACCATCACCAGAAGCTCGCGGCGGCTGCGGTAGAACTCGATCCAAGGTCGGGCCGGGTCGAGGTCGGAGCGCCGACGCAGGGCCGCGAAGGCAGGCGCTATGCGGTCGAGATGCTGCTCCCAGTCGGCGATGCGGCGGCGGGCATATCTGCCGCCCGGAATGGTCCAGCAGGCAAGCGCCAGTGCCGCCGGATCGTCGGCCTCCTCGATCGCCACGCAGGCGCGGTACTCCTGGCCGACCCCGACGCCGTAAAACTTTCGTCCGCGAAGCGACGGCAGTTTCGCCTCCAGCGCGGCGAACGCCATGGGCGCCTGCTCGGCGATCGGGCGGCCGGCCTCACCGGGCACATGCATCACACGGACCTCCGGCATGACTACGATGCTGTCGTCGCCCGGCATCGCGGTCAGAACAGGCTGAGTTGCACCGAGCCCTGGCGCGGCGGCCGGAAATGCTCGGTGGTCAGGCGGGCCTTGCCGACGTTGAGGTTCAGCTTCTCGCAGGCGACCTCGAAGCGGCGGCCGATCATCCACGCATAGGGGCCAGCCCCGGTCATCCGGCGGCCCCAGGTCGAGTCGTAGTCGCGGCCGCCGCGCATCTCGCGGATCAGCTTGAAGACATGGCGGAAGCGGTCGGGAAAGTTCGTCATCAGCCATTCGCGAAAGAGATCGCGCACCTCGAGCGGCAGCCGCAGGATCACGTAGCCGGCGCCCTGGACGCCGGCCGCCGCGGCGGCGTCGAGAATGCGCTCGATCTCGGCGTCGTTGATCGCCGGGATGACCGGCGCCACCATCACCGAGGTCGGCACGCCGGCCTGCGCGAGCTGGCGCAGGGCCTCGAGCCGGCGCGGCGGCGTGGCCGCCCGCGGCTCCATGGTGCGGGCGAGCCTGGCATCGAGCGTGGTCACCGACACCGCGACCTTGACGAGGTTGCGGCTTGCCATGCGCGACAGGATATCGAGATCGCGCAGCACCAGCGCCGACTTGGTGACGATGCCGACCGGATGTCCGGCCTTGTCGAGCACCTCGAGGATGCGGCGCATCACCTCGTGGCGGCGCTCGATCGGCTGATACGGATCCGTGTTGGTGCCGATCGCGATGGTGCGTGGCGCATAGCCGGGCGCCGAGAGCTCACGCTCCAGCAACTCCGGCGCGTCGGGCTTGACGAACAGCTTCGATTCGAAATCGAGCCCCGGAGACAGGCCGAGATAGGCGTGCGTCGGCCGGGCGAAACAGTAGACGCAGCCGTGCTCGCAGCCGCGATAGGGATTGATCGAGCGGTCGAACCCGATATCGGGCGACTCGTTGCGGGTGATCACCTTGCGCGCCGTGTCGATCGTCACCGTGGTGGCAAACGGCGGCAGATCCTCGAGACTCTGCCAGCCGTCATCGAAGGCGACCCGCGCAATCGGCTCGTAGCGGCCCGACGCGTTCGACTGGGCCCCGCGGCCGCGCCGGCGCTCGGGCTCCACCACGGCGCCGCCGATCCCCGCGTCCGCAGGATCACCCGCCGGCGCCGGGCCGGGCGACGCCGGCGGGCGCGGCTCGCGCGCGGGCCGCGACGAGACGCGGGCCGAGCCCGGCTCGGCGGTGGAAGGACCGGCCTTGGAGGCGCGGGCGGTTGAGGAGCGGGCCATGACGCATGCGTACCGGACATCGTCGAACAAAACAAGAACAAAGATGCCGCACGCGTGCCGTCGGCGCCTCGTCAGGCCAAGCTGACGGACGGCCGCCGCTCGCCGCAACGGACATGGACAGTCGAGCAGCGATCGGACAAGTCAGGTCGTTGTGCGCTGCAAACCGCGTGGTAGCGTGCACGGTTTCGGGGAGCTATCGATGCTCAGCGTGGTGATTGCGACGGAGGATTCCGAGCGTCCCCTGCTCGCCACGCTCGCCGCCCTGGTGCCGGGCGCCACCGCCGGCGTGATCCGCGAAGTGATCGTGGCGGATGCGGGCTCGCGCGACCAGACCCAGGAGGTCGCCGACGTCGCGGGATGCCGCATCCTGGTGCAGCCGGCCGCTCCGCCGGCGGCCCGGCTCAGGGCCGGAGCCGCGATGGCGCGCGGCCCGTGGCTGATGTTCCTGGAGCCCGGGGTGGTACCCGAGGTCATGTGGATCACCGAGGTCACCCGCTTCGTCGAGTTGGCCGAACGCTCCGGCAACGCCCACGGACGCGCCGCGGTGTTTCGCCCGGGCGCGGCCGCCAATGGGGCGCGGCCGGTCCTGGCCGAAGCGTTCGCTCTGCTGCGCGCGAGGCTCGGCGTCGTGCCACGCTCCGAGCAGGGCCTGATCATCAGCAAGCGCGATTACGACCAGGTCGGCGGCCACCGTACCGATGTGGCCGACGGCGCCGCCGACCTGCTGCGCCGGATCGGGCGGCGGCGCATCGTCATGTTGCGCTGCGGAGCGGTGAAGACGGATGCGGGAGGGTATGATCAGGTGTGAGATCACGTTACTGTCGAGCACGAGATGGGACGGCGCGATGGAACGCATGACGATCACCCTGACCGACGAGCAGGCCGAACGCATCAAGGCGGCCGTAGCCAGGGGAGACTATGCGTCGCACAGCGAGGTTATCCGCGAGGCTTTGCGTGATTGGGAGTTGAGCCAATCGTTCCGCAATCAAGCCCTTTCGGAGTTGAAGGGCGAGTTAGCTTGATGTTGTCATTCATGACCAACGCCGACTCCAGCGTCGCCGCCGTGCGGCGCTTCAACCGGTTCTACACCCGGCAGATCGGGCTGCTCGACGAGGGGCTGCTGAAGACCCCGTTCTCGCTCACCGAATCGCGCGTGCTCTACGAGCTTGCCCACCGCGACGGGCCGACCGCGGCGGAGCTGACGCGGGACCTCGGCCTCGACGCCGGCTACCTGAGCCGCATCCTGCGCGGCTTCGACGCCGGCGGCCTGATCGCCAGGACCCCGTCGACGGCGGACGGCCGCCAGCATCACCTGCACCTGACCGCGGCCGGACGCGCCGCCTTCGCGCCGCTCGACCGCGGCTCCCAGCAGCAGGTCGCCGCCATGCTGGCACGGCTCGGCGACGGCGGGCGCCGGCGGCTGAGCGAGGCGATGCGCACCATCGAGGACCTGCTGGCGCCGGACCCCGCCAGGCCGGCCTGGCTGCTGCGCCCGCACCGGCCGGGCGACATGGGCTTCGTGGTGGGCCGCCACGGCGCGCTCTATGCGCAGGAGTACGGCTGGGGCATCGCGTTCGAAGGACTGGTCGCCGAGATCGTCGCCGCCTTCATCCGCGACTTCGATGCGTGCCGCGAGTGCTGCTGGATCGCCGAGATCGACCGCAACCCGGTCGGCTCGGTGCTCGTCGTGAAGCACAGCGAACGGATCGCCAAGCTGCGGCTGCTGATTGTCGAGCCCAGCGCCCGGGGACTCGGCATCGGCGCCCGCCTGGTCGCCGAAGCCCTGCGGTTCGCGAGGTCCGCGGGATACGCCGAGGTGACGCTGTGGACGCAGAGCATCCTGGTCGCGGCACGGCGGATCTATCAGGACGCGGGCTTCCGCCTGGTGAAGGCGGAGCCGCATGCGAGCTTCGGAACGGGGCTGATCGGTGAGACCTGGGAAGCGGCGCTGTAGCCCGCCTCAGGGCGGTTGCGCCCGTCTTCGCGGACTGTGGAGCGCAGCGAAATCCGGGGTCGGCGGTGCGACGTGGCCGGCGCCCTTCCCGCATTTCGCTGCGCTCCATGCGGGCTACGGCCTTTTGCGCGGCAAGGCCCTACGGGCAGCGCACCCGGTGCCACCGTCCGGAGGGGGTCTGCAGGTAGCAGCGGCCATTGTGGGTGGTGATCGAGCCGATAACACCGCCGGCGACGGCGCCGACGACACCGCCGACAAGCGCGCCACCCACCGACCGGGAGGCGAGGCCGCCGACCACCGCGCCGGTCCCGCCGCCGATCACCGCGCCGCCCACCGCGTTGTAGTCGCGCGTCGAGTTGGCGCAGCCCGACAGAACGAGCGCCAGCATGGCGCCCGGCAGCAGCTTTCCCATGTCCTCGCCCCCTACTCTTGATCCGATCGCCTCGAACTACTGGGCGTCCCCATGTGACGCACCTGCCGCGGAGACAGCCGGCAAAATGTGTCACCGTCGCGACGGCGGCTGGACGTCGTGAGGCAAGCGGGAGTCAGGCTTCTACAGCCCGACCTCGGTCGCCATGCGCTCGCGCAGGCCGGCATCGGGCATGCGTCCGATGCCGGCGCCGACGTTGTCGCGCATGTGCTCGGGGCGGCCGGTGCCCGGGATGACGCAGGTCACCGCCGGATGGCCGAGCACGAACTTGAGCAGGATCTGCGCCCAGCTCTTGCAATCGATCTCGGCAGCCCAGCCGGGCAGCGCCCGGCCGCGCAGCGAGCGGAACAGATCGCCGCCGCCGAACGGCTGGCTGACGATGACGGCGATGCCGCGGTCGGCGGCGAGCGGCAGCAGCTTGTGCTCGGCGGCGCGATCGTTGATCGCATAGTTGAGCTGGACGACGTCGAGGGCCTCGGCGCGCATCACGGCTTCGAGCTCATCGTCGGCGCTCGTCGTATAGTGGGTGACGCCGAGACAGCCGATCCGGCCCTCGCGCTTCCAGCCGCGCAGGGTCTCGAGCCGGGTACGCCAGTCCACCAGATTGTATCAACTACACGGTCGCGCCCTGGGCCTTGGCGCGGCGCAGGTGCTCGTCGAGGCGGGGCATGATCTCGACGAAGTTGCACGGTCCGTATCGGTAGTCGAGCTGATACTTGAGGATCTCGTCCCAGGCGTCGCGGCAGGCGCCAGGCGAGCCGGGCAGGCAGAAGACGTAGGTCGCGCCGGCGACGCCGGCGGTGGCCCGGGTCTGCACCGTCGAGGTGCCGATCTTGGGAAAGCTGACCATGTGGAAGAGCACCGAAAAACCATCCATGCGTTTTTCGAACAGCGGCTCGATCGCCTCGGGCGTGACGTCGCGGCCGGTAAATCCGGTGCCCCCCGTGGTGATCACGACGTCGACGGCCGGATCCGCGATCCATTGGCGGACGCGGGCGCGGATGCACTCGACGTCGTCGGTGACGATGGCGCGGTCCGCCACCACGTGGCCGGCGGTCTCGATGCGTCCGGCGAGCGTGGCGCCCGACTTGTCGTCGGCGGGCGTCCGCGTGTCGGAGACGGTGAGCACCGCGATCCGCAGCGGCACGAACGGTTTGCTCTGATCGATGCCGGGCATCTACAGCTGCGCGGTCGGGGCCGAGAACGTGTTGCAGCTCCCGACGGTGCCGCCCTTGAGCCCGTTGCTGAACCAGCGCGCGCGCTGCTCCGACGAGCCGTGGGTGAAGGAATCCGGCACCACGGTGCCCTGGGCCTGGCGCTGCAGGCGGTCGTCGCCGATCGCCGCCGCGGTCCGCAGCGCCGCCTCGACGTCGCCGGGCTCGATCGCCCGTGTCCACTTCTCCTCGGCATGGTGAGCCCAGACACCGGCCAGGCAGTCGGCCTGCAGCTCGACCCTGACCTGCAGACGGTTGGCCTCGACCTTGTCGGCCGAGCGCTGCTGCTGCTGGACGCGCGGCAGCACGCCGAGCAGGTTCTGCACGTGATGGCCGACCTCGTGGGCGATGACGTAGGCCTGCGCGAACTTGCACGCGCTGCTGCCGGCGTCGCAGCCCTTGAAGCGGCGCTCGAGGTCGCGGAAGAACGAGGTGTCGAGATAGACCTTGCGGTCGGTCGGGCAATAGAACGGCCCCATCGCGGAGACCGCCTGGCCGCCGCAGGCGGAGCGGGTGCGGCCGTCGTAGATGATCAGCGTCGGCGGCACGTAGCGCCCGCCGGACTGGGCGAAGATGTCCTTCCACACCACCTCGGTGCTGCCGAGCACGGCGGCGACGTCGTTGCCGACCTGGTCCTTGGGCGTGCCCGCCCGCCCTGGCCGGCCCGGCTGATAGGGCGTCTGATGCGAGGTCCGGCTCACCATCTCGGCGCCGCCGATCAGCAGCCGCGGATCGATGCCGAGCGCCCAGCCGATCAGGCCGAGCACCACGACGGTGCCGATGCCGAGCCCGCCCGCCCCCATCGGCATGCCGAAGCCGCCACCACCCGAGTCGTCGTCGCCGCGGCGATCCTCGATATTGTCGCTGCGCGGCAGCTCATCCAGACGCATGAACCTCTCCTCGGACCGCGGACGCCGTCCCGGTCACACCGAACCAAATCGATACCACGCGGCCATTCGGCATCGCGACACCGGCAATTCGACGCTCGACGCCGATCGCCTTGCAGTGCCGCCGGCCGGTCATGGCATCTTAACGATTCGACGCGGCGCCGTCCGTCGGACTCCATATAGGTCGCACTCTTTTGCAATGCCATCGCGACGGCGGCCGGAATTTAAGCCGATCTTTACCCTGGGGAGCCATGATCGGTTTTGTCGGTTGTAGGTCTCGCGTCACCGACCGCGTCCCCAAGTGATCAGTATGCCAAGCGTCATGCGTGCGTCGCGTCGCGGGGCGTCCAGTAGGACGCCCCGCACCTCCCCCAGGGCAAGCGAAACCGGCCGCATCCTGATCGGGGATTGCGTCGCCGAAATGGCTGCGATGCCGGCGGGATCGATTGATCTCGCGTTCGCCGACCCGCCCTATAATCTGCAGCTGCAGGGCGACCTCAAGCGTCCGGACGATTCCAAGGTCGACGCCGTCGACGACGACTGGGACAAGTTCTCCAGCTTCTCGGCCTACGACGATTTCACCCGCGCCTGGCTGCTTGCCTGCCGCCGGGTGCTCAAGCCGACCGGCACCCTGTGGGTGATCGGCTCCTATCACAACATCTTCCGCGTCGGCGCCATGCTGCAGGACCTCGGGTTCTGGATCCTCAACGACGTGATGTGGCGCAAGACCAACCCGATGCCGAACTTTCGCGGCCGGCGCTTCACCAACGCGCACGAGACCCTGATCTGGGCGGCGCGCGAGCCAGCGGCGCGCGGCTACACGTTCAACTACGAGGCGCTCAAGGCCGGCAATGACGACGTCCAGGTCCGCTCCGACTGGACGATCCCGCTGTGCACCGGCGAGGAGCGGCTGAAGGATCGCGACGGCAAGAAAATCCATCCGACGCAGAAGCCCGAGGCGCTGCTCGCCCGGGTGATCCTGTCGTCGTCGCGGCCTGGCGACGTGGTGCTCGATCCGTTCTTCGGCACCGGCACCACCGGCGCAGTGGCCAAGCGGCTCGGCCGGCGCTTCATCGGCATCGAGCGCCACGCCGAATACGCCGCGGCCGCCGAGGCGCGCATCGCCGCCACCGAGCCGCTGCCCGAGGCGGCGCTGGCGTCGTTCGTGACGGCGCGCGAGGCGCCGCGCGTGCCGTTCGCAGCCCTGGTGGAGCGCGGCCTGGTCGCCGCCGGCCAGCGCCTGGTCGACGCCCGCCGCCGCCACACCGCCGTGGTGCGCGCCGACGGCGCGATCAAACTCGGCGACGCGGTCGGCTCGATCCACCGGGTCGGTGCGCTGGCCCAGGGCGCCGAGGCCTGCAACGGCTGGGCCTTCTGGCACGTGGAAACCCGCAAGGGACTCACCTCGATCGACGCCCTGCGCGCCCAGGTGCGCGCCGAGATGGCGACGCCGGCGGAGTGACGCTACCCGCCGGCCACGCCTTGCGTGTTGACGTAGAGCGAATAGACCGAGTGGCTCGCCGCGATGAACAGGCGGTTGCGCCGCAATCCCCCGAAGCAAACGTTGGCGGCGCGCTCCGGCAGGCTGATCTTGCCGATCGGCTTGGCGTCGGGTGAAAAGACGATCACGCCGTCCATCGCCTCGCCCATGCCCCAGCCACACCACAGATTGCCGTCGACGTCGACGCGGAAGCCGTCGGGCGTTCCTTCGCCGGGGTCGATGAATATCCGATTGTTGGCGAGCCTGGTGCCGTCGGCGGCGACGTCGAACACCCGGATCTTTCGCGGCGGCGCCGACTCGACGACATAGAGCCGCGTTTCGTCGGGCGAGAAGGCGAGCCCGTTGGGCCGGTCGACCTCGCCGGTCACCACGGTGGCGCGGCCGCTCGCCGGGTCCAACCGATAGACGTTGGTCGGCAGCTCCGGCTTCGCCATCACGCCCTCGTAGTTGCCGAGAATGCCGAACGGCGGATCGGTGAACCAGATCGAGCCGTCGGACTTGACCACGATGTCGTTCGGCGAGTTGAGCGGCTTGCCGTCGAAGCTGTCCAACAGCACCGTGATGGTGCCGTCGTGCTCGGTGCGGGTGATGCGTCGCGTCAGGTGCTCGCAGGTGACGAGCCGGCCCTGCCGGTCGCGAGTATTGCCATTGGCGTTGTTGGACGGCTTGCGGAACACGCTGACCGCGCCGGTCTCCTCCTCCCACTTCATGATGCGGTTGTTGGGGATGTCGCTCCACAGCAGATAGCGGCCGTCGCCGAACCAGACCGGCCCTTCCGCCCAGCGCATGCCGACCGCGAGCCGCTCGATGCTCGCTGCCGCGATGCGATACCTGGCGAAGCCCGGGTCGAGGATGTGGACCGCCGGATCCGGATAGCGCTGGCTCGGCTCCCATCCGGCCAGCATCTGCGGCGCCGCCGCCGTCGGCGAGGATCGTCGCGGGTCGTTCATCAGGTTCCTCCCGTTGCGCTGTTCAGGCTTGCTCTATTGCAGACCATCCGTCGCCAGCGCCACCACCTTGCGCATGAGGTTGGGCAGCGCCTCGCCGGCGAGCTGATCGAAGGCAACGAACCGCATGTCCGGCGGCGGCGGCGCGCCCTCCGGCCAAGCGGTCGCATAGACCACGAGCTCCAGGGGAAAGTGCGTGAACACGTGGGTGACGACGCCGGGCAGCCGGCGCCAGCGCGGTCGCCGGCCGGGCAGGCGGGGCGCCTGGTCGGTTGCCCGGCCGTCGTCGAAATCATGGGTCCAGGCGGAGGTCGGCACCTCGGTCATGCCGCCGAGCAGGCCCTTCGGCGGGCGCGTGCGCACCAGCACGCTGCCGTCGGCGCGCGCGACCCAGTAGGCGGCGCCGCGGCGCAGGCGGCCGGGACGCTTGGCGGCCTTGCGGGGAAACGCCTCGGGACGCCCGAGCCGTCGGGCCGCGCAGGCGCCGGTCCACGGGCACAGCGCGCAGGCGGGATTGGTAGGCGTGCAGATCGTGGCGCCGAGGTCCATCAGTCCTTGGGCGAAATCGCCGGCGCGGACCGCCGGGGTCAGCGCCTCGGCGAGCGCGCGGATCTTCGGCTTCGCCGCCGGCAGGATGTCCTCGACCGCATGAAGCCGCGCCAGCACCCGCTCGATATTGCCGTCGACCGGGGTGGCGGGGCGGCCGAACGCGATCGCCGCGATCGCCGCCGCCGTGTAGGGGCCGATGCCGGGCAGCGCCCGCAGCAGGTCCTCATCGTCGGGAAACGCTCCGCCGTGCCGTTCGACCACCGCGCCGGCGCAGGCATGCAGGTTGCGGGCGCGCGCGTAATAGCCGAGCCCGGCCCACGCTCTGAGCACGTCGTCGAGCGGAGCGGCGGCAAGATCGCGCACCGTCGGCCAGGCGGCGAGAAATTTCAGGTAGTACGGCACCACCGCCTTCACGGTGGTCTGCTGCAGCATGATCTCCGACAGCCACACCGCATAGGGGTCGGCCGCCTCGCCGGGCAGCGCGCGCCACGGCAGCCTGCGGCGATGGCGGTCGTACCAGGCGAGCAGCGCCGCGGCGTCGGCCGTCGCGCCCTGCCCGGCCGATGGCCCTGAAGCGGGCTTCTTAACCGCTCGCTTGGTTTCGACGGTCCCGGCCTGCCACGTCATTCTCAAAGGTCGCCGCGTTCAGGTGGTTTCCGTCTGTCGTCGCGAATGTGAACGATCCAAACCTCATCCTTCACAATGCGATAGTATGCGGTATATGGGTAGCGCGATATAGCGAGCGCTCGCGCACCCAATTCGGGGCGATCCCGTCCGAGCTGCGGGAAATCTACCAGCAGGCCGATGGTCGATCGGATCGCGTTCTCAAGGTCGAGTGCGGCCGAGCGGTTGCGCTCTCGAATGTACGCCGCAATGTAGAGCAGATCGGCCAGGGCTTGTCGCGTATACTGGACCTTCATTCCCGGAATCGAGCGTAGGCGCGGGCAACATCCGCATCGCTCGCGAACTCGCCTCGTTGGCCTTGTGCGATGCCATTGGCG
>Ga0181526_10004250_pt1 | contig 11234 bp, 10 predicted proteins | sample PEATcosm2014_Bin_35_FD_119750 | JGI IMG/M metagenome (GOLD analysis project Ga0181526, IMG submission 119750) | Peatland microbial communities from MTU Mesocosm Facility, Houghton, MI, USA - PEATcosm2014_Bin06_30_metaG | ecosystem: Environmental > Terrestrial > Soil > Wetlands > Peat | place...
GACCGGTGTGGTCGGCTACCGGTTTGCCGAGTTCGCCGGCAAGCATTCGGGCTAACTGCTCCATCTCGGCATTGGGGGTCTGCCAACGGGCCTTCCCTTCAACGACCAGCATGTTCGCTTTACCGGGAGGTATCACTGGGAATCCGGACTTATCCACGGAAGGCTCGCCGCTCACCCAGTCATCGTGCGCGGGAACTTCGGCTGCTGCCTTCAGCTTCGGTCCGCCTTTCGCCACCGTCAGCTCAAGTATCAGCATGACCCTCGTTTCCTGGTGTACTTTGAGCTGGAAGCGGTCCGCCAGCAGATTTTGGAGCATTCTCGGAATCTGCTCTTTGGTAGCGCCCGCCGGAACCTTCGCGATAATGTCGAACTGCTCGGTGTTAAACCAGTCGGGACAGGATAGCTGGAACGGATAGATGTCAAACGCCTGGGTGACAAGTCTGGCGACGGTCACATGGGAAAACGTCATGCGCCCAGGGTCGCTCGTTCCAGGACCGCCCTGTATTCCCCTCGCGAAACGTCCACCGTTGGGCGGCGGAGATGGCTTGATGGAAACGACTTCGAAGTTGCTCAAAGTGCCGCTAGGTTGGGCCTGCGCGAGAGAGATGGAAAAGACGATAATGAGCGCGGTGCGACAGAACACGGCATAGTCCTCTTTGGCTAGTTTGCGCCCACTCGGTTGACCTTGGCAATCGGGAACTCCGGGTTCGTGGCGGGCAACGGCTGGCAGCTTGGATCGGGACGAGAACCAGTGTGGCCCACGCCGCGGAGGAGATCCACGAAGCCAAGAAAGACCGTCGCGTGAGACACTAAAGATTGTGAGCGATCACGTCACCCTACGGAGCGCCAAGAAGCGCAACAAAAAGTCCGCCAAGGCCAAGGAGCGGTTTCTAAGCCGCATCCGCAACGCGCCGGATCTCGGTACGCGCGGCGTGATTCGCTGGTCGCGTGACGAGGCGCATGAACGGGCAAGCTAAAGCATGCCCCACCTGATGGCGCGCGCGGCCTTGGTGGGGCATGCTTTAGCTTGCCCGTATCCGGCTTACCGGACAAAAGTCCTGAAACTCCGAAATTATTGTAGACTCAAAGCATGGGTTTATTTCATCGGAGCGGTGGTTACTCGATCTTCATTGCGGAGATCGACGCCGAGCACAGGACGTTGTTCCGGCTGGTTGACGAATTGGCAGCGGCTCTGGATTCGCGCGCCCCACAAAAGCGCAGCGAGGTGCTGGAGTCGCTCCTTGCCCACATGCAAGATCATTTTGCGCACGAAGAGCGCTTGATGCGGGCGAGCCGTTACGACGCGCTGGCGTGGCACAAGGGACAGCACGATGGCGCGCGCCGACAGGCGAAGCGGTTCGTCAAACGCATCGTGGAAGGCGACCGGAAAGCCGGAGCCGAAATGCTCGAGTACCTGGCGGGCTGGCTGCAGAATCACATACCGGTGACCGACCGGATGATGGCGGCCTATCTGCGCAACTTCCAGCGCCGCCGCGCGGCGTAGGCGAGCAGTATCCGTCTCAATCCGACTTGGTGGCGACGAAGAAGGTGCGGCCTTCGCCCAATTGCCCGGCCATACCCAAGTCGCCGGCATCGTAACATAGCAGCTCGCCGAAGCCGGCCGCCGCGAGGGCGCTCGAAATCTCATCGGGCGAGTAACAGCGCTCCTCGATCGTCACATCCGACCGTTGCCACGCGCCTTCGAGCAGGCGGAACATAGTGACGGTGATGCGAGCGATGCGGGAGTGCGGTTCGAAGGCGGCTCCGGTGATGGTGAGCAGGTGGTCGTCACGCACCAGCGCGAAGGATTCGCCCCAGCGCGTCTGGTAGGCTTCCTCGAGGAGCATGTCGAAGGCCAGCAGGCCCCCCGGGCGGAGGGCGGCCGCGATGTTCCGGAAGGCGGCCTGGAGCGCCGCCGGCTCCAACAGGTGGTTGAGCGAGTCGAAAGTGGAGACCGCGGCATCGCAGGCCGCGGGCAGGTGGAAGGACGCGGCATCGGCCTGGGTGAACTCCGCCGCCGGCGCGTTGGCGCGGGCGTAGGACAGCATTTCCGGCGAAACGTCGAGGCCAGTGACGTGGTAGCCGCGCGCGGCGAGCAGAGCCGCCAAACAGCCGGTACCGCAACAGACATCCAGAATGCGCGCCTCCGGCGGCAGGCGGTCTAGCCAGATGCGCTCCAGGATGGGGAAGGCCGCGGAGTGGAATTCCTCGCTCCAGTAGCGGTTGTAGAACCAGGCGAAGTCGTCGTAGCAGGCCACAATCCCCGAACCCCCTTCAGCATGGCATACTGTAAGATCGATGCGAATTTCACTGTGGATTGCCTTGTTCGCGGCCGGCGCGGTGGCGCTGGCCGGGTGCTCCTCGTCGAGCGAGCCCAAGAAAGAACAGCCGGCCGGGGATGCTTCGGCGGCGCAACAGGAAGCCCCCGCGCCGCAAAAGCAGGAAGCGCCGGCTTCGTTTCAGGTGCACGCGCCCGCCACGTTTAACGTGACCTTCGACACTACCAAGGGCCCGGTGGTGGTGGAGGTCCATCGCGATTGGGCGCCCATCGGAGCCGATCATTTCTATGAGCTGGTGAAGTCCGGCTACTTCGATGGCTGCCGCTTTTTCCGCGTGGTGCCGAACTTCATCGTGCAGTTTGGCATTGCCGCAGATCCGGCGGTCACGCGCAAGTGGAAGGAGCCTGCCCTGACCGACGATCCGGTGCTGCGGCACAACACGCGCGGCACGCTGGTCTACGCCACGGCGGGGCCAAACACGCGCACCACGCAGTTGTTCATCAACCTGGTGGACAACACGCAGTCGCTCGACAACCGAGGCTTCGCGCCGTTCGGAGCGGTGACTTCGGGAATGGACGCGGTGGACACGATTTACCCCGGCTACGGCGAAGAGCCCCAACAGCCCTTGATCGAGAGCCAGGGCAACGCGTACCTGCAGCCACAGTTCCCCAAACTGGACTATATCCGCAAGGCCACCATTCAGTGATATAGTAGTCGGTGCCCCGATCAGAAGGGGACCAGGAAGTTACTAATACAGGGTCAAATTAGAACGACGCGGCCCGGCGGAGGCAACTGCTTCCGCCGGGTTTGTCGTTTCTGCCCGGTGCGGCCGGATCAATCGCCCGCGCCTTTCCGCCGGTAACCCACCTTCTCCAGCTCCTGCCTGGCCACTTCGGCCGTATTGGCGTGAATCGTCACCGTATCTTCCACGCTCTGCGCGTAGCCGCCGGCGAGCACGATGGCGACGGGAACTCCCTGTTCCAGCGCGGAGCGAATCACCAGCCGGTCGCGCTCCTGCAGGCCCTCGAAGGTCAGCGAGAGGCCGCCTAACTGATCCCCGAAATAGGGGTCGGCTCCCGCCACGTAGAGAATCAACTCGGGACGGAACATCTTCAAGGCCGGGCGGTACCCGCTGCCCAGACGGCTCAGGTATTCGTCATCCGCCACGCCATCGGCCAGGTTAATGTCGAGGCTGGAGGGCGGCTTTTGCGCGGGGTAGTTGTTGTACTGGTGAATCGAGAGCGTAAACACCGAAGCATCGCCGGCGAAGATGGCGGCGGTGCCGTTGCCGTGATGCACGTCGCAATCGACCACCATGGCGCGCTCGATCATCCCATCGCGCTGGACACGCCGCAGGGCGACGGCGATATCGTTGATGGCGCAGAATCCTTCGCCGTGATCCGGATAGGCATGGTGAAAACCGCCGCCCAGGTTGTACCCGATGCCGTCAGCGAGGGCCAGCCGCGCCGCCAACATGGAGCCCCCGGCCGCCAGCCAGAAGGCTTCCACCAGGTAGCGTGAATAGGGAACTTCCAGTTGCAGAATCTCCTGGTAGCTGAGGGTGCCGTTGGAGAGTTTGTCGATCCAGGCGCGGTCGTGCGCCAGGAGCAGGTCCTCGTCGACGGCCGGCTCCGGAGTGACGAAGTCCTCTTTCACCGCAAACCGCGTCCATAGCATGCGGTCGTGTAGCCACTTGAATTTTTTCGAAGGGAAGACGTGGTCGCCGAAGTGCAGGTCGTAGCGTTCGTGATAGACCAGACGGAACGGCAGCATGGCCGCCTCCTACCCGGCAGTCTCCGATTGCAAAGCCGTCACCACGGCCACGTTGAAAATATCTTCCGCCGAACAGCCCCGCGAGAGGTCGTTGGCCGGCTTCGCGAGACCTTGCAGAAATGGCCCGATGGCCATGGCGCCGCCCAGCCGCTCCACCAGCTTGTACCCGATATTGGCCGCCTCCAGGCTGGGAAACACCAGCGTGTTGGCCCGGCCGGCCACGGGCGAGCCGGGCGCCTTGGACCGGCCAACGACTTCGGAGACCGCGGCATCGGCTTGCAGTTCGCCATCCACGTTCAGGTCCGGCGCGCGCGCCTTGGTGATGCGCAGCGCCTCGACAACCTTGTCGACCGCCTCGCCCTTCCCGCTTCCTTTAGTGGAAAAGCTCAGCAGCGCCACTCTCGGCTCGGTGTTCAGCAGCACGCGGGTAGTTTCCGCCGTGGCGATGGCGATATCGGCCATCTGACCAGCGTCGGGAGCGATCACCACCGCGCAATCGGCGAAAGCCATCAGCCCGTTGTGGCCGAGCGATCGATCCTGCAGCGCCATGATGAAGACGCTCGATACCAGCCGCGCCCGCGCATGCGGCCCCACCGCGTGCAGGGCTGCGCGAACGGTTTCGGCGGTGCTGTTGGCGGCTCCGCCCACGCTACCATCGGCATCGCCCGCAGCGACCATCAGAGATGCGAAGTAGAGCGGACGCCGCGCAATTTCGGAGACTTCCACCTGCGTGATGCCCTTGGCGCGGCGGCGCTCATAATAGATGGCGGCGTAGCGCCCGACCGCGGGCGAGGCCACCGGATCGACGAACTCGACGCCCTCGGGTGCGTTGCCGGGCTTGGCGCCGATCAGGACGGGCCGCGCCACACCTTCGCGCGCCAACCGCGCGGCGGCTTCCAGAACCCGCGGGTCGCCGCCCTCGGGAAACGCAATCGTCTTTTTCAATTTGCGGGCGCGCTCGATGAGCCCCGCCATGAACAACCCCGCCGATTCAGGCATCGTCATCAAGTCTAGAGTCTAACAGGTGGCAAAGTTGGCGGAGGTTGGCGGCGGAATGTGCGCCGCGCTCGGCCGCAGCATTCCACCTGCGATGATGGTATCCAGCATGGCATTCATTCTTCTGCTGCCGGCGACGTTCGCGGCACTCTGGTGGGCGGCGGCCGCGGAGGACGGCTGGCGGGACCGGTTTCTGCGCGCCGCGGTAGCATTTGGCCTGACGGTCGTTTTGACCACGGAACTTCTCAGCGCGTTTGCCTTGCTGCACCGCGCTCCGATGGTTTGTGTGTGGGGCTTGGCTCTGCTGGCGGCACTCGCGCGTGGCTGGCGCGCGCGGCGCCCGGCGCCATGGAAGGGCACGCGGCTTCCCGCTGATGCTGTAGTGCTGCTGGCAGTGGCCGGCTGCCTGGCCATGGTCATCGCCACCGGCGTCACCGCCGCGTTCAGCCCGCCCAACAGCGCCGACGCCATGGCGTATCACATGCCGCGCGTCGTGTATTGGGCGGAGCAAGGCAGCCTGCGTTTTTTTCCAACGCCATATCTCACACAGATCATGCTGCAACCCATGGCGGAATATTGGATGCTCGATGGATACCTGCTTGCGGGTGGCGACTGGTTCGTGAATTTCGGCCAGTGGTTCGCGGCGCTGGCGTGCATGATCGGCGTTTCAGCGGTAGCGCGTTCGCTTGGCGCGCGGGCCAGAGGGCAAGCCATCGCCGCTTTGTTCAGCGCCACGCTGCCGGCTGGAATTCTGGCGGCCTCCGGCGCCAAGAACGACTACGTGATGGCGATGTGGGCGGTGGCCGCGGTTTACTTCGCTTTCCGGTTGCGGGAGAACCTTCAAGGGTTGACAGGCGAAAGCGCCTGTCCCACTAAAGGCATGCAGGAAGGTGGGGCAGGCGATTCCGCGCGCCAACCTGCCTCCTCGCGAATGCTCACCGATGCGTTGTTTTTAGGCGCCGCGGTGGGTCTGGCGCTGTTCACCAAGGCGACGGCGTACCTGTTTTTGCCTTGGCCCGTCGCCGCCGTTTTGCTGCCAGTGGTGTGGCGCGAACGCCGCCGGGCCGCACGCCTCGCCATCATAGCGGTGGTTGGCGCGCTGGCGGTGAACCTGGGGCATTACCGGCGCAACTGGGAGTTGAGCGGCTCCGTGCTGGGGTTTGACTCCGCCCAGGGCGATGGACTCTTCCGCTGGCGCAATGAAACCTTCGGGTGGAAGCAGACGGTTTCCAACATGCTGCGCCACGGGGTGGAACAGCTCGGCGGGCGCAGCAGCCGCTGGAACCAGGGCCTCTACGATTTCGTGCTGCCGGCGCACCGCAAGATCGGGATCGACATCGACGATCCTTCGGATACCTCGCGTTGGGGCGTGTTCAAGCCTCCCCGCAATGCCAACCATGAAGCCGACGCACCCAACCGCTGGCACCTTTCGCTGTTGGCCGTGGTGGCCTGTGTTCTCGCGTGGCGTGCTCTCCGCGGGCGTGATCGGCGTCGCGCCGCGTACGCGCTGGCGTTGGTGTGCGGCTTCGTGGTGTTTTGCGCCTACCTCAAATGGGCGCCGTTCGTGGCGCGCTATCAGTTGCCGCTGTTCGTACTGGGCGCGCCGCTCGCTTGCGTGGTAGAAGAATTCGGCTGGGTGTGGCTGCGGCCGTTGTGGATTCAACTGGCGATCTGCCTGTTCCTGTTGAGCGGCGCGCGCCTCCCTGCGCTCGAAAACTGGGTGCGCCCGCTACGCGGTCCCCGGAGCGTGTTACGCGTCAGCCGCGACAATCAGTATTTCTCCGACATGGTTCAGTGGAACGACCGCGCAGACTACCTCGCGGCGGTCGACGCGATCGAAGGCTCGTCATGCAGGACCATCGGGATCGACATTCACAATCTGCAACTGGAGTATCCACTACAGGCGCTGCTGCGCGAGGCGCGTCCCGATGCCCAGTTCGTGCACACCGGCGTCGAGAATGTCTCGCGCCGTTACGCGCCCTCGGTTGCCGCCGCTCCATGCGCCATTGCGTGCCTGGATTGCCTGGGCGACGATGCGCGGCTGAATCTGTACGGCGCTTTTCCGACGCGCGTTACAGCGGGCAAATTCGTGGTGATGCTACCGGGGCGAGATCGGTAAGCAGGACAGACCATCGCTTTCTGTGGTCTGTCCTGCCGCATGAAAACTTGACGACAAGAACCGATGTCCCACCTCCGATCAACCGCGCTATCTTGCCGAAAAGCTATAGACCGTAGTCGTGTGGTAGGTGGCGCCGGGTTTCAGCTCGGTGGAGGGGAAAACCGGATGGTTGGGCGAATCCGGGTAGTGCTGGGTCTCCATGCAGAACGCACCGCGGTGCGCGTACACCTTGCCGCCCTTGCCGTGTAGCGTGCCATCCAGGAAATTGCCGGTGTAAAACTGCATGGCTGGCTCGGTAGTCCAGACCTGCATCACGCGGCCGGTATTCGGCTCGTAGACTTCCGCTGCCTTGGCGAGGCCGGCGCCGGTCTTGTCGAGCACCCAGTTGTGGTCGTAGCCCTTGCCGAACTTGAGCTGCTGGTCGTCGCTGTCGATGCGGGCGCCGATGGCGGTGGACTTGGTGAAATCGAACGGCGTGCCTTTCACGGCCCGCAGTTCGCCGGTGGGAATCAGCGTCGAATCCACCGGCGTGAAGCGGCTGGCGTGGATCGTGACCTCGTGGCCCAGGATGTCGCCCTCGCCGGCTCCCTTCAGGTTGAAGTAGGCGTGGTTGGTGAGGTTGACCACGGTGGGCTTATCCGTGGTCGCGGTGTAATCGATCTTCAGTTCGTTCTTATTCGTCAGCGTGTAAACCACCTTGGTGGTCAGCGTGCCGGGGAAGCCTTCTTCGCCGTCCTTGCTGACGTAGCTGAACTCGACCGCCGGCCCTTCCGCGGAAGCCACTTCGCGCACCTGCCACAACAGCTTGCCGAACCCGAGCGGCCCACCGTGGAGTGTGTTGGGGCCGTCGTTGACGGGCAGGCTGTAGGTTTTGCCCTCCAGCGTGAACTTCGCGCCGCCGATGCGGTTACCGTAGCGGCCGATGAGGGCGCCGAACCAGGCGGTCTGGGCGCGGCATCCGTCCAGCGTTTCCATGCCCAGCACCACGTCGGCGAACGCGCCGTGACGGTCGGGCGCCGTCAGCGATACCAGCGTGCCGCCGTATGCGGTCAGGTGGGCTTCCATGCCGTTGGCATTGGTGAGCAGGTACAAATCCACCGGGGTGCCATCCGGCATCTTTCCGTATGATTGCTTCTTCACGTGGGGTTGTCCTTTCTTGGCCGGCGCCTGGGCAAAACAGGCGCACGCGAGCAGGGCCGCGCACACGGCGGCCATCGGGCGATGTAGCATCATGCCCTCCATAGTAAGCGATTGCACACGCGCCTGTGTCTCCACCCGGTCGTCCCGGTTGTTACGGTCGGCGCCGCCCGCTTGCGCCCGGTGCAGGGCACTCGTAGAATCATAGATTCGCATGAGCCAGCCGCAAACAGTCTTAATCGTGGACGACGATCCGCAGATTCCGCGGCTGGTCGAGAGGATGCTCGGCGGGCGGAAGGTGCACGTGTTGACGGCGCCGCGGCCTTCGGCGGCGCTCGAAATCTGCCAGCGGCAGACGGTCGATCTGCTCATCTCCGATATCGTCATGCCGGAGATGGACGGGATTAAGCTGGCCGAACGGGTGCAGAAACTACATCCCAACGCTCAGATCCTGCTGATCTCGGGAGAGGCAAAGGAAGCGCCGGCTTTGTCGAAATTGCGCCGCGTCCGTTTTCTGCGGAAGCCGTTTTTCCCGGCGCAACTGATCGACTGTTTGCGGGAACTGCTGCCGGAGGCCTAAGGCGGCTCCGTTACCCGTCGATCCTCCATCAATCGTCGGCCGTCACACCCACCAGGCAGCGGCGGGCTGCTGGCGCATGACGAGGCCGTTCAGCAGCTCGGCGGCCTTGGTGAGGCCTTCCTCGGGTGAGAGCAGGCTGTCTTCGTGCTCGATCGAGAGGACATAGTCGTAGCCGAACATGCGCAGGGTGGAGGCGAACTCTTTCCACCAGCCGGCACCGTGACCGTAGCCGCAGGTGCGGAAAATCCAGGCGCGATTGCGCTCGTCTGCGTAGGACTTGGTGTCGAGCACGCCGGTGAGCGGCAGGTTGCGGTCGTAAATCTGCGTGTCCTTGGCGTGAACGTGGAAGATCGCGTCGCCCAGCACGCGGATGGCGGCAATGGGGTCGACGCCCTGCCAGAACATGTGGCTGGGATCGAGATTGCAGCCGATGGCGGGTCCGGCGATGGAGCGCAGCTTGAGCATCGTCTCCGGGCTGTAAACCACGAAGCCGGGGTGCATTTCGATGGCGATCTTGACGCCGTGGTCGGCGGCGAATTGGGCGCGTTTTATCCAATAGGGCGCCACCACTTTCTCCCACTGCCATTTGAGAATCTCCAGGTAGTCGGGAGGCCAGGGGCAGGTGACCCAGTTGGGCCACTTGGCCTTAGATGAGTCGCCCGGGCAGCCGCTGAAATCCACCACCACCGGGACGCCCAGCTTTTCCGCCAAGCGAATGGTCTTGCTGCTGACATCCTGGTCGTGCCGCGCGCGCGCCGTATCGGGGTGCAGCGGGTTGCCGTGGCAGCTCAGCGCGCTGATCGAGAAGCCGTGATCGGCGAGCTTCTGCTTGAATTCACGGAGCTCGCCCGCGCTCGAAAGCATGCTCAGCTTGCAGTGCGGATCGCCGGGGTAATTGCCGGTACCCAGCTCCACGGTATCGATATTCAGACTCTTGAGTTTCTTGAAAACGTCTTCCAGCGATAGTTGCGACAACAGGGGTGTGAATACGCCGACTCTCACGGTATGTCTCCTTACCTTGCGAAAAAACCATCCACAGAATATCACGGGGACAGGTTGTGCGGGTCAGTCCGGCGTTCGGTGGGCGCCCCTGCTCTATTGGAGTTGAGCCCTTCGGCCGATGATCCACTTACGGAAATGCTACTCGTCACACTGATTCTTGCGACGCTGAGCGCGAAGGGCGCGGATCGTGCCCCGCCGGCCGTGATAGCCGCACTGCGCGCAGGTTCAGGCTGCTTCTCGACGGTCGCGGTGACGAACCTCAGCGGGCGCGAACTGGCAGCCGAGATTCAGGCACGGCTGGAGACCGGCGCGCTGGCGCCCTTGGAGTTGGTTGAGCTGGAGAGCGGGGCGCAGGCGAGAGGCGAGCCCCGTGGGGAACCCGCAATGGCCGCAATCGATCGCTCGGACAGGTCGCCGATCCTGCCGGATCTGGAGGGCTTCACCTTCGCGCCGCATGAGCGCAGGACTTTTCGGCTTGGCGGCCAGCGAGAGATCGAGGACGCCTGGGTGGGCGTGTGGGAGGCTGATCCACCGGGAACGTTACCGGCGTTGGCGGTCGAAGGACTCGTCGAGTGCCTCGCCGGCGATCAACTGCGCACGGTTCCCCGTTCCGCCGCGCTGGCTATGCGGAACCCGTGGTTTGCCGGACCGGTGGCGGATCTCGACGGTGCGGTGATGGCGGTGGTCAACGCTTCGGCCCAAGCGGCCAGCGCGTACCTGTGTTACTCGGCGGGCAACCTGTATTTCGTTCCGGCGGAGATGCCGGATGGGCGTCTGGCGCGATTGTGCTCCTGGTCGGAAGAGGTGGCCCTTCCGCCGTTCGGCAGCCGCCAGTTTCCCATCGAACGCGAAAAAGCCAATGAGTTCGCGCTGCATTCGCGGGGCGAATCCATCGTGCTGCTTTTGCTGCGGCCAGTGGCGGCGGGAGTGCGCGCGTACCGCGTGGATTCGACCATCCGCTTCGGCAGCGAGGTCCCACCGCACCCTCCCGGCCGGTAGCGTGCTAAACCGCATAATATTTGACGACGTGCCGCTGGGCAAAGTGGGGCGCCCCCGTCCGCGCGCGACCCCCTGGTCGCGCCGCTGCGGCGATCTACCGACCTTTGCGCCGCGCGCTGGCAATTTGGCAAGCGTTGGCGCAAGCCGGAAACGTTCTGGCGCCGCCATCCAAGGGATCTCCCGCCATAAAACCGGTCTCTTCTGAATCAGCAGCTTACAAGCTTACACCCGCATTCTCCTTGACAAGCATAGGCAACTAACCTAGGCTTAAGTTAGTGACTGGGCACTTCCGCCCAATCTACAGTTGATCTGAACTAAGTCAGCTCACCTGGGTTCCCTTCTTAGCCTA
>Ga0181526_10004252_pt1 | contig 11231 bp, 11 predicted proteins | sample PEATcosm2014_Bin_35_FD_119750 | JGI IMG/M metagenome (GOLD analysis project Ga0181526, IMG submission 119750) | Peatland microbial communities from MTU Mesocosm Facility, Houghton, MI, USA - PEATcosm2014_Bin06_30_metaG | ecosystem: Environmental > Terrestrial > Soil > Wetlands > Peat | place...
GCTAATGTTGCGACCACTGTGATCGTGAAGACTGGCGATCTGCGAAGTTGATGGGCTGCGAGTTTCATGTCCGCCCAAATACTTTCCAGCGTTGGCCACTGCCAAACTTCACGGCAGCGCTCTCCAATCAGCGTGACATTGCCGAATTCGCGGCGAGCAGCGGCGGTGGCTTGCTTGACTGGCATGCCGCTCGCGACCAGTTCGTTGATTCTTTGTTCGAGATGGAAAGTGATCTCTTGGTGCAGTTCATCGTACAAGCGTCGACGCAGGAAGAGCCGCTTCAGCCAGTTCATAGTTCACCCGAGTATAAAACACGTATGATGCACCGCCGCACCCTGCCTCTACCCACCCTTGCAAATAACCGCCGACGACCGATGCCCACGTATTGAACCACCGGAGTTGTTGTGCATGATCGACCAACGCACTCTGATTCGAGCTACTACTGAATTAGACACCATCATTGGCGTCTTGGGTCCTTGCCGAAAAATCCTAGCCAGACAGCCTGTCTTGGCAAATTCGAAAAGGCAACTCGGGCATTCCACATGCACCACATCCGTCTCCTCAAATTTCTCCACGCCCGTAGGCCACTTTAATCGAAAGAATCTCCCACATTGTAGACACTCGGTCACATAGCACAACCATTGGGGCGAACTTCCCTTGCGGACGCCTCGCTGAATCAACACCTTGCGGGTGGTATTTTGTAGGAGTTTTCGGAACCGGTACCATTAGTAATTCAATCGTCTGACTTACCAGACTAACTTAGGTATCGGAGAGATGACGCGACGTGAAAAAGAGTTTCTGTAATTTGCCCTCGCCGAAGATCCGGCCCAGTTCGGTGAATCCAAAGAAGGGGATGAGAAGGAAGGCGAGGAGCGCCATCAACGAGAGAATTCCTTTGAGAGTTCCACCCCCGAGCGCGCTGATGCTCTCGGTGAAGGATCGCCTGTGATACAGACCAACTGCCGTCTCCTCAATAATTTTGAAACAACCTAAAAGAATTGCGAAAGTGGCCGACTTGAACAGAGTGGGATAGATAAGCGGCGCTACTTTGAATTGGTCGGCTAGATGCAGTTCCTGGGCAACCAACATCACTTTGGCAAGGGCCAGCGCGTTGAGCAGGGCAAATCCCTGTGAGGCGAGACCTATATGCTGTTCTGCCAAAATCACCGACTTGTATAACGCGAATAAACCGAAGACCACCCAGAGATAGCAAGAGATGACGAGATATTCTTTAATTCCCTGATAGGCCCTCTGCTTTAGCGTGGGTTTAGTAGCGTTCACGTTGCCATCTCCGAGCTGAAAGTCACCTTTACGGCGTGAAGGACAACACACCGATGACCGCCCCGGCCAGGATGAGCAGAGCCGGATTGATCTTGTAATTCAACAATAGCAGCAGGACGGCCACCGCAATTGTCGCCGTTTCTAATCCAAAGATGGCTCCCTTCGCCATGGTGAAGCAACCGGCAAGAAGCAGGCCTATGGAAACAGGTGCGAGTCCCCGCTGAATCGATTGCCTCCAAGGCCACTTCTCAAGCTTGGTCCACAACCGTCCGACGATGAAGGTCAGCACGGCAGTTGGCCCGAAAAATGCCAGAACAACTATTACAGCTCCCAGCACTCCGCCAGCCCACTGTCCAATTGGTACGATCATCATCATATTCGGACCGGGAGCCATTTGCCCAACGCTATAAAGGTGAATCAACTGCGGGAAAGTAAGCCATTTGTGAACCTCAACTGTCAGAATCTTCATCTCGGGAAATGCCGCCATTCCCCCACCGACGGTCAGAAGTGACAGGTAAGCGAATACGCGAGCCAGTAAGGGAATCTGGTTCATCAGGCCACACTCTCTTTCTGCCCTTTGCGAGGCCGATGGAAGAGAACCGCAAGCAGCCCGACGGCTATCAGCGTGCGCGGGACCGACTGGTGCAAACGGTTCACAGCAAGCACCGTCAGTGCCATAAAAACAAAGTCAAACTTATCTGCGAGCGACTTCTTGCTGAGCCCCACAACGGTGGCCAGGATCAGTCCAACGGCCGCCGCCGCCACTCCCTTTAGCGCGGCGGTGACCCAGACGTGTTCACCATGAACGCGGTAGAACATCCCCACGATGTACATGATCACAGCGCCCGGCAGGCAGATGCCGATGATTGCTGCAACACCACCCAACACGCCACGCAGCTTTTGGCCCACCAGGATCGCCATGTTGGTGGCATTCAAGCCAGGAAGGCTCTGACTAATGGAAAGCATTTCGACAAATTGCTTGTCATCAATCCAGTGTCGCTTGGTTACCAGACTGTCGCGGAGGTACGGCACTACACCGCCGAAGCTGGTGGCTCCGATAATCAGGAATTCGAGAAAGATTTGGCCAATTGAGACTCCAGTCGGCGGTACACCACGATCAATTCCCTCTGGCTGAGCAAGTTTTGTGCCCGTCTCACTCATGGCTTTGGGGCGCGTTCCCCTTGAGGCGGTACACCATGCCCGTCTTCGTCGTGCCCAAAGAAATCCAATCCTTCACATCTTGCTGAAGCGAAATGAAGAATTGTTCGCAGCGCTTTCTCGCCTTCTCGTGGACGTCTTCACGCGAATCGAATTTCACTTGAAACGCGAATTCCCCGACGAGGGGTTGGTGTTCCCCGCGAGTGCGCCACAGGGCGATGTCGCATTTCCCCACCTGTCCCTTGCCAAAGTCGAGTTCTCCCAGTTTGAGCAGGACTTCCTCGACGATTGCTTCGCTTACAAGAGATACTCTTTCATTGGGCTCCCTTTTCAGGATTTCCAACGCGGGAAAGACGCGCACCAGCGTGTCCATCGACGTGCGGTCCGCTTCATGCACTTGGCTCAAACCAAAGACGCAATTGTGGGAATAAAGAACTCGATAAGAACCAATCTTATCCTTCTGTGGTAGCGCCTCCGCTTTGAATTTGATCCTATACTTTCCGGATATCTTCGGGCGAACATCCACCGACGCGGCTACCTTCTCATCCGAATGACGGTACTTAAAAACGATCTCGGGATCACCCACAGGGAAACCGTCCACATAACTGATCCGTCGACGCAGAATGAAGGCATTGTTGTACAAGCGGAAGTCCGGCGTATCTAGAAAAAGAATTTCACGGATATTGGGACGCAATCCCGCCTCTGCGTCCGGAATGAAATCCACGTCTTCCTTTTTTGCAACTTTCTTAACCAGCTTTCCAAAATCCCGAAAACTCTCCACCGACGTGAAGCGGTCCGGCTTCAGAATCAGTTTTGCTTCGAGGTACTGTATCTGGTGGAGAGGATGACCGTCAGCATAGTTTCCAACGGGGCTTTTCGCTGACTCAACCCCTTTTTCCTCTTCGTCTTCTTTCCACTTCTTTTTCTTGTCTTTGTCTTTCTTCCCCACAGCCACTCCTCCTTACCGAACCTTCTGGTGTCTAGTATCAGTATCACAGCGGCGTGTCTGGAGACATGAACGGAAAGAACCTAGCACAAGTCAACCACGCGGGTAAGTGTAAGAACTGACGGCTGGGGATAAGAAGGCCCACGCTGTGAGGATCGCCATGCACATGTCCCGAAAAGTCTAGTCGCATTATCGGACGGATGAGGCAATGGGGGTCTTCTCTGCGGACAATAGTGTTGGCAAAGCGTTACTTGGATCAACGATCGAGGTCGAAATCCTGATCCCGCCATCTTAGTGTTTCTTGGACCTGCTTCGCCGAAAAACTCCCAACGGGCTTGCAAGGTACAACACAGGTACACGGAAAGGGGGAACGCCTCAATGGTAGGTGCGGTGGGGATCGAAACCCATGGCCTCCTCAACGTGCCTTCTACGCAGCAACAGTATCGACTCCTAAATTAGAAGTTGTTGCCCCAAAACTCGTTCTGCTTGGTGTCACTTCTGGGGTCACTTGGATTGGCAAATCTGGGCGAATTGAGGCTGAGCGGGTCACTCCGAAATTTCTGCAACTACATGAAATGGCGTGCTTTGGCATTTCTAGGCCATTCCTGACGCTCAGGTCAGAACGCTTTAAAAGGCCGCTGCTCTACCACTGAGCTACGCCCCTAAACTTGTTGACTCAACTGAGGTTATCAAGAAATCCACTGCACACTTTTGGTGCAACTTGCAATAAACTTGCATTGTTTCTGAGGCGCTCAGTTTACTTCCCCGCCTTCCTTTTATTGTAACGGGTAACGGTCTTGATTGCATCTTTCACGTCGTCGGTGCTAGTGATGTTATAGCGGTCAAATACAGCACGGGTCTTATGACCGCTGATGCTCATGGCAATTTTTTCAGGCACGACTGCCCGAACCATATTACGGATGCCCGGCCTGCGAAAGTCATGGTCGAGTCGTCGATGTCCTCATTACGGCGCCGACATGATTCTAATGAACTTAGCGAACTGGTGACTCCTCGCCCTGTTGGTGTCGCTCAAGTCCTGCGCTCAGGCATAATGGACTGGCGCGTTCATAACTTTGAACAGGTCTGTAGAGCAAGCGTTTTTTCTATTTCCATGCTTTTGGTTTGGTCAGGAAAGCCGTAAACATGAACCACAAAGTAAGCACCGCCTTTCTTAACGTGCAACTGGGCGGTGCTGTACCCGGAAGCATCGACCGATACGGCATAGACCGCATCATCGCAGACGCCACTGGCAGGCACGGCCTTCGTACTGCTTACGACCGGTATCTTTGCAAATCCAAAAGCTCGCTCGCTAGAAATCGTGAGTACAACCATTCTTGCATTTACGGGGTTCGGCTGCTTCGGCGTAGCCCATCGGCACAATTTTGGCGCGTCGAGATGCGGTGCTTCTACTGTCGCTCCGAGCGCAGCACTCACCTGCGCTTGGGTCAAAAGAGAACAGGGGTCGGGTGGCGGCGCACCACAGGCGCCGGGCGCACTGCAAATGCTGAAACTGAATAGAAAAACAACAGCCGCGAGGAACGAATTTTTCGAGTCCATAGATATCTCCTGCGAGTCGCGGCTATTCTACATGCCAAAAACTGCGTTTCCCACTCCGATCACGGTTACGGCCACAGTGCCCTCCATGAGAAGGCACCGACAAAGCTTGAGCGCAGAATTTCAGCAGAACTACTGTAGTTTCGCGTACTCCGCCTTCGCCGCGATAAGGATGGGAATGGCGAACTTCACTTTGGACGCACCTGAATCTGAATCTTGTTGCTGCGAAATTCGCCGTCGTCAGATGTGAGTATCGGTAAACCAAAACCGCTTTCCTTATCGAAGCACTGGAACGATTTGTTCGACAGGAACCGCTTCGTCGAGTTCACGAATGCGTTTTTGGTGTCCTTTCGCTTGAGAGTGAGCCCGTCGATCCTCGACTTTAAGACATTGCATCCGATCCAGGACAGGGTGATTGTGCAGCTAGACATGGTGGTCTGCTGGGGCCACGTAAAACTCCCCTTTCGCTTTCACTAGATAACGAAAGGAAGAGGCTGTATAGTTTCGTTAATAAATCTCTAACGAAACGATGGTTTTGTGATGGCGACGTCAACCAAACCCAACAGCCGCCTCGGGACTTATGTCCTCAAGACGTTCAAGGACGAGTCTTTCCGGGCGTACGTGCCTCCCCCGTTGCCACCGGACCCGCCGCTGGCCCTCCACTCCCTCTTGCCATTGCTTGAGCAGGCGAACCAGGCACTCGGCCGCCTGGACGGACTCGCGTCCATTCTGCCCGATCCCTCGCTCTTCATTTATCTCTACGTTCGGAAGGAAGCCGTGATCTCTTCACAGATCGAGGGCACACAAACGTCGTTTTCTGACCTGATGCTATTCGAAAACGCCGAAGCCCCCAGCGTCCCGCTGGAAGATGTTCAGGAAGTGTCAAATTATGTCGCTGCGATGAATCACGGGCTTCGGCGACTCCGCGGGGATTTCCCGCTCTCCCTGCGATTGATACGAGAGATTCACAAGATTCTCTTGTCCAAGGGACGCGGCAGTCAGAAACGCCCAGGTGAATTCCGGGAAAGTCAAAACTGGATCGGAGGCACACGGCCCGGCAACGCGGCATTTGTCCCACCACCGCCCGAGAAAATGATGGAATGCATGGGTGCGCTTGAAAAGTTTCTCCATCGCCCATCAGAAGACCTGCCGATATTGGTGAAGACAGCTCTCGTACATGTGCAATTCGAATCTATCCACCCGTTTCTAGACGGAAATGGAAGATTGGGCCGACTGTTGATCACCTTTTTGCTGTGCGTTGCTGGCGGGATCCGTGAGCCCCTTCTTTACCTCAGCCTCTATTTCAAGACGAACAGACAGAAATACTACGAACTGCTTGACCGTGTCCGCACCCAGGGAGATTGGGAAACTTGGCTCGAATTTTTCTTAACCGGCGTGAAAGAAACCGCCCAACAGGCAGCCGATACATCACGGGAGATACTCACGCTCATCGAAAAAGATCGCCGACAGATCGAGGATCTGGGTCGTCCCGCTGCATCGGTTTTGCGTGTTCACCAGTACCTTCAGCGCAAGCCCATCATCACAATCCCGGCAACAGCGGAGCAACTCTCTCTCTCTGCGCCCACTGTGGCGAAGGCTTTGCAGCACTTGGTGAAACTTGGGACGGTTCGTGAGATGACCGGCAAACAACGCCATCGGCTCTTCACGTATCACCGCTACTTGGAGATACTCAACCGCGGCACAGAGGTCCTAAAACGAGACCGTTGAAGAGTCTTGTGCATGCGGATGAGCTGGAAGTGCACCGCATGGTGAGCATAAGACCCAACCAGCGTCTCAGGATTGATTTCAGTCGATGGTCTGAACGAACTGCCGAATATTCGGCTTCTGGCGGTCAAGTTGAGACTGGTTGACCATAATCCGCTTCCCCGCGAGAGTCTTTGTGCCAGCGGGGAGGCTCGATATTGGAATCCCCAATGTCGACTTGGCTAGACATGCGGAGCGGCCTAATGTGGGAAAAAGTTGTATTCCTCAATAATTTGAAAGTATATGGGTTGGAGACTACAAAGAGCGGAAAACCAAGAGTTTCACTCCAGGAATGGTGGGATGTTACGAAGGGCCGATGCGATGTCTTTGTGCCTCAATGTTGTCGCTAGTGGCGACTTGTTTTTCTAAGTCCTGATTGCCTTCGCGGCATGGTCGAGCTTTGCGCTCGCGCGTTTATGGCGGTTGATCGGAATTCAGAATCCGAAAGGGCACGGAGATCGGGCTATAGGCATAACCCTGGTGGTGCTGGCTCCGGGGAAGAGGTCGGGAGAACTGGCACCCGCGTCGGCCGCATAGACTGGCGCCCAGCGCGAATTACCAACCCATATTATTCGTAGCGGAGGGCGACCATTGGGTCGACGCGCATGGCGCGTCTTGCTGGCAGGTACGACGCGAGCAGCGCTACGATGATCAGAAGCGCCGCGACGGCGAAAATGGTTATGGGGTCGGTGGGGCTGACATCGTATAGAAAGCGGGAGAGGATGCGGCCCAAGGCGACTGATGCTAGCACTCCGACCAAAACGCCCGAGATCGCGAGCTTCAGCCCTTGCGTGAGGATCATGCGCAAAACATCGCGGGGGTCGGCACCCAGGGTCATGCGAATGCCAATTTCATGCACGCGCTGATTGACGGTATAGACCATCAATCCGTATAGACCCACGATGGCGAGCACCAGCGCGGTGGCTGCGAAAATGGCGAGCAGTGCGGCGCGGAAGCGCGGCTCGCTGACGGAGCCAGAAATGTTCTCCTCCATGGTGCGCACGCGCACCACGGGCTGATCGGGATTGATATCGCGAACCGCGCTACGCAACGCCGAGGTTTCGCTGAGCGGATCGCGCTCCGTGCGCATAACGACGGACAGGGCAAACACGGGCAGCAGCGAATCGCCCTGGCGCACAGGCACATACATTTCGGCCTTGGGGTCACCGGCGAGATCCTGTTTCAAGTCGCCGACAATGCCGACAACTTCCATCCAGGGAACGCTGAGGTCAGGGATGGCGCCGAGCTGGATGCGTTTACCGATGGGATCGATGTTAGGAAAATACTGCCGGACGGCAGCTTGATTGATCACCGCGACGTACGGCGTGCTTTCCGTGTCCGAAGGTGCGATGAACCTGCCGCTGACCATCTGCACGCCCAATGTTTCCAGATAGCCCGCGGTCACAGGACGGTAGCCGATGATCACGTAATCGTGCGGCGATTTCGGCGCGCGTCCTTCGATATTGAAGTGAATGGCGCTGCCCGTGCCGGTAACCGGCAACGTAGTAGCGGCGCCTACGCTGCGTACGCCGGGAGTGGCGCGAAGCTTTTCGAGCAAGCGATCGAAGAATTCCATGCGCTGTACGGAGTTGGGATAGGCATTCGGAGAAAGCGGGACGTCCGCGACCAGCAAATTCTGCGGACGGAAACCAGGCGGCTGGCTGGCGAGCCGTTCGAAGCTGCGCAGCAAAAGACCCGCGCCTACGAGCAAGAGAAGAGCAAGGCTGACCTCGGCGACGATGAGCACGCTGCGCGCGAAACGCTGAGCGCGGCTGCCCGTTGAACCGCGCGTCACTTCATTTAGGACGTCTCGCAAATCGATGCGCGCGGTTTGGAACGCCGGCGCCAATCCAAATAGCACCCCGGACAGAACGGCCAGGGCGGCGGCGAATAGCAGAACGCGCAGATCGACAGTGACGGGAGAAATATTGGGCACGGCGGTGCCCCCGAGCTTCAGCAGCCAAGCCACGCTGCCCCACGCAAGCAAAACACCCGCGCCCGCGCCCACAAGCGCCAGCAGGGCGCTTTCCGTGAGCAGTTGGCGCACGATTCGCGAACGCGAGGCTCCCATTGCGGTGCGCACGGCGATTTCCTGGCGGCGTCCTGTGGCGCGCGCCAACAGGAGATTCGCAATGTTGCCGCAGGCGATCAGCAAGACCAGCCCCACGGCTGCCAACATCACCAGCAATGCTGGACGAATATTCGAGACCAAACGGTCGCGCATGGAGGTTACGTCCGCGCCCATGCCGGTATCGTAGGTCGGGTATTCCTGCGCAAGATTCGCGGCAATGATTTTCATCTCTGAATTCGCTTGCGCCAGCGTGATGCCCGCGCGCAAACGCGCCACGGCGGTGATTCCGGGATGCCAGTTGCGATCGTCGGGCAGCTTCTTTGCCCAAGGCTCGAAGGGAACGTACACGTCGGACGGGACCAGTAATTGATAATCGGCCGGCAGCACGCCAATTATGGTGTAGCTCTTGTTGTCGAGGGTGATGGACTTGCCCAGCACTTCCGCGGAGCCCGCGAAGCGCCGTCGCCAGAAGCCGTGGCTCAGTAGCGCGACCTGCGGACCTCCGGCGCGATCCTCCTCCGGCGCAAAGGTGCGGCCTAGAGTCGCGTTCACTCCTAGCAACGGGAACATCGAAGCGGAAGTCATTTGCGCGGCCAGGCGCTCTGGCTCGCCGGTTCCGGTTTGGGTGAGCGTGGTGATGCGGGTCGCAGACACGGCGGAAAAAGATTTGGGGCGATCGCGGAAATCCTGAAAATTCTGATAGGAAGGTCCGACCACCGGCACCGAGGGTATCCTCTCCGTGAGGAGGCACAATTGGTCCGGATCAGTGAATGGCAGCGGGCGCAGGAGCACGGCGTTGATTACGCTGAAAATCGCGGTATTCGCGCCGATACCTAGGGCTAGCGTGAGAATGGTGACGGCCGCGAAGCCGGGATTGTTACGGAGCGTTCGCAACGCGTAGCGCAGGTCATTCCAGAAGGTGGTCACGGTTGCCTCCGTTTTTCAAACGGTTGGATTCTATTCGCGCCGCCGTGCTCAGGGTCTAGTTTCTCTTTAGTTTGCGCGCTTTTCGGAATATAACACACGGGGTTAGCTGCGGGGCAACGCGAGAAGAGGTTCCGCGCGGGGTGGGAGTTATCCATAAGTTCGCCGGAGCAGACGAGGCCGACGATCGCCATTTATAACGGCGGAAAGGAAGAGTTCTTTGGCGCGGTATCGAAACGGACGCACCCGGCTAATACCGAAGAAACTTTTTTAGATGTTCCTTCGGCAGTGGATAAGTTGCTTCGAAGACCTTTGTCGGCGAAATATCCAGAGGAACAGCGAGGTTCCGCGAGCCGGGCGATCTTCTCAGCTGAACCGGCGCCAGGTTGCCTGTTAGCAACCGTTAACGGGCTCAAGCTATTCGGAACAGATGATTGGGCTGATCTCCGGCAAGATGAACACCCAGCCCACGAGGCCCAGCACATTGACAATTTCCAGCGAGCGCAAAGGCCCGTTCAAAATGACCCGTTTCGCCAACTAGAAAGCCTGTGATCGCTGGAGCAAATATTCCAGCGACATTTCCACACATGCTCTGGATTCCAACCCAGCGTCCCGCTGCGGAAGAGCCCGCGACAATTTGTGGGATCGCGAACGTACCCGGCGCGGCAGACCCCATCATCATCTCGTAACAAAAGAGACAGGCGGCCGATCCGCGAATTGGCAACATGCCCATGCCCGCCATGCAGCCAATTGCGGCGATATGATTGAGTGCCATGATGCCCTTGTAAGCAACTTCAGCGGAGCGCCCGCTGCGAATTCATGAGTCGCTTGCCCAACCGCTGAGCAGCGCTGAGATGGCGTTGATCAAATAGGCAGCGCTGGCGACAGCCGCCATCGATTGCAACGAGAAACCACGTTCCTTGACAAGGTATTCCGGCAACCAAGAAAGGATTAAGTAAAACGTATAATTCTCAGCGAAGTGACCCAACGAAGCGCCCACAATCCACGTTGTCGCAGGATATTACAAAATGTCGGACCAGCCGCTGTCTCCTGGGACCCGCGGTCACATGCGAACCTGTTCCTATACAAGGACGGCAAGAACTTCGGCCACCTGCAATGTGATTGGGCTAGATTGGCCACGGGCGGCAGTTTAACTTCTTGCATCACCAGGCAAGTGACCATCGCTGGTTAGAAACGGCGTTCGGGCAGCTCACTGATGATGTGCACTTCTGGCCCGGAATAACCTTCGGTTAGCTCGTCATCCATTCCGAATCTCACTTGCGCCAAAACCAGTGAAGTACGATTGAATTCGTGCCTCAAAATTCCGGCCACGAGGGCGCGGTTTCAAACGCGGTAACGATAGCGTAGAATTTGTGCCAATTCCACGGGGAGCGAAAAACAATGCGCCGATACCATCACATCGGAATTCCCACTACCGAAGCGAAGCCTGGGGAGACCCACTTGAAACACCTGAAAGTCTTTGTCGTCAGCCACGAGAAAAGCGAATTCGGCGTGGAGTGGATGCGTTTCGAA
>Ga0181526_10004253_pt1 | contig 11230 bp, 12 predicted proteins | sample PEATcosm2014_Bin_35_FD_119750 | JGI IMG/M metagenome (GOLD analysis project Ga0181526, IMG submission 119750) | Peatland microbial communities from MTU Mesocosm Facility, Houghton, MI, USA - PEATcosm2014_Bin06_30_metaG | ecosystem: Environmental > Terrestrial > Soil > Wetlands > Peat | place...
CCGCGAGGCGAACACGAATTCCAGTGCCTCGCCGATGGTGGATCCTGTCACCTCGGCGGACGGTGCCTTGAGAAACCGTTCGAGCGCGCGCGTGAATGTCACCGTGGGCACGTTTTATCTCACGCCAAATCGATCGCGTGTTTCTTGAGGTCGGCGAGCGAACAGTAATCGAGCGCGCCCTGGTGGGATGCTCTCAGCACCACGCGCGGCGCGCGCCCCGCTTCGAGCGCCTCTTGCCAGCGCGGCGCGCACAGGCACCAGCGGTCGCCCGGTTTCAATCCGGCGAAGCCGAAGGCCTTCATCGGCGTCGACAGATCGTTGCCGCGCGACTTGGAGAATTCCAGGAATTCGGCCGTGGCGAGGATGCACACCGTATGGCTGCCGATATCCTCCGTCCCGGTGTCGCAACAGCCGTTGCGGTAGAACCCGGTCATCGGCTTGATCGAACAGGTTTCGAGCTTGCCGCCCAAGACGTTGAGCGACGGCGCCCGCCCGCCTTCGCCGCCGGAACCCGCATCGAGGGGCATGGCCTGAGGCCTCCCTTACGGCTGCTTCTTCATCAAAAATTCGCGGCCGAGCTTCACCATCGGCTTGCCGTCATAGGCGATGATGTCGGCCGTGGCATAGGTCTCGCTCCAGGAATCCGGCAGATAGGATCCCGTCCCCACCACGTCGACCGGCGTTTCGGCCACCGCCATGGCGCGGCATTTGTCGGGGGTGAAGCCCGAGCTCGCCACGATCTTGACCTTCGGAAATCCCGCCTCGTCGAGCTTCTCGCGCATGTGCCAGATCGCCGCCGCCGAAACCCCGGTGCCGACCAGATAACGCAGCTCGGTTTCGGTGCGGTAACCGCGTATCGCCTTGGGCGCGCGGCGCTCGAGCACGGCATAGGCCCGCGTCAGATCGAGCCCCTCGATATAACGCCCGCCATGGGTGTCGAGCCGCACCGCCAGCTTGCCGGCGCCCGCCAGTTCCTTGAAACGGCGGCAAACCTCGATCCCGTCGGTAATCTCCTTGCCGAAATAATCCACCAGCACGGTCAAGGGCTCGTTGGGGAAGGTCTCGTGGAACATCTCGGCCGCGCGCAATGTGGAACCCGCGTAACCGATCAGCGCGTGGGGCATGGTGCCCCGTCCCTTGTCGTTGCCGAAAAAATGCGCGGTGGCGTCGTTGGCGTTGCCGATGAAACCCACCGCCCCCACCGCTTTCTTCGCCGCGCTCGATCCCACCGAGGCGGCATAGGCCATCATCTCCGCCATTTCCGCCCCGGCGCAATGGCGCGCATCCATCGCCAGGAAGGCGGTCTTGGGCAAATCGGCGCACATCGCATAGGCGTTATAGGCGGCGACGCAAGGCGGCCCGAGCTTCTGGAGATAGAGCGTCTCGAGATCGACCAGGTGATAGAGCGAGCCCGAGAGATAAACCATCGGCTCGCCCGCGCCCACCCATTCGCCTTCCTGGTGGTTCAACTCGATGTCGATCTTGGCGCCGCGGTCCTTCGCCGCCCGTTCGACGAACTCCACCATCAGCCGCGGCGTCGCGATCACCGGGCGGCGCAGAAACACGGCATAGGTGGCGCGCTTGTCGCCATAAGCGGCCACGATCGCCTTGGTCTTGAGGAAATAGGAATCGGTGAAGCGCGCCAACGGGTCTTCCGGCGGGCGGGGCGAAAACGCCTTGCGCGCGCCGTTGCTCAGGAGGCCGCTCCCGCTGCCCGGCGTTTCACCGCTTCGCCGCGTTTCTTCTTCAACTGCTCGGCCACGGTGAAGGCCAATTCGATCGCCTGGCTGGCGTTCAAACGCGGGTCGCACTGGGTGTGATAACGGTCGCCCAGGCTGGTCTCGGAGATCGCCTGCGCGCCGCCGATGCATTCGGTCACGTCCTGCCCGGTCAATTCCAGATGCATGCCGCCGGCATAGGTGCCTTCGCTTTCATGCACGGCGAAGAAGCTTTTGACTTCGCTTAACACCCTATCAACCGCGCGGGTCTTGTAGCCGTTCTTGGAGATGATGGTGTTGCCGTGCATCGGGTCGCAGCACCACACCACCTTGCGGCCTGATTTCTTCACCGCGCGGATGAGCGGCGGCAATTTGCTTTCCACCTTGTCGGCGCCCATCCGCGCGATCAGCGTCAGACGCCCGGGCTCGTCCTCGGGGTTGAGGATGTCGATCAGATGCATTAGGTCGTCGGTGGCCAGGCTCGGCCCGCATTTCAAGCCGATCGGGTTCTTGACCCCGCGCATGAATTCGACATGCGCGCCGTCCGCTTGCCGGGTGCGGTCGCCGATCCACAGCATATGCGCCGAGCAATCGTACCAATCGCCGCTGGTGCTATCGATCCGGGTCAGCGCCTGCTCATAGGGCAGCAGCAGCGCCTCGTGCGAGGTGAACAGATCGGTTTCGCGGATCTGCGGCGCGGTTTCCGACGTCAATCCGCACGCCGCCATGAAGTCGAGCGTCTCGGTCAGCCGGTCGGCCAGTTCCTGATAGCGCTCGCCCGCCGGGCTGCCGGCGACGAAGCCCTGGGTCCAGCTGTGGACGCGGTGCAGATCGGCATAACCGCCCTGGGCGAAGGCGCGCAGCAGATTGAGCGTCGCCGCCGATTGGCTGTAGGCCTGCACCATGCGCGCCGGGTCGGGCAGCCTCGCGGCGGCGGTGAACTCCATGCCGTTGACGATGTCGCCGCGATAGGCGGGCAGCGAAACGCCGTTCTGGGTTTCGGTGTCGGCGCTTCTGGGCTTGGCGAATTGCCCGGCCATGCGCGCGACCTTCACCACCGGGCAGGCCGCCCCGTAGGTCAGCACCACCGCCATCTGCAGGAGCACGCGGAAGGTGTCGCGGATGTTGTCGGGGTGGAACTCGGCGAAGCTTTCCGCGCAGTCGCCCCCTTGCAGCAGGAAAGCCTTGCCCGCCGAGACATTGGCCAGCGCGGCCTTCAAGCGCCGCGCCTCGCCGGCGAACACCAGCGGCGGATAGCGCTTCAACGTCGCCTCGGCCGAGGCCACTTCCTTGGCATCGGGATAGTCCGGCGCCTGCTTGACAGGCTTGGCGCGCCAGCTGTCGGGCGCCCATTTCGCTTTGCTTGGCATGGGTTAGAGATAGTCGGTTTTGGCCGGGAAAGCCAGTAGCCGGGCCGGTTTTGGCCCTCTAGGCCGCGCCTACCCGGCCAAACGGCTATAGGTATAGGCGGGCGGGCCGGCGGCGGCGGCGCGGCCATTGCCGGGGGGTATGGAGGCCGCGGATGGCGGCAGATAGGCGTAGCAGAAGCCCTGGCGGCGCAGGGCCCGCTGGGCGTCGCGGTAGTCGAAATAGCCGTAGAGCCAAAGCGCGGCCTCGCCGCGCTGGATACGGTCCCAATCCGGCTCGGCGACATGGTTGGGACGCTCGATCGAGAATTGCTGCCGCGTCTCCACGCTCAAGGGCGCGGCCAGGCGTTCAACCGCCTCGGCGGGGTAGCTGGGCATGGGCGGCAGGGCGCGTTCGACCGCGACCGCCAGGCACCGGCTCTCGATCTCGGCCTTTTCCCGCCCCTGATTGATGAAACGCAGGACGCAGAACTCCGACCCCCGGCCGATGACGATGCCGGAGCGGGCGAAGGGCGGACCGGTTCCGGTTTCGGTCCCGGATGGCGTGGGCGTTGGCGGCGGCCGGGGCGCCGTGCCGGGCGGGCCACTCGGGGGACTGGCGGGCGGGCCGGCGGTGCCGCGCGGCGGCGGCGGCTCGGATCGTCCCCGCGTCAGCAGCCACAGCAGAAGCAGCAGCAGGATCAGCAATCCCAGATCGACGTACCAATAATCCCGCCAATCCTCGATCACGGCGAAGGCCGAGGCGACCAATCCCGGCTGGGCGGTTTCGGCGGGCGGGGTCGGCGCGGGTGCCGGAGGCGCGGGCGCGGGCGGCGTTTCCGGCGGAGCAGGCGCTGGCGCCGGCGCGGGCGGCGGCGTCATTACCGGAGCCGGAGCCGGAGCCGGCGGCGCGGCGGGAGCCGCCGCCAAGACGGGCGCTTTCTTCTTTGCCATTGACGGTATGGCCGCCGCGTGTTTTTTGACCGGAGGTTTCGCCGCCGGGGTGACGGCTTGCGGCGCTTGCGCTTGCGGCGGAACGGCGGGTGAAACCACCGGCGCCGGAGCGGGCGGCGGCGTCACCGGCGCCGTGGCGGCGCAACCGCTCGCGGCGATCAGCAATCCCACCAGGCAGAATTTTCGCAACATGCCTTGGCCGCCCCCTCGGCGGTCCGGGGTTTCTACCCGGCAAATGTTCCATAATTATAGTATTTTAAGGCGATTCTGTCATCCCGGGCGTGGCAGCCCCGGGCCGGGCGCGTTAACGATTTGGGCGGAGAGGTTTCCATGCGCTATGAGCTTTATTACTGGCCGGACATCCAGGGCCGCGGCGAGTTCGTCCGCCTGGCGCTCGAAGAAGCCGGCGCGGATTACGCCGACGTCGCGCGCGGACGCGGCGGTTCGGCCGCGCTGACGAAGCTGCTCGATGGCGAGACCGCCCGCCCGCTTTTCGCGCCGCCCATGCTCAAGGCCGGCAAGCTGGTGATCGCGCAAACCGCCAATATTCTGCTCTATCTGGGGCAGCGCCACCGTCTCGCGCCTGCGGGCGAGGCCGGAAGGCTCTGGGCCAACCAGCTTCAGCTCACAATCGCCGATTTCCTGGGCGAGATCCACGACACCCATCACCCGATTTCCTCCAGCCTCTATTACGAGGACCAGCGCGGCGAGGCCGCGCGCCGCGCGGTCTCGTTTCTGAAGCAGCGCGCGCCGAAATATCTGGGCTATTTCGAGCGCGCCATCGCCGGCAACGGCGGCAAGTTTCTCGCCGGCGCGAAACTCTCATATCCCGATCTGTCGCTGTTCCAGATCGTCGCCGGGTTGCGTTACGCCTTTCCGCGCGCCATGGTCAATCTGGAGAAAAATCTGCCGCGCCTGCGCCTTCTCCACGACGCCGTGGCGGCGCGGCCGCGCATAGCGGCCTATCTCGCCTCGAAACGCCGCATTCCCTTCAACCGGCAAGGCATCTTCCGGAATTATCCGGAACTCGATCCCTGAGCCGTCAGCCCTCGGCCCCGATCTTGAAGTCCGGGACGGGACCCGGCTCCGGCGTCTTGTCGCGCATGGTGATGAATTCCTCGGCCGAAGTCGGGTGGATGCCGATGGTCCGGTCGAACTGCCGCTTGGTCGCGCCGCAATTGAGCGCCACCGCCAGCCCGACCATGATCTCGGGCGCGTCGTCGCCCACCATGTGACACCCCAGCACGCGGTCCGACGCGCGGTCCACCACCAGCTTCATCATGGTGCGCTCTTGGCGGCCCGAGACGGTGTGCTTCAAGGGGCGGAAGCGCGCGTGATAGACGTCGATCGCGGCGCCCCGTTCGCGTGCTTTGTCCTCGCTCAAGCCCACCGTTCCCACCGGCGGGATGGCGAAAACCGCGGTCGGGATATTCGCGCGGTCGAGCTTTAACCTGTTGTTATTAAATAATGTTTCAGCCAGCGCCCGGGCTTCGTAGATCGCCACCGGGGTCAGATTGATGCCGTTCGACACGTCGCCCACGGCATAGATATGCGGCACCAGGCAACGCGACCATTCGTCGACTTCCACCCTTCCGTCCGGGGTGAGATTCACCCCGGCCGCTTCGAGCCCGATGCCCTCGGTGTTGGGGGCGCGGCCGGTGGCGTACATCACCACATCGGCTTCAAGATTCCCGCCCGATTTGGTGGCGAGCGTGAAGCCCTTCTCCGCTTTCTCGATGCGGGCGATTTCGGTGCGCGGGTGAAGCTTCAAGCCGCGATGACGGAAATTCTCAGCGACCGCCGCGCGCACGTCGCCGTCGAATCCGCGCAACACTTCCTCGCCGCGGTAAACCAGATGCGTCTTCGCGCCCAGGCTCGAAAAAATCCCGGCGAATTCGACCGCGATATAGCTCGCGCCGACGATGACGATGCGTTTCGGCAGTTCCTTCAGATCGAGCGCCTCGTTGGACGAGATCACGTGCTCGATGCCGGGAATGTCGGGCGTCACCGGATGCCCGCCGGTCGCGATCAGGATATTGGCGGCGGTGTAGCGCTTGCCCGCGACTTCGATGGTGTGCGGGTCCACCAGCGTGCCGCGCCCGGTTATCAGCTTGACGCCGGAATCCGACAGGAGCTTGCGGTAAATCCCCTCGAGCCGGTCGATCTCGGCGTTCTTGGCGGCGATCAGGCTCGGCCAGTCAAACGTTTTTCCCTTGAGGCGCCACCCATAGGCCTCGGCGTCCTTGAGATCGTCGGCGAAATGTGCGCCATAGACCAAGAGCTTCTTCGGCACGCAGCCGCGGATGACGCAGGTGCCGCCCCAGCGGCTGTCCTCGCAGATCCCCACCCGCGCGCCGTAACTCGCGGCGCGGCGCGAGCCCGCCACGCCGCCCGAGCCGGCGCCGATGGTGAACAGGTCGAAATCGTATAACGCCATGACCGCCCGCCCGGGATTCAAGTGGTCGGCTGGTTGAGCCGCGGCTGGAGCGCGTCGAGCCGCTTCAGGATGCCCAGGAGCACCGCATAGCCCACATAGATGTAGAAGAAATAATTGACCGCGGGGATGAGCGACAACACCACCCACAGCGCCACGCTGTGGCCCAGCCGGTGGGCGAGAAAGCCGTTGCCGATCGCCATCCCCAGCCACAACAGCAGCATGACGGTGAAGAGCGGAACCGACATCATCACCGCGTTGTCGATCATCGAGTTGTCGTACATCATGGAGATCGTCCCTCGCTTGTTCCCCGCAAAGAATTTATCCGCCCGCCCCCGCTCGCGCCAGCAAACTAAATAATGCCGAAGTCCCGGTCCCTGCCGTACCATGAATGGCCTTGAAGGAGCGTGACATGGGCCAGGAATTCGACGCGGAAAGATTCGCGGCCGAGGCGGCGGCGGCGCTGGGATTGCCCATAGCCTCGGGCGACATGCCGGGCGTGGCGCATAATCTCGAACGCATCGCCTCGCTGGCCCGCCAGGTGATGGCGTTCGAGCTGCCCGAGGAAACCGAGCCCGCGCCGGTGTTCCGCCCGTGAGCGGATTCGCGTCCGCGCTCGACATCGCCAAGGACATCGCGGCCGGAAAGCTGAGCGCGCGCGAGGCGGCGCAGGCTGCGCTCGCCCGCGTGGCGGCGCTCAATCCCAAACTCAACGCCTTCACCCTGGTCACATCCGAGCGCGCACTCAAGGAAGCCGCCGCCGTGGACGCCGCGCGCGCGCGCGGCGAAAAACTTCCGCCGCTCGCCGGTGTGCCTTACGCGGTGAAGAATCTCTACGACATCGAAGGCGTCGTCACCCTCGCCGGCTCCAGGATCGAGGCTTCCAAGCCGCCCGCCGCGCGCGACGCCACCGCCATCTTCCGTCTCGCCAAGGCCGGGGCCGTGCTGGTGGGCGCGCTCAACATGGACGAATACGCCTATGGCTTCGTCACCGAGAATTCGCATTACGGCGTCACCCGCAACCCGCACGATCCCTCGCGCATCTGCGGCGGCTCGTCGGGCGGCTCGGCGGCTTCGGTGGCGAGCGGCATGGTGCCCTTGGCGCTGGGCTCCGACACCAACGGCTCGATCCGCGTGCCGGCGGCGTTTTGCGGCATATTCGGGCTGAAGCCGACCTATGGCAGGCTGTCGCGCGCCGGGGCCTATCCCTTCGCCGCCAGCCTCGACCATGTCGGGAACTTCGCCCGTTCGGTGGCCGATCTCGTAGCCTGTTACGACGCGATGCAAGGCCCTGACGAGCGCGATCCGGTCTGCCGCCAGGGGCCGGCCGAGCCCGTCTCGCCCCAACTCGCGCGTGGGATCGAGGATTTGCGCGTGGCGGTGGCTGGCGGATATTTCGCGCCCGAGAACGCCGAGCTCAAGGAAATTCTCGACCGCGCCGCCAAGGCGCTCAAGGCCTCGCGCCAGGTGGAAATTCCCGAAGCCGGCCGCGCGCGCGCCTCGGCTTTTCTCATCACCGCCGCCGAGGGCGGCATGCTGCATCTGGCCGATCTCAAAACCCGTGCCGCGGAATTCGACCCGGCCACGCGCGGCCGGCTCATCGCCGGCGCGCTCATCCCCGCCGCCTGGGTGATCGCGGCGCAGCGTTTCCGCTCCTGGTATCACGACCGGGTGCTGGCGTTGTTCCGCGAAACCGACATCATCCTGGCGCCTTGTGCGCCCGATGTCGCCCCGCCGATCGGCCAGGAAAGCATGGAGATCGGCGGCGTTTCGGTGAACCTCCGCGCCAATCTCGGCCTTTATACCCAGCCGCTCTCCTTCATCGGATTGCCGATCGTCGCGGCACCCATCGCGCGCTCGGGCGGCTTGCCCTTGGGTATCCAGATCATCGCCGCGCCCTGGCGCGAGGATCTGGCGTTGCGCGCGGCCTATGCCTTGGAACGCGACGGCATCGCGGCCGCGCCCATTCCCACGCTCTAGCCGCGCGTGCTCCAGTAAAACAGCAAGGCGCCCACCACCACCAACGCCACGCCGATCACGGTTTCCTGCGTGCCGCCCGGCTGGAACAGGAAATTGAAGCCGCCCAGGGTCACGGCCGCCGCGGCCAGCTTCTTTACCAGCGCCCAGTTCCAGTTCATGTCGCGCTATCAGGCGGCAGCAGCACGATGCGGAAATCGCGGTATTTTTTCCGGAGCGCCATGCGCACGGCGATGACGGTCCAGACGATGCCCAGGACGGCGCCGATAACGAGATAGAACGGCGAGGCCCGGCTGGAATCCCAGTCCGTGAAGGCGAGCGCCACACCCAGCACGGCGCCCAACACCCCTCCCGTGACAAGACCTCCGGCGATCGCGCGCCATTGGATCAGCCACCACACGCTCACGGCGCGGCCCCAGGTCGCTTCCAGTTCCTGCATGTTTCCCCCCTCCCCCTACTCCACCGTCACGCTCTTGGCCAAGTTGCGCGGCTGGTCCACGTCGGTGCCTTTGGCGACCGCCACGTGATAGGCCAAAAGCTGCACCGGGATCGCGTATAAAAGCGGCGCCACGAACGGGTCGCAGTCTGGAACCTCGATGCCGTAGGCGAGTTGGCCGTTGAGCCGGCCGAGGCCCTTCTTGTCCGAGATCATCACCACCTTGCCGCCGCGCGCCAGCACCTCCTGCACGTTCGACAGCGTCTTGTCGAACAGATCGTCCGACGGCGCGATCACCACGATCGGCACGTTGTCGTCGATAAGCGCGATCGGCCCGTGCTTCATCTCGCCGGCGGCGTAACCCTCGGCATGGATGTAGGAAATCTCCTTGAGCTTCAACGCGCCTTCGAGCGCCAGCGGATATGAGGTGCCGCGCCCGAGATAGATCACGTCGCGGGTCTCGGCCATGGCCTGGGCGATGCTTTGGATGTTCTGGTCGTGGTTCAAAACCTCGGCCGCCCGCTCCGGCACTTCGGTCAAGGCCACGGTCAACTCGCCCTCGCGCTTCGCGGTAATCTTCCCCCGCGCCCGGGCATGGGCAATCGCGAGACAGGCCAGCACAACGAGCTGCGTCGTGAACGCCTTGGTCGAGGCGACGCCGATCTCCGGCCCGGCATGGGTCACGAACACGGCATGGGCCTCGCGCGCCATCGAACTTTCCGGCTGGTTGACGATGGCCAGCACGTGCTGCTTCTGCTTCTTGGCATAGCGCAGCGCGGCGAGCGTGTCGGCGGTTTCGCCCGATTGCGAGATGAAGAGCGCCAAGCCCCCCTGCGGCATGTCGGCCGCGCGGTAGCGGAACTCCGAGGCGATATCCACCTCCACCGCCACCCGCGCCAGCTTCTCGAGCCAATACTTGGCGATCAATCCGGCGTTGAACGAGGTGCCGCAGGCGATGATGGTGACGCGGTCGATCTTGGCGAGGTCGAAGGGCAGGCTCGGCATATGCACCGCGCGCGTCGCCGGGTTGATGAGCGAGCGCAGCGTGTCGCCGATCACCGCCGGCTGCTCGAAGATTTCCTTCTTCATGAAATGCGGATAATCGCCCTTGCCGATGAGCGCGCCCGACAACGCGGTTTTCTTGATCGCCCGTTCCACGTCCTTGCCGTCGCTGTCGTAGATGGCGGCGCCGTTGCCGGTCACCACCGCCCAATCGCCTTCCTCCAGATAAACCAGGTTGGAGGTGAGCGGCGCCAGCGCCAGCGCGTCCGAGCCCACATACATCTCGCCTTCGCCATAGCCGATGGCGAGCGGGCTGCCGCGCCGGGCGCAGATCAACAAATTGGGCTCGCCCGCGAACAGCATCACCAGCGCGAAGGCGCCGTGGAGTTTGCCCAGCGCCTTCAACACCGCCTCGCGCGGACGCAAGCCCTCGGCCAGATACCGCGTCAGCAGCAGCGCCACCGCCTCGGTGTCGGTCTGGGTCTCGAATTTGTAGCCGGCCTGCGCCAGCTCGGCCTTCAGTTCCTGGTAATTCTCGATGATGCCGTTATGCACCACCGCCACGCGCTCGGTGGCGATCGGGTGCGCGTTCACCTCGTTGGGCGCGCCGTGGGTGGCCCAGCGCGTGTGACCGATGCCGATCGTGCCCTTGACCGGTTCCTTTTCCAGGCGCTTGGCGAGTTTTTCGAGCTTGCCTTCGGCGCGGCGGCGTTCGATCTTGCCATCCACCAGCGTGGCGATGCCGGCCGAATCATAACCGCGGTATTCCAGCCGCTTCAGGCCCTCGAGCAGCAGCGGCGCCGCCTCGCCCCGGCCGATGATGCCGACGATGCCGCACATCAGCGGCGGGCTTTCTTCTTCGGCGCTGGTTTCTTCTTGGGCACGGGCTTTTTGGCAGGCTTGGATTTTTTCGCGGGTTTGGCTTTGGCGGCGATCGCGGCCTTGCGTTGCGCGCGCCATTTCCTGGCCAGGCCCGGCTTGATTTCCTGGCGGCCGCGGCCCAACGCCAGCGCATCGGGGGCCACGTTGCGGGTGATGACGCTGCCGGCGGCGATCATCGCGCCCGGCCCTATGGTCAAGGGCGCGACCAGCGACGCGTTGGTGCCGATGAACACGTTCTTGCCGATGGTGGTGCGGAATTTCTCGATGCCGTCGTAATTGCAGGTGATGGCTCCGGCGCCGATATTGCTCCCCTCGCCCACCGACGCATCGCCGAGATAGGCCAAATGATTGGCCTTCACCCCCTTGGCCAGGCGCGAATTCTTGACCTCGACGAAATTGCCGATATGCACGTCCTCGGACAGCGCGGTTCCCGGACGAAGCCGGGCAAAAGGCCCGATCACCGCGCGGTCGCCGACGGTCG
>Ga0181526_10004254_pt1 | contig 11228 bp, 9 predicted proteins | sample PEATcosm2014_Bin_35_FD_119750 | JGI IMG/M metagenome (GOLD analysis project Ga0181526, IMG submission 119750) | Peatland microbial communities from MTU Mesocosm Facility, Houghton, MI, USA - PEATcosm2014_Bin06_30_metaG | ecosystem: Environmental > Terrestrial > Soil > Wetlands > Peat | place...
CTTGCTCAGCCCGTCGACAAACTCCGCGATCGTTCCGCCGCTCGCACCATGTCGGTAACGTATGTCCCCCTGGGCGATAAACCTGCTCCCGACGGTCGACAGATCGATTTTTCCCTCGAGGTTTCCGGGGCAAGGTTGGTCCACCGGTAACCCGAGCATTACCTGAACCGCATTCTGCCAGTTCGGCAAGGTCGTGCTCGCAATGCAGGCCTTTATCCGCTTCTCAAAGGCCGCTGCCCTCGGCGCAAAGTACCCGCCCAGACTCCAGCCGGCTAAGGCAAGGCGCGTCGGATCGACATCGGCACGACCGAGCACCCAATCGCAAACGTATCGCAGTGGAACTTCGGTATCCGGCCGATAGAACAGCTCCGTGCCGGGATTCGAATACATCGCACCTCGCTGCCCCGGAATCTCGAACAGCAATGCGTTGTATCCCCGGCGAACCGCCGCCGCGCCGCCGCCCCAGAAATAGAGTTCCTCCGCCAGGGAGTCGGCTCCCCCCAGGCTCATCAATGTTGGTCGTGGCTCATCGCTCGCGTTAGCTTTCAGGAAGTAGCCGGGAAGCGACCACCCATTCTCATAGGGAATGCTGACAACCTCGAAGGGCAGGTCCATCAATTTTCCAGCTTGCATAAAACACTCACGTTGACGGTCCCAGCCAGCGTGGCAGCCGGGATCAGTTGTGCTTTGGTAAAACCCCACCTCGCGCCAGTACGACGATGCCCGCAGGAAAGCCTCTCGCGCACTCACCAGATGCCTGCCCGCAAGCGATTTGCGTGCGATAGCCTCCACCCGCTCCGCGGTAACGCGCCATGCTTCCGTATAGCTATCTTCCTTTTCGTCCTCGATGCGCGAGGCGGTCTCATAGCACTCGCCTATCTCCGCCCCCTCATACGTGGTACACCCCATCGTTCGCACGAACTGGAAATCGAAGTTGCCCTTGAATCGCCCCGGCATCCCGGCAGTGGCGCCAAACGGCCCTGTGGTGCTCTTTTGAGTGGCAGGGGCGGTTAATGTGTTGGAAATCGTATCTTGTATTTTTCCGCCATTGGCGCTTCCCGATTCAGGAGTTGCATTTGGATTCGTTTGCACTTCAGCCACTGAAGTCATTTGAGTTTTCCTCTTTCGTTTTGAAATCCAACTTCGTGCGGTTTGGTTTGTCGATCCTCAACCGCCTGTTCCGGCACAGCTCGATCTGGGCTGGCCGTAATCATTTGCGCCTGACCTTCGGCCACTTGTCTCCTATAACCAGGACTTCGCCATCGACAGGCATGCCGGGCTTGGCAAAACCAAATCCCTCCACCAACTGCAGCTTGAGTCCGACTACCTGCTTGACACGATCGTCGCGGAAGTAAGTGTTCTCCGGAGTAAATGTCGCCTGTGGGTCAATCCTGGAGACGTAAGCGTAGATGGGCTTCTGCGAACTCGAATCGAGGTAGACACGCGCCGACTGTCCCACCTTCACTTTGCCAATTTGACCTTCAGGCACAAAGCCGCGCAGATACACCCTGGTCAGATCCAGGAGTGTGATGACAGCGGTACCTGCAACAACTACCTCGCCCGGCTCCGCCCCGCGCGTCACCACCGTTCCCGAGAACGGTGCCCTGATGGTCAGATCTTTGCGGTTGTCTCCTGCTTCTGCAAGTTCGGCGCGAGCCTGTTCGGTCTGAGCAGTTGCACTCGCCACCTCAGCTTCCTGCTGTGCGATTTGTCTTCGAACCGAGACAACCTGCGACTCGCGGATACCAGGATTAGAAAGACTTGCCTCCGCTGTCGTCAATTCGCCCTGTGAAGCTTCAACCCGGCGCTTCGAAGCCGTAACCACCGCGGCCTGTTGATCGGCCGTCGTTGAAGCCTGAAGTCCCTGTTGCTCCGATACAGCTCCGGTTTTTGCAAGACGCGTATAGGCATCTCTGTTGAAAGCGGCAATCTGAAAAGCCGCCTGCTGCTGGGCCAGTTCCGATTGCGCGGCCGCCAGATCCGCCTGCGCCTGCCCCACATGGCCTTCTGTATCCAGCTTTGACTGGCCGACCTGCAACCGGCTTTGCCGCAATTGCTCGTGCAGGACGGCAATCTGCTCCTGCGCGGCTGCGCCCTTTGCTTCTGCCCCTGAAAGAGCATCGCGAGCCTGGTCCTCCCGCGCCCGAATCTGGGCGTCGTCGAGAACGGCAATCGTATCTCCGGCATTGACGGTGTCCCCCTCGCGGACACGAATCTCAAGAATGCGTCCGGTTGTTTTCGAAGCAACCGCGGAGTCGTCGCCTTCAATTCGGCCACTCACCACAACAATGCTCTTCGGGATAGGTGGTGCCGCAAAAAATATCTTCCAGATAAGTATCGCCGCCGCAATCAGGGCCACGCCAGCGACGATCATCAGGATCAGGCGCCGTCGCGTCGCGGCCTGCTTCATTTTTTCGTCGGCTGCTTGCTTAGCCTTTTCGTCCGCTGCTTTCTTTTCACTTTCCGCTGGGTCCGGCTTGGCGCTTTCCGCAACGGCGGGCCTCGCACCATCGGCAGCGGCAGGCTCCGCAGTGTCGATTGCAGCCGCCATCGCTCCGTTGGGGGGTTGGTCCGGGCGCCTTCCTTGTTCGACTTTTTCAGGCGAACTCTCAATAGTGGGTGTAGTCATCTGATTCTCCTCACCTTCCTAACGGGCGTGATCGTTCCATGCTTCGAGCGAAAGTCCTGCAGATACGAAAGCGAAAAATCCACGATGTGATCTGCAATGCGTTCCACCTGTTCAGCCGTCAGTTGGAGCCCCGGCCAAATCTCCACCAACAAAGGACCTGGGAGGGCGTATGCGAGAACCTGTCCCACCAAGCTGATTGCACAGAGTCGAGTGTTGTCATCGTTGGGAGGGAGGCCAATCATTCCCCCAATGAGTTCCAGGAGTCGCTTGTAGATCGGTCGAGTCACCTTATCGATAAGTTGTCGAAGCGCGGGTGTCGGCTGTGCCAGCTCGTGCGCCAGGAGTCGCGAATGCCAATCCGGTAGATCTCCTCCAGTAATGCTCCGAAGTCGAGTTCGAATAAGGGCCCTCAAGATGTCTTCCGGAGGCGTGTTTTGATCAAGTGTGTTTTGAACGGCCAGGAGTTGGGCAGCACGCACCGATTGCTGCAAGACCTCGGTATAGAGGCCCAATTTATCGCCGAAGTGATAATTGACAGCAGCGACATTAACTCCCGCTCCCGCACATATTTGGCGAATGGTCGTGGCCTGATAGCCTCGATCGGCGAAAACCGGGCCAGCGACCTCCAGCAACCTGTCGCGTGTTGGGTCTGTAGCCTCCGGCAGGCGTTCGCGCCTCACTACTTTCATCCCGAGATGTGACGGATTTCTGTTCATGTTCAAACGCCAGTTTGAAACAACAATTTCCTAATTGCTGTATCGAATTGCTCAACGCGTCGAATTGTGGGATGGAAACGTAGACCAAAGGTACGCATGGCGCGCAGCATCGTTGTCTGGCAGATCGACTGCCGCTTGCGCGATCGCGGCTGGGATCCACAAAGGAACAAGCGTGCCGCGCCCATTGTTCAGAGGTTCGGCAGCCTGTCAGTACGGCGCCGAGAGGATCGCCTTCCCGGCTCCCAGGGCACAGGCAAGCGTTCCCGGGATCGCCTGGGCTATAGAGGATGGTTGCCGCCCTGCAGCGACACTGCACCGGCACGGATCCTGTTAGCGGTGACCCAGGTACAACAGGACTCTCTGCAGCCATCAAGGTAGATCGCCATCGGCATGCGCGCATCCTGAAGACGTGCCACTCCTGATTCTTTACCTCACGCGGTGCTGGCGGCTGTATGGGATTGCACAGTCCCCCGAATCCATGGACGACTGAGCCGGATTGCACAGCGCGAACATTCGCTGGATGGAACACTATTACCAGGAACATTCCGAGCCGTTTTTCTTCCTGGGAGCCCTACGCGTCCCCCTGCTTCACTCTCGCCGCAACGACAGCAGTAAATCAGAGGTCATCGCAATGAGAAAAAGTAATTCGCTTTCAGCACTTGTGTTCGTTCTGATCGCCGGCATTGGCGCGGCACTTGCATATTTCGCACATCTGACGGCAGGCAACGCGGTCAGCATAGCGATCTTCTGCGCGGCAATTGCCGTTGCGTTCATCATTTCCTCCGCCATTCAGGTCGCGGACCAGTGGAATAAGGCTGTCGTTCTGCGCTTGGGTAAGTTTCGCTCCCTGGAGGGACCGGGCCTTTTCTTTATTATTCCGCTGATCGAAAACATTCCATACTGGCTCGACACCCGCGTTCTCACCAGCTCCTTCAAAGCTGAAAAGACCCTGACCAAGGACACGGTTCCGGTCGATGTCGATGCGGTGCTGTTCTGGAAGATTATCGATCCCAAAAAAGCGGCACTCGACGTGGCCGACTACCAAAGCGCGATTAGCTGGGCCTCACAAACCGCCCTGCGCGACGTGATCGGAAAGACGATGCTTTCGGACATGCTCGAAGGCCGCGACAAGATTAGCAGCGTGCTGCGCGAGATTATCGATGAACGTACCGAGCCGTGGGGCATCAACGTGATCTCGGTTGAGGTGAAGGATGTATTGATTCCGCCGGCGCTGGAAAATGCCATGTCCATGCAGGCCCAGGCGGAGAGAGAGCGTCAGGCCCGCGTCATCCTTGGAGATTCGGAACGTCAGGTGGCGGAGAAGTTCGCCGAAGCCGCCAAAACCTATACCAACGATCCGGTCGCGCTCCATCTAAGAGCCATGAACATGCTTTACGAAGGCCTGAAGCAGAACTCCACCATCGTCATTGTTCCCAGCTCGGCCATTGAGACGATGCAGCTGGGCGGCCTCGCCGGGATGACCGCACTGACTATGGGGATTGGCCAGGAAAACGCAACCAAAGCGCAGGCCGCGCGTAACGGCCACAGCAGCGCTCTCCCGGCGCCCGAAGACGAATTGCAACCCGCATGACAGATCCGGGACAGACTCACACGCATCATGAGGAAGGGCCGCATCCGAGCGAGGCTCAGCAGAAGCGCCCGTACTGGATGCGCGCGCACCGCGACTGGCGCTTCTGGGTCGCGGTGCTCTGCATCGCCGCGGCCCTGTTCGTCTACATAACCAGCGTCGACTTATCTCTTGTGCCAGGCCGGCGCCATCACGCGACAGTCCCGGTCGGGCAATAGCGAGTTCCGTGAGCCAAACCGTTCTCTACCCGCTGCGATTTGAGCCGATCTATCAGTATCGTCTCTGGGGCGGCAGGCGCCTGGCCAACTTGCTGAGCGCACCGTTGCCGAACGGTCCGGTCGGTGAGGCATGGGTGCTGAGCGACCGCGACGACCATGCCAGCACTGTAGGCAACGGGCCTCTCAAAGGGCAAACCATTGGTCAGCTGATGGACGGATTTCAGGAGCAGCTTATGGGAAAGTTGGCGGGATGGTTCCGGCGATTCCCACTGCTGCTGAAGTTCCTCGACGCCCATGAAATGCTCTCGGTTCAGGTTCATCCCGGATATCCGGCCGATCGGCCCCTGCCAGAGGGCGAAATGGCGAAGACCGAGGCCTGGGTGGTAATCGCCGCTGGCCATGACAGCCGCATCTATGCCGGGCTCAAACCTGGCGCCACTCCTGACATTCTTCGGCAATCGATCGCGAACGGAACGCTTGAGGACCATCTCGCATCATTCACGCCGAAGCCCGGTGATGGCGTCTTCATCCCCGCCGGGACGGTACACGCCTTGGGTGGCGATGTCGTCGTGTTTGAAATTCAGCAGAACAGCGACACGACGTTTCGCCTGTACGACTGGGGCCATGTCGACACGGAGACCGGCAAGCCACGAGCACTCCAGGTGGACCAGGCACTGGGCTGCATTGACTTTGCAGATGGCGCCGCGGGACTCGTGCACCCAACCCTGGACGTAGCAGCTCCGGAGCGGGAGCTGGTCTTTGACTGCGAACCATTTCGGCTGTGGCGGCTGCGCAGCCATTCGCCTTTTCCCGTAGGCGGTGTGGATCTTCCACGTGTGCTGGTTTGCGTTGAGGGCGCGGGCCAGATTGAGCACGATGGCGCGAGCTATGCAGTCGAAAAAGGCGAAGTGTGGCTGCTGCCAGCGGTTGTCGGGGTTTGTCATTTTCGGCCCAGCGATGCAGTGAACTTGTTGGAGATTGCCTGCCCGGCCGGATGACGTCGGCATCACAAATTGACTCGCAGGCATGGGCGCTGCATAGGGAGACTGAATGAAGAAGCTCATCGTTTTCGATCTGGACGGAACACTCGCCAGGAGTAAGTCGTCTCTCGACGACGAAATGTCGGCACTGCTTGGCGATCTGCTCTCGATCGTCAAAGTGGCTGTGATCTCGGGAGGCGCCTGGCCCCAGTTTGAGGAACAACTGCTCACCCATCTGCCGCACGACGAGCAGCTGATGAATCTGTCCATCCTCCCGACATGTGGAACGCAGTTCTATCGATATTCAGGGGAATGGAAGAAGATTTATTCGGAAGACTTCACCGCGGATGAAAAAGGCAAGATCGTCAGTTCGCTGAAGAAAGCATTCGAGGAATCAGGATTCAAGGCCGACAAGGTGTGGGGAGAGGTCATCGAAGACCGGGGAAGCCAGATAACTCTGTCCGCGTTGGGTCAGCAGGCACCCCTGGGAGAAAAGGAAAAGTGGGACCCGGATTTTGCAAAGCGGAAGAAGATCAAAGCGATCCTGGACCCCTTAATTCCCGGATTCTCCGTTCGCCTTGGAGGGGCAACCTCCATCGATATCACGAAGCCGGGCATCGATAAGGCTTACGGAATTCGCAAGCTGCGCGACATCCTCGGCATCTCTGTGAAAGAGATGATCTACATCGGCGATGCCCTGTTTGTGGGCGGGAATGACTATCCGGCTGAGCATGCAGGCGCGATCTCTATTCCGGTGCGCGGACCCGAGGACACGAAGCGCGTGATCGAGGCCATCCTGGATTGCCTGGGCGACGAGAATCAAGCTGACATGCAAGTGGGGATCCATGCGTGAGTTTAAGTTGCAGCGCATGGGAATGGTAATGGAACCGGAACCCGGAAATCCCCACGAGGTCGAGGGCGTTCTCAATCCGGCGGTCGCGCGCGGTCCAGATGGCCAGCTCTATCTTTTCCCGCGTCTCGTGGCGAAGGGAAATTACTCGCGCATCGCGATTGCGCGCGTGCGCTTCGATGAAGCCGGTGAGCCGGCGGGCGTGGAGAGGCTTGGCATCGCGCTGGAGCCGGAGGCCGATTACGAGCGCCGGGCGGATGGCGGAGGCGGCTGCGAGGATGCGCGTGTCACCTTCGTGGAGCCCCTCGGGCGATACATCATGACCTACACGGCATATTCGCCCAATGGCCCGCGGATCGCACTGGCTCAATCGGAAGATCTCTTCCACTGGACACGTATGGGGCTGGCGACCTTTGCACTGTGGCGCGGCGTCGAACTGGGCGATGAGGACGACAAAGATGCCAGCTTCTTTCCTGTCGCCATTCCCAACCCATCCGGGCATCCGGAATTGGCTATGCTGCACAGGCCGCTCTTTTCGGGCACTCGGCCTGAGGAAACTGCCTGCGACACCTTGCCCCGCATCGTGGATCTCGATCGCGAGAGCATCTGGATTTCCTATTGTTCGCCGACGCTGGAGGGCCGCAATCCGGATCGACTTGGGCGGTTTACTTCGCATCACCGCCTCGCAACTCCGGTTTCTCCCTGGGAGCGGCTCAAGATCGGTGCGGGAACTCCACCTGTGCTCACCCGGCATGGGTGGCTCATCCTGTATCACGGCGTGAGCGATCTGGCGAAGCCGAACAGCGAAGTACACCAACTGTGCTATTCCGCAGGGGTCATGGTGCTGTCAGAGAAACATCCGCAGGTGATTCAGTATCGTTCCGCCGGTCCCGTCCTGAAACCGGAACTACCTGCCGAACGCGACGGGACCATCGCGAACGTGGTGTTCCCCACCGGCATCGATCGCCGCGACGACCTTGGTTTACCGGATCGCTTCGATGTCTACTATGGCATGGCCGACAATCGCATCGGAGTCGCGCGTCTGGATGTGCCGGAGGTGCTGCCGGCAGGTGGAGATATAGATCCTGGAATAGCGACGGTGACGGACGAGCAACGGGCGACGGCAACAAGTGCGTGCTATAACTCACCAGGGAGGCGATAATGACTACCGACTCGAATGAGAACTCCCGTGAAGGAAGAAAGCGACCCAGACCAGGAATTGGGACATTCATCTGGGTCGTGGTTCTGGTTATCGTTTTTTTTGCGCTCGCCCATACCATGGCGCATCATCGCTTCCACAGAGGCGGCTGGGCAAACCCGAACGGCAGCATCGGGCCCTAACAGGGCCACCGATAGACTTAGCCCCATTTCGTTCGCAACAGCTGCTCGATGCGATGAGTCATCACCGTTGCCACAGAATCTGAGCGGCTTCGAGCGGCACAGATGCGCCCGGATGGTATGGGACAATGCGTGGGGTGTAATCGTTTGCGGGGCGGCTTCTCGATATCTCCGCTAAATACACGACAATGCCTTTTGTATCCGCACAGGCCGTGCATGCCGCCATTACCTCAAGAGAAGGGGAACCATTTTTTTGGTCTGACTCCGCGTAGAGTTCAACTCTAAGCTCATCTGGAGTGAGATCACCCGGAAAGATTTCGACCCGGAAAAAATGCTGCCCATCGTGTGTCCTGACGTCGACGCTGCCAAAGCGCACGGAACTCCAGTGCCGGGCGATTTTCTCTTGCCACTGGATCAGGCTATTGCCGAGCGCACCCTGCCGGGCTGCACGGTCTCGGTAACCAGAAGCGGCAGGCAAATAGCGATCTTCGGTGTATTGACGGATGGAACGGGTGGCGGAGAATTCCGCAGTCAGTTGCGCCATGCTCTCGCGGATCCGCCCCAGCCACTTCGCGGGCATCCCGCTTTCATTGCGGTCATAAAACTCCGGGATGACCTCACGCTCCAGCAGGGAGTAAAGGGATTCGGCTTCCGCGGCATCCCAGGCGGGGTCTTCGCCATGTTCCTTGCCGTCGCCGACGGCCCAGCCAACCTCGGGGGAATACGCTTCGGCCCACCAGCCGTCGAGTTCTGAAAGGTTCAATCCTCCGTTGACCAGCACCTTCATGCCACTTGTTCCGCAGGCTTCCCACGGACGTCGTGGTGTATTGATCCACAGGTCGACACCCTGAACCAGTTCCTGTGTCAGCAGCATGTCGTAGTCGCTGAGAAACACGACGCGTTCGCAGACTTCGGGCCGACGGATGAATTGATTCCACTGCTGGATCAGCGCTTGTCCGGGCAAGTCCTGAGGGTGAGCCTTTCCGGCGAGGACCAGTTGCGCCGGACGCTGAGGATTGGAGAGCAGGCGAATCAGCCGCTTCGGATCATGCAGAAGAAGATTCGGACGCTTATAAGTGGCAAAGCGACGCGCAAACCCCAGAGTGAGGACATTCTCATCGAAAATGTCACTGACATCCGACGGTCGGCGGCCTTCCGAAGCAAGCTGCCGCGCATACCGCACGCGGATGCGATCGATCAATGCGTTTCTCCCGCTCGTACGCACCTGCCATAGCTCTGCGTCCGATAGGTGGCGGATGTCATCTTCGACGGCGCGATCTCCGCGCCAGCGTTTCTTGCCGCAAGCCGTGGTCCAGAGCGCATCCGCCGCCGCCGAATCCCAGGTCGGCACATGGATGCCGTTGGTCACTGAACCGATGGGAACCTCCGCCTCCGGCCAGCGTGGAAAGAGCGGCTGAAAGATATGCCGGCTCACCTGTCCGTGAAGTTTGCTGACGCCGTTGATCTGACCGCTGCAGCGGACCGCAAGCCACGCCATGTTGAAGGGTTCCGAATCGTCGTCATGGTTTTGCCTTCCCATTTTGAGCAAGTCATTAATCGAAATTGCGAGTTCGTCCTGCGCATAATGACTGAGGAACTTACGAATGAGGTCGGGGCCGAAGCGGTCAAAACCGGCGGCAACCGCCGTGTGCGTGGTAAAGACATTTCCGGCCCGCGTGATATTCATGGCAAGAGCAAATGGCTTCTTATGATCCTCCATGTAGAATCGTGCTCTTTCTAAAGTTGCGAAGGCTGCATGTCCTTCGTTGAGATGACACACCTCAGGCTGCAGACCCAGAGCTCGCAACAGGCGCCAGCCGCCGATTCCGAGCACGATCTCCTGCTTGAGTCGCATCTCCTCGTCGCCGCCATAAAGCTCACTGGTAATTCCTCGATGCGCTGCGCTGTTAGCGAAATCGTTGGTATCCAGCAAATAGAGCTTCGTGCGGCCAACCGACACTTCCCAGCAGCGAAGCCAGATCCTGGATTCGGGTAATTGGATTTGCAGCCGCAACCATTCGCCATTCGCTTTTCGCAACGGCCGGATCGGCAACTGGCCCGGATCGTTGATCGGATACAGCGCCCGCTGCCGGCCTTCGGAATCGAAGTCCTGCCGGAAGTATCCCTGACCATAGAGCAGTCCGACTCCCACCACCGGGACGCCGAGATCGCTGGCTGCCTTCATTTGGTCGCCGGCCACATTGCCAAGGCCGCCCGCGTAGATCGGCAGTGCTTCGCTCAACATGAATTCCATGCTGCAGTAAGCGGTCAAATTGAGAGCAGTATCCGGGTGTTTATTTTGAAACCACGCATCCGAGCTATACGAATTCCGATTCTGCTGCAACAACTCGTCGAGGCGCAGACGGAATCCTGTCTCCGCCAATGCGGCTATGATCGTGTCCTGGGACACAGTCTGCAGGATGACCCACGGATTCTGTGTACTCTCCCACAGATCGGCATCGAGGCGTTTCCAGAGTTCGTCCGAGGCGTGGTTCCAGGACCAGTGCAGGTTGAGCGCTAATTCCGTTAACGCTTCGATGCCTTCGACTTCCGGGGTTAGCGTCAATGGGGAATGATCCTCTCTTCTTGCTGTTTCCCTTGCGGACGGCGTCAGCTCCGAGCCCTTAAGCGGACAGATGTTTTCGGATGGACTGCAATTCGGCGCGCCGCTTCGGAGTGGCTTTGGGCCAGGCCATTTTCAGATCCTCGAGCGCATCGAGCACAATGCGTGAGACGATCAGCCGCGCGTTATCTTTGTCATCGGCGGGAACGATGTACCAGGGAGTGTGGTGCGTGCTGGTCGCGTGCAGGCATGCCTCATAGGCCTTCACGTAATCCTTCCAGTATTTCCGCTCGTGAATGTCAGCGAGGCTGAATTTCCAGTTCTTGTCCGGCTCATCAATGCGCGC
>Ga0181526_10004256_pt1 | contig 11226 bp, 4 predicted proteins | sample PEATcosm2014_Bin_35_FD_119750 | JGI IMG/M metagenome (GOLD analysis project Ga0181526, IMG submission 119750) | Peatland microbial communities from MTU Mesocosm Facility, Houghton, MI, USA - PEATcosm2014_Bin06_30_metaG | ecosystem: Environmental > Terrestrial > Soil > Wetlands > Peat | place...
ACTGCGAGATATTCCTGGCGCAGGTGCCGGTTCTCGGGCTCACCGCAGTGAAGGGTGAAGAGGAACGAGTAGTCGGCATAATTGGTGTTGAGCAGATACATGGAACGGAGATTGAAAGCTGAACCGCCCGGAACGCTCGCCAAGAAGGCGTTGAGCAGGTTGTACTTTTCTTCGTAGAGTTGCGCGTCGTGAACGCTGAATACCTTGTAGAATTCAGCGCAAGCGGTATCCACCTTGGTAGGGTCAAGGTCATAAATGACGACACTCAGAGAAAAATGACCGAAATAGTTGCCATCGATCTCAAGATGCTTGATGCTTTCTCCCAATTCTCGAACCTGGGCTTCCTTTGAATCGTCAACCAAGACATCCGTTGGCGGGGCATCTGAGACGTTGAGGTGGCTTACAAGCGATCGCTTGGTGTTGTGGAAGTGCCGGCGCTTGGATTGGATGGCTTTCCGTGTCTTACCCGAATCTTCTTTCTTCCACTCGGTGACGATGTAGAAGTTGGCTTGGACTTCAAGAAGGTTCTTCAGAATGAGCGGAAAGCTTTGGGCAGAGGGCTCCTTCAGGGTCAGAACCTTTACGTAGTAGTCATCGATCCGAAGAAACCCGCGATGGCATTCAAGGTGCGATTCACAAAGGTAGTAGTCGAGAAACGTGTCGTGTTTCAGGTGAGCGCACTGGAGCTTGAGCGGCGTGAAGTTCAGGGTGCGCTTTAGAACTCGGAACGCTTCATGCTTTCCGAGAATTTCGACATGAACGAAATCACTCACTTGGAGAAGAAAGCTGTTCACCTTTTGATGGAGTGTTGACAGCGCTTTTGTGAGCTCGCGGTTGATCAGGACAACCTGTTTTCTGGAGGAAAACGCTGCCCCCAGGTCTTCGATGGCTTTCTTGGGATTTTTGTGAAACTCGGTCAGCGATTTCAGTAAAGCCTGCTTGTAGCGGGAGCCTTCGAAGAGAACGACGTAGTAGATCTGGAGCGAATAGAGGTTGTCGGCCTTGCTGGCGAAGTAGCGAATGCGATTTTCAATCGCCGTGTTGACGATGGGATTCGGATGCCCTTTGTAAGGTATCGCCTCCTGATTCCGCTTAAACAGGTACTGATAGACACGGAAGTTTTCATCGAAGAGCCGCAACGCAGATTCGAGCCGCTTCGTTAGCGTATCAAGAGCATTTCCATCGAGGCACTCGTAGTCCACTCCTTGAACCTGTAGGATCACGCCCACATCCCCGGACTTTGTAAGGAAAGCCTGCGGATCAACGAATCCGTACAGATTCACCTGTTCATTGAGCGCGCCTGTCTCGGTATAGGGCTTGAGGATTTTCTTGAGATTAAGCATTCGTCTCTCTGCGAATCGTGATTGGCGCGAGTTTGGACGGGTCGTACTGCGTCTTAAATTTAGCTGCGGACAGGATGAATCGGAGAATTTGTGGATCAGTGTTGGTAGCCCACCGGGCGGCGAGGTAGAGAAGCAAGAACATCAAAACGCCGCCCAGCAGGCTAGAAAGCATGTTGAAGGTGGCTGCTCCCATGCACATAGCTAGAAAGAAGAGCTTTCGCTCTGCGCCAAGGATGGTGAGGGGACGATGAAGGGTCCGGTAAACCGTGTTGATTCGTCTTGTGGTCGTCATGAGCGTTCTGTCGAAATGCATTTACGGCGCGGAAGAATCAGGGAAAGAGCCAAGCGAGGAAGTTGACCGCAGCGATGGCCATGCCAACGCCAAACAGGACGCCAGCCATGATTTTCTTTGAGCCGCCTTCACCGAACGCGAAAGTCAACCCAGCGATCACAATGGAGACGAGCGAGAGACCACGAGCGATGGTGGTTGTGAACGCGGTCATTAAAACATTGACGGCGTTCTCCCATGGCGATCCGCCGGCTGCTTGGGCGAAGACCGCTGTGGCGACGAACAGCGAGGCGGAGAGCGTGACGAGTACGGGCCGAAACCAGCGCGTCACGAACTTTCTTCGGAAGAACTGTTTCATGGTTGGCAAGTTCCTTTCGCAGGATGCGAGACTTGCTCGCACCAGAATTAGAAGGCAAGCTCTCGCCAGACTTTGGTTGGCGGGCTAGCGTTGGTGGGAAGACTGAAGATGGAAGTGCAGCGAGCCGCTGCGGAGTTGTTCCCAGAAACAAACGAGTTCGCCGGATACCGAAGGGCAGAGTTGTGAGAGTAGGGGACAGATTCCGCTGAGTTGCGGCGAACTGTTCCGTTTTAGATTCGCTCTGCTTCGGTGAGGAGTCCAGCGAGAGTTGCCTTCTACTCTTACCTATAGCCAAAAAGTTGGGTCGACTGCCCAAAGAAAAACTGCCCGCCTTTGTGGAAATATTCTTTTTCTTCTTTTTGCGGAGACGGAGATTCGGCAGTACTTCGATCGGTTCGCCAAGAGTTGTCATTTTCGCTGCTTTTTGAAGGCGGGCCATGATTCTCTGCAATTTGTGAAAGACTGCTTTCTCGGAAAGCACTTTGTTCGTTTCCGCGGCTTCCTTGGCAAGAAAGCCTTCTATTTTCATTTTCTGGAGAAGAGCCCGTTCAAATACGGAGATGATTCCTTTGCGGCACGCGTAGTCGAGGAAGTCATTGAGAAGAGAGACTGTTTCAAAGTTCTCCCTAAATGAAGGCTCGGACACCTCTCGCAATTGCTCCAGGGTTTTCTCTCGTTCGCGGAGAAGAATCATTTCCTTCTGTGCCCAGCGAAAAACATTCCGCCGAAGGCTTCGTGCGAGAAGGAATGAGAGTTGACCATCTACTAGTCCTACCGGAGCGGAGGATGCAAGTTCGAGAAAGTACGTGAGTGTTTGTTGTGAAACATCATCGGTGGGAAGTTCACGAAACCACGCGCGAACCTCGCTGTAGGTTCGGTGAATAGCAGGCATGAAGGCGAGAACCAGAACGGAGTTGCTTGTTTCCGCCCTGGACGGATCTTCGGCGGCTCGAATGAGTGCCGTAAGAATTTCATTGGCAGTAGGTGGGCGCTCTTCTCCTTCGCGCTGCGAGTGAAGATGCTCGACCACCAGCAAAGCTGATCCGAAGCCAACCAGCGAAGGATACAGCGGTTGGATTTCGGAGAAACGTGCTAACCGAATCGGCTCACTCAGAGAAGCCGATAGATGCTGCTCCACTCTGCAAATGTTGCAGTTGCACTTCAGATTGTCTCGCATGATTCCAGCTCCCGGATCGATCTATCAAAAACGGTATGAGAAGCGGGGACGGTGTGTTCAGGGGGAAATGCTTAAGGATTGTCGAGTCCTAAGTTCGAGAAAGGAATTGCCACCAATCTGGACAAGACTGTCTTTTTGACTCTTTGGGCGACTACCACCCGTGAGTTGGTTTGCCGGGACGTACCTTTGATGGGGGATTGAAAAACGTTACTGCTTAGGAGAGAGGAGCTATTCATGACCGTATCACGGCTGCTCTTTCTTTCTGCGAATGCCGATGGATGCTATACTAGGCGAATAAAATACGAAAGTCAAGGGGCAAGAAGAAGACTGGAAGCGACCTTAATCCCGGATCGCCGGATGGGAGCAAAAGAATGCAAATAAAGTCCTTCACTTATCGAAAGAGCTTTTTGGGAATTTACCGCAAGCAGGGATTGCTTGATTTGCAGAAAATGGACGACCACATCGCGAAGATGTTAAGCGAAGGGTGGGAAATCCTGAGTCAGACGGCAACCAGCGGCGAGAGCATAGTTCTTAAGCCGTTCTCCAAACGCGACACGATTACCGTCACCTTCCGAAAGAACTAAGCAGAGGAACTCTCCGAGAAAGGGGCGCTTCCCGCATGGTCTTGTAGTCTAGAGACGACTGCGCGGAGAGATCCGGCCCTGATGTTTAGCTTTCTGAGCGTTTGTTTGATAATAGATTATCATCATGAGTACTGCCTATCATGCTCGCTACTTCGCCCATGAGCTGACTCGGAAGCGGCCCGCTGCGGACGTTGATCGGTTATCAATGTCTCTTTTTAACGCCTCTGTGGACCTGAATCCACACCAAATCGACGCAGCCATGTTTGCCTTAAAGTCTCCATTGAGTAAGGGCGTGATTTTGGCCGACGAAGTTGGCCTGGGAAAAACCATCGAAGCCGGCCTTGTACTATGCCAGTGCTGGGCTGAACGGCGTCGCCGTCTGCTGGTCATCTGTCCAGCTTCGCTCCGCAAGCAATGGAGTTTGGAGCTGGAGGAAAAATTTAATCTCCCAACGCTTATTTTAGACGCGGCTACATACAAACAGCTTCAACGAGAAGGCACTCCCCATCCGTTCTTGACCGATAAGATCGTCATTACCTCAATTCATTTTGCCAGCACGATGCAAAGTGATGTACGGCCTGTGTCCTGGGATCTGGTGGTTATTGATGAGGCTCACAAACTCCGAAATGCATACCGGACAAGCAACCGAATGGGCCAGATGCTTCGCGAGACGCTAGAGGACCGCCGAAAGCTCTTGCTCACTGCAACGCCGCTTCAGAACTCGCTGCTAGAACTTTATGGGCTCAGCACGATTGTCGATAGCAGGATTTTCGGTGAAGTAGCCTCCTTTCGCTCTCAGTACATGAATCAGGAAGCAGACCTCGAAGAATTGCGAGGCCGCCTCCAGTATTTCTGCAAGCGGACTCTTCGGAAGCAAGTCATCGAATACATCCAATACACGGAACGAAGAACTGTTACGGTGCCGTTCCGCCCTGGAGATGAAGAACAACGGCTATACGACGCAGTCTCGGAATTCCTGCTCCGAGACGACACTTATTCAATCCCGTCTCGCCAGCGAGTGATGACGACGCTGATTCTTCGCAAGCTTCTGGCTTCCTCGTCCTACGCAATTGCGGGCACTCTGGACACACTGAAATCGCGCCTTCTGAAACTTCGTGACGGGCTGCCCCCTGAAGAAGATGTTGCAGAGCAGCTCGTCCTCATTGAAGAAATGGAAGAGGACTACCTGGAAGAATCGGCTGAGGCGACCACCGGGGAGCAAACCGAGAAGCAAGAGCCGCCAAAACCTGCGATAGACCGGAAAAAGATAGAAGCCGAGATCGGAGAGCTGGACCGATTTAGCATTTGGGCTCGGGGCATTGGCACAGACACGAAATCACGGGCGCTCATCAAGGCTCTTGAAGTGGGTTTCTCTGAGATGGCCAAAATGGGCGCAAGCCGCAAGGCTCTGATTTTTACGGAATCGCGGCGAACGCAGCAATACCTGAAAACATTTCTTGAAGCGAACGGCTACGCTGGCCAAATCGTGCTGTTCAGTGGTTCGAATTCTGATGCTGAATCGCAAGTTATCTATCAACGATGGCTACAGGCAAATCAGTCTAACGGGCGTGCTTCCGGTTCTAAGGCGATTGATATTCGCACGGCCCTCATAGAGCACTTCCGGGATCAGGCGACACTAATGATTGCCACAGAGGCAGGCGCGGAGGGCATTAACCTTCAGTTCTGCTCGGTGGTAATCAACTACGATCTGCCGTGGAATCCTCAGCGCATCGAACAGCGGATTGGCCGCTGTCACCGCTATGGTCAGAAACACGATGTTGTCGTAATCAATTTCTTGAACGAGCGCAATGCAGCGGATAGCCGGGTGCTTGAACTACTTGCGGAGAAATTCAGTCTCTTCAATGGTGTGTTTGGTGCTTCCGATGAAGTGTTGGGGACAATCGAGTCGGGCGTGGACTTCGAAAAGCGGATTCTCGAAATCTACCAACAGTGCCGTTCGAAGGATGAGATCGACGCCGCATTTAAGAAATTGCGCGAAGAACTTGACGCAAATATTCAAGCGCGTATCGAAGCCACGCGACGGGCATTACTCGATCATTTTGACGAGGACGTACACGCCCGGCTGCGCGTGCAGTTGGACACTGCACGCGAGCAGCTTGATCGCGTTGGGCGGCTGTTTTGGTCTCTTACTAAATATATGCTTCGCCAGTGTGCGAGCTTCGACGAGGCGAGACTGACGTTTCTATTGAACGCGGCTCCGGCGGGTGGCATTGCTTGCGGAAGGTATCACCTGATCTCTAAATCTCAGCCGAACATTCCCGGAGAGTTTTTGTACCGTCTGTCACATCCCCTTGGGGAACACGTCATTGAAACGGGCAAACAATGCAGCACGCCAGTCGCGACAGTAACTTTCGACATGAGCACGCATCCTACGCACATTGCAGCGGTGGAAGCCCTGAAGGGCAAGCAGGGATGGCTTTTGCTTCAAAGATTGGTTGTCGATTCATTTGAGCGCGAAGAATATCTGCTCTTCTCGGCGACGGGCGACGATGGCAGGTCGCTTGACCAAGAAACTTGTGAGAAACTCTTTCGTTGTGGGGGATCGGTTCGGCATTCAGATGTCCTGCCCGCCGCTGATGCGGACCGGCTGACTCGTGAAGCTCAGCGTCACGCCGAAGCAGTGATCGCACAGTCGCTAGAGACGAATAGCCATTACTTCGTGCAAGAGCGAGAGAGGCTCGAACGTTGGGCCGAGGATATGGTGCTTTCGGCGGAGAAAGAACTCTTCGACACGAAAGCTCAGATGAAAGCGACGAGTCGGCAAGCGCGTCTGGCGACAACCCTAGAAGAGCAGCACGTAATCCAGCAAAAGATTCGCGATTTGGAGAAACAAGTCCGCCAACAAAGGCAACACATCTTTGATGTAGAAGACGAAATAATGGCCAAGCGCGACCGCTTGATCGTTTCATTAGAAAAACGATTGAGCCAAAGCACTGCAACTGAACACTTGTTTACCATTCGGTGGGCGGTGCAATAGGGTTTAAGAATTGAGGATCTGAAGGATGCCGGAAACGCACCTCGACAAATTCAAAAAGCTGCTTGCTGAACTGTTCATGTTCGACCAGGCGGACCTGGACTTCGGCGTCTACCGCATCATGAATGCGAAGCGCGACGAAATCACTAAGTTCCTCGACCGTGATCTCTTGCCGCAGGTCCGCGAGGCCCTTGGTGAATTGGAACAGGCGGATCGAGCTGCTATCGAAGCAGAATTGATGAAAGCCATCGAGCAGGCTAGGGCCCTGGGAGCAGACGCCGAATCTTTGCCCAAGGTCAAGGAACTGCGCCAGCAGCTTGCGCAGAAAGCCGACATCGAAGCTATCGAAAGCGAAGTCTTTTCTGACCTTTATAGTTTTTTTCGCCGCTATTACAACGAAGGCGATTTTCTTTCGTTGCGTCGTTACAAGGAGGGGGTATACGCCATCCCTTACGAGGGCGAGGAGGTCAAACTCTATTGGGCAAATTACGACCAGTACTACATCAAGACCGCTGAATACTTTCGTAATTACACGTTTACAGTTGCAAGTGGCCGGAGCGTGCATTTTCGCCTCGCAGAGGCCAACACTGAACAAAACAACAACCAAGCTGCTAATGGCGAGGAGCGGCGGTTTAATCTTCGAGAAGCCGATCCAGTGATGGAAGAAAATGGCGAGCTAGTGATTCGGTTTGAATATCGTCCTGACGCTGAGAAGCGTAAGCAGGCCGAACTGAATCAACAAGCCGCGCGGCATATTTTTGAAGCTGGGCCTGCCCGCAATTGGCTGGCGGACATCGCTGCCAAAGCCCCAACGGAGAAGAGTCCGGATCGCACTGTGCTTGACAAGCGTCTGGCCGACTACACAGCGCGCAATACGTTCGATTACTTCATCCACAAGGATTTGCGAGGCTTTTTACGACGCGAGCTTGATTTTTATATCAAAAACGAGATCGTCCATCTGGATGACATCGAATCTGAGGCCGCGTCACGAGTTGAACAATATCTTGCGAAAGTTAAAGCGGTTCGGCGCGTCGCGCGCAAAATCATCGACTTTCTAGCGCAAATCGAAGAATTTGAGAAGAAGCTATGGCTTAAGAAGAAGTTCGTTGTTGAATCACGCTATTGCGTCGCGTTGGGCCAGGTCCCTGAGAGCTTTTATCCAGAACTCGCTGCCAACGAAGCACAACGCGAGGAATGGGTTCAGCTACTCGCACTCGACCAGTTAGCTGGTGATCTGATGAAGCCCGCATACAGCGTTCCACTTACGCCGGACTTTTTTAAGGCGTACCCGTCGTTGATGTTGGATACCGCTCATTTTGCGCCGGACTTCACATCCCGCTTGATTGCAACATTCTCCGATATTGACGATGTCACGGACGGCGTGCTCATGCAGAGTGAAAATTTTCAGGCGATCAGCTTCTTGCAGTCGCGTTACAAGGAACAAGTTAATTGCATATATATCGATCCACCCTATAACACGGATTCCTCCGCGATACTTTACAAGAACGACTACAAGCATTCGTCGTGGCTGAGCTTAGTCGAAAACCGAGTTAGCGCGTCGGTTAGACTACTGCATAGCGACGGTATTCTTTGTCTTGCTATCGACGACGAAGAGGTGTGCGAGGCGCGGCGGATGCTCAGCGAGATTTTTCGCAAGCTCGTAGGCGTTGCGGTCGTTAGGTCGAATCCCCAGAGCCGAAAGAAGAAAGGGAAGTTCTCTCCAGTTCACGAGTATGCACTTTTCTTTGGTTCTTCGGAGGCATCAACGCCTGGCCCTCTAGAGCTAACCGAAAAGCGGTTATCGCGCTATCCACTTGAGGATGAAAACGGACGGTACGCGTGGATGAACTTTATTCGAACTGGAAACAACGATTTGAGGGGGGACCGACCTAAGCTGTTTTATCCGATTTACGTTACGACCGAAGACAAGATTCGAGTGCCGAGGATGACCTGGTTGGAAGAGTCGGGTCCGTATGGTGAATACAGTATTCATGAATCTCCTGAGCCGGGCGAGGTCGTCGTTTATCCTAAGGCCGACGCGGACGGCCAAATAATAGAAAAGAATTGGCATAGGGGGCCGGAACGTGTGGCTACAGAGCCTGGCGAATTCCGAGTACGACGCGATGGCGAGGGCAAAGTAAGCATTGATTTCAAGACTCGAATTGATGAGGAATCGGCACCCACCACGTGGTGGGATAACAAAGAGTATGCTTCGGCAAACTACGGGGCGGCTGAGTTGAAGGCCATGTTTGGAAGAAATCCCTTCGACTTTCCGAAGGCAGTGTCGCTGGTGACCGACTGCTTGCGCGCTGCAAAAGCGGGGCCTCAAACGGTGATCCTCGACTTTTTCGTTGGTTCAGGTACAACAGGCGAGGCCGCAGTCAAACTGAATCGGGAGGATGGCGGACGACGCAAGTTTCTCTTAGTAGAAATGGGTGCGCATTTCAAGAATGTCCTAGTACCCCGCATGAAGAAGATTGCATTCGCTCCGGAGTGGAAGGACGGTAAGCCGAAGCGAATCGCAAACCACGAGGAGGTTGAGCAGGGTCCACGGGTATTGAAGATTCTTCGTCTCGAATCTTACGAAGATACACTCAACAACATCGAACTGACACGAACTGAGGCCCAAGGTCAGCTTCTGAGCCACGCCGCCGGCCTGCGGGAGGATTACCTCTTGCGGTATATGCTCCACGTGGAAAGTAATGGGAGCGCATCTCTCCTGAACACCGGTCGCTTTGATGATCCTTTCAGTTACAAGCTGAATATAGGCAACGGAAGTGTCGGCGAAACGCGTGCTGTGACTGTAGATCTGATCGAGACATTTAATTGGCTGCTTGGGCTTCGCGTAAAGCACGTCGATGCGATTCGTGGGTTTCGCGTAGTGCATGGCACCAGTCCGAAAGGCGAGAAAGTACTGGTGATCTGGCGTACCACGCGTGAAAAGGGAAATGCCGATTTGGACGATTTCTTTCTCAAGCAGGGCTACAACACCCGCGATATGGAATTCGATGTAATTTACGTCAACGGCGACAACAATCTGGAAAATCTCAAACGGCCAGACGAGACCTGGAAGGTTCGCTTAATCGAAGAAGAGTTCAAGCGTCTGATGTTTGACGTGCGGGACACACAGAATGTCTGAAGCTCCCCCAGCCACGGAACGAGTTTCCCAGCGCCGCAACCGCCGTACCACGCAACCGAGAGTAAAGTTCGACCGGAGGCTAGTGCTGCACCGGTGGATGATGCACCTGTTTGAGGCGGACAGCTTCGAGAAATTGGGCGAAACACTGAAAGACCCGATTCTTGAAGGCTTCGACGAAGAGAATGTTTCGCGGTTCTTTCATGTCCTGAAGGCTCGCCTTTTCGAGCGCCGGGAGCTTTCCGCCGACGTGCTGATCAGCTATGACCAGAACATTGTCCGCCATTGGCAGCGCATTACGGAGCGCCGAAACCGCGAAGACCATGCCATTTTCCCAAAGTATTTCCAGTATCTGGCTCTGCTGTTTACGGAGATTTATCTGGACCGTTATTTTCGCGACTCGGCTGGATTGCTCGCGAGCCTAAATACCTTTGTGAGCGAGTTCAATCCTGAGCTTACCGAAGCGGATCAAATCAAGTCCTATGAGTTGGATGAATTGAATAAGCTTGCTTACTGGCAGGCGACTGGCTCCGGCAAGACACTCCAGATGCACGTCAACATTCTTCAGTATCGGCACTATCTCGCGATGCATGGACGTGATCGGGAGTTAAACCGAATCATCTTACTCACGCCGAATGAGGGCCTGTCGAAGCAGCACCTTGGCGAGTTCGAACTTTCCGGCATACAGGCCGAGCTTTTCTCGAAGGAAGGTCGCGGGCTTTTTGCAGGACGCTCGGTGGAGATAATCGACGTTCACAAGCTAAAGGAAGAGATGGGAGAAAAAACCGTCGCCATAGATGCCTTCGAAGGCAACAACCTTGTATTGGTGGACGAAGGACACCGGGGCGCTTCCGGCGAAGACTGGATGGGAAAAAGGACGCGCCTCTCTGAAGAAGGATTCTCTTTTGAGTATTCCGCGACCTTCGGTCAGGCGGTAAAGAAAAAGGAGTCTTTGGCACAGGAATATGCGAAGTGCATCCTCTTTGATTACTCCTACAAATATTTTTACCGCGACGGCTACGGCAAAGACTATCACATCCTGAACCTGGAAGAGACGTGGAACGAGGACTACTACCAACTCTACTTGGCCGCGTGCCTTTTGGTTTTCTATCAGCAGCTTTGCCTGCACCGCGAAAAAGGGGATGAGTTCCGACCGTATCTGTTAGAGCGCCCTCTGTGGGTGTTTGTTGGCAGCAGTGTGAATGCCGTGCGGATCGAACGCGGCAAAAAGGTGTCCGATGTGGTTGATATCCTGCTTTATCTCGCTGGCTTTGTGAGAGAGCGGGCACAATCCATCGCGCGAATTGACCGTCTGCTCCGCGACCGCGCTGCGCTGACCGATGC
>Ga0181526_10004260_pt1 | contig 11224 bp, 11 predicted proteins | sample PEATcosm2014_Bin_35_FD_119750 | JGI IMG/M metagenome (GOLD analysis project Ga0181526, IMG submission 119750) | Peatland microbial communities from MTU Mesocosm Facility, Houghton, MI, USA - PEATcosm2014_Bin06_30_metaG | ecosystem: Environmental > Terrestrial > Soil > Wetlands > Peat | place...
GCCGGCCGGGACGTCTTGGCGTTAGGCGGCGTATAACACAATATTACATTGTATAAATAGGTTATCCCGCATTGTCCGGGCTCCGGCTCCCGCGCAGCCACGCGGAAAGAAAATGTCACTTAACCCCCTGAAATCGCCCCCCAGCGTCCGGGAACGGCGTCGCTCCCGCGCCCCGCGCCCCGCCGCCCTCGGCGCCCCATTGCCCTCGGCGTCCCGCGCCTCTATACCCTCGCCATTCGCTTACGCCGGCCCGTTTCGGCGAGTGAGCCCGGGAGCCCTCATGATCCACGTCACCTTCCCCGACGGCGCGCGGCGCGCCTTCGAGCCCGGGCTTTCCGGCGTCGAAATCGCCAAGTCCATTTCGCCGTCTCTGGCCAAACGCAGCGTCGCGATGGTGCGCGACGGGGCGCTCGCCGATCTCGCCGATAAGATCGAGAAAGACGCGAGCGTCGAGTTCATCGGCCGCGACGATCCGCGCGCCCTCGAACTGATCCGCCACGACGCCGCCCATGTGCTCGCCGAGGCGGTGCAGTCGCTGTGGCCGGATACCCAGGTGACCATCGGGCCGGTGATCGAGAACGGCTTCTACTACGACTTCTTCCGTTCGACGCCGTTCACGCCCGAAGACTTCCCGGCGATCGAAAAGCGCATGCGCGAGATCGTCGCGCGCGACAAGCCGTTCGCCAAGACGGTGATGAGCCGCGCGGCGGCGAAGAGCTATTTCGAGAAGAAGGGCGAGGCGTTCAAGATCGAGCTGATCGACGCCATTCCTCCCGATCAGGAGCTGAAGCTCTACAGCCAGGGCGAATGGACGGACCTCTGCCGCGGCCCGCACATGACCTCGACCGGCAAGATCGGCGACGCCTTCAAGCTGATGAAGGTCGCCGGGGCCTATTGGCGCGGCGATTCGACCAAGCCGATGCTGTCGCGCATCTACGGCGCCGCCTTCGCCAAGAATGCGGAGCTCGACGCCTATCTCCGGCAGCTGGAGGAAGCCGAGAAGCGCGACCATCGCCGGCTGGCGCGCGAAATGGACCTCTTCCACTTCCAGGAGGAGGGGCCGGGCACGGTGTTCTGGCATCCGAAAGGCTGGACTCTGTTCCAGACCGAGATCGCCTACATGCGCCGGCGCCTGGCGGCGGATTACCAGGAAGTCAGCGCGCCGCAGGTGCTCGACAAGCGCCTGTGGGAGATTTCCGGCCATTGGGGCTGGTATCGCGAGAGCATGTTCATGGCGCGCCCCGCCGGCGAGGACGCCGAGGCCGAGGACGAGCGCGTCTATGCGCTGAAGCCGATGAACTGCCCCGGCCACATCCAGATTTTCAAGAACGGCCTGCGCTCCTATCGCGAACTGCCGCTGCGCCTGGCCGAATTCGGCGTCGTGCATCGCTACGAACCGTCCGGCGCGCTGCACGGGGTGATGCGCGTGCGCGCCTTCACCCAGGACGACGCGCATATCTTCTGCACCGAGGACCAGCTCGCCGAGGAGTGTCACAAGATCAACGAGCTGATCCTGTCGGTCTACAAGGATTTCGGCTTCGACCGCATCCTGGTCAAACTGTCGACCCGGCCCGACAAGCGCGTCGGCGCGGACGAGATGTGGGATCACGCCGAGGCGGTGATGAGCCGAGTGCTGGAAGAGATCAAGGCGCGCCACGGCGACGTCGTGACGACGCAGCTCAATCCCGGCGAGGGCGCCTTCTACGGGCCGAAGTTCGAATACGTCTTACGCGACGCGATCGGGCGCGACTGGCAATGCGGCACGACCCAGGTCGATTTCAATCTGCCCGAGCGGTTCGGCGCCTTCTACATCGCCGCCAACGGCGAGAAGACGACGCCGGTGATGATCCATCGCGCCATCTGCGGCTCGATGGAGCGCTTCACCGGCATCCTCATCGAGCATTACGCCGGCCACCTGCCGCTTTGGCTGGCGCCCTCGCAGATCGTCGTCTGCACCATCACCCAGGAAGGCGACGCTTACGCGATGGAGATCGTCGCCGAGGCGCGCAAGCGCGGCCTTCGCGTCGAGGCGGACCTCCGGAACGAGAAGATCAGCTACAAGGTGCGCGAGCATTCGCTCGCCAAGACGCCCGTGCTGATCGCCGTCGGCCGCAGGGAGGCGGCCGAGCGCTCGGTGTCGATCCGCCGGCTCGGCTCGAACGAGCAGCGCTCCTCGCCGGCCAGGGAAGCGCTCGACGCGCTCGCCGCCGAGGCGACGCCGCCGGATTTGAAACGGGAGGGGCGATGAGGGGCGCCGCCGGGGCGCAGCTCGGCCAAGGTGACGACGCTGAGGAACAGCCGGTCCTCGTCCGCCTCGTGCAGGAAGGAGACGACCCGCGTGTCGGGCTTCGGTCTGGTCATCTCGGAGATGACGTTCGTATCGATCAGGAAGTTCACAGATCGAGCGCTCTGGCGTCGTCCCGCGAGCGCTCGACATCGAGATCGGCGCCGCGAAGCGGCGAGGCGAGCAGGAATTCCGCCAGCGATCCGGAGCGGGCGGACTTCTTTTCCCACTCTTCGATCGATACGACAACCGCGGTCGAGCGGCCGTTCTTGCTGATGGTCTGCGGACCCTCGCGGCGGGCCAGCTCGATCACTTCGGAGAGCCGCGCTTTGGCGTTGGCGATCGTCCAGTTGGCGCGGGGTGTGGGCATCGGCGGCCCTCGCTTACGGTCTCCATGACCATGGTGACCAGGATTTGCTCATGTAACGCGACCTCGTCGGCTTGAGAAGTTCCTTCGAAGCGCGCATGACTGCGACGGGATGGGCGGACGGAACGAAGCGACATGAGCGCGCCGCAAAGAATTTTCTCCCTCATATTGTCGCACGGCGGGGGAGGACGACCAAGCCATCGGAGCGAGCGAGATGCGGGGCCCTGGCTCCATGCCGCCTAACCCCATTGTCCAGGTCGGCCGCGGCGCGGGCGCCGTGCGCTTCGGCGCGGCGCTGCCGCTGGCGCTGATCGCCGGGCCCTGCCAGCTCGAAAGCCGCGCCCACGCGCTGGAGATGGCGGGGGCGCTGAAGGAGATCGCGGCGCGGCGCGGCGTCGGCCTCGTCTTCAAGACCTCCTTCGACAAGGCCAACCGCACCTCGGGCGCCGGCGCGCGCGGGCTCGGCCTGCAGGCGGCGCTGCCGATCTTCGCCGAAATCCGCGAGACGCTCGGCCTGCCGGTGATCACCGACGTGCACGAACCCGCGCAATGCGCGATCGCGGCGCAGGCGGTCGACGCGCTGCAGATCCCGGCGTTTCTCTGCCGCCAGACCGACCTGCTGGTCGCCGCCGCGCGCGCCGGCCGCGCGGTCAACGTCAAGAAGGGGCAGTTCCTGGCGCCCTGGGACATGAAGCACGTCGTCGCCAAGATCGTCGAGGCCGGCGGCGCCGACGTGCTGGTCACCGAGCGCGGCGTCAGCTTCGGCTACAATACGCTGGTCTCCGACCTGCGCGCGCTGCCGATCATGGCGCGCCAGACCGGCGCGCCGGTGATCTTCGACGCCACCCATTCGGTGCAGCAGCCGGGCGGGCGGGGGGCTTCCTCCGGCGGCGAGCGCGAATTCGTCGGCGTGTTGGCGCGCGCCGCGGTGGCGGTCGGCGTCGCCGGCGTCTTCATCGAGACGCACGAAGACCCCGATTCGGCGCCCTCCGACGGCGCGATCATGGTGCCGCTGCGCGATTTCGAGGCGCTGGCGGCGGAATTGCAGGATTTCGATCGCCTGGCCAAACGCCGGGCGGGATAAGCCGCCGACCAGGGCGCCCGCTCGGCTCCCCTGTCATCGAGCGGTCACGATCGCGGGGTAGCGAGGGCCAATGGACGACTATCTCTTCAGCTACGCGACCGCGAAAGATCCCGCGGTCAAGCGCGGCATTATTCGTCTGGTCGAAAAGGCGACGGGGCAGCCCGAGCTGAAGCGGCTTTATGTCGACAATCAACGCTTTCCGCGCCCGAGCGAGAGTTTCTTGCAGGCGGCGGTGCGCAGCCTGGCGCTCGACGTGCGCTTCGACCCCGAGGCGCTGGCGCGCATTCCCAAGACCGGGCCGGTGGTGTTCGTCGCCAACCACCCCTATGGCGTGCTCGACGGCATCGTGATCTCCTGGCTGGTCGAAAAGATCCGCTCGGACTTCGTCACGCTCACCAACGCCGTGCTGATGCGCGCCCCGGAAGTGCGGCATTTCGTCCTGCCGATCGATTTTTCCGAGGCCGAGGAGGCGCGGCGCACCAATCTCAATTCGCGCGCCGCCGCCCGGGCGCGGCTCGAGGCGGGCGGCGCGGTGGTGGTGTTTCCGGCCGGCGGCGTCTCGACCGCGCCCGATCGTCTGGGGCGCAGGCCCGCGGTCGACGCGCGCTGGCAGCCGTTCGTCGCCCAGCTCATCCAACGCTCGAAGGCGACGGTGGCGCCGCTGTGGTTCGGCGGGCAGAACAGCCGCCTGTTCCAAATCGCCAGCCACGTCAGCGTGACGCTGCGGCTTTCTCTGCTCTTTCATGAGGTCAAGTCGCGCATCGGCGCCAGCCTTCCCGTCGCGATCGGCGCGCCGATTCCCTTCGAGGACCTCGCCGCAATCGGCGATCGCCAGGCGCTCGCCGACGCTCTGAGAGCCCGCGTCTACGCCCTGGCGGCGATCGCGCCCAAGGAGCGGGCGAAGCCGCCCGGCAACCGGAAGCTGCTCGCCAAGCTGGCCCGCCTGCGCCCGCGTCGCGCGGCGTAGCGCATTTCCCGATCCAACGACGCCGTCGCAGCGAGGAGCGGAGCGACGAAGCAATCCAAGCGGCGGTTCGACGATGGATGGCTTCGCCACGCTCGCGATGACGGTTTCAATCCTTCGGCGGCCGGCCTACGGAAACGCGATGACGGCAAAAGTATCAATATTTTACATCCAGCCGTTCGCGTAATGCGCCACTTCGCCTCCGCCCTCGGCCATCCATGATGGCGCCCGCGTTCAGCCGCGGCCGCGATAGGGCGCGACGCCCTGGTCGGGCGCCCAGACCCCCTTCGGCAACTCCCCGGTCTGCCAGAACACGTCGATGGGAATGCCGCCGCGCGGATACCAGTAGCCGCCGATGCGCAGCCAGCGGGGCTCGAGCAGCGCCGCCAGCTCCTTGCCGATGCGCACCGTGCAATCCTCGTGAAAGGCGCCGTGATTGCGGAAGCTCGCCAGGTGCAGCTTCAGCGACTTGGATTCGACGATCCACTTGTCCGGGACGTAGTCGATAACGAGATGGGCGAAGTCCGGCTGGCCGGTCACCGGGCAGATCGAGGTGAATTCCGGCGCGGCGAAGCGTGTGACGTAATCGACGTCCGGATGCGGATTGGGCGCGCGCTCGAGCGTCGCCGCGTCGGGCTCGTCGGGAATGCGGGTCGGGCGCCCGAGGTGGGCGAAGGCGCCGACGGATTTGGGCGGCGTGCTCATGGCGGCTACATAGCCCATGGCGCCGGAAAGGCAATGCCGCGCTCGCCGTCGCGCCAAAACGTGCCGCCGCGGTCCCCTAACGGCCCCGCCATTGCGCGCCGCCGCCCGCGCCGCTAAAGCACGCGCGACCGGAAGAACGCTTGACCGCATCGATCGACGCACGACTTCGCGCCCGCGCCCGCACGGCGCTCGACGAAATCACCGACGCCGCGCGGCGGGCGGGCGAGATCGCCTTGCGCGATTTCCGCCTCGGCGAGGCGACGAGCGCGCGCGTTCACGCCAAGCACGGCGGCTCGCCGGTCACCGCCGCGGACCTGGCGGTCGACCGCTACCTGAGCGAACGGCTGCGCGCCGCTTTTCCGGACGCCGGCTGGCTCTCCGAGGAGACGGCGGACGACGCCGCGCGCCTCGACAAGGCGAGCCTTCTCGTCGTCGATCCGATCGACGGCACGAAGGCGTTTCTGGCCGGCGATCCGCGCTGGACGGTTTCGATCGCGCTCGTCATCGACGGGCGCCCGATCGCCGGCGTCGTCCACGCGCCGGCGCTGGCGGCGACCTACGCCGCGGCGCTCGGCGGCGGGGCGAGGCTCGACGGCGCGCCGATCCACGCCTCGGCGCGTGCGACGCTCGACCGGGCGCTGGTCGGCGGGCCCAAACCGATGATCGCCGCGCTCGCCAAGGCCGCCGGAACGGCATTGACCGCCGCGCCGCGCATCCCCTCGCTGGCGCTTCGTCTGGCGCGGGTCGCCGGCGGCGCGCTGGACATCGGCCTCGCTTCGGCCAATTCCCACGACTGGGACGTCGCCGCCGCCGACATCCTGCTGAGCGAGGCGGGCGCGCGCCTGATCGACGCGCATGGACAAATCCTGCGCTATAATACACAGAGAACGCATCACGGCGACTTGCTGGCGTGCGGCGCGAGCCTCGCGCCGGCCCTGGTCGCGGCGGCGCGGCTGGCGCTCGCGGGGCGGGCGGCATGAATTTGGGTGCGCCCGGGACCGCGCCGGGGGCGGCGTTCTTCGCTCGTTCGGGGCGAAGCCCTCGCGCGCCCCGCCGCTGGACCCGCGACGGTTCCGCGCCGGCGCGTTTCCCCAAGGGAATTGACGACATGACGCAAGACCAAGCCTCGACCTGCCAATCCCGGCGGCGCCCGCCTCGCCCGCCCGGCGGCGAATTCATCGTCGATCTCCGTCGTTTCCTCGCGCCGAAGGGCCTCGGGCGCTAGCGGGCCTCGGGGGGGCGATGTTCAAACGACTCGGACGGAGCCGGTTCGTGCAGGAGACGCTCGGCTTCCTGCTCGCGAGCTACCTGAAGCTCGTTCAGCGCGCCAATCGCTTCGCGCGCGAGCCGGCCGACCTCGACGCGGCGATCGCCGGCCGGACGCCGCTGATCGTCGCGATGTGGCACGGGCAGCATTTGATGATTTCCTTCGCGTGGCCGAAATCGATTCCGCGCATGGCCGCGCTCATTTCGCGCAGCGGCGACGCCGGCGCGCAGGCGGCGGCGCTGCGTCGGCTCGGGGTGACGCCGGTGCGCGGTTCGGGCATGCGCGCCGATCGCAGCCGCCGCAAGGGCGGCGCGCCGGCGCTGCGCGAACTGCTGCGTCAGCTCGAGGGCGGCGTTTCGGTGGCGATGACCGCCGACGCGGCCAAGCGCGCGCGCGTCGCCGGGCTCGGCATCGTCACCCTGGCGCGCCTTTCCGGAAGGCCGATCGCGCCGACGGCGGTGGTCGTCAGCCGGCGCCTCGATTTCAATTCCTGGGATCGCGCTAGTCTCGGCTTGCCGTTCGGGCGCGGCGCGATCGTCGTCGGCGATCTCATCGCGGTGCCGCCCGACGCCGACGACGCGGCGCTGGAGGCGGCGCGCCGGGCGGTCGAACAGGGGCTCGACGCCGTGCACGCGCGCGCCTATGCGATGGTCGGCGCGCGCGATCCCGGCGCCGATGCGAGGCGCTCATGAGCCTGCCGCTGACGCTCGGCGCCTATCGGCTGGCGACGCGTCTGGCGACGCCGCTGAGCGGCGCGTTGCTGTCGCTGAGGCTCAACCGGGCCAAGGAAGACCCGTTGCGCGTCGACGAGCGGCGCGGCTTCGCCGGCCTGGCGCGCCCCGCGGGGCCGCTGGTCTGGCTGCACGGCGCCAGCGTCGGCGAGGCGCTTTCGCTGCTGCCGCTGGTCGACCGGCTGACCCAAAGCGGGCGCGGCGCGCTGATGACGACCGGGACCGTCACCTCGGCGCGGCTGCTGGCGCAGCGCCTGCCGGCGGGGGCGCTGCATCAGTTCGCCCCGCTCGACGCGCCGGGCTTCATGCACCGCTTTTTCGCGCATTGGCGCCCCGATCTGGCGCTGATCGCCGAGTCCGAATTATGGCCGAACATGATCCTCGAAGCGCGCCGCGCCGGCGCGCCGCTGGTCATGGTCAACGCGCGCATGAGCGCGCGCTCCTTCGCGCGCTGGCGCCGCGCGCCCGGGTTCATCGCGGCGCTGCTGGCGCGGGTCGACCTTTGCCTGGCGCAGAGCGAAGCCGACGCCGAGCGGCTCGCCGCGCTCGGCGCGCAGGCGGTCAGAGTCGCGGGCAACCTGAAATACGACGCGCCGGCGCCGCCCGCCGACCGGCACGAGCTGGCGGCGCTGGCCGGGCTGACCTCGGGGCGTCAGATATGGATCGCCGCCTCGACCCACGAGGGCGAAGAGCGGATCGCGGCCGAGGCGCACCAGCGCGTGGCGCGAACCTTCCCCGACGCGCTGACCCTGATCGCGCCGCGCCATCCCGCGCGCGGCGAAGCGATCCTGGCGCAATTGCAGGCGCTCGGATTGAACTGCGCGCTGCGTTCGCGCGGCGAAAAGCCGGAGCGCCAGACCGCGATCTACGTCTGCGACACCATGGGCGAGCTCGGCCTGTTCTACCGGCTCGCCGGCGTGGTGATGGTCGGCAAGTCGTTCGTCGGCGAGGGAGGACAGAACCCGATCGAGCCCGCCAAGCTCGCCAGCGCCATCCTGCACGGCCCGCACGTCGGCAATTTCGCCGACGTCTACGCGCTGCTCGACGAGGCGGGCGGCGCGGCGCTGGCGCGCGACGGCGACGAACTCGCGGCGATGCTCGTCGCGCTGTTCGCCGATCCGGCGCGCCTCAGGGCGATGGCGCGCGCCGCCGCCGCGGCGGTGGAGACGCGAGGCGGCGCCGTCGATCGGGTGATGCGCGCGCTCGGGCCGTTCCTGCCGCGCGCGAACCCGCCGGCGGCGGCGTGATCGCCCCCGGTTTTTGGGCGCGCGAACGCCCGGGCCTCGCCGCGCTCGCGCTAAAACCCCTCGGCGCGCTCTACGGCCGGGCGACGGCGCGGCGCATGGCGCGGCGCGGCGCCAGGGTCGAAGCCGCCGTCGTCTGCGTCGGCAATTTCGTCGTCGGCGGCGCCGGCAAGACGCCGACCGCGATCGCCGTGGCGCGCCTGCTGCAAGGCGCCGGCGAGCGCGTCGCGTTTCTGTCGCGCGGCCACGGCCGCGCCGCGCGCCAGGAGCCGATCGAGGTCGACGCCGCGATCCACGACGCGCGCGCCGTCGGCGACGAGCCGCTGCTGCTGGCGCGCGTCGCGCCGTGCTTCGTCGGAGCCGACCGCGTGGCGGCGGCGCGAGCGGCGATCGCGCGCGGCGCGAGCGCGCTGGTGCTCGACGACGGCCTGCAGAATCCATCGCTGGCCAAGGATTTCGCCTTCGCCGTCGTCGACGGCGAGGCGCGCTTCGGCAACGGCCTCTGCTTTCCCGCCGGGCCGCTGCGCGCGCCGCCGGCGATGCAACTGCCGTTCGTGTCGGCCGAGGTGGCGATCGGCGGCGCGGCCGACGCGTTTGCCGCCCTGCGCGCGCTGGCGCCGGAAAAGCCGGTGTTTCGCGCGAGATTGGAGGCCGACGCGATCGTCGGCGCGAAAATCGTCGGCCGCCCGGTCATCGCCTTCGCCGGCATCGCGCGGCCGGAGAAATTCTTCGCCACCCTCGAAGCGCTCGGCGCGCGCGTGGCGGCGCGGCGGCGCTTCGCCGACCACCACCCCTACGCTCCCCACGAAATCGCGGCGCTGCTCGCCGAGGCTTCCGCGCGGGACCTGATCCCGGTGACGACGGAAAAGGACCACGTGCGCCTCCCGCCGGCCCTTCGCGGCGCGATCCTCGCCTTGCCCGTGACCCTGCGCTTCGAGACGCCCGAGCGGGTCGCGGCGCTGCTGCGCGAAGCGCTGGCGGCGCGGCGGGGGCGGTGAGGGCCTGTCGGGATACAACGGCTTCCTGCGTCATTGCGAGCGAAGCGAAGCAATCCATACTCGAGGTTTGCGGCGGCGGCTTCGTCTGGATCGCTTCGCCGTCACTGACGATGACGGCTCCTCGATTCCGTTGATTTCTTGCAGGTCCTATCCCGCGACGAGCCGCCGCTTCAGCGCGCGACGGCCGCCCGAGCGCCGCCGGTCAGGCGCACGAGGTCGGCCGGCGTCAGGCGAAACACCGCGTTGGGCGCGCCCGCCGCGGCCCAGATCTCCGCGAAGGCGCCGAGCGACTCGTCGATCAGCGTCAGCAGCGGCTCGGCGTGGCCGAGCGGCGGCACGCCGCCGATGGCGAAGCCGGTTTTGTCGCGCACGAAATCGGCGTCGGCGCGGACGATTTTTTCGCCGACGAGCGCGCCGACCTTGCGCTCGTCGACGCGATTCGCCCCGGAGGCGATCACGAGGACCGCGCGCCCCGAAGGCTCGGCGCGAAAGATCAGCGACTTGGCGATCTCGGCGACCTCGCAGCCGATCGCCGCCGCGGCTTCCGCCGCGGTGCGCGTGCCGGCGTCGAATTCCAGCACCTGGTAGTCGGGGCCGAGCGCCGCCTGGACTTTTCGGGCGCTGGCGGCGGTGGCGGGTTTCATGGGTTGGCGTCCTGCGGCGCGGCGAAGGGGAGGCTTATGCGCGGCGAACGTAAGCGAAATCGGCGGTTCGGGGAATCGGCGACTTGCGCCGGCGGGTCAGCTCGCATTTCGGCCTTCGACGTCGCCGGCCATTCAAACCGCCCCCCGACCTTCGCGCCACGCACAAGATTCGTTCGTCCCCGCCGCGCTGGCGGCTTGACGCGCGCCGCGGTTTGGCCAGTCTTTGGGCAGCCGACGGATTCGCCCGGAGAAATCTCGATGAAGCCTCTTGCCTCGATCGCCTTCGCCGCGCTCGCCCTCGCGGCGTGCAATTCCTCCGCCCCCGCGCCGCAGGCCGCCGCGCCGGCGCCCGCCTCGATCGAAGTGACGCCGCCCAGTTTCCAGATGCCGCTGGGCGAAGGCTGCGTCGGCGACATCGCCCGCTATCGCGCCATCCAGGACAACGACCTGGCGATGGGCCATGTCGCGCAGTCCGTCTACAACCAGATCAAGAAGGAAATCGCCGAGGCCGAGGCGCAGTGCTCCGAAGGCCACGAGGCTGAGGCGCGCGCGACGATCCTCGCCTCGCGCAAGCGCCACGGCTATCCCACCAATCTCTGAGCGAAGGCGTAGCGGAGAAAATCGACGACGAAGCGCGGCGAGCGCCTTTCGTCGATGTCGTCGGGTCCGCGCACGATATGCGTCGCCGAAAATTCGGCGTCGGGGTCTTCGGCGAGGAACGCGTCGACGCGCGCCTTGACCGCCTCGGCGGACGCGGAAAGGCGCATGATCTTGATGCAGGCGATGCGCGGCGGCGCATGGACGACCGTCCATTGCGGGCCAAAGCCGACTTCATGCGCGGCGAGGCCGGTTTCCTCCAAAAGTTCGCGCGTCGCGCTTCGCTCGAGATCGACGCGGCCGGCGAAGACGTCTTGCGGGTCGGGCGTGCCGGCGGGA
>Ga0181526_10004261_pt1 | contig 11222 bp, 11 predicted proteins | sample PEATcosm2014_Bin_35_FD_119750 | JGI IMG/M metagenome (GOLD analysis project Ga0181526, IMG submission 119750) | Peatland microbial communities from MTU Mesocosm Facility, Houghton, MI, USA - PEATcosm2014_Bin06_30_metaG | ecosystem: Environmental > Terrestrial > Soil > Wetlands > Peat | place...
AACAACTCGGCCTGGTCAGTGGTGGTTTGATCGAGCGTCCTCCCCTGCACCTTGTAGAGGTCGTAGGCGCGGCCGGTCTCGGGGTTGATCTTCGAGGCGACGATGTGGAGGTGCGCATCGCTCCGGGATCCTTGGAAGGGGGCCCGCATAGGGTCGGATCAGTTTTGACACTTGCCAGCGAGCGCACCGGAATTTCCGACCATAATCGGATCGCGGAAACGGACCTGGAGATGGCGTTCAATCGGGCGTTGCTCGTGGGCGCCTGCAAGGACATGAGCGCTGCGCGCGTTGTGGAAGCCCGATAGCACCGAGTCCCCGTAAGTCAGAGCATCATGCTATCACGACCCTCATGGTCACGCTGAAATGGGTCCTCATTCTCGCGGTCGCCGGCTATGCGGGCCTCGTCGCGCTGCTCTACTTGGCGCAACGCTCGATTCTCTACCATCCCGACCGCACCCAGATGTCGCCGGCGGCCGCCGGGTTGCCGCAGGCCGAGGAGGTGGTGCTCGACACCAGCGATGGCGAGAAGGTCATCGTCTGGCACGTTGCGCCCCGGCCCGGCAAGGCGATCGTCATCTATTTTCACGGCAACGCCGAGATCGTGCCGTGGCGCGCCCCGCGGTTTCGCGCGCTCACCGCCGACGGCACCGGGCTGCTGGCGCTGTCCTATCGGGGCTATTCCGCCTCCACCGGGACCCCCACCGAGGAAGGACTCGCCTGCGATGCCGAGGCGGCGTACGCGTTCGCCAGGGCGCGCTATCCGGCGGACCGTATCGTCCTGTGGGGACATTCGCTGGGCAGCGGCGTCGCCGTCAGGCTCGCCTCCGAGCGCACAATCGGCAAGCTCGTGCTCGAGGCGCCGTTCTCGTCCGTCGTCGATATCGCGGCGGCAAGGTTCTGGTTCGTGCCGGTGCGCCTGCTGCTGCTCGACCAGTTCCGCTCCGACCAGCGCATCGCCAAGGTAACGGCGCCGGTCCTGGTGCTGCACGGCGCGCACGACCGGGTCATTCCGATCACCTCGGGCGAACGCCTGTACGATCTGATCCGGGCGCCCAGGCGCTTCGTGCGCTTTCCCGACGGCGATCATGTCAATCTCGATGATTTCGACGTGGTCGGGGTCGTCCAGGCGTTCCTCGCCGAAACGATCGAGTGAATGCTCTAGACGATCGATTCGATGAAACCTGCCTGTAGGATGGGTAGAGCGGCGAAATCGGGCTTGTCCGATTTCGCCGCGAAACCCATCGATGGGTTTCGCAAGAGCTCAACCCATCCTACACGCTACACGCCGAAACGCTGCGCTAGTTGAACGTCTGATAGCTCTGCCCGTAGCGGCCGCCGACGCGGGCGAAGCCGGCGCGCGCCGCCTCGAACTTCTGATCGATGTTGATCGCCTTGGCGTACGATCCGGCGGCCTTTTCCTTGTCGCCGATCCGCTCGTAGGCGAGCCCGCGGCTGACCCAGGCCTGCAGGCTCTGCGGATCGACCTGGACGGCGTCGTCGAGATCGCTCGCCGCCGATTTCAGATCGTTGATCGACAGGTAGCTCAAGGCGCGTGCGACCAGGGGCTCGGCCTGCTGCTGCGACAGCCCGACCGCGGTGGTGAAGTCGTCGATGGCGAACTGATGCTGCTTCTGCGCCTGATAGAGCAGGCCGCGATTGTAGTAGGCCTGGGCATTGTCGGGGCGCAGCGAGATCGACTTGTTGAAGTCCTGCAGCGCCGGCATGGCCTGGCCCTGCTGGCGGTAGACCATGCCGCGGCCCAGATAGGCGACCGCGTAGCCGGGATCGATCGCGAGCGCCCGGTTGTAGTCGGCAATCGCCAGATCGAGCTTGCCGGTCTGCCGGTACACCAGGCCACGATTGGCATAGGCCTGCGTGTAGTTGGGATCGAGGCTGATGGCCTTGCTGAAATCGGCCAGTGCATCCTGATTGCGGCCGGCCTGCCCGAGCACGGTGCCGCGCATGTTGTAGGCCTGGGGGTCGTTGGGATTGCGCGCCACCACGTCGGTGAGCGACGCGATGTTGGCGGGCGAGGCGACCGGACGGACCTCAGGCTCCTCGGTTCCGGAGACGCCGATGCCGAGCGAGCTGCAGCCGGCGAGCGCGCCGGCCAGGATCACCGGTAGCAGCCCGAGGCCGACCATTCCTGGCCCGGTGCCGATGCGGCTCTGGTTCATCGCTCGCCCGTCGGCCGTGGCATCCTCGTCGCCGGGGACCGGAATGGGATGCGGAGCGCCCGATTCAGTCGGCCGCCGGACCCGGAAACGGCCGCCCGGCAACGGACCCGAGCGGAAAAGAGCCTTGCCCTCAGCGCGCGACGGCGGCGACCCGCGGCGGCGGCTTCGGCTTTCCGGGCAGCAGGCCTTCGCGCTGCGCCCGCTTGCGGGCGAGCTTGCGCGCCCGGCGGATCGCCTCGGCCTTCTCCCGCGCCTTCTTTTCCGACGGCTTCTCGTAATGCCCGCGGAGCTTCATCTCGCGGAAAATGCCCTCGCGCTGCATCTTCTTCTTGAGCGCCTTGAGAGCCTGATCGACATTATTGTCGCGGACGAGGACCTGCACGCGTCGTTCCTTGGGTTATGGACTTGCCTTGGGTTATGGACTTGCCTTCGGTTTGGACAAGACGCCGGCCGGCAAAACAATCCAGTCGCCGCGGGCGTGCCGCTGCCGATCGCGGGCGGCTGTAGCAGCTTCAGGGTGAAAAGTCCACCACCGCCATCGCATTTCCGGATCCCCACGCTTCAGCTCTCGCCGCCCGCGAAGACGCGAGTGACGTGTCCCATCTTGCGGCCGGGCCGGATCCTGCTCTTGCCATAGAGGTGCAGCGCGGCGCCCGGCGTCTCCAGCCATTTGACGTAGTCCTCGACCTCGGCGCCGATCAGGTTGATCATCTCCACCCGGCCCCGGCGAACCGGCCGCGCCAGCGGCCAGCCGATGATCGCCCGGATGTGCTGCTCGAACTGCGAGACCGACGCGCCGTCGAGCGTCCAGTGGCCGGAATTGTGCACCCGCGGCGCGATCTCGTTGACCAGCACTGCGTGCCCGGCCGGCTCGCGCAGCACGAACATCTCCACCGCGAGCACGCCCACATAGTCCACGGCCCGGGCGATCGTCCCGGCAATGCGCAGCGCCTCGTCCGCCGTGGCGGCCGTTATGTCGGCCGGCACCCGCGACACCTTGAGGATATGGTTGCGGTGCTCGTTCTCGGTCACCTCGAAGCATTCGACCCGGCCATTGCCGGCGCGCGCCGCCACCACCGAGATTTCGCGCTCGAACGGAACGAACGATTCCACGATCGAAGGCCGTGCCCCGACCTCGTTCCAGGCGGCATCGAGGTCGGTGCCGTCGCGGATGGTCGCCTGCCCCTTGCCGTCATAGCCGAACCGCCGGGTCTTGAGCACGGCCGGGCGCCCGATGCGCTCGAGCGCGGCGGCCAATCCGTCCCGCCGCTCGACGGCGGCAAACGGCGCGGTGGCGATGCCGAGGCCGGCCACGAAGCTCTTCTCGGCGAGGCGGTCCTGGGTGGTGGCGAGCACCGTCGGGTCGGGCAGAACCAGACAGCGTGCCGCCAGGAAAGTCGCGGTCTCGGCCGGCACGTTCTCGAACTCGTAGGTAATGACGTCGACCTCGCGGGCGAAGCGGTCGAGCGCGCTCTCGTCCGCATAGTCCGCCAGGATCGTCTGGTGCGCGACGTCGAAGGCCGGCGAGTCGCCGTCGGGCGCGTAGATGTGGCAGCGCAGGCCGAGCTTGGCGGCGGCGAGCGCCAGCATCCGGCCGAGCTGACCGCCACCGAGAATTCCGATCGTGGCGTCGGGCCCGAGCACGGGCGAGCGGCCAGCCGTCACGGCTGGCCCTCATCGATCGGGCGTTCGTCGACCGCCTCGGTCTGCCGGCGGCGCCAGGCGTCGAGACGGTCGGCGAGGCCGGCGTCGGAGAGCGCGAGCACGCCCGCCGCGAGCAGTGCTGCGTTGACGGCGCCGGCCTTGCCGATCGCGAGCGTGCCGACCGGGATGCCGGCCGGCATCTGCACGATCGACAGCAGCGAATCCAATCCCGACAGCGCCTTGGATTCCACCGGCACGCCGAGCACCGGAAGGGTGGTGAGCGCCGCCGTCATGCCGGGCAGGTGCGCGGCTCCGCCGGCGCCCGCGATCACCACCTTGAACCCGTCCGCCTTGGCGCTCCTGGCGAAGGCGTAGAGCCGTTCCGGCGTGCGATGGGCCGAGATGATCCGCGCCTCGTAGCCGACTCCAAGGGCGGCAAGCGTCTCGGCCGCGTGGTGCAGCGTCGCCCAGTCGGACTGGCTGCCCATGATGATCGCCACCGGCTGCGTTTGCATTTCCCGCCTCGGTGCCCGGTCTTCTCAACAACTTCGGAGCATGCCCCATTCCGGTCGAACAGGACATGGTCCGCGCTACTGCGAACGGCGCCGATTACAGGACCCGGGCCCATCGTGGCAAGACGACGGGTCGAAAGCGGCTGGAAAGCGGCTGGCGCCCGCGCATGTGAGGAAATCTCGGACTTTCCCCGGGCTTGTCATGGCCCGCTTCAAGCGGGCCACCCAGTAATCACCGGCCCTTGGGGTTGACGAGCCAAATGCCGGGCCATTCGGCATCGGCTACTGGGTCGCCCGCTTGAAGCGGGCGATGACGACCGGGGTAAATCGATGTCTTCAACACGCTCGCTTTCGGCGCGCCGAATGACCCGTCGGCGCTCCGAGCCGACCCGCGGCCTTACGCCACGGACCGGTCAGGCGATGATGTCGGGGGTCAGCTGATCCTCGATGAAGGTGATGCGATCGCGAAGCTGCAGCTTGCGCTTTTTCAGGCGCTGAACCTGCAACACATCGGAGCCGGGCGTAACCTGCAGGGCCTCGATGGCGACGTCGAGGTCCCGATGCTCCTGCATCAGGCGCGCCAGATTGGCCCGGAGCTCGTGTTCCTGCTCTTTGGTCATGGCCGCTGACGTACCGAGAGGGCGGGCCAGGCCCGGTCTGGCCGGGCCGAAGGCACGAAAAAAGTATCGCGCTTTAGCATGGAGCCTTCAAGAACGGCGAGGAGTTCGGTAACGGAGCATGGGATTTGCTGCGATGCACAATGGATCGATTCTCGACGACATGACAGTCTCGTGGCAGACTTGGACGCGTCAGGCTGACGATCTGACGTGAGGAGAAATTCCATATGTCCATGCAATCGCATCTTGTGGAACTGGAGAAGCGGCACCGAGCACTGGAAGCGGAGCTGGCCGAGGCGATGGCCCATCCGTCGACTGACGATGCCACCATCGCCGAGTTGAAGCGTCGCAAGCTGCTAGTGAAGGACGAGATCGTACGCCTCCAGCACGGGGCCGGCGCCAGCGTTCACTGAGCGAATCGTTCAATTCCGGTTGTCATTGACTGAAATTGAGGCGCCGGCCTTCCCCGGGGGGCCGGCGTTTTCATGATCGATCATCACCGAGGCGCCCGATCGGCGGTGAGACCTCGCGTCCCGGCGAGACGTCACACCGCCTTGGCCATCTCGCGCAGCCGGAACTTCTGGATCTTGCCGGTCGAGGTCTTCGGCAGCTCGGTGAACACCACGTAGCGCGGGCACTTGTACGCTGCGAGGTGCTTGCGGCACCAGGCGACGAGCTCGTCGGCGGTGGCGCGGGTACCGGGCTTGAGCTCGACGAACGCGCACGGGGTCTCGCCCCACTTGTCGTCCGGCTTGGCGACGACGGCCGCGGCCTGCACGGACGGGTGCCGGAACAGCGCGTCCTCGACCTCGATCGACGAGATGTTCTCGCCCCCCGAGATGATGATGTCCTTGGAGCGGTCCTTGAGCTGGACGTAGCCGTCCGGGTGGATCACCCCGAGATCGCCCGAATGGAACCAGCCGCCGTGGAAGGCCTTTTCGGTCGCCGGCTTGTTCTTCAGATAGCCCTTCATCACCACGTTGCCGCGGAACATCACCTCGCCCAGGCTCTGTCCGTCGCGCACCACCGGCACCATGGTGTCGGGATCCATCACGTCGAGCGCCTCGAGCGGCAGGTAGCGCACGCCCTGGCGCGCCTTCCTGGCGGCCTGCTCGGCCGGGTCGAGCGCGTCCCACTCGCGGTGACAGTCGTTGACCACCGCCGGCCCGTAGGTCTCGGTGAGTCCGTAGAGATGGGTGACGTTGAAGCCGGCCTCGCGCATGGCGGCAAGCACCGCTTCCGGCGGCGGCGCGGCGGCGGTGAAGAACTCGACCGCATGGGGCAGCGGCTTCTTCTCGGCGGCGGGCGCGTTCAACAACGTCGACATCACGATCGGTGCGCCGCACAGATGCGTGACCTTGTGATCGGCGATCGCCTCGTACATGGCGCGCGCCCGCACCCAGCGCAGGCATACATGCGTGCCGGCGACCACCGATATCGACCACGGGAAGCACCAGCCGTTGCAGTGGAACATCGGCAGGGTCCACAAATAGACCGGGTGCTTTCCCATCCCGCAGGTGACCACATTGCCGATGCCGAGCAGATAGGCGCCACGGTGGTGATAGACCACGCCCTTGGGATCGCCGGTGGTGCCGGACGTGTAGTTGAGCGCGATCGCATTCCATTCGTCGTCCGGCATCGACCAGGCGAACGTCTGGTCGCCGCCAGCGAGCAGCGCCTCGTATCCGATCGTGCCGAGTTGCTCGCCGCCGCCGGTGTACTCGGGGTCGTCGTAGTCGATCACCAGCGGCCGGACCGCGGCGAGGCGCAGCGCCTCCCGGATCGTCCCTGAGAACTCGCGGTCGGTGATCAGGACCTTGGTGTCCGCATGATCGAGGGTGAACGCAATGTTCGCGGCATCCAGCCGCGTGTTGAGCGTGTTGAGCACGGCGCCGGTCATCGGCACCCCGTAGTGCGCCTCCAGCATGGGTGGCGTATTGGCGAGCATCACCGAGACGGTGTCGCCGCGCCCGATCCCGCGCCCGGCGAGAGCCGAGGCGAGCCGCCGGGCGCGGCCGTAGAACTCCCGGTAGGTCCAGCTGTGCGGGCCGTGGATGATGGCGGAGCGGTCGGGGAACACGGACGCCGCGCGCTCGAGAAACGACAGCGGCGTCAACGGCTGGAAATTCGCCGGATTCCGCCCGAGGTCGGTGTCGTAGGGCGTGGAACCAATCATGGGCCTTGCCTCTCCTTCACTCCGTCACCCGCCGCATGCGTTCTTATCGTTGTCGGCCCATGACATTAATCAAACCGCCGGGGCGTTGCACGTGCCAGATAGCCGTGGATATGTTGCCGATGTCATGCCGTGAACGGCCCGAGGAGGATGTCATGGAGGCCCGAGCCGAGAGCCGGTACCCGGAAGTCTACCGCGCCTGGCAGCGCGATCCCCAGGGGTTCTGGGCGGCGGCCGCCGAGGCCATCGACTGGTACGAGCCGGCGACAAAGGTCTTCGATCCGGACGCCGGCATCTTCGGCCGCTGGTTCGTCGGCGCGACCTGCAACACCTGCTTCAACGCGGTGGATCGGCATGTCGCCCGCGGCCGCGGACAGCAGGCGGCGATCATCTACGATTCGCCGGTCACCGACACCAGGCGCACCATCACCTATGCGCAGCTGCAGACCGAGGTGGCGACGCTGGCCGCAATCCTGCGGGATTTCGGCGTCGGCCGCGGCGACCGCGTTGTCCTCTACATGCCGATGATCCCGGAGGCCGCAATCGGCATGCTGGCGGCGGCGCGGATCGGCGCCGTGCATTCGGTGGTGTTCGGCGGCTTCGCGGCGAACGAGCTCGCCACCCGGATCGACGACGCCAAGCCCAAGGTCATCCTGTCGGCCAGCTGCGGCATCGAGCCGGGCCGCATCGTCACCTACAAGAACCTGCTCGACCAGGCGATCGCATTGTCCACCGCGAAACCCGAGGCCTGCCTCGTCCTGCAGCGGCCGCAGGCCGCCGCGACCCTGGTTCCCGGCCGCGACCACGACTGGGCGGTCCTGCGCGATCGGGCGCTGGCGACCGGCAACACCGCCGACTGCGTCGCCGTGGCGGCGACCGATCCGCTCTACATCCTCTACACCTCGGGGACCACCGGCCGGCCCAAGGGGGTGGTGCGCGACAATGGCGGCCACATGGTCGCGCTGAAATGGTCGATGAGCAACCTCTACGGCGTCGAGCCCGGCGAGGTCTACTGGGCGGCCTCGGACGTCGGCTGGGTGGTCGGCCACAGCTACATCGTCTACGCGCCGCTGTTCCACGGCTGCACCAGCATCCTCTACGAGGGCAAGCCGGTCGGCACGCCGGATCCCGGGGCGTTCTGGCGGGTCATCGCCGAGCACGGATGCGTCGCGATGTTCACGGCGCCGACCGCGTTCCGTGCCATCAAGAAGGAGGACCCCGACGCCAAGCTGCTCGCCGGGTACGACCTGTCGAAGTTCCGCACGCTGTTCCTGGCCGGAGAACGCGCCGATCCCGATACCGTGATGTGGGCGGAGCGGCACCTCGGCGTGCCGGTGATCGACCATTGGTGGCAGACCGAGACCGGCTGGGCGATCGCCGGCAACCCGGTGGGCCTTGGTGCGCTGCCGGTCAAGCACGGCTCGCCGACCGTGGCGATGCCGGGCTATCAGGTCGACATCGTCGACGAGGGCGCCAAGCCGGTCGCGGTAAACCAGATGGGCTCGATCGTCATCAAGCTGCCGCTGCCGCCGGGGTGCCTGCCGACCCTGTGGCAGCAGGACGAGCGCTTTCGCGAGAGCTACCTGACCGAGTTCCCGGGCTACTTCAAGACCGCCGATGCGGGGTTCAAGGACGCCGACGACTATCTGTACGTGATGGGCCGCACCGACGACATCATCAACGTCGCCGGGCATCGCCTGTCGACCGGCGGCATGGAAGAGGTGCTCTCCTCCCACCAGGACGTCGCCGAATGCGCCGTGATCGGCGTCAAGGACGAGCTCAAGGGCGAGGTGCCGTGCGGCTTCGTGGTGCTCAAGGCCGGCGTCAACCGGCCGCCCACCGAGATCGAGAAGGAGCTCATCGGTCTGGTGCGCCAGAGGATCGGGCCGGTCGCCGCGTTCAAGGTCGCCATCACGGTGAACCGCCTGCCGAAGACCCGCTCGGGGAAAATCCTCCGCGGGACCATGAAGAAGATCGCCGACGGCGATGCCTGGACGCCGCCGGCGACGATCGACGATCCGGCGATCCTCGACGAGATCGGTACGGCATTGAAGGGGCGCGGCATGCCGGGATGACGGGCGCATTCCGCCGAGAAACCCCGCGAGGAACGACACCATGGACCTGACCAAGATATCTATCGGCCGCGATCCGCCGCGCGACATTCACGTGGTGATCGAGATCCCGCTCGGCGGAGTTCCGGTGAAATACGAGATGGACAAGGCGTCCGGCGCGCTGTTCGTCGACCGCTTCCTCCACACCGCGATGTTCTATCCCGGCAACTACGGCTTCATTCCGCACACGATTTCCGGCGACGGCGATCCGTGCGACGTGATCGTGGTCTCCCAGATCCCGGTCGTGGCCGGATCGGTGATCCGCTGCCGTCCGGTCGGTGCGCTGATCATGGAGGACGAGGCGGGCGTCGACGAGAAGATCCTGGCGGTGCCGGTCGACGCCCTGCACCCGTTCTACGCCGGCATTCGCACCTACACCGATCTGCCCTCGATCATGTGCAATCAGATCGCCCACTTCTTCCAGCACTACAAGGACCTGGAAAAGGGCAAGTGGTCGACCATCGTGCGTTGGGTCGGTACCGCGGACGCCGAGCGGCTGGTGCTCGAAGCGATCGATCGGGCGAAATCGTTGCCCGGGCCCAAGTAGCCCGGACGGAGCGGAGCGAAATCCGGGGCGGCGGCGCCACATCGCGAGGCGTTCCCGCATTGCGCTGCGCTCCATGCGGGCTACGGGCCACGGACCTTACGTCAGCTGCCCTCGTCGGCTTTGTCGTCGCTCTTGCCGCCGAGCTGCTTGAGCTTGGCGAACACCGCGCTGACGTCGAGCTCGCCGGACGGCTTCTCCCGGGCGGCATCGGGTTGCCCCGGCGCGGTCGTCACCTCGGCGGGCAGCAGCGTCGAGCCGCGATCGGCCTCGCCCTCGGCCGGCTTTTCCTTGGCGGCGCGCTGGACCTCGAGGTCGAGGTCGATCTGCGAGCACAGTCCCAGCGTCACCGGGTCCATCGGCGTGAGATTTGCGGCGTTCCAGTGGGTCCGGTCGCGGATCGCCTGGATGGTCGACTTGGTCGTGCCGGCCAGCCGCATCACTTGGCTGTCCTTGAGCTCGGCATGGTTGCGCAACAACCACAGGATCGCGTTGGGACGGTCCTGACGGCGCGAGACCGGCGTATAGCGCGGGCCCTTCTTCTTCGATTTGGTCTCGGGAAGCTGCACCTTGGGCCGGGCGAGGTCGAGCCGCCGCGACGCATCGGCTTCCGCGGCCTCGATCTGCTCGCGCGTCAGCTGGCCGGTGAGCACCGGGTCGAGGCCCTTGATGCCCTGGGCCGCGTCCCCGTCCGCGATGGCCTTCACCTCCAGCGGGTGCAGCTTGCAGAAATCGGCGATCTGGTCGAACGACAAGGCCGAGTTCTCGACGAGCCAGACGGCGGTCGCCTTGGGCATCAGTGGCGCATTCGTCATGGCGGAATCTCCTTTGCGTCTCGCCCGCCCGCGGAGTGAGAGAGCGAAGCCTTTACGTCATCGGGGATGACCGGAAAGGCCGGAATATAGGCACTGCGCGCCGCCGTGTCCAATCGCGCCATGCGGCATCGTCGCACCCTTGACACACCCGCGATGGACGGCACATGTCGGTCGTGTTGGCTGCTTCGGGCAGAGGCCCTCATGACCATTCTGGCGACCGGGCAAGCGCCCGGCGAGCTCCCGCCGCTTCGCGTGCTGCTGTGCTCTCCGCGCGGGTTCTGCGCCGGCGTGGTGCGCGCGATCCACACCGTGGAGCGGGCGCTCGAGCTGTACGGGGCGCCGGTCTACGTGCGCCACGATATCGTCCACAACAAGTATGTCGTGGCCAGCCTCAAGACCAAGGGCGCGGTCTTCGTCGAGGATCTGGCGGAAATTCCCGACACGGCCGCCCCCGTCGTGTTCTCCGCCCACGGGGTGCCGAAATCGGTGCCGCAGGACGCCGAGAACCGCCGCCTGTTCACCCTCGACGCCACCTGTCCGCTGGTGACCAAGGTGCACCGCGAGGCCGAGATCCACCATCGGCGTGGCCGCGAGATCGTGCTGATCGGGCACGCCGGCCATCCCGAGGT
>Ga0181526_10004262_pt1 | contig 11221 bp, 7 predicted proteins | sample PEATcosm2014_Bin_35_FD_119750 | JGI IMG/M metagenome (GOLD analysis project Ga0181526, IMG submission 119750) | Peatland microbial communities from MTU Mesocosm Facility, Houghton, MI, USA - PEATcosm2014_Bin06_30_metaG | ecosystem: Environmental > Terrestrial > Soil > Wetlands > Peat | place...
CGCGTTCCCGGCATGCGTTCTCCCGGTAAGCCGGGGAGCCAGCCAGGGAGGGGACCTCCAGTTCGGATACGTGCCCTATGCGCTTCTTCTCCTCACTTTGGCCGGGATGTTCCGGGCCGATTGGCGGAGGGGCGCCGAGAAGGGACCGCTCCGGTCGGCCGCCGTGGGATCGGCCGCCTGCGCCGCGATCCTGCTCGTGTTCGTCCTGCCCGTGCCCGGTATCACGCGCCTTCTCTGGTACAGCCTGCCACCGGGAGTGCTCAGCCTCACGAGCATCTGGCCGTTCCAGCGGGTCTACCTGGTCGCGCTCCCCTTCGCCCTGTTTGCAGCCGCGATCGTGCTGCCGAGGGCCTATTCAGGCTGGCGCATGCCGCGCTGGGCCGGCTACCTGGCAATCGCGCTTGGGACCGCGTGGACCATCTACCAGGCGAAGGCCTACATCTCCCGGGGACTGGGCGACCGCTGGACCATGGAGGCGACCCGCGCCGCGTACCGCCCGTCCAACCTTGACATGACGATCACCTCGTACGCGTTCGTCCAGACGCCCCCGGCCTTCGTCAACGGTGTCATTGACCCGCAGTTCGAATACCGGCTGCTACGCGGCGGCGCCGAGGAGATCGCTTCCCCGCTTGCCACCGCGCTCGCCACGGCCCCGGTCGTGGACCGGGGTACGGTCCGGCTGGGCGCGCCATCGGCCCTCACCCTCAAGCCGGGCAGGCGCTACCTGCTCAGGTTCTCGTTTCGGGTGCCCACACTGACCGGGCACATCCAGATCTCCGGGCCGCTGCTCTTCCGCAACTACTCGCTGCCCTCGTCCGGGTCGTCCCGGGCGTTCGGCATGCTGGACGGCCAGCGCCGCGCGATCCCCATCTGGACCGACGGAGACAAGCCGGAGCGGGTCGAGGTCAATTTCTTCGTCCTGCCCCCGGCGGGTGCGGGCGGCCCGTCCCCGGCGCTCGCGGATTACACCCTCCTGGAGGTCGATCCCTCGGTGCTTCCGATTCGGCTCAAGGGGTACCTTCCCATGAGGCTCAGCGTGGACTCCCCGGAACTGGGATGCGCGGTCGAGACCCCCCAGCGATACCTGCCGGGCTACGAGGCCAAGGTGAACGGGAAGCCGGTGACCGTGCTGAGTTCGCCGGACCAGCAGGTCATGGTTCCCGTCCCCATCGGCCACAGCGAGGTGGAGCTCTCGTACGTCGGCCCGCGCTCGGCCCGCGCCGCGTTCTGGTTCTGCGCGGCCTCTTGGGCAGCATTCCTGGTTTGGAGGCTCACCGGCTCCTGGACGCCCGAGCGGCCCTTTGGCGCGGTCGTGGACGCCTACGGATTCGTCCGAAGGCACAGGGCGGGTTCGGCCGCCGCCCTCGCCGCCACGATCCTGCTCGCCTTTGGAGCGCTGCTCCTTACGCGCATGCTGGCCTACCGGGCGGCGGTCGGCCCAATTGAGGTCAGGTTCAAGCTGCCCTACGGGAGGATCGGCCAGAACCAGCCGCTCCTTGCGACGGGCCACCCCGGCCAAGGCGTCGTCGTTTTTGTCAGCTGCCTGGACCTGAGCCACGTACGCATCGGCGCCGACGTCTGGGGGCAACTGTTCCAAAGCGAACCTATCGAGACGGACTTCTCCGACGAGCATGAGCTGGTCGTTTCCGACGGCGCGCTGTACCCTAGGGACCACCCCGCTGTCCGGGCGCTGAACCCCGGCGAGGCCGGCCGCCTGCGGGGAGAGCTGGACGTCGAGCTCGACGGCCGGACGGCGATACGGGCCACGTGCGACTCCTATGAGACGACCCTGGCGGAGATCCACGTCGGCATGACCCGCTTTGGATCCCTCACCATCCCGAGGTTTCAGGGCGAGATCCTTGGGATGCGGCGCCTGCCGATCCCGCGCCAGGTGGTGCTGCCGTGGGGCCGCCGCCTCCACATGGATGTGGCATTCCCGCGCGGCCGCGAGGAGCAAAACGAGCCCCTGCTGGCGGTTACCGCCGGCGGCAGGACGCAGGCCCTTTATGTGACCTATCTCTCGGACAGGCGCGCCCGGCTCTCGACCTGGAGCCCGGACGGCGCGCCGGCGCAATCCGCCGAGGTGGTCTCCGGCGCCGCGCGCAACCACTCGCTCGACTTCGAGATCGGCTCATCCTCCGGCCAGCCGCAGGGCCTGGCGCTGCTGGTGAGCCTTGACGGCAAGCCCCTCTTCGGCAGCCCCCCCGACCGTCCGGACTACGATCCCCCCCTGATCGCCTCGGGCGTGAACTTCGCCCGAGTCCCCGGAGTCCAGGAGCGATTCACGGGGGCCCGGATGGAGGTTGGCGTGGCCGCCGAGGGGCCCCTCGTGCCCAGGATGGCTAAGACGACAGGGCCCGTTCACATGATCGTGTCCCTGCCCTTCGACAAGTTCGGCCGGGGCGAGCCCCTGGTCACGACCGGGCGGACGGGCGCCGGGGATCTCGTTTACGTCCGCTACACGGACTCAACCCACATACAGGTGGCGCTCGACCACTGGGGAGGCATAGAAGCCGTGAGCGCGCCCATCCCTGTCGACTACGCTGCGCCCCATGAGATCTGGGTCGACATGAATTCGCTCAACGACCCGCAGGGCCAGGTCGGCCCGTCGCCGGTGACCGTGATGCTCGACGGCAGGATAGTCCTCTCATCCGCGATTGTGCCCTACCCGAGCACCCGCTCCGAGGTGACGGTTGCGCAGAACCTGATCGGCGGCTCAAACGAGGACCCCTCGTTCAGCGGCACGCTCTACTTCGTGGAGAGGCTGGGCTCGGCCGCGATCCCCGCGCCGCGGTCATGACTTCACCCGCTCCGGCATCTGGCGTCCGGACCTGTCGGTCCCGGAGGCCTCCTCGTGGTACTCCGCGTCCGAGTTCACGTTCCACAGGTTGAAGCTCCCTCCGCCCATGTTGCGGACGGCGAGCATGGCCGTCATCATCGAGTGGTCCTGGTTGTTGTACTTGTGCATCCCGTTTCGCCCCACCGGGTGGAGGTTTGCGAACCGGGACAGCCCCGCGCGGATAATGGCGACGTTCGCCTGGTAGCCCGGGTCGTATATCGGGTACGCCTTCTCGACGCGGACGACGCAGCCCTCGCACACCCGCGCCGGCTGCACGAGCCCGAGCTTCGCCAGCTCCAGCTTCCCAAGCTCGATGAGCTCCCTGTCGGGCGCCGACCACAGGCCGTCGCCCTCGAAGCAGAAGTACTCGAGGCCGAGGCAGGTCGTGCCCGGCCTCCCGATCATCGCCTCGCTCCAGTTCCTGAAGTTCTGGATGCGCCCGAGCTTCACCCCGGGCTCGTGGATGTAGATCCAGTTGTCCGGAAAGGGATTGGCGCCCTCGACCACGAGGGCCACGGTCAGGAAGTCCCGGTAGCGGAGCCGGCCGGCGGCCTCCCTCACCTCCACCGGAAGCGGCGGGTCGAACGCGAGCACGGTGTCGCGAAGCGGCATGGAGACGACGAACTGCTCCGCCTCGAACGCCTGGGTCCGGCCCCCGGCGCCGGTCGCCTCGACCGACGTGACGCGGCCGCCCTCGTGGCGGATCCTGGTGACAGTCTCGCCCATGGCTATCGCGCCGCCCCCCGCCCGGATGTCCGCCGCAGTCCTCTCCCACATCTGCCCGGGCCCCAGCCTCGGGTACGAGAACTTGTCGATGAGGGTCTTGATGACCGCTCCCTCCGGGTTTCCCCGGAACGCGTTGACGACCGCCCTCGTCAGGGAGAGGCCCTTGATCCTCTGCGCCGCCCAGTCGGCGCTCAGCTCGCTGGTCGGGATCCCCCAGACCTTCTCGGTGTAGGTCTTGAAGAAGATCGTGAACAGCCTGCGCCCAAACCGGTTCGAGACCCAGTCCTCGAGCGATGTTTCCGGCCGGCGGGGAAAAAGGCGCGCCCAGCCGTAGCTCGCGACGCAGGCGAGGCTGGTGAAGAACCCGAGGTTCCGGAGCGCGTTCCACGGCTTCAGCGGGTAGTCGAAGAATTTTCCCCGGTAGTAGATGCGCGACAGGCGCCGCACCTGGATGAAGTCGTCGGGCAGGCGATCCCTCCACCAGCGCGTGACTTCGTCGCTCTTGCTGAAGAAGCGGTGCCCGCCTATGTCGAAGCGGTACCCCCCGTGGCGCACCGTCCGCGAGATCCCGCCCACGTACTCGGGGTCCTTCTCAAGCACGGTCACCCGCCAGCCGGCCACCAGGGCGTCAAATCCCGCGGTCAGCCCCGCCGGGCCGGCGCCAACGATCACGACCCTGCGCGCCGGCTTCTCTTCTGGTGGGATGGGGTCAGTCAAGGGGGCAAGGATTGCGCGCCGCCATCGGCGCTCAATCCGAATCGTCCCGGTCCGCGCGGCGCAACGAAAACCGTCGCCAAGCCGCGGGGTTTCGGCCTAGCGTCGACCGATGAAATGGCTCTATGCCCTTGTTGGCGTCGCGCTTGCGGCGGCGGTGATCTTCGGCGGAGGCTATTGGCACGGGAATTCCGTCAAGAGCGCGTATGTCAATGGATTACCGCCGTACAACCACCTGCGGGGCCTGGCCTTCATCCTGGAGCAGGATTGCTACATCTTCGAGTTCAAGTCGGGCGAGGCGATGTACCCTCTCCTCGGCTCCCACGCCACCGTCCCGCAGCTTCCCGCCGAGGTGAAGCAGTCGAATGTCGGGGCCGATTTTCCCGACGTCCGCATCCTCGGGATCATCCGCACGGGCGACCGCTTCCGGATCGCCTCCGTTCGCCAGGACACGAGTCGCTCGGGCTCCGTGATTTCGTTCGAAATCGTCCTCGATAACGAGTCGACGAGGGCTTTCTATAAGTTGGACACCTACTGGATGATGGACCATTCGCCCGAAAAAGTTGGCGCCGCCCCCACCTACCTGCCCGCCTACGCGGTCCCGAGCGTCATGGAGTGATGAATATCGTCATCACGGGCTCAAGTACGGGAATCGGCCGCGCGCTCGTCCTGCGCCTCCTGGGAGAGGGCCACAACATATGGGGCCTCGCCCGTTCCGACCAGTCCAGCTTCGAGCCCGGGGAGAAGGGCGCCTTCAGCTCGACAAAGTGCGACGTGGCCAACTGGGCGCAGGTCGAGCGCGCGGCGGGCCAGATCTCCGCCACCTGGAAATTTGCCGACGCCCTCGTGTGCTGTGCGGGATCCCACGGCGAGGTCGGCCCCGCGGTCAGGGCCGACCCGGGCCGCTGGAGCGCCACCGTGAGGGCGAACCTCGACGGTACCTTCAACGCAATACGCGCGTGCCACGCGCTCCTTGTCCGAGCCCCGAGGAGGGCGAAGATCGTCTGCTTCGCCGGCGGCGGGGCCACAAAGGCGAGGGCCAACTTCTCGGCCTACGGCGTCGCCAAGACCGGGATCGTGCGCCTCGTGGAGACGATCGCCGAGGAGGAGATCCAGGCCCCCCTGGACATAAACGCCGTCGCCCCCGGCGCCATCACTACCCGGCTGACCGACGAGATCATCGCCCTGGGGCCGGACATCGCCGGCCAGGGCGAGTTCGACTCCGCCGTGAAGCAGAGGGCCGGCGGCGGCGCCTCGCTCGAGCGGGCGCTCGACCTGGTCGAGTGGCTCCTCTCCCCGAAGAGCGACGGGATCACGGGCAAGCTCCTGAGCGCGCAGTGGGACCCCTGGCAGGGGCTGAGCGAGAATGCGGCCAACCTCGCCCGGAGCGACGTCTACACGATCCGTCGGATCATACCCGAGGACCGCGGCCTCCGCTTCTAAGGATGAAAGCGGTTGCAATCGTCGGCTACGGCTACTGGGGACCGAAGCTCGCGCGAAATTTCCTCCAGGACCGGGGTTTTGGAAGGGTCCTCATCTGCGACGAGGACGCGGCCCGCCTGAAGCGCGGGCTCGTCGAGAACCCGGGCGCCGAGGCCGCCGGGAGCTTTTCGGAATTGATCAGGGACCCGGAGGTCGAGGCGGTCGCGCTCGCGACCCCGGTCGCAACCCACCACCCCCTCGCCCTTGCCGCCCTGAAGGCCGGAAAGCACGTCCTCGTGGAGAAGCCGCTTGCGACCCGCTCGGCGGAGGCCGAGGAGCTCGTCAAGACTGCGGCGTCAGCCCGCAGGGTCCTAATGGTGGACCACACGTTCGTCTACCACCCCGCCGTCCAGAGGATCCAGGCGCTCATCCAGGCAGGCGAGCTCGGCCGGCTCAACTACATCGACTCGACCCGCATCAACCTCGGCCTCTTCCAGCACGACGTGAACGTCCTCTGGGACCTGGCCGTCCACGACGTCTCCGTCATCAACCTTTTCACGGGCGAGCGCCCCGGGGTCGTCCAGGCGATCGGCTCCGCGCACCCGGCCGGCTCGCCCCCGAGCATCGGGATCCTCACGATGCGCTACCCGAGCGGCCTCTTCGTCCACATCAACTGCTCCTGGGTCTCGCCGGTAAAGATCCGACACATGCTGATCGGGGGCGAGAAGAAGATGGTCGTCTACGACGACCTGAGCGCCAACGAGCCCATCAAGATATACGACTCGGGCGTCGTCGCGCGCACCGACGAGGAGCGCAACCGGCTGAAGTACGAGTACCGCTCGGGCGACGTCTACTCGCCCAAGGTCCCCTCGAGGGAGGCGCTCGCCGGCATGGTCGCCGCGTTCGCGGCCGCGATTCGCGACGGCAAGGCCCCGGTCTCGGACGGCCGGTTCGGGGCCGACACGGTCAGGATCCTGGAGGCGGCCCAGCGCTCCGTCGAGAGCGGCGGATCGGAGACGAGGCTCGAATGGAAGTGATTAACGAGGACGGCCCGCGGCGGGTGCTCGCGAACGTGCGCGTGGGGAGGAACGTGCGCATCTTCAACTTCGTCAACGCCTACGGCTGCGAGATCGGAGACAACACCAAGGTCGGCAGCTTCGTCGAGATCCAGAGGAACGCCCGGATCGGCAGGAACTGCAAGGTCTCGAGCCACTCCTTCGTGTGCGAGGGGGTCGAGATCGGCGACGGCGTCTTCATCGGCCACAATGTCTCCTTCATAAACGACAAGCACCCGAGGGCGGCCAACGCCGACGGGTCGCTCCAGTCCGACGCCGACTGGAAGGTGCAGCCGACCCGCGTGAAGGACGGGGCCTCGATCGGGACCGGCTCGGTGATCCTCTGCGGGATCACCATAGGCGAGCGCTCGGTCGTCGGGGCCGGGAGCGTTGTCACGCGCGATGTCCCGGACGGCGCCACGGTGGCCGGCAACCCCGCGCGCCCGCTCGCGAAAAAGGCCGGCAAATGAAGGTCCCCTACTTCGACCTCCCCGCGCAGATTAGGTCCATCCGCCCGGAGCTCGACGCCGCGATCGCGCGGACGCTCGACTCCTGCGCGTTCGCCCTCGGGCCGGATGTGGCTGCGTTCGAGCGGGACTTCGCGGCCTACGTCGGAACGAAGTTCTGCGTCGGCTTCAACAGCGGGACCTCCGCCCTCCACGTCGCCATGCGCCTCCTCGACATCGGGCCGGGCGACGAGGTGATCACGACCCCCTACACCTTCATAGCGACAAGCTGGGCGATCGCCTACGTCGGCGCGAAGCCCGTCTATGTCGACATCGACGGGGCGACCATGAACATGGACCCGGGGCTCGTCGAGCGGGCGATCACGCCGCGGACCAGGGCGATCATGCCCGTCCACCTCTATGGCCATCCGTTCGACGTGGACCCGATCCTCGAGATATGCGGGAGGCGCGGCATCCCCATGGTCGAGGACGCCGCCCAGGCGCACGGGGCCCGGTACAAGGGGCGCACCGTCGGGACCTTCGGCGAGATGTCCGGCTTCAGCTTCTATCCCGGAAAGAACCTCGGGGCCTGCGGCGAGGCCGGGGCCCTCATGACCGATCGCCCCGGGTTCGACAAGCGCGCGCGCACGCTCCGGGAGCATGGCTCCTCGACGCGCTACTACCACGAGGAGGTGGGCTACAACTACCGGATGGAGGGGATCCAGGGTGCCGTCCTGGGGGTGAAGCTCGCCCACCTGCCCGCATGGACCGCCGCGCGGCGGCGCACCGCCCACCGCTACCATGAGCTGCTCAAGTCCACCCCGCTCCGGCTCCCGGTCGAGGCTCCCTGGGCGGAGAGCGTCTACCACCTGTACGTTGTCCGCCACCCCGCCCGCGACAGGCTGCGCGCCCACCTCGAGAAATGCGGCGTCGGCAGCGCGCTCCATTACCCCGAGCCGCTGCACCTGCAGAAGTGCTTCGCGGGGCTCGGGCACAAGGTCGGCGACTTCCCGACCGCCGAGGCCGCCGCCCGCGGCTGCCTGAGCCTGCCGATCTTCCCCGAAATGACCGACGCCCAGATCGAGTATGTCGCAGCCTCAATCGCCGAGTTCAAGGACTGGTGAGGGGCCCGTCCCCGGTTGAGGCGCGGGACATGGCGCCAAAGATGCCAAGGGCAACGGGCCCGGACGGGACGTCGACGGGTGGCCGAGCCACCCGGGCCGGCGAGGCCCTGAGGATGCTGGCCGCGGCGGCGGCCGGACTCTTCGCCCTTCGAACCTTCCTTCACAACGGGATCATCGGCGGAAGCGACAGCGTGTGGTACACCTCGGTCGTCGCGGACCACCTCCAGCAGTGGCGATTGGGGCTGTGGCCGGTCTTCGTCGGCCAGACGAGGTACGCGGCGATCGGCACCGTGCTGCCGCTGCGGGTTGCGCCCTACCTCCAGCACCTGACCCTAGCCCTCGACTTCCTGACGGGCAGAAACTTAAGCCCGTACCTCCTGTTCAACATTGCCGTGGCCCTGAGCGGCGCCGGCGGGGGCCTCTCGGCGTACCTGTGCCTGAGGCCGATCCTGGGCCCAAGGCGCCTCGAGGCGCTGCTCCTTGCCGTCCTCTACATCTGGTGCCCCGGCGTTATCGGCCTCCCCTACACGGGCCAGCTCTTCATGTCGGCGATGACGATGCCCTTCCTGCCCCTCGTCTTCGCCGGGGTCGCCCAGGTCTTCCGGCGCGACGACTTCTCCGGGTGGGCCATGCTGTCCGTCGGCTGCGCCGCGTGCTGGCTGGCCCACAGCCCGATCGGGATCTGGGCCTCGGCCTCGGCCGCGTTCGCGCTCCTGGTCCGCTGGGCCGGCGGGCTGGGCTGGAACCGAAGGGAGCTTGCCAGGGCTGCCGGCGCCGGCGCCCTCTTCGCCGGGCTGTGCGGCTACGTGTTCGTCTCCGTTGCCACGCTGGCGGCGGAGCCCAATGCGCCGCTCCCGAGCGAAACCGTGGTCAGGAACCTGCGCGACTTCTTCCCGAGGATGCTGCTCCCGGTCTCCCATATGGCGGCGGAGGCGACCGATCTCCAGATCGGATGGGGCCTCCTGGCGACGCTCCTTTGCGCCGGAGCGGCGGCCTGGGGGCGGCGCCTTCCCACGGCGCGGGCCCTCTCGGCCGTCGCCCTTCTCCTCCTCTGCCTCACCCTGCCCGTTCCGGGTCTGACGAGCCTGCTCTGGCGCCTGGTTCCCCAGGCCGTCGTCGACGCGACAAACGCCGTCCCGAACCAGCGCCTGATCGCCGTCCTGGCGGCGTGCACGGTCGTGCTTGCGGCATCCTCGCTGGCCGCATGGAGGGGCCGGCGCCGATGGGCCCTGGGTTTCCTTGGGCTGGCCGTGGCGTGGAGCGGCTTCGAGCTCCGGGAGTTCCTGCGCCGCGGAACCGCGCTCCAGAACACGAGGGAGCGCTCCGAGTCCGTCCTGAGCGCCGAGAACCTGCTGCCCACGCGGTTCTCGCTTGGGATGCTCTCCTACAGGAACCGGTTCTTCTCCCACGGCTTCATGGACAACGAGCTGGAGCAGCGCCTGCTGGCGCCGGACATGGCCTCCTACATCGTAACGAACGTCGGGGCGATCGCGCCCGCCAGCGATTTTGGCGCCAAGTCCGGGCGCGGCGAGCTGCCGGGCCGGCTTGCCGGAAGCAGCCTGCCCGGCGAACGGACCTGGGTCACGCTCAGCCCAAGGATCACGGTCCTCCCCCACCGGCACTACCTCCTCGCGTTGGATTTCGGGGATAAGGACGCCCCGGGCGTCCTCGTCCTCGCGGGGGCCGCCTTCTACAGGGCGTACAACCTTCCGGTTTCCGGGGAGGCCTTCGCCTTCGGGGCGACCCCGCAGAGCTCCTGGGTGCTGCCGTTATCCTCAAGCCGGGATTCGCCGCTCGAGCTGAGCCTCTCCTTCTCCAACGGGGCTCCGGGGGTGGATCTGGCCCACTTCCGGAACTTCGCGAGGTACGAGCTGATCGAGTACGACCCGGGCAGGCTGCCCATGCGGCTCAAGTCGCTGCTGCCGTACGTCGCCCTTGTCCGGAGCCCGTCAAAGGGCTGGTACGAGTCGTTCCGGTATTTCACGCCGGGCTGGACGGCGAAGGTCAACGGCCGCCCGGCGGAGGTCAGCCGCTCCCCGAACGGGCTGATCGCGGTCCCGGTCGGGGCCGGCGAGAGCGAGGTCAGGCTCCTGTACCGCCCCCCGGCGCCGCTCCTTGCCTCCTACTGGCTCACCTGGGCGACCTGGGCCGGCCTGGCCGCGTTCCTCGCCGTGCGGATGGGGCGCGGATCTTTTTCATGGGCAGGTCTGGAAACGCCCGCTACTCTCCGGGATCCATGAAGATTGCCACCTCAGACGCCCGGGTGCTGGTGACCGGGGGGGCCGGGTTCATAGGCTCGCACCTGGTCGACCTCCTGGTAGCCTCGGGCTGCGAGGTCACCGTCCTCGACAACTTTAGGAACGGAAGGCACGCGAACCTCGCCGAGGCCGCGCGCACGGGCCGGCTGAAGGTCATAGAGGGGGACATCACGGACGCTCCCACGTGCCTGCGCGCCATGGGAAGCTGCCTCGACGCCGTGTTCCACCTAGCCTGCATGGGTGTCCGCCATTCCCTCCACAACCCCATGGAGAACCACCACGTGAACGCGATGGGCTCCCTCCAGCTCCTGATGGCCGCGCGGCACGCGGGGGTCGGCCGGTTTGTCTACGTCTCCACGAGCGAGGTCTACGGGGCGGCGAGGGCGTTTCCCCTCACGGAGCAGGTGACCACCTGGCCGACGACGGTCTACGGGGCGTCAAAGCTCGCCGGCGAGCACTATGCCGCCGCCTACCACGGCTGCTACGGGCTCCCCGTCATCCGCGTGCGCCCGTTCAACAACTACGGGCCGAGGGCGCACTTCGAGGGCGACTCCGGGGAGGTGATCCCGCGGTTCATCCTGCGCGCACTCGCGGGCGACGCTCCCGTGATCTTCGGGGACGGCTCCCACACGCGCGA
>Ga0181526_10004263_pt1 | contig 11221 bp, 9 predicted proteins | sample PEATcosm2014_Bin_35_FD_119750 | JGI IMG/M metagenome (GOLD analysis project Ga0181526, IMG submission 119750) | Peatland microbial communities from MTU Mesocosm Facility, Houghton, MI, USA - PEATcosm2014_Bin06_30_metaG | ecosystem: Environmental > Terrestrial > Soil > Wetlands > Peat | place...
CCGAGATGATGACCAGCACTCGGCCGTACTACCGCTCGAGCTATGTCTTCGTGACGCGCGCCGATCGCGGGCTGCACATCGCCTCGTTTGACGATCCGCAGCTCAGCAATCTCATTATCGGCGTGCAGATGGTGGGCTCCGACGCGATGAACACGCCTCCCGCGCACGCCCTGGCGCGCCGCGGCATCGTCCAGAACGTACGCGGCTACATGCTGTACGGCGATTACCGTCAGCCGCACCCGCCGTCAGCGATCATCGATGCGGTTGAGAACGGCGATGTCGATGTGGCTGTCGTTTGGGGCCCGATGGCCGGTTACTTCGCCGCACAGGGTTCCAAACCGTTGACCATCGAGCCGGCCCGGCCTTCGCGCGACAGCACGGAATTGCCGATGGCGTTCTATGTCTCGATGGGGGTTCGCCGCGGCGACAATGAGCTGCTGCAGCGCCTCGATGATTCACTCGAGCGGAACCGTGCTGTCATCTCGGCGATTCTCGCCGATTACCACGTGCCGGTTCTACCAGACGCCTTTGCGCCGCCCTGAGACGGCTCGCAATTCTTCCGACCACACTGCACGAGAGGTTTGTCATGAGCAAAAATCGCGGCGTCGTCTACACCAAGCCAGGAGAAGTCCAGGTTCAGGACATTGCCGATCCCAAACTCGAGGACCCACGAGGTCACAAGATCGAGCATGGCGTAATCCTGAAGGTCGTTTCGACCAATATCTGTGGGTCCGATCAGCACATGGTGCGCGGCCGGACAACTGCTCCGGCAGGGATGGTGCTTGGGCACGAGATCACCGGTGAGGTGATCGAAAAGGGCTCGGATGTCGAGATGATCGCCTTGGGCGATCTAGTCTCAGTGCCGTTCAACGTCGCTTGTGGGCGATGCCGCGCTTGCCGGGAGACGAATACCGGCGTGTGCCTGACGGTCAATCCTGGCCGCGCAGGCGGCGCCTATGGCTATGTGGACATGGGTGGCTGGATCGGCGGGCAGGCCCGCTACGTCATGGTCCCCTACGCCGATTTCAACCTGCTCAAGTTCCCGGACAAGAATCAGGCCCTATCCAAAATCATGGACCTGACCATGCTGACGGACATACTGCCGACCGGCTTCCACGGCGCCTTGACGGCAGGCGTTAAGCCGGGCTCGACGGTCTACGTCGCCGGCGCGGGCCCCGTAGGCCTCGCGGCGGCTGCATCCGCCCAGCTCATCGGCGCGGCGGTGATCATGATCGGCGACATGAACGAAGCGCGGCTGAGCCACGCACGAAACGTCGGCTTCGTGCCGATAGATCTCACAAAGCACGATCGCCTCGGCGAGCAGATAGCTGCGGTCGTGGGCGAACCCACGGTTGATTCAGTCATCGATGCGGTGGGTTTCGAAGCCAAGGGCCACGGAGGCGGCGATCAGCCCGCCATCGTTCTGAACCAGGCTATGGAGATTATCCGGCCGGCTGGGGCCATTGGCATACCGGGGTTGTATGTCACTGAAGATCCCGGCGCCCACGACCAGGCCGCCAAGACCGGCAACCTGAGTCTTCGCCTGGGCCTTGGCTGGTCCAAGTCGAACTCGTTCCACACCGGCCAGACGCCCGTCCTGCGCTACAATCGCCAGCTCATGATGGCGCTGCTGAACGGCCGCCTGCCGATTGCGAAGATCGTCAATGCTACAGCAATCAGCCTGGACGACGCCCCGAAGGGCTACGCCGAATTCGACAAGGGCATCGCCGCCAAATTTGTGCTCGACCCGCACGGCTTGTTGCCGAAGGCGGCATGACTGTCCTCGATCAGGAGCTCGACCGACGTCATGACAACGAAGAACACCGAAAGGGTCACTGAAATGGGAGTCGAGGCAGGTCGAAGGAGCCGTCGCCTGACGCGCGCGGGGATTGCCGGCGTGCTGCTCGCCGGATCCGCTACCGCCGCCCTGGCCGCCGATCCCGCCGCCGGTCAGCAGATTTTCAAGGCGCAGTGCGGCATCTGCCACTCGGTAGCGCCGGGTCAAAACCGTATCGGCCCGACAATGTTCGGCGTGGTCGGCCGTTCGGCCGGCAGCGTTCCCGGCTTCCAATACACCGCCGACCACAAGAAGCTCGGCGTCACCTGGGACGCTGTCACCCTCGATAAATACCTCACTAATCCTCGCGCGATGGTGCCCGACACGACAATGATCTACGCCGGCTTGAAGGACGACGCGAAGCGTGCCGACCTGATCGCCTATCTCGAAACCGTGCACTGAGCGGCGACAGTGGCGGATGGCGGATGGCTCTGTCAGGAGAACTGAATTTGGCTGCAAGCATTTTGGAGCTCCCAGTTCGGGATGGGGCCGCGGCGGCGGCTCAGCGACCCCAACGGTAAGACGGGTGCTGCCCTTTGGAAAAACCGATGTCCCTCAAGCTGCATACGATCATCACCAGCACCCGTCCGGGCCGAGTTGGCCTTCATGTGGCAAAGTGGTTCCATGAATACGCGGTTGGACACCGAGGGTTCGACACGACCCTGATCGACATCGCCGACTTCAATCTGCCAATCTACGACGAACCAGTGCATCCCCGCCTGCAAAAATACCAGCACGCGCACACCAAACGCTGGGCGGAAAGCGTCAACAGCGCGGACGCCTTTGCTTTCGTGACGCCAGAGTACAACTACGGCCCGTCGCCGGCTCTGGTAAACGCGCTCAACTATGTCTACGTCGAATGGAATTACAAGCCGGCCGGTTTTGTCAGTTATGGCGGCGTGTCGGGGGGCCTGCGCGCGGTGCAGGCGGTGAAGCTTCAGGCCACGACGCTGAAGCTCGTCACTCCGCCGGAGGGGGTTCCAATCCCGAACGTGATGCAATTCATCGACAAGGACAAGATCTTCAAGTCGAACGAACTGATTGACGCGAGTGCTAAGACAATGCTCGACGAGCTGCTCAAATGGGCGGCTCCACTGAAGCAGATGCGAGGGTGACAACATGGGCGGTGAACCGTCGCCCGGGGGGTGTGATGCCGGATGGCGGCGATCTGGTCCTCCCTCTTTTTTTGAGGAGGGAAAACCACAGGGTTGTCAGCAGGCCGCGTTTTCCAACCGACCCATTACGGAGTCCCGGCCGCGCTCGACGCCTCGGTGGGGACGGCGTTGTCGCCATAGCCCGCCACCCCGACCTCTATCACTTGCCCGACAGGCAGGCCCAATCTCTCACGAGGCGCATTCGGCGAGCTCGTGCGTCCAACCTAATCGACTACCTGTCGGCTTTAAGGAATGCACGAACCTCAGCCGGATCGACGGAAAAATACCGCGCGATCTGCTCGACGGAGAGGCCCAACTCGGAGAGCGCGTTAAGCGACGGGCGCTCGATTGGCCAGCGAACCCCCTCCGCGAATGCCTGCTTCAGCACGCCATCCAACTCGTCTCGATTGTGCAGCATGACTAAGTCCTCTTTGCTTGCATCCAACGCTGATGGGGCAAGATCTCGCTGCCCCCGACGTTCTGTCACAGAGGAATCTAGGTACTTCGCGCCTTTACTCCATCGTACAAGGGGTGATAGAGGCGATTTGTTTGTCTTGAACAAACAAACCTTCGTATGATCCTTGTTCGTCGATGGTCGTACCGGAGCCAGCGAGCCGTCGCCGGCGACGTCGACTTGCGTTGCTGATTCAATGTCGTCCTTGACGGTCAGTCCTGACGGCATAAGGATTTGGACTTTCAATATGCTGCTTGTTAATCGAAGCGAAGGCGAACCCGCGCCGGCTTCTGTGCGACGCGCGGGCATCGTGGCGGTTCAGGCAGCCGGGCCTCGGTTCGAGAGGGATTTATCGTGATCCAGCGCGGGTCGTCCCAGCAGATTGACGCGGCCCCGGAGACGCCTGTCGTCCTTGTGGTCGATGACGATCCTGAGGTTCGCGACGCATTAAGCAGCTTGTTTCGATCGGTTGGCCTTGAGCCAAGACTGTTCGCATCGACGGCGGAATTCTTGCAGCACAAGCTTCCGGAAGCGCCGTGCTGCATTGTGCTCGACATCAGGCTGCCCGGAGTGGGCGGCCTCGACTTCCAAGCTCAACTAACTAACGCGAATATTCACATACCCGTCGTCATGGTAACGGGCCACGGAGACATTCCCATGTCCGTCCGGGCCATGAAAGCAGGAGCGGTCGATTTCCTGACGAAGCCCTTTCGCCCGCAAGACATGCTCGATGCTGTCGCGCGGGCTATCGAACGGGACGGGAAGCGACGCGATAGCGAAAAGTTGCTCGCCGAAATCCAGGGACGGTTCGAGTCGCTCACGTCGCGAGAACGCGAGATCATGACGCTAGTCACGGCGGGTCTGATGAACAAGCAGGTGGCCGCGGAAGTCGGGCTCAGTGAAATCACCGTCAAGATCCATCGAGGTCATCTGATGAGGAAGATGGGCGTGCGATCCTTGGCGGACCTCGTGCGGGCCGCCGAGGCTCTCGGACTGCGTCCAACGAAGACGTCCACGCCATAAACATCTGTATGATTTCGCTGTTCCGCCGATAGGCGCATGACGGTGCTTTTAGCTACTCGCTCCTGGCTGTTCACTCCCGAGGTTCTCGCGGTGCTGTGGCGCTGAAATCGGAGCGAGAGGCTTAGCGGGCAACCGGCTCTCTTCACGAGGAGACATCCCCTTGAAGCCGCACGAGTCCACGGAAGAGAGGCTGCTGGCTGAAATCGCGGAGCGCATGCGCGTCGAGGAACAGCTGAGGGCCGCCAATCGCACGCTCCGAACCATCAATCGCTGCAACGAGGCGCTCGTTCGCGCGACTGAGGAGATCGACCTGGTAAACGCCATCTGCAGAATCCTGGTGGAGGATGGCGGAATCCGAATGGCGTGGGTCGGATATCGAGAAGAAGGCGCGGCGTGGAGGCGGATCGCGCACGCCGGATTTGACGACGGATATCTCGACAGCATCGAGCTTTGGTCGGCCGACGCCTCCATCTCTCAGGGGCCGACGGCCCTCGCCATTCGAACCGCCGAGCGCTGCTCGGCTGAGGATATTGCGACCGATCCGCGGTTCCTGCACTGGCGGGATGAGGCGCTCAGGCGCGGTTATGGATCCTCGCTCTCGCTTCCGCTCAAGTCCGAAGGGACGACCTTCGGCGCCCTCACCCTCTACGCTGACCGGGCCCACGCTTTCGACGAGCAGACGCGCTCTCATTTCACCGAACTCGCCAATGATCTTGCGTACGGGGTAATGGCGCTCCGAACCCGGGCCGATCGAGCACGGGTGGAAGCGGAATTGCGCCGCATCGAAGCGTATCTTGAGGAAGGACAAAGGCTGGCGCACACAGGAAGCTGGGCCTGGAACGTCGCGACTCGCGAGAACGTCTATTGGTCGCCGGAGGTCTACCGGATTTTCGGCTTAGACTCGGCGAGGGACGCGAAGTCTTTCGAAAAGGCTTTGGGGCGGATTTCTCCGGAAGACCGCGCCAATTTCCTCAATGTTCTCGACGCCGCGATCCAAGAAAAGAAGGACTTCGAGGTCGACTGGCGGATTGTTTTGCCGGACCAAACCCTGCGCTATCTGCACAACCTCGGACATCCCGTTGTCGATAAGGACGGGGAGGTCGTTGAGTTCGTCGGCACGCTCGTCGATGTGACCGAACAGTACTTGGCCAGCATGGCGCTGGAACGCGAAAACACGGAACGCCGGCGCGCCGAGGAGGAGCTCCGCCGCAGCGAGGCTTTTCTGGCGGAAGGCCAGCGAATCAGTCGAACTGGAAGCTGGGGGTGGAACGTGACCACCGGCGAAGTTTCGTGGTCCGCCGAGCATTTTCGCATTTTCGGATTGGATCCGGATGCAGCGACGCCCTCCTATGCCGCGTTTGCGGACAGGATTCATCCAGAGGATCGTCCGGGTTTCGATGACATGTTGGAGAAGGCCGTTCGTGAGGGCAGCAACTTCGAGTGGGACTTCCGCATCGTCACGCCCGATGGCTCGACCAAGTATTTGCACAGCATGGGGCATTTGACTGCTTACGGCGCCGAGAACACCGAATTTGTCGGCACGATCATGGACGTGACTGAGCGCCGGGCCGCTGAAGAGGCCCTGCGGGGCGCATTGGGTGATCTCGAACGCGCCTCGCGCTTGAACACAATGGGTCAACTCACCGCGTCCATTGCGCATGAGATCAACCAGCCGCTGGCCGCGATCATCACCAATGCGGAGGCCTGCCTGCTCTGGCTCGAAGCAGACCGGCCGGATCTCGAGGAAGCGCGGCAGGCCGCGACTCGCATTGTGAGAAACGGCCACCGCGCCGGCGATATAATCAAGAGCGTCCGAGCCCTCACACGCAAGTCGACGCCCGAGATGATCTCACTCGGTATCAACGACGTGATCCGCGAAGTGATCGTCCTCATAGGGGCTGAGTTCCGCCGCCGTGGCGTACGGGTTGACACTTCGCTGTCTTCCGATCTCGTTTCTGTTGTTGGCGACCGAGTCCAGCTTCAACAGGTTGTGCTGAATTTGATCATGAACGGCATCGAGGCGATGGCGCATCCGATGAATGGGCAGCCGCGGCTGCAGATCAGCTCGACCAATGACGAATCCGGCGGCGTGCTTGTTGCGATCGCGGATTCGGGGCCCGGACTCGATCTGACGCGCGCAGACCGGATCTTCGAAGCCTTCTTCACCACCAAGCCAGAGGGCATGGGGATGGGACTGTCGATCTGCCGTTCGATCATTGACGCCCATGGCGGCCGACTCTGGGCCTCGCCTAACCTGCCAAACGGCGCCGTCTTTCAGTTCACCTTGCCGGCGGCGGCGGGCGACGTAAGCAAGGCGTGACAATGACATGCCGCGACATGAAGCGTCCATGACTTAGCCCCAGCTGCTTGGGCTCCTGGCGCATCCGCTGCGGTCAGGTCAGTCGAGACGAACGCGGGGCGACTTTTGGCGAGCGCCCCCCGGCTGAGATTGCCGCTGGGTCAAGGAAATTGAACAGCGCATTCCTCGCCGTTTCCGGGCGGGGGTTGATGCGTTGGCGCCCTCGCTTCCGTGATCGTCCCATGGCGATCGTCAGCGCGAAAGCCGCGGCGAGCACGCTCTGCTCATACGAAGGTTTGCTTTCTCAAAACGATCAATAAGCCTCCGTCTACCAATGTAGGATGGAATAATTGCGCGATGAACGTAAATTTGCGGCCGAAACAACGGCATAAATTCCGACGGGTTCACTCGGGATTTAAATCACGCAATGGGGCCAGTCATGAAAATACTCTCCCTCGGACGCTTCTTTCGCCGACGCCGCACCTACAGGACCGCGGTGCAGGAGCTTTCCGGCTACTCGGATCATGAGCTGCACGACATCGGCATCGATCGCGCCGATATTCATGAAATTGCTCGCCGAATGTCAGAGAACCAGCAGTAAGCGGCGACCGCGACCTGGCAGGTCGTCGTGGTCTCACACCGCCGAGGGCGAGCAAGCACCCCAACTTGAACGAGCGCCTGATCAGGAGGCACTGATGAATGACCAATCCCTCTCCCCTCTCGGCAGCCCCAAAGCGGCCGAGTCCGCGCCCTCGCGCGAGGGCGCGCCGACACCAGGCAAAATCGGGTTCGTCGGTCTCGGTCACATGGGGACGGCGATGGCCACGAACCTCGCCGACACGGCGCATCGCGTCACCGCTTATGTCCGCCGACCGGATCAAATGGGCGCGCTCATTGGGCTCGGCCTCAGACCGACAGTCGAATTCGCCAACCTCTTCGACTGCGAGGTCGTCATCAGCATGCTGCCGGATGACGCCGCGGTTCGCGATGTCGTCCTCGGGCAAGAAGACGCCGGCGTCGAGGGTCTCGCATCGGGATTGAAGCCCGGCGCGATTCATCTTTCCATGAGCACCATCAGCACATCCGCCGCGGCTTTCCTCGCGGCGGAACACGCCCGTCGCGGGCAGGGGTACGTCGCGGCGCCGGTCTTTGGAAATCCGGATGCCGCCAAGGCGCGCCAGTTGTTCATTGTTGCCGCCGGGGCGCCGTCCGATGTCGACCGCTGCCTGCCGCTCTTTCAAAGTCTCGGACAGAAGACATTTGTCGTGGGCGCCGAGCCTTCGCAGGCAAATCTCGTCAAACTGCTCGGCAATATGATGACCGCGACCACGTTGGAGATGCTGGCAGAAGTGGTGGCCGTGGCTCTTAAGCGAGGACTCGATCCCAAAGCTTTCATCGACATCATGACAAGCACGATGTTCAGCGGGCGCGCGCATAAAATCTATGGCGAGAAGATCGTCGCGCAATCCTACGCGCCCGGATTCGTCTTGCCCCTCGTGCTCAAGGATGTGCGTCTTGCGCTCGCCGAGGCAGAAAGCGCCGCCGCGCCGATGCCATCGGTGGACGTGGTGCGAGACCGGCTCATTACCGGAATTGCACGCGGCTACGCCGATCTCGACTGGAGCGCGCTTGGGTTGATCGCTGCGCAGGAAGCCGGACTCAATGTCCCCCGTCCGGTCGCTGCGCCTTAGATCCGCTTGCACCTCGCCGGGGGCCAAGCTCCGAGGAACATTGATAAGCGCGGACGTGACAGTGCGCTTCAGATCGTTGGCGCTCCCTCGATGAGTAGCAGGAGCCGATGATGGCGATACCGGGTAGAGGCTTGCGTCGGGTCGGGTTGTTGGCCGCTCCTTCTTTCGCCGTTCTGGCGGCGATTGTCGGTATGACCGCTGGCGGCATCGCCGCGCGCGGCGACGCTCCGGGGCAGAAATCGGCATGCCAGGGCGACAACGGCGGCCTCACCCTTTCGCCAGGTTTTTGCGCCACGATATTTGCCGACAATCTCGGCCATGTCCGCCACCTTGTCGTTGCGCCGGACGGCACGCTCTACGCCAACACCTGGAGCGGCCGCTACTTCCCCAATGCGCCGCCGCCGCCGGGCGGTTTTCTCATCGCGCTGAAGGACACCGCCGGCGCGGGACGAGCCGACGTGGTTCAACGCTTCGGCGTGACGGTCGAGGCGGGCGGGACCGGCGGCAGCGGCATCGCACTTTACCACGACGCGCTATTTGCCGAAGAAAACGGCCGCATCCTGCGCTATCCGCTCGCTCCAGGAACGGCGCGGCCGATCGAGCCGCCCACCGTCGTGCTGTCCGGCCTGCCGCTGACCGGCGATCACCCCATGCACCCGTTCGTGATCGACTCGAAGGGCCGGTTGTTCGTCGATCTCGGCTCGGCGACAAATTCCTGTCAGTTCCAAAATCGCATACCCAACTCGCCGGGCCACAACCCATGCACAGAGAAGGAGACGCGCGCTGGCACGTGGCGCTATGACGCCAACAAGACGGGACAGGTCTTTTCGCCCGAGCAGCGCTTCGTAAGCGGACTTCGCAATGGCGAGGGCTTCGCCTTCGACGACGCCGGCCGCCTGTTCGCGACCCAGCACGGTCGCGATCAGCTCTTTCAGAACTGGCCGCGGTTCTACACGGCGGCGCAGAGCGCGGACCTGCCGGCCGAGGAACTGGTCCAACTTGTCCCCGGCGCCGACTATGGCTGGCCCGAGTGCTATTACGACCAGCAACAGAATAAATTGGTGCTCGCGCCGGAATATGGCGGCGATGGCAAGGCGATCGGGGTCTGCGCGCAGCGGCAGGCGCCGGTCGCCGCCTTCCCAGGCCACTGGGCCCCCAACGATCTGGCTATCTATCACGGGACGGGGTTCCCGGCGGGTTATCGCGGCGGCGCCTTCATCGCGTTCCACGGCTCCTGGAATCGAGCGCCCTTGCCCCAGGGCGGGTATAACGTCGTCTTCCAGCCGCTTGCCGACGGCAAGGCCTCGGGCCCCTTTGTGGTTTTCGCCGACGGCTTTGCCGGGGCCTACAAGGACCCAGGCCGGGCGGCGTTCCGTCCAACCGGGTTAGCCGAAGGCCCGGACGGCGCGCTCTACGTTTCCGACGACGTTCATGGCCGGATCTGGCGCATCACCTACAACGGAGACGGCTCGGATAAGGTCGCCGCCGCGCCGGCGCCGGCGGTCGTCGCAATCGAGCCCGGATTGGCGGCGCCGCCCGAGGGGACGCATCCTGACGCCGGCCGAAGCACCCCTGCATTGCCGACCCCTCCCGGCGACACTGCGGATCAGGTGGCGCTCGGCAACCGGATCTTTCATGGCGAGGCGAGCGACGGCACGTGTAGCGGATGTCACGGGTCGGACGCCGGCGGCAGCACGGTCGGGCCCGCGCTTAATTCCGGCCATTGGCTGTGGAGCGACGGCAGCCTTTCGGGGCTCACTGCGACGATTGAGAGCGGCGTCGCGCATCCCAAGCAATATCAGGGCGTCATGCCGCCGTTGGGCGGCGCTCCGCTTTCGCCGCAGAGCGTGGCCGCGGTGGCGGCATATGTTTGGGCCGTCGGCCATGCCGGAAAGCCATGAGACCTCCCGTGATCGAGCGCCTACTCGTTGGTCTTCAAATAACGGCGCGCCGGCAGCGCTCAGCCGCGCACTGCGGACGTCAGATTATGTCGTGCTCGCGACTCTCGGAAGGGCAAAGGGGGATGATCATCAAGCAGTTCGCGGCCCTAGCCGTCTTGGCGCTCGCGCTATCCGGTTGTGCGACTTCGCTCAATAACGCATCTGCTGGCGGCGCGACGGCAGCTGTGGTCACCCATCGCCACTGGTGCAGAGAACATCGCTTCTATCGCTACGACTTGGCGTGGAAGCTTCATCATTGCGGGTTCTGGTTATAATCGGCAGCGCGAAGAGGTTCATCCCGACGACGGAAAAACCGCGGCGACGGCGCAGGCGTCGTCGACACGGTTCGGAAGTGGGCTGTCAACGCTTAGCTCGACACCACTTCGCGTCGAAACGTATAAGGTCCACACCGTCCTCATCGATAACGGAACCCATTTCACCACGCCAGGCAATACGAGCTCGGCGGCCCCGGACATCAAGGCCGCCCTAGAGGCTGGAGAGCTCGTTTGGGCGCATGCCTTCGAATAGGCCTGCGCCCAGAACGACATCGATCATCGGCTGACAAAGCCCAAGCATGCCATGGACCAATGGGCAAGTCGAAAGAATGAACCGCACCATCAAGGACGCGACCGTCAAACGCTACTTCTACGAGACCCACGACCAGCCGCGAATCCACCTACGCGATTTCGTCGACGCCCATAACTTCGCCAGACGCCTCAAAGGTCTCCGAGGCCTCACCTCATACGAGTTCATCTGCAATGCCTGGGCTTCGGAGCCGCAGCGATTCAAAATCAGCCCGCTCCAGCAAATGCCGGGACTAAAC
>Ga0181526_10004265_pt1 | contig 11207 bp, 10 predicted proteins | sample PEATcosm2014_Bin_35_FD_119750 | JGI IMG/M metagenome (GOLD analysis project Ga0181526, IMG submission 119750) | Peatland microbial communities from MTU Mesocosm Facility, Houghton, MI, USA - PEATcosm2014_Bin06_30_metaG | ecosystem: Environmental > Terrestrial > Soil > Wetlands > Peat | place...
GAGCGAAGGCGGCAAGCTGCGGATCGAGATGCGCGTGAAGAACGGCCGTGGCTATGTTGCGGCCGACCGCAACTACGATGAGGACCTGCCGATCGGGTATATCCCGGTGGACAGCGTGCACTCGCCCGTGCGCAAGGTGAATTTCGCCGTGGAATCCGCGCGTTTGGGACAGATGACGGACTACGAGAAGTTGATGCTGGAAGTGTGGACCAATGGAGCGATCACGCCTTCAGACGCGGTGGGCTTGGCTGCGAAGCTGGTGAAGGACCATATGAGCATCTTCATCAACTTCGAGGAGCCGGTGGAGAACGTGGAAGTGCCCACGGACATCGTGCACGATCCGCGGCTGGAGCACCTGGACCGCTCGGTGGAAGAGCTCGAGCTATCCGTGCGCAGCTACAACTGCTTGAAGAATGCGAACATTCAGACCATCCGCGAACTCGTGCAGAAGAGCGAGAACGAAATGCTGAAGACGAAAAACTTCGGCCGGAAGTCGCTCAACGAGATCAAGGACATACTCGTGAAGATGGGCCTCAGTTTGGGCATGAAATTCGACGAGCACGGCCGCATTATTTGGCCGCCGCTGCCGAGCCAGACCTCCATGCCGAGTTCCGACGAAACCATCGGCCTATAAGGGACAAAGGGACGAACGATGCGACATCTGAAGTCAGGATCAAAGCTGGGACGCAATCCGTGGCACCGCCGCGCAACCTTGCGTAACCTTGTGACCAATCTACTCGAACATGGACGGATCACCACCACGCTGACGCGAGCCAAAGCTACGCGGCCCGTGGCGGAAAAAATGATCACGCTCGGCAAGCGCGACACGTTGCAGTCGCGCCGCCAAGCGGCCGCTTACATCATGACCCCGGCGGTCACCAAGAAGCTGTTCAGTGAGATCGCGCCGAAGTTTGCCGATCGCGCCGGCGGCTATACGCGCATCATTCCCGCAGGAATCCGCGTGGGAGATGGGGCGAAGGTGGCCATTCTGGAACTCGTGAGTTACGAGTTCAAAAAGAAAGAAAAGAAAGAAAAGACCAAGCTGCAGGAAGCAGTGGACGCCAAGAGTTAAGATCCGCCTCCGCAAGGCGACCGACAGCCCGCTCCGGGAAACCAGGGCGGGCTGTTCGTTTTCAGGGCCCGCGGGGCAGCCTATTCGCCTCACCCGAGGCCATCCTCGTCACCGACGAAGTCGCAATTGACAGGCTGCCCGCACTGCCGGATGCTGTAGTCCCCACGGGTAGGAGCCTGGCCATGAGCCTAAAATTTCTCTCGCTCGCCGTTTTCGCGGCATTGCCTCTGCTCGTTTGTGCTCAAGAGGCGAAGCTGGTGAATTGCCGGACGCTGGAAGCTGCTGGGAATTTTGTTGCCCCGGATGAAGTGATAGACGGCGACAGGGTATGTCAAAAGCCGAAACCCGGCGTCGTAGGTCCCACGAAACCCGCCTCTTCCGCAACGGCTACTCCGGTACCACCTTCGGCTGCAGGGGGTGCGGCTGCTATCCCCACCACTCGAATAAGACGTGATGCGCCGGTGGCTCCGGGAACGCCTTCCACACCACCGGAAAAAGACTACGGGTTCTCCGACGCGAACGCTGTAGAAAGCGCGCCGCCCGTAACACCGGCAGGGTCACAATCAGTCCATCAGAATTCGGAGCGCGCGGTGCAAATGGGAGCGTTTGACAAAGCGGGGGAGAAAACAGGCGATGCGACGTTGCCGAAGGAAAATGCGGATTCTGCTGGGCGCAATGAGGGTAGACTCCTGGAAGGACAGCGGACGGCGTGCACGCAGAACATTACGCTGGGAAGCTTGAGAGACTCCAGGCTAGCTCTGGGCACGCCGAGATGGGCGGAAAAGTGGATCGAGAAAAATCAAAAAAGTATGTTGAACGTGTGTTTTTCCGCCGCGCCGATGCAAGGAGTGAAGAATTACCTGATTGTGTTTTATGTTGTGGCCGCGAAGGAAGAAGGGCCGGGCAAAACGAACGCGGCAATTCCAATTCCGGAGGGAACCGGAGCGGCGGCTGAGGGCGCGGGAGCGTTTTCGACGAAGGGCGGATCGATATGGCATTACTCTAGCGAGCGCAACGTTGGGGTAACCGATGCGACGAAGGATGTTGCCGATGAATCGCACGAGCAGCCCGGCCGAATATGGTACGCGACCGCATATACGGAAGAGGGTGTGGGCGTGGCGGAGCGTTGGCCGGAACAACCGACGGAAGCGGTGAAGATGGATCGTGCCACGGGCGAAGAGCAGGAACGCGTGTCACAAGAATTGTTGAGTGGCATAGTGGAGGACGTGCGGAAGCTGTAGGACTATTCTTGGCCCGGTCGACAACCAGGGCGGGCTTTCTTGTCTTGCCGAGCGGCGGCGTACGCCTAGCAGCCCGGAGTCGGAAGCGGATTGCGTTCCGCAAACTGGCGCTGATGCCAGTAAGGATAAATGGGAGTGATGTCGCTGGCGACATCGAGTTTAGCGACTTGTTCCGATGTCAAATTCCATCCGACGGCGCCGAGATTCTGGCGCAACTGATGTTCGTCGCGAGCGCCCACAATAACGTTAGCCACGGTGGGACGCTGCAAGAGCCAGTTCAGTGCAATCTGCGGAATGGTCTTGCCAGTTTCCTTCGCAACTTCATCGAGAGCATCCACCACTTTATAGAGATATTCGTTCTGCACTTGTGGACCATAATCGGCGGTTTTGTGCAGACGGCTGGTTCCCGGCAAAGGGGAGCCGCGGCGAATTTTTCCAGTCAAGCGACCCCAGCCGAGCGGGCTCCAAATCAGAGCCGAAACTTTTTGATCGATACCGAGCGGCATCAGTTCCCATTCGTACTCGCGGCCGATCAGCGAATAGTACACTTGATGGCCCACGTAGCGAGCCCAGCCATAGCGGTCCGAAACCGAGAGCGACTTCATCAAATGCCAGCCGGAGAAATTGGAGCAGGCAATGTAGCGGACTTTGCCGCTTTGCACCAGAGTGTCCAGCGTCTTCAAGGTTTCCTCGACGGGAGTGAGCGCGTCAAAGCCATGCATGTGATAGATGTCGATAGTCTCCACACCGAGGCGGCGCAGGCTATCCTCGCAGGACTGGATCAAGTGATGGCGCGAAGAGCCGAGATCGTTCGGGCCATCCGCCATGCGGAAGGTGGCTTTGGTCGAAATCAGGACACGGTTGCGCTTGCCCGCGATGGCTCTGCCAAGAATTTCCTCCGACAAGCCGTACGAGTAAATATTGGCGGTATCAAAGAGACTTGCGCCAGCTTCGAGGCAGATGTCCACGAGACGCGTCGCTTCCGCAACATCGGTGCTGCCCCATGCTTTGAAGAATTCGTTTCCACCACCGAACGTGCCCGTGCCAAAAGAGAGAACGGGAACTTTCAAACCAGAATAGCCAAGCTGTCGATAGTCCATGGTTTTATAGATGAGGCCGCTGAAGGAATGGATACAGGTAAGATGAGGTTGAGTAGAAGGCACAGAGAGATTCCTCACTTCGCAGACTTCGTTGGGAATGACGAAACTTAGGGTTAGCGACGGGTTGGAGGGCGTGAGCTACAATTGATTCGTTTTGTGAAGTCGACGGGAGGAACAGAGATGGAGTATCCGCGCTTTGGATTAAATGGACAGGTGGCGCTGGTGACGGGAGCGGCGCGAGGATTGGGGCGGGCGATTTCATTGGCGCTGGCGCATGCGGGCGCGGATGTGGCGTTGGGCTTGCGCGACGTGAACGCGGACGCAGGATTGGGAGAAGAGATTCGGAAGACGGGGAGAAGAGTGCTGGCGCTGCAAATGGACGTGAACAAGATGGAGCAGATCTTTCGCGCCGTGGAAGAAACCGTGCAGGAGTTCGGACGGATCGACATCCTGGTGAACAATGCGGGGGTCGCGCCGGAAAACCTGGCGGAGAATGTACGCGAGGAAGACTTTGACTCGACGCTCAAAGTGAATTTGAAGGGAACTTTTTTTGCGAGCCAGGCGGCAGGGCGAGTGATGATCAAGCAGAAAAAAGGGACGATCATTAACATGAGTTCGCAAGCAGGGTTTGCAGCGCTGCCAATGGAGTCCATTTATTGCATGACGAAAGCGGCGATTGCGCATTTAACGAAATGTCTGGCGGTGGAATGGGGGAAGCACGGAATCACGGTGAATGCGGTGGCACCGACGTTCATTCGTACGCCAGGAACGGAGGAGTTTTTGTCGGATCCGAGGCGTCTGGTGGACACGGTGGAGCGCATCGCGGCGCTGCATCGCATCGGAGAGCCGATGGAAGTGGCGGGGGCGGTGGTGTTCCTGGCGTCGCCGGCGGCGGCGTTGATCACCGGGGAAACGATTCTGATTGATGGGGGATGGACCGCGCGCTAGAAGAAAGTGGCTAGTGACTCGTGGCGAGCAAGGCCACCCCAAGACCTACCCTCAAAAAAGAGGGCGGGGCGACGGGCGATGGAGCCACGTGTCAGGTGTGGGGATGCGTGAGGTAGTGCTGGCGCAACAGGTCCTTGCCGTAGTCGTTGCCATTGGGAGTGCGCACGACGCAGTGGATGTGTTGCTGGGTCGGCTTGCGGGGATCCTGCGCAAACCTGGCCAGGTTGGCGGGCCGTTGATGGTCAAATTCGATGAGAACCACGGGGCTTTGTACGCGATAGTAAAACGCGCTGTCGGTCTGGGTGCCACCGATCCAGGTGAACCAGGTATTCTCGATATGGCGATCGAATTCGTCCATCTTTACGCGGGCGTGCCCGTCATCCATGTTGCCGATGTATAGGTCGACCAAGTCGCGCAGACGCTTGCGCACCGCATCCGTCAATTCGTTTGCGCGCAAGCCGGCATAGTCCAGCACCACGTTATCCTTGAACGCCTCGGTCAAATTGTTGTTGCCGGTCTTGGAGAAACTCAAAATGGCTTGCTGGCGTTGCGGGTCGGGAAGAGCACGCAACAGTTCCAAACCGTCGTTCTGCTCCTGCTGCAGGATCACCGTGCCTTTAAATTTGCCAGAGGTGGCGCGCACCGGTTCGGAGCCGATAAAGAAAGGCGTCATCACCACCTGATCGCCGAGCACGAAGTAGTTGATGATGGAGTGATGCCCGCTGAATTGCCAACCCCAAGGCTGCGTCGCGGAGGGCAGGCCAAGAATGGTGATGAAATACTGCCATTCGCCTAGGAAAGCGTGGTCGTTGGTCAATTCGGCAAGGGTCTCGTTCAGGCGCATGATGTTGCGTGTGAGTTCCAGGCCTCGGGCGCTCAGAGAAGCGCGCACTAATCCAAAAGCTGCATCGCGCTGTGCCTCGTTCATCTCCTGAAGGCTGATGCCTGCGCGAAGATAGAAGTTCTGGTTCATCCACTTGCGCCACTGAATGTCGTCGACCGGGAAAAGAGTGCGGGCGAGTTGTGGGCTGGTGAGAGTGGCGATGAAGTTTTCGGCAGCGTTCCGCACCGGCTCGGTGGAGACTCCTGAGGGACTGATCTGGAACAAGCCCGGCTCCACTTTGCCGATGGTGGTGATGCCACGAAACGGCGCCGCGAGACCCTCCAGCTCGTACTCTTCAGACATGCGGCGAAAGCGCTCGGCGATCTCCGAGGGAGAGTCGGTTCGATCCTGAGCGAAGGCCCACGGGGAGAGAAAGCCCGCGGCGATGAGCGAGGCGAGGAATTCGCGACGATTGGGCCCGTGATGGTGGTGATGCGAATGCGTTTGACCGTGATGATGATGGGACCCCTCCGCCATGTGTGCCTCCCTGGACTGACGACAATTGGGCAAAGCTAACACGAGCGGTGCACGCGTGCAAATTGGGGAAGGGCGAATGAGAAACAGTCTAGATGGGTTCGCGATACCGCCGCAGCCGCACGGCTCCCGCGAGACATGCAGCACCGAACACTAGCCCAAACCACAAGCCCGGGCTTTGAACACGACCTTCTCAAGCACCGCGATCGCAAACGGCGGCTAGAACGCCCATAGAAATGTGGCCCGCCGAGCCCACGCGGAAACCAACAGCAGCCAGCAGTAAATTGGCGCATGCCACAGAAAATGCACGGTCAACAGCTGATAGAAGAGCATGAACGAGTTGTGGACCAGCGACAACTCCGTCCACAACGGCGCAACTGGCAGAGCACTCCCCGCCAAAACGGCGCTGCTCAAGATCAGCATGGTGAATTGGGTGGCGACGGTGAGAACAAAAGTAAGCAAAGGCAGCACGACAAGCGGAATTGCAACCTTCGCTAGCACGGTGGTGAAATCGGAAACCTCTCTCCTAACCGAATCTGGCTCTCGTATGGGAAATTGGCTCGGATCCTGCTCGCAGCAGGTGGGGCTTTTTGTAGGAATGATGAATTCACTGGTTCAGGTAATACTGCACGGTGGTGACGACACGAACGGTTTTCATCAGGCTGGCATCGGCGCCGTAACTCATTTCGCCACCTTCGCCGGTATCCCCTGAAGCGCTGCCTTGATCGGCGGGGAGAATGGAGAAAACGCCTTGGTTGGCTTGGCGGATGGCGCCGACTTTGCTGCCGGAATCGGAGGCGAAGCGATCGGCGGCGGCGCGGGCGTTACGCGTCGCTTCGGTGATCATGTCGGGTTTGATGGAATTGAGGGCGGTGAATTTGTAGGCGAGGCCCTGGCCGACATTACCGCCGTTTCCACCAAGAACGATGCCTTTTTGGAGGAGTTGCATGGTCTTTTGAGCGGCATTGGCGACGACGTCGACGCGAGTGGTGCGCACGGTGATTTGCTGATCGACGATGTAGCGATGAGGGGCGCGGTTGCCGCCGCCATATTCGTTGGCCTGGGTGTCCACTACGCGAATGATGCCGAGTTCAATTTCATTGGGTTGAATGGTTTGCTGCTGGAGAAAATCCAGAATGACTTTCTTGTCGGCTTCGGTTTTGGCGTAGACGGCGGTGAGGTCGTCGCCAGCTTCCTTGTAGCTGAGGGGCCAGATGGCAAGATCGGATTTTACGTTGCGTTCGACGAGACCTTTTACGGTGACGTAGCGATCAGCGAGGCGGGTGTTCTTGATTTCGACGCCAAGCACCCAGCCGCCGATGATCAGGCCAAGAGCTAGCAGTATGCCAAGCAGAGTGGTGCCACCGCGTTGATTCGGATTCGTACTGTTCATAATGGGAAAGTCCTCGAGATTCTCCGCCGCTGGTCCAGCCGTTTGGCCGGATGGGATTAATTTAGCACGTAATTGGATTGAGAAGGCGACGGGGCGATCGAACAGGGATTCCTCGCTCCGAGGATGCCGTTCGGAATGACGAGGTGGGGTTTTGTACGGGAAGAAACCCCAAGATGACGGCGTAAAGCCGCCCCACACCCGATTTTATTGGGAGGCAAGAGACTGCCCACGAGGTGAAGCCGGCTGGAAGCCGGCGCAACCAAGTGGATCAGTTGGGTTGCGTGGGGGGTTGGGACTGCCAGTAGGCTTGATGGCCGAGGTAATCATCGTCGGGGAGACTGGCGATGATGATGCGGCGGAGTTCGAGGGCGTTGATGGGGCCCTGATTTTTGTAGACGACTTCGCCGTTGGGCTTGATGAGCATGGTGTAAGGGACCGCGGCATTCCAGTTGGGATCGAAGGCGGCGAGGAGCGTGTAGATATCGGTGGAACCGAGGATGAGATTGCGGCTGGTGGCGTGGAGTTTTTTGAGCACGGCGAGGGCCGCGGCCTGCTCGTCGGGATAGTTGATGGTGGCGGTGACGACTTCAAACGGGCGATGGCCGTACATGCGGAGCATGGTTTGGATTTCCGGCATTTCCTGGACACAAGGCGCGCACCAGGTGGCCCAGAAATTGACGAGGCGGAGTTTACCGGAATCATTTTTGCGAAGCGCTTGGAATTCATCGTGGGATGCAGACCGGATAGTGACCGGCTGACTTTCGATTTCGGCGAGTTCTTGTTTGCGGCCTTCTTCCTTATAAATCCATTTGGTGGAGCATCCGACGGAGGGAGTCTTCTCGACGGCCACGGGCTTGTCCGTGAGGATGGAATCGATGGCTTCGCGCGCGTCGCGGCGGGTGACGAGGGATTCGCGAGGATTGTTGTCCACGCGGCCTTCATAGCGGAGCTTGCGCTGAGCATCGAAGATGAAGAGGTGAGGCGTGGCGGCGGGACCATAGACGCGGGTGACCTTCTGGTCTTCGCCGTCGTAGAGATAAGTGAAATTGAAGTGGCGATAGGCGGCGCGGATCTTCATGTCGTCGAAGGAATCGCCGACATCGGTGTAGCCCATCTCGTCGAGACGGACAGCCATGGGATTGTTGGGCTGGATGGCGATCAGAGTGACGCCGCGGTCTTTGTAATCGGCGGCGATTTGCTTGATGCGTGATTCGTAGAGTTGCGCGGTGGGGCAGTGATCACAGGTGAAGGCGATGACGAGAACTTTGGCGGGGCCGTATTCGGCGAGGCAGTGGGTCTTGCCGTCGATGCCGGGGAGGCAGAAGTCGGGAGCCGAAGCGCCAATGGCGAGTGGCGGAGGGCCGTGGTCCTCGTCGTCGGCATGGGCGGGCATGGAGAGAATGGCAGAGCAAAGAAAGGTGAGTATTGCGAAAATGCGGCGGGATGAAGGCATGGGGACCTCGACGGGTTGAATTATACATTGGGTTTACGAGAGGTTGTGTGATAGCCAGCACGTTGGGGACTTTGAGGATGGGAGGTGCTTTCATCTGCGAAGACATTTATGGGGGTCATTAGCTAGCGTGCAGCTGAGAGTGGGGACGGCGGGATTTGTGGGAGCGCAGATCATGCCAACCTGTGGAGCCGGCGTATGGGATTCCATTGGAACGGAGGTAGGCAAGCCGTTCACCCCTGTCCAGGTGACTAAGTCGGTTGCACACGCGCCAGATGGCACTAAGTGACCGGTAGAGTTCAATTGCCTTCCTGGCACGCGATTCGGCAGGGGGCATTCGGATCGAAAAGCGCAGTGCTGTTACCAAAATGGACGAGGAAAAGGTGACTCCACACACCCGCGACGGCGGAACGCTTACCACAAAGTGGGGAGAACAGCATGTTACGGCCCTGATCTTCGACTGTACCAATGGGAAGGTCATTTCCTTGCAGCCGGGCATGCAAATTGCCCGAGTGACAGACCATGAACTGCGGTCGTCTAGCCAGCGATCATCTCGGCCGTATTCTTCCTATTTCAATACGCTGGCGAACCATTGGTTGCCACTCGATGTGACCTTTGAAGACTCAGGAGAAAAGAAAAATTGAGGGAATTTCCGCACCTGGATATCGGACTGCGGGTTATGGTTCAGAGCCGCCGTTTATTGCAAGGGCATTCGCAGATCACGCCACCTCTACACGGGTGGGGAGGAGCGCTGCTCGGTTTGCACGTGGAAGCCGTGGCGGGGGCGAAGGGTTAGGGAGGGGAGGGGGATCACCGGGTGGTTGGGGAGTGGGGTGAAGCGGAACTGTTGGGCGATGGTGGCGAGGACTAGCTGAGCTTCCATTAGGGCGAAGGAATTGCCGATACATTGGCGAGGGCCATAGCCGAAAGGGAAATAGGCGAAGCGGGGAATTTTCTTGAGGAGGTCGCTCTGCCAGCGTTCGGGGAGAAATTCTTCGGGATTGTCGTACCAGCGAGGATCGCGATGCACGATCCAGGTGACGGCGGCGATGCCAGTGCCTTTGGGAACCGGATAACGAGCGAGAGAGTGGTCTTCGATGGCGAGGCGAGCCATGGCCCAGGCGGGAGGGTAGAGGCGCATGGATTCCGTGATGACGTGGCTGGTGTAAGGAAGGCGGGGGAGATCGTCGAGAGTGGGGGTGCGGCCGTTAAGGACGGAGGAAAGTTCGGCGTGGAGTTTTTGTTCGACACGAGGATTTTGGGCGAGGAGCATCCACGTCCAGGAGAGTGTGCTGGCAGTGGTTTCGTGCCCGGCGAGGAAGAGAGTGAGAGCTTCATCGCGAAGTTGCTGGGTGGTCATGCGGGAGCCGTCTTCATCCTGGGCGTGGATGAGGAGGGAGAGGAGATCGCCGGCGTCGTCGTTGGAATCGCGGCGCTGCTGGATGATGCGGTCGATGATCTGGGTGAGATCGCGGACGGCGCGTTTGGCTTGGCGATTGCGGCGCGTGGGGAGCCAGCGCGGAGTCATAAGCAGGCGGCGAAAATCCATTGTGTATTCGAGGAGGACTTGGAGGTTCTCGCCGACTTGCGGAGCGTCGCGCTCGACATCGGCGTGGAAGAGAGTTTTGCCGACGATTTGGAGAGTGAGACGCATCATGGCGTCGTGAAGATCGATTTGTTGGCCGGGCTGCCAGGAGTGGAGGAGACGGGTGGCGCAATCGGTCATGGTGGAGGCGTAGTTGGCGATGCGGGTGCGGTGAAAGGCTGGCTGCATCATGCGGCGTTGACGGAGCCAGAAATCGCCTTCGCTGGTAAGGAGGCCGTTGCCGAGAAGGTGGCGATTGGCGCGGAGGATGCGGCCTTTGATGAATTTGCGGGCGTTGTTGACGATCACGTCTTCGATCTGGTCGGGATGAAAGAGGAGGTAGGTGCGAAGGTTGAAGAAGCGGAGGCAGACAATGTCGCCGTAATCATGGGCGGCGCGGGACATGAAGCCGAGAGGGTCGTGGCGGAGAGGGCTGCGGAGGCCGTCGAAGAAACCTTGTTCGGGGCCGGGAGGGTAAAGGGGCATGGAGAGATGGTATGTGAGGTGGGGCGGGAATGGGAAGGCGAGTGGGATGTGGGAAGAGAAGGAGGATTCCTCGCTCCGCGGACTCCGCTTGGAATGACGGTTTTTCTTGCGGGGGGCTAGCCAAGACGCGGGGTTGAGATCCTTCGCTGCGCTCAGGATGACTGCGCATTTTTTTCGGTTTTGTTGAGGCGCGAATTAACGACACAAACTGAAGAGGCGATGTGCTGGGCGCCGGATCGCCCGCTTTTCCCGCGTTACGCTACCATCCCCGAATCTTGAGGGTGCCCCACCCTTCGCGCCTTTTGCGAAAGGTGGGGTCTAACGGCGGCATTATCAAGCCGCCCCACAGGTGGAATTAATGTTTGTGGGCGGGCTCGGGGAATTTCATGGAGCCGCGAAGGATGGTGATGGAGGAGGCAGGTAATTCCACCTGGGTGTTGGGGTCAGCGTTTAAGGTGGAGGCCACAATGGGGCCGTCGGGATCGGCGGAAAGAGTGGCGGGATGCCACTGGTATTGGGCTTTGCCGAAGGTTTTTACGGCGACGGGGCCGGAGAAGGAACCGGCGGCGGATTGC
>Ga0181526_10004266_pt1 | contig 11206 bp, 15 predicted proteins | sample PEATcosm2014_Bin_35_FD_119750 | JGI IMG/M metagenome (GOLD analysis project Ga0181526, IMG submission 119750) | Peatland microbial communities from MTU Mesocosm Facility, Houghton, MI, USA - PEATcosm2014_Bin06_30_metaG | ecosystem: Environmental > Terrestrial > Soil > Wetlands > Peat | place...
AAAGTCTCCGCGCCAGCGCAGGCTTTCCGTGTCGTTCGGTGCGAGATAACTGCCGGGAAACCCGCCTCGCGTCCATAGCTCAAGGAGCGTCGGCTCATCGGCGGGCAGCTCCAGCACGTTGAAGGGGCCCATATTGATGTAAGTAATCCGGCCAGCAAGACTCTCGCTGGACTGCCGCAACAAATCAATCGAAGCGGAGCCGAGAATGAGAAATCGACCTTTGCCATGACCGCTTCGCCGCCCCTGGTCGATGATGCCCCGGAGTGAACTGAAAAGCTCGGGGACGCGATGAATTTCGTCGAGGACGACCAGACTATTCTCATACTGCCGGAGGAAGAGAGCTGGCTCTGCAAGCCTGTCCCGGTCCTCCCGCGCCTCCAGGTCAAGGTAGAGCGATGCGGGGCGGTTGCTTGCAATCTCTCTCGCCAAAGTTGTCTTTCCAACTTGGCGCGGGCCGATGATCGCCACAGCGGCCTGCTCGGTTATGGAATGCTCGATTAGGGTCGTGACGGATCGCTCAATCATCCTTGTATAATAAAACATTAGTATTCAATTTGCACGGTTATTTTCCTTCAATGTGTCCAGAAACACATGGAAAGAGCGACGGCGGGAAGCCAACAGGAAAGCACCGGGACAAAAGGAAAATGCCGCAGAATGGCGGCGCTCTCTAAAACCTCATGCCAAACCTAATCCAGACGGTGCTTGATTTCGGGGACGTTGCACTTGAGGTTCTGAATCATCTCGACGCAAAACTGCTCCGCCGCCTTCTCAGTCGAAACGGGACGAGCCTGCTTCGGGCTGGTCTTGGAGATCACTCTCATGTCCACACGACGCGGCGTAGAGGACTTCACACGTCTTCCCTTGGCGATAGACATGATCTAAACCCTCTATGATGGCGTTGCATAAACAGGATAATGCACGCCCTTCAAACAGCTACCGTAGGCCTATTCAGGACGGCCAGGGCGTTTTGTAAGGTTGTGTGATCGAGATGGGCATACCGGGATGTCATGGCGATTGTCTTATGCCCAGCCGCCTCTTGAATGACCTTGAGATTGACCCCGGCTTGAGCCAACCGGCTACAGAAAGTATGGCGGAGATCATGCCAGCGAAAGTTTGCGATCTTCGCGTCTTTGATCGCTTCATACCACCAAGTCCGGTTCTCCCGGATGTTGAAGACCCGTTCGCCGGTCGCCATTTTGCGGAGATCGTTCATGGCGGCGAGAGCGTCATCGTTCATGTGGATCGTCCGTGGCGTTCCATTTTTTGTGTTGTTTGCCATGAGCCTCCGCGAGGCGAAATCCACGTCCGTCCAGAGGAGGCCGTACTGTTCACCCTTCCGCATCCCGGTGTTGAGAGCGATCACCAACTCCGGCATGTGGTGTGGGAACCGCCGCTCGATTGTTGACCGCAACCGCTCCTCCTCGGCCCCTAGCAGGTAACGCAGAACCCCAGCCGGAACTCGGCGGTTTGTCACGAGACGCGCTGGGTTTGTTGTGACTTTCTGATTCTTCATGCCCTCCCGATAGCAGAGAGAAAGCGTGCTTTTGTATCGCGCTTCGGTGCCCGCCTCAACGCCCAACCCTTCCAGCCACGCCGTAATCTCAAGCGGCGTAACCGACTCTGCAGGACGCTGATCGAACGCAGCCCGTATCGACGCAATCCGAGTGGGCGGGTTCTGCTTGTCACGATGGTTGCGGAGACTAAAGCGCAGGGCATCGTCGCAGAGTTCATTGATCGTTGTCCCCGTGCCTATGGCTGCAATTTCGGCAAACGATCGTGGAGGGCGCTTGGCTGTTGCTGGCACATAGCCGTCACCCGAACGGCGCAGCGTTCTAGCCTTTTCGACATACGCGACCGCTGAATTCCGATCTGCCCCGAATGACTTCCGCACCAACTTTCCATTAATCCGAAAACGGACGTACCATACACCGGAGCCTGCAACGCGCTCAAAAACACCTTCAACTGGACCCGCGCGACGTGACATTGGAACCTCATTTCGGGGAGCGTCCACCGGGGTGAGATACACTCATCGCCTAGTAGAAACGTGGGAAAGACTCCCCGCCTACAACAGCGAGTTTACGCCCAAAAATGACAAATTGAGATACAGGTGAGATACACCCCATCGGTTATTCGTGCTGCTCAGTGCGACGCTTCGCCGCCAAGTGATGCAACGAATCGCCAATGTTTATAGGTGTTTTGTAGCCTTATGCGACTCTATGCGACGATGTGCGCGATTTTACTGGCCGCCCTTTCATGGCGAGGAGCGCGGGAATCGAGCACACGGCAATCTCAACGGTATTCATGCCTCCTTCGGGCATCGCAGCACGGACAGCCACAAGTTGGTTAAAACGCAGCGCCAAGTCGGCCCCATCCGCGCGTTGCACGGCGAAGTCGTCCAAAATCGGCGGCTTGTTCTTTTCGATCTGCACTTCGCGGGGCATTAAGAAGTCGATGTTTACCTGGATGGGGTTTCCATCCGTGGCCTTCAACGTGCGCACCAGTTGGAATTTCTTCAGCGTACTTTGGTCGTATCCCCTGGTTCGCAGTGCCTCCACCAAATGGACGTATTCACCATTTTGCAGTGCTGCGGCATCGAGCCCAAGGTCAATATCAATCGTGCCGACGTGAGGCATTTCCACATTATCTAAGAGCAGCCACGGCACAGCACCGCCCACAACAGCGAACTTCCCTTGAAAGCTGCCGAGGATTTGCCCGATCTCGACCAACACGGATCTCACTGCCTCCGCGCTGCGGTCGTCGTAGTCGCGAGCATATTGCGGTTCGTTCGGCGTTAACTCGGCCATATCAACCTCTGGTTGCGAAGATGTTCCGCTGCTTCCTCACCGCGCTCTCCGCTCTTGGCTAGGTCAAGATAGGTTTGAAGCGGGCTGGTCACACGCATTCCCGGTGCCGGCTCGAAAACGTCGAGAAATACGCCTTCGTCTTTTGGAACCGAGACTACGATATTTTCGCCTTTTGCGATGGAGGATAACTTGAGTTCTCGCTCGAGCGTCTTCACGGCACGCGCGTCCGCATAGAAAAACTGCGCCCCGGTGCGCGCATAGGGCGCTATCCAGTGAGCCGCGGAATAAGAAGCCAGAGCCGCGCTGCTCTCTTGAGGAAGAGCCGCAAACGCCGTGCGCGCGTGACGGTCGAACTCTGGCCCATGCAGTGTGGTGTAGAAGCGCAGACTCTGGGAAACGGGCGGCTCATATACTGCCTTCCAAGCATCGAGCAGGGCGTCGGGGGATTTCAGGCGTAAGCCCTCCGGGGCGATCTCCGCCCATTCCCGGTCGCGCAGGGCCGTACGGACGTTGCTCACGTGACCGAGGCTGACACTCGCAGCTTCGGCCAGCTCGGTGACGCGCCACGTGCGACGGGGATCGCGGAAAAGGACGCGCAGCACCCGCGCCGACTTTGGTGTGAAGATCGACTTCAACTCGCGGCGTTCCACCGATGGCTTTTCAGCTACAGAACGGTCAATGTACACAGTATTGAAGGCAAGGTGCGCATTGCCTTCGAAGTCCAAGAAGGAGATACCGTGTTCCCGGCAAAGCGCACGGGAGGAAGGGGAGAGATAGGGGGCGATGATAACGGGGGTGGCAGGTTTCCCCAGATGGGCAATGTAATTTCGGAGAGGATAGATAGCGTCCCGCACATAACGCGGCTGTCCATTCAGCTTCACTTCCCCTACCAGCAGATGAGTTTCACCTGCAACTTTCACATTCAAAAGAAGATCAACTCCAGTATCTTTCCCGTCCGACCCGATCTGAAGCCGTTGAAACTCCAGGGCAGGGATCTCGCGCAACAGGTGTTGAATAGCCTCCGCAGCCCGTCGCTCGGCCTCTTTCACTGAAAAGTCGAGTTTCAGCATCTGCTGAAAATATCAAATATAGTGAAAATATGCAAGTGAATTTCATCGAAAGTAGCTATTTCAGCAGATGTTGAAATAGGCCCTCCTATGAAAGGACGCCTCAGGATTATGACGCAACGCTGCTTCGCTTTAGAAACGAAGGTCCTTGTTGGTCGATCTCGACCACTACGCGGTCAGGGACGAAGCCTTCGTCGTTCCGACTGGCTCGCAAAGTGCCTGGCTACCGCAGAAAAACGTGTCTCGGATCTTCACCAGGAGTTGAAGGAATGTGGACTCGCCATCGACGCCGCAAGCAAACAGGCCACGGCCGCGCAGAATAGGACCGCGCCGAATGCCTAACTGGAAGTTCGATGATGGCGGAAGGACAAAAGCCGGGTATAAAGGCTCTGCCGGCGACTGTGTTTGCCGCGCTATCGCCATCGCGACTGGGATTCCCTACCGCGACGTCTACGACGCCATCAACCAGGAAGCCCAGACTGAAAAGTTGACCAAGAGACGTGGAAAGAGGTCAAGCGCACGAACTGGCGTGCACAAGCCCACCACTCGCCGCTACTTGGCCTCGCTTGGGTGGACCTGGGTGCCAACCATGCGCATCGGCTCCGGGTGTACCGTCCACTTGCGCGCCGGGGAACTACCATCAGGCCGCTTGATCGTGTCGGTTTCGCGTCACGTAGTGGCGGTGATTGACGGAACGAGCCACGACACCCACGATTCGAGTCGAGACGGCACGCGCTGCGTCTACGGCTACTTCCAAAAACGCCCAGCGTAGCTCTCATTATCGTCAAGCCAGCCCGGAGGCCATATCCGGGCATTTTTGCGTTACGAGGAGTTCCAAACATGACCCCAATCCAAGAACGGGCTGGCTGCCTATGGCAGTCCGCAGATCCTGCTGATATTTGGCTCAACGAGTCGGGGCCGGAGTCCCCGAAGGTCGTCACCTGTCAGACACCCCAAGGTGGTATAGCGATTGTCCGGGTGGAAGACCTGAATTTCATTGGCGCGGGACTGTTCGGCGCGGGTCGGCCATGTCTCGGAGGCTCTGCAAAGTGGACGGGAAACGCGTATAGGTATGACGTCTACACCAGCCACAAGCCCTGCAGCGGCCCCGCAATCGTCATCCTCCAATCTTCTGGTGGCGGCATGGTCGGACTCCAGTTTGACTTCAGAACCAGCGTGGAAACGTGGCAGCACCTCGCGACGACGTCGAGCCCGGAGATGCTCTGGAACTTCTGCCATGAGCTGTTTGAGTTGCATCGGGAAGCCCTCGAAGGACAGAAACGAACTGTGTTCGTGGCTTTCGTTGAGGGCCGGCTGAAGAAATCGAAGCGAAAGGGTCACTATCAAGTGACGATGGTGCCGCAAGCGGCATGAATGTCTATGGCCTCTCAGGCTGCTTCATCCTTTTAGTCCTGGTTCCGCTCGCGGCCGTACTGCACGAGCGGAGCCTTCGGCGCAACGGCTATGCGGAGGATATCGATGGCACAATTCAAGGGAATCTTCGGCTACCACGTCACGATGAGTCGAAGTGTTCACCGGATCGTACGGAACGGATTAGTCCCGACCCGCGGCCTCCGGTCCCGAATGTGGGGCGAGTCGCGTAGGTCTTCAGATATTGCTGAACCTACCATCACAAATATTGATTAGCCAGTGATGAAATGAGACTGTCCACAGGTAACCCATAGAGATTATCCGGCCGCCCGTTTCGCAAACGCTTTCACGGACCGAACCGCCGATCTCGGAATTGCGCGCTCCCTTCGTTCCCGAGCGAGGAAGACATCCGCGGGTAGTTTAAACCGGGCACTCAATCGTTTCAGCTGCTCCAGGGTGAGTTTGCGGTGTCCGCCTAGAAACATAGAAACCGCGCTTTCCGACCCGAATTGCGGAATCAGATCGCGTTGCGTAAGGCCCTGTTGTTCGATCAGAAATCGTACCACCGAAACTGGATCGGCGGCAGCAATCGGGTAGTACTTCTGTTCGTAATGCTCCACCAGCAATGTGAGCAACTCAATGGCTTCCTCTTCCGAGGGCGTTGGTTCGGGCAAAGCCGTCAGGCGAAACAAGGCGTCTGTATAGGCTTGGAGTTCCTCATCATTGTGGATGACACGCGGAGCACCGTGCGCGATCATCTTTGCCGGGTTGGCAAGAACCGTGCTCATTTTGTTCCGAACCTCCTGTCCCAGTTGTTGGGGTTGTCGTACTCCTTGTGCGTAAGCAAAGAGCGGATGTAAACGTGCCCTTCGGTCTGTTTTTGCTTCGTCGTCTTCGCGTAGTGAATCACCGTGACAAGCCTGTAGCGGTTCCCCCGAATATTGAAGATCACGTAGCCTTCGACGGAATCGGCGTCTTTGAACATCTGACGCACTTCCCCGAAACTGTGCCAGCGAACAGCTTCCACGATGGCCGTCCAGGCTTGAATTTCCTTCGCAGCATCCGAGTACTGTGCGCAGGCCTCGTTCAAATGCCGGCGGGTCACAATATGCACTCCTCTACCGTACTTCACAAGTTGTGAAGTTGTCAAGGACACACGCGAAACCCGAGCGGGTGCGGTTCTGGAATAAAGTCTGCACGACGTTCAAAAGGGCGATTGCGGTAAGTTCACCGGGCCGGGACACGCGCCGATCCAAACTTGGTCAACCGGACTTTCCGGGCAGGTTGTCTACCGTCAGCAGACATGCGCCGACTGCCCCACTCTGACGCAGGAATCTAACGCACGTTGGGAGAGATGAGGCCAGCGCGGCGAATTCTCCGATGCGAACGAATCTAAAGCAAATAGCAGAAGCAGACATAACTAAGGGTCGCCCCGGAGACGGGCTCATAGACTGGTCCAGACCGCCAATATCAACGCGTAAGCAGGCCTCAGGAGCCGTCCGCACGAGAAATGCGATATCACAGGGTCACCAAATTCAGCTTGAAAATGCGCCGACGTGCAAAAGATTTCGACTACGCGTTTCTAGGGTAGATACACGCCCAATGGGGCAACACAAGGTAAACCATGTTTAAGCCACGCACCACAGCCGCTCTCCTACTCAACCGCGAGATTTCACAGCTCGCCATCCGCATCGACCGGCTTCGCCACCACCGAAACCATCAGACACTCATTCGCAAGCTGGAAGGGCTTCTCATTCGCGAAGCTCTCACCTAGCCACAGCCGCGGCCCTGCGGCGTCCGCCCAGCGACTTCTGGCTTCCACTTGGACGCCTGGACGAGCTGGAGACGGACGCCGGCGCCGGCACGATCTCGCCCGTCAAGAGCGGTTCAAGGTTGAACGTCGCTTCCGGGAAGACGGCGCGGATCTCGACGTCGCCGCCCAGGGCGCGGACATACTTGGCCAGGGTGCTCAACAGCAGGTCCGAGCGGTTCTCGATCGCCGATACGCTCGCCTGGTCGATTCCAAGCTTGTCGGCAAGTTCCACCTGCGTCTGCCGGCGGGCCTTGCGAAGAGATGCAAAGCCCATCCGGTCAAGTTCCGCTACAGCTTCGCGCTTCAACTGCTCCCGGCGTTCCAGGGGAACTTTGTGATTCAGATCGTTCCATGCAGTAGTTTTCACGGGTCTATCCTTTCAAAAGAGGCACTGGCCTCAGTAACCTAAGCCACGTAGGTACTCGCTGAAGAGCTTATCGGCGAGCCGGATTGCTTTCTCGTACCAACGGCTGTCTCCCGTCTTGTCTCCGCCCACGAGCAGAACGGCTTGGCGGATTGGGTCGAAGGCATACAGGATGAGATAGGGGCGGCCCACGTGCTGAATCCGCAATTCGCGCATACCCGCGACCTTGGAACCTTTGATGCCACTGCTGAATGGAAACTCCAGAGTTACACCGCGTTCCTGCAATAAACCGACGATGCGATCAATCGCCTCTTGCTCAGACTCATTCAGGCCTTCGAACCACAGCTTGAATTCGTCCGTAACGATGATCTCGGTTGCCACGTAGATAAATATAACCCCCAATCTATTATAGAGTCAACTCTATATTTTACAGAAGCGTCATCCTCTGAATAGAAATACAGGCCCCGGACGATCACGCCTGCGGATGGGGGTAGCAATGAGGGCAAAGCATCGTACTTCCCGCAATTAGCTTTTGACCCGGTTCGAATTTCCCGCGCACCCCTTGAGCGCTCAGTAGGGTGCCGCGTCGAGCTGTTGCACAGAAACGGAGGCGAACTGGAGCGGACGCTGATACGCTGGAAGGTCAAGCGCCATACCGCGTTCCTGGTTCGAAATACTGAGGTTAGCCAATGCGTCTTGTCGTTATTTCCGACACCCACGGACTCCATAACAGGATAGAGAGCCTTCCAGACGGAGATGTTCTAGTGCATGCCGGCGATTTTATGAACTCTGGGTACGATCCGGAGGATATTCGGTCCTTCAATCGTTGGCTTGGAGAACAGTCGTTCAAGCACAATGTCGTATGCGCCGGCAATCACGACCGATATTTCGAGAACTCCCCCCAAGAAGCCCGCTCCCTTCTCACCAATGCGATCTATCTTGAGAACGCGGGCGTGATAATCGACAATGTCACCTTCTGGGGGTCGCCGTACACGCCGGAGTTCCTGAATTGGGCTTTCATGTACCCTCGCGGCTCGGGGACCAAGCGGTACTGGGACCAAATCCCTTACGACTTGGACGTGCTGATCACTCACGGTCCGCCATTTGGCATTCTCGACCAAGTCGCACCAGGTGGCGCTCATCTCGGATGCGAGGAACTACTCAAGTCCGTGGAGCAAAAGAAGCCGGGGGTGCATCTATTTGGCCATATTCACGGAGGCGCAGGAACCATTGAGAACGGAGCTACTCGCTTCGTGAATGCGGCATACCTCAACGAGCAGTACAAGCCTTTGAAGCCCGCGGGCAACGTGCGCGTCGTTGATCTGTAGCCTACGGGGGCTGACAGTAACGATCACCTCGGGATCGAACCGCAGTGCAGCTCGTAAGGGACTCTTCCGGCACATCGGCAACGCTCATCGAAACCACCGCCGCTGAGTACGAGATTTCAGTGGCAAATCATATACCTCCTGAGAATATTGCTGTATTGGCATAGTGACTTTAGTCACGGTGCGTTTGCGCGGCGTGAAGAAATCAATCTCTCCGTCAATATACTCAGGGGTGGACTTTCGAAGGCAAGGCGCCCTGGTTTGCGAAGTTCGTCCCGAGATCACTAGGTTGCAGCGGCTTAAGGGCTGATTCCCTCCCCCATACCACTTCTTCTAATTCACGACCTCGAGCACATAACCCGCGCTCCGAGGTCGACCCGCGTCTGCTGCACAGCTCCACGTCAAAACTCAACAGATTCACAAACGCAATTTTACGGAGAACAAAGAATGAACAAGCTTTCTGTCTTCAGCCGTGCCTTGGGAGTATTCGCTGCTGTACTCGTCGCACTTTCAAGCGTCACAGTGTTAACGGGCTGCGCGGGAAAGTTCACTCCCGCCTCGCTCATCAACAGTGGCGGGACCCCGAATAACCCGAGCAGTACTGGTCAAAGCACACCCCCTGCGTCCACAATGGGAGTGGCGTTCAACCCCAATACAAACCTTCTCTACGTCTTGAAGAAAGGCGATGTGGCGGCCAACTACGCGGGCACCGTCTCCGTCATCAACCAGGCCACCAATGCGATCACTGCCACAATTTCAGTCGGCGCGTGGCCGGAAGGCGTTGCGGTCAATCCGCTCACCAATACCATCTACGTCACGGATTATGCGGGACCGTCCCTGTCAATCATCAACGGAGCCACCAATCTCGTAACGGCAACTATTCCCAACACCAGCGTGGGCGACACTCCATCTGGAGTGGCGGTGAACCCACTGACGAACAAGGTATATGTCACCGATGTTGTTGGCGACCTCGTCTATGGGATGTATGTCCTCGATGGGAGTACTGGGGCCTTGTTGTCGCAGATTCCAACGAACGGCGACGTATTCTCGGTGGCGGTCAACACCTTGACCAACACCATCTACGCGACGACGCAGTACTCGGTACTCGTCATCAACGGAGATAATGACGTTATATCGAGCACTATAGCTGGTCCCGTGTCACCCCAGGCAGTTCCTACGGCGTTTGGCGCATCTGGCATTGTGGTCGATGAGGCGGCAAACATCGTTTATGCCGGATCAACACGCAGCAGCACCAGCGGTGTCACAGTGATCAATGGGGCAACGAACGCTATTACTGCGACGGTTGCCCTCGGTAGTGCGCCGAGTAGCCTGGCGCTCGATCCCATCAAGCATGTCGTTTATGCAACGATGGCTAATCCCGCAGCCGTTGCTGTCATCGACACGACCACGAACAGTGCCTGTGCGTCGCTTTCCCTGGTCGCTTCGCCGGTCGCTGTCGCAGTCAACCCTTCGACAAGCCTGGTGTACGTGACCGAGGGAACAGAAGTGGCTGTTATCAATCCCGCATCCCAAACCACGACGGATATACCCATTCAGTAGCGGTACTCTGTTCATATGGGTCACAACCGCAATAGTTGTGACCCGTAGCAGTTTTAGAACAGACCAACAACTTAGCGCCAGTATTCTCTATGCCATCCGAAAGTGGCAGTGGTATATTTATATGCGACAGTGTGGAGAGCCGGCGTCCGAGTCGGAACCTGTTCGATTTGGTTCTCACCGCCATGATTGCCCTGCGGGCATCACAGGAGTCGCAAACAATGATCTTCCGGCAGCATCTCGCCTTTCGTCTCACGTTGGCGTTCTTCGCCGCAACATCGTTCTCGGCTACCGCAATGTTCGGCCTGCCGCATTTTGGAGCAAAAAAACAGCAGGATCCAATCGCCGTGCGCAAGCTCACCCCCGGCCAGAGCGCCCTAATCGATCGGGCCATCGTGCGAGAGCACGCTCTCGTCGCGGCAGTCAAAGACCGCGCCCCGCTCGTCGAAACGTATGTCCAGAATATGCGTCCGGACCCGGTTGTGACCCAACTTCCGGTGGCGGATCGCTACTTCCTCGATCGCGTGGAATTCAGCAAGATTATTGGGGATGAGGAGTACCAAGTCAATACGTCGACGGCGCACGACAAGCAAAAACGTAGTGCTGTCTCGGTACTAAAGAATCCGCTGTCGTACTTTGCGGCTCTCCGCGGCGATCTCCAGATGACGTACCAGGGGAGCGGCTTTGTGCAGATGCTGCTGGTAGATTCAGTCGCCTTCGACCGTAGTCACTACACATTCACCTTCGTGCAGAACCAATTCTTGGGCAGCATTCCAACGGCCGTCTTCGATGTGACACCCGCTGCTGGCAAAGGCGGCGAAGGCCACTTCTTTGGCCGGATTTGGGTGGAGACGCGCGGCGCAAATATCGTGCGGTTCAATGGCAGCTTCACCGGCTCCGTGCAA
>Ga0181526_10004267_pt1 | contig 11204 bp, 10 predicted proteins | sample PEATcosm2014_Bin_35_FD_119750 | JGI IMG/M metagenome (GOLD analysis project Ga0181526, IMG submission 119750) | Peatland microbial communities from MTU Mesocosm Facility, Houghton, MI, USA - PEATcosm2014_Bin06_30_metaG | ecosystem: Environmental > Terrestrial > Soil > Wetlands > Peat | place...
ATGATGACCTTCCTCATCACTTTTGTCGTGCCACAGTTCGCAAACCTGTACCACACGCTGGGCGCGGAGCTGCCGCCGATGACTTCATTCATGTTGTCCATCGGAGTCAATGCCAGGCATTACTTTCTCTATTCGGTGGCTGTGCTGGGAGTGGCGATTTTCTTCCTCTGGCGCTGGATGAAGAGCCCAAGCGGCTCGACCCAGATGGACCGCCTTAAGTTGGCCACCCCGATGCTGGGCGATATCTGGCTGAAATATCAGGTCGCGGTCTTTTCCCGCATGCTTTCCACCCTCCTGTCGGGCGGATTATCGCTGGTGCCTTCGCTGGAGACGGCCGAAGAGTCGATGCAGAGCCGCCTGATGAGCCAGGGGATCAGCACCGCAACCCGCGGCGTCCGCGAAGGCCAGGGCCTGGCGCGCAGCATGGAAGAGACCAAAGTGTTTCCCGAAATGTCGATCGAGATGATTGAGGTTGGCGAGTCCACGGGAGCCTTGCCCGCGATGCTGAACTCGATTGCCGAGTTCTATGAAGAGGACGTGAATAACGCGCTGGCCACGGCCATGTCGCTGATTGAGCCGGTCATCCTGATTGTGATGGGCGTGGTTGTCGCCTTTGTGCTGATCTCGCTGTACTTGCCAATTTTCAGCCTGGGCGCCGGCGCGATGCATTAGAGGCAGCACTTAGCATTTAGCAACGGCACAACGGATTTTGGGTTTTCACTAATTGCTAACTGCTAAGTGCCAGACTGGAAACTCGAAACTGGAAACTGAGGCTTCAACATGCCAGAACCACCAAAAGTAATCTTCGTAGGCGGCAACGGCGGCCTGGCCACAGGCGACGAAATCGAACGTGGCAAGGACCTGGCGCGGCGCTATCGTTGCGAATTCCTGGATCTGAAGAACTTCCACATCCAGCACGAACTGTTCCGCAAGATTCCCGTGGACCTGATGTTCCGCTATAACTTCGTTCCGCTGGAGGACAAGGAGGACGGCCGCCTGCTGATCGCCATCGCCGATCCCAGCCAGTTGATGATGATCGACGAGATCGGCCTGCTGTTGGGGCGCCGCATCTCCATCAAGGTTGCGTCCCTCTCACAGATTAACGACATCCTGAAGAAGACCGAACAATCGCAGCGCGTGCTGGAGGAAGCCAGCGAAGGGTTTGCGCTCGATGTCATCGCGGAAGACGAGAACTCCGACGAGACCATCTCGATCGAGAAGCTGACGGCCGAGACCGACATCAGCCCTATCATCCGCCTGGTTGACACGACGATCTTTACCGCGTTGCAGCGGCGTGCCAGCGATATTCACATCGAAACCCGCGACGACTCGGTTGTCATCAAGTACCGTATCGACGGCGTATTGCAGCAGGCGATGCAGCCCATCGCTAAGGAACATCATTCCACCATCATCTCGCGCATCAAGGTCATGAGCGAGCTCGACATCTCTGAGCGCCGTGTGCCGCAGGACGGCCGCTTCCGTGTGCGCTACAACGGGCGATCCATCGATTTCCGCGTCTCCATCATGCCGTCCATCCACGGCGAAGATGCCGTGCTCCGCGTGCTCGATAAAGAATCAATGAGCGAGAAGTTTCACAAGCTCACACTCGACGTTGTCGGCTTCAGCGACGAAGACCTGCGCAAGTTCCGGCGCTACATCAAGGAGCCGTACGGCATGGTGTTGGTCACCGGTCCGACCGGCTCGGGTAAGACGACTACGCTGTATGCCGCGCTTAACGAGATCAAGACCGACGAAGACAAGCTGATCACCATCGAGGACCCGGTCGAGTACCAGATCCGCGGCATCACCCAGATTCCCGTCAACGAGAAAAAGGGTTTGACCTTCGCTCGCGGACTGCGTTCCATTCTGCGTCACGACCCGGACAAGATCATGGTCGGCGAAATTCGCGACACCGAAACGGCGCAGATCGCCATCAACTCGGCGCTCACGGGACACCTGGTGTTCACCACGGTCCACGCCAACAACGTGGTCGATGTGCTGGGGCGCTTCCTCAACATGGGAGTCGAGGCGTACAACTTTGTTTCGGCTTTGAACTGCATTCTGGCGCAGCGGCTGGTGCGGCTGATCTGTGAATTTTGCAAGAAAGAAGTGCATTACTCGGTCGAAGAGCTGGAGGCCAGCGGCCTCGATCCGAAAGAATGGGCGACCATTCCGTTCTACGAAGGCGAAGGCTGCATCGAGTGCGCAGGCACCGGTTTCCGCGGCAGAACGGCGATCCACGAGTTGCTGGAGCTTACCGACAACGTTCGCGAAATGATTCTCAGCAAGAAGCCGAGCAGCGAAATTCGCCGCACCGCCAAGGAAGAAGGAATGCATTTCCTTCGCGAGTCGGCAATTGATAGAGTGAAACGTGGACTGACTACGCTGAAGGAGATTAACAAGGTCACGTTCATCGAGACGACAAGATAAGCAATTAGCAACTAGCAGCTAGCAACTGGCACAAAGCGTCGCTCCGGGCGTTCGAGTCGACCGCGCGAGTTAGTTGTCGTCAGGGGCTGTGTGCTAGTTGCTGACAAATACATCATGACTCAAGCCCACATCTCCCGTCCGCGCATTGCCTGCGAGATCAGCGCCGATCGCATTGTGGCCGCGCGCGCAGCCGAGGGAGGCGCGAATCTGGAAGCGGCGGTGGTTGCGGCGTTGCCGCCAGGTTTGCTTACGCCGGGATTGCTGCAGGCCAACATTCCGGAGCGTGCCAAGGCCGTACCCATTTTGCGCGACTCGCTGGCTGCGGTGGCCGCGCGCTCGCGAGACATTTGCCTCGTCATTCCCGACGCGACTACTCGCGTCATGTTGCTCGACTTCGAGACCCTTCCCGAAAAACACCAGGATGCTGACGCTGTCGTCCGTTTTCGTTTGAAGAAATCGCTGCCCTTTGAAGTAGAACACGCGGCCGTGTCGTTCGACCGGCAGGGGACAGCCACTCCCATTCGCGTGGTGGCTGCGGTCACCCCACGCAGCGTTTTGGAAGAATATGAGTCGCTGGTTCGCGAGGCTGGCTATAACGCAGGCACCGTGCTGCCATCCATGGTCGCCGCGCTGGGTTTGGCCGACTCGTCACATCCCACCATGATCATCAAGGTGGAACACGGGACTACGACGTTTGCCATCGTCGACCAGGACCAGTTGCTGCTGTATCGAGCGCTGGAGAACGGCGGTTCTGCCGTTACCGGCGAGTCGCTGGTGGACGACGTGAACACCTCGCTGGTCTATTTCGAGGATCGCTATGGTGTCGGCGTCGATCGTGTATTGGTCACCGGCGTGGAATCAACCCAGGCACTACAAGAGGCGCTGAGCGGTACTTCTAATATTGGTGTCGAAGAACTGGTGACGAACAGCATGGCGGGCGCTGCGGCCGGTAATGTGGCGCGGTCGTCTCTCGCCGGAGTCGTGGGGGCGTTGGTTTCCTGATGCGGCTTAACATCAATCTCGCCAGCCACCCGTACGAAGTCGCCCGGGAATACACGCGCCGGATGACGGTGCTGATCGCCGCGCTGGCCGTGGTTGCCATCGCTCTGGGCGGCTACATTTTTTATCAGCGTGCGCATTCCCGCAGTATCAATCGCCAATTGGCCGACGCGCAGCGGCAGATTGATTCCCTCAATCATGAGGAGTCACAAGCCCGAGCCATCCTGAACAAGCCCGCCAACCGGGTGATTGCCGATCAGTCGGAGTTCCTCAACGAGTTGTTTGCCCGCAAGGCAATGTCCTGGACACATATCTTTACAGTGATGGAGAAGATCGTACCGCCCCAACTCCATGTCGTGTCCATGAAGCCGGAGTACAGCAAGACCAACGATCTGGTGCTGCACGTCGTGGTGGCCACCGATTCCCGTGACCGCGCTGTGGAGTTAGTGCGCAATATGGAAAAGTCCAGCCATTTCCGGCAGCCGCAGGTGGTAGCGGAGAATGTCGTGGCCAATACCAGCGAACAAACTGCGGGTTCGGGGGCTATCCAGTTCGACATTGCCGCGATTTATGTTCCCTCAGCGGCTGATAACGACGACAAACCGGATGCCGGAACGAGCAGCGCGGAGAAGGTCGCTCCATCGCCGGAGCCCTCGGCTCCGGTAACAAAAGCGGCTATTGCGCCGGTCGTTACCCGCGCGCCTAAACGAACCGTTCTCGCGCCACCTACTATGGCGCCCAACATTAATGCGGCACAGAACCAGTCCGCTCCTCCGGGCAACATGAGGGGGCACTGATGGCCAGCATTCGCGAGACGCGCGCCAAGCTGATGCCCGTCGTGATTGTGCTGGTGGTGCTCGATCTGGCTGGTGTCGGATATTTGCTGTCGCCGGCGGGCCGCTCGCGCCAGGCCCGGCAGCGCGACTATTACAAATTGCACGCGCAGTTGGTCGAGAAGCAGCAGGAAGTTCTTCCTACCCGCGGTATGGACCACAAGCTGACGCAGGCGTCGGACGACATCACCGTTTTTTACGCCCATCGTTTTCCAGCCGAGTATTCCGATGTCTCGGAGGAGTTGGGCAAGGTCGCGGCCGATACGAACGTGCATCTTTCCGGCATCAAGTATGAAGAAAAGCCCGCTCCGGTTGAAGACCTCCGCAAGCTGTACATCGAGATTGCGCTCTCCGGTGACTACCTGCAGGAAGTCAAGTTCATCAATGGACTGGAGCGCGACAAAATGTTTTTCCTGATCGATGGGATAGCCCTGGGCGAGCAGCAGGGAAACGTTCGTCTGCAATTGAAGCTGGAAACGTATCTCCGCGCAGGAGCGCCTAAGTCGTGAAGCTGGGAACCGAGAACAAGAGGAAGACCATCATCGCCGGCGTGCTGGTGGTTGTGGCTGCGGTTCTCCTGGTGCGCACCTTTACCGGTGGAGGAGAGGACACCGCGCCCGCGCAACCGGCCGTTACATCCGCCCAGCACGGTGCTTCGCAGACGGGCCACAAGGCGCCACGCGCGCTGCTGGCGCACTCGCTCGACCCCAGCTTGCGCTTCGATCTACTCAAGTCGGCTGAAGACGTCACTTATAAGGGCACGGGCCGAAATATCTTTACGAATGCTGCGCCGCCGCCAGATATTCCGAAGCCAGTGGATCCGGACGTACAGCCGAAGCAGGTTTATACACCTCCGCCTCCGCCGCCCATCGATCTGAAGTTTTATGGCTTTGCCGGCCCAAAGGGTGGCAGCAAGCGCATCTTTCTATTGAAGGGCGAAGACATCTTCCTGGCCAAGGAAGGTGACATCGTGGACCGGCGCTACAAGATTATGCACATTAGCCCGAATTCGGTGGAGGTGCAGGACGTGCTGACCAATAACACGCAAACCCTTCCCCTTAGTGCAGGATGACGCTGGGACGCTAGCCTGAAGTCTGGTGAGTTGGGTCAGTCCGCAACATGATGCAGAAGGATCGCCACAATCCGCCTCAGATCTCGGCCACGCGCCGCCAGCGCGACGGCGGATACCTGTTGCTCGCCATCATGCTGATGATGGCCTTCATGGTCATCACCGCGACCTACTATGTGGCGCCCAAAGTGGTGCAGCAGATTAAGCGCGATCGTGAAGAGGAGATGATCCACCGCGGCACCGAGTACGCACGCGCGATCAAGAAGTTCTACAAGAAGAACGGACGTTATCCCGCCACTTTGGACGACCTTGACAAAGGCCAGATTCGTTATCTCCGCAAGCGCTTCAAAGACCCGCTCACCAAAGACGGCAAATGGAAGTTGCTGAACTATGCCGACATTGCAACCTTGTTGAATGCCGCAGCGCCGGGTACACCCGCTGCCGCGCTGGGTTCGCAGGGAGGCACGTTAACGCCTGGAGGCGCGCTCGTTCAAGGCGTGCCGTCTCCTGGTCAGGGAAGTTTCGGCTTCTCGTCGCAACAGCAGCAGTCCCAACAGCCGGGTTCCATCAGTGGATTCCCAGCGAACTCCGGTCAGGGATACTATCCCCAGGCTAATCCTGGGAGCACGGTTGGATTTCCCAGCAACAGCGACCAGGGCAATAACTCCGAGGGAGTCTCCAGCAGCGATACCGGATCCAGCCAGTCGGGAAGCAATCAGGGCTTCGGTTTGGGCAATAACCAGCAGAGCGGTTTTGGCAGCAACCAGGCCGGTGGCAGCAATCAGCAGGGTAATTCGCCCTTCGGACAAAACACCACTGGCGGCAATACGCAGTTTGGTGGCGGGGCAATCGTCGGTGTCGCCAGCTTGAGTAAAGATCCCACGATTCGCATTTACAACAAGAAGAAAACCTACAACGAGTGGCAGTTCATCTACAACCCGATGATGGACCAGCAGAATGTGCTGTTGCGCGGACCCTACCAACCGATGACCATCGGTGGAGCGCAGATTGGCACTCCCGCTGGCCAGATGAATGGCCAACAACAGAGCGGTTTCGGACAACAGCAAAACGGCTTTGGACAACAGCAAAATGGCTTTGGACAACAGGGCGGCTTTGGCCAGCAGCAGAACATGCCACAGCAGTTCCAGCCGCAGCAACCGACGCAGCCTGGGAGCAACTTCCCGCCGGAGCAATCTCAACCGCAGTGAGGTTTGCGAAACTGCGGCATCCCCAATAAACTCGATTCGCGGGTGAGGTCATCCCGTTCTTAAATCGCCGAGAATTTCATGAGACTTGTCACATTTCTGACCAAGTCCGCTGACCAGCGAATTGGCGCGCTTGCGCCTGACGGTCGCATTGTCGACTTGAATGCCGCGCATAAGCTGCTCCTTCGCGAGAAGCAGGGCGATGCTCCGCACCAGCGCAATGCCGACGCTCGCGTCCGGCCTGACATGCGTCTGCTGTTCGAGGGCGGAGATCGCAGCCTCGACGCCGCTCGGGCTGCCATTGACTACGTCACCGCGCAGAAGCCGAATGTCGGCGTGGACAACGAACTGCTCTTCTACCATCGCGCAGACGCTCGCATCAAGGCCCCGATTATCCCCAAGAAGTTTTTTCACACTGCCGGCAACTTTCGCGAGCATCATCACGAAGCCGAGAAGGCTGGATTCTCTCATCCCGTGTTGCCGTGGATTGTTTTCTTCCAGAATGTCGATGCCATCATCGGTCCGGACGAGCCGGTCATCTTCCCGCCTCACCTGACGCAGGAATTGGATTACGAGTTGGAACTGGCCGTTGTGCTAAAGCAGGCGGGCAAACATTTCAGAGCGAAAGAGGCGGAACAGTACGTCGGGGGCTACGTCATCTTCAACGACATCACCGCGCGCGACATTCAGCGCGAGGAGATGAAATCGGGCGTCTTCAGCTTCTGCAAGGCTATTGATTCCTTCTGTCCGCTTGGTCCCCACATCGTTACGGCCGACGAGATCAAAGATCCGCACAACCTTGCGATGGAGCTGCGCGTTAACGGCGAGGTGCGCCAGCGTTCCCATAGCAGCAAGATGTCGGTCACGATTCCGGAAATCCTCGCCCATTATTCTCCCATGGGATATAGCGCGGGTGATGTGGTGTCCACGGGTACGGTGTCGGGTGTAGCCGCATTCAGCGCCGATCCCAAGGCGTGGTTCCTCAAGCCGGGCGATGTTATGGAGTGCGAGATCGAGCAGATTGGCATTCTTCGCAATCCGGTGATTTCGTGGGAGCAAGCCTATGGCGCAAAGCCGCCCGCGTTGGCCGCCGAGGAGCAGGGAGCCGCGCGATGAGCGATCTCGTCGGCAAAGTCTGGACGAGCGATCTGAATTCGCGGCCCGGCGTTCGCCTGGAATTTGATCGCTCGCGAACCATTCGGTTCTACGACACGACGCTGCGCGACGGCGAGCAGACCGTCGGCGTCATCTTCAGTCCGCAGCAGAAGCTTGAAATCGCGAAGAAGCTTGATGAGCTTGGCGTGGGACGGATTGAAGCCGGATTTCCCAGAGTTTCTGCCGAAGACGGCGAAGCCATCTCGTTGATCCTGCGCGCCGGGCTGAAACATTCCGAAGTGTGGGGATTTGCGCGCGCTACGCGAGGCGATGTCGAGGAACTGGTCCGCCTGGGCTTGCAGGCTTCCGTGATTGAGACGCCTGTCAGCGATATCAAGCTGAAGGCTTACGGAATTTCGCGTGAAGACGCAGTGCGCCGCGCCAGCGACGCGGTTCGTTATGCCAGTCAAAATGGAATTCGCGTGGCGTTTTTCGGCGTGGACGGCACTCGGGCCGACCTCGAATTCCTCCGGCACATCTACTCCGCGGCCATTGAAGCTGGTGCGAAAGAAATCGTGCTGGTCGATACCATCGGAGTCTGCACGCCCGAGGCTGCGGAGTTTCTGGTGCGCTGGGTGAAGGAATGGGCCGGCAAAGGTGTGCCGATTCACTGGCACGGGCACAACGATTTCGGCCTGGCAACGGCGGTTGCTATCGCGGCCGTGCGAGGCGGTGCAACTTGGATTCACGGCACCATCAACGGGATGGGCGAACGCGCCGGCAATGCCGATATCGCCGAGGTCGCGCTGGCGTTGCAATGCCTCTACGATGTTCCAGTCGAGATGAAACTGGAGCACATTCGCGATGTCTCAGAATTCGTGCGCAGGGCAGGGAAGTACGAACTGGAAGGCTGGAAGCCGCTGATCGGAGACAATCTTTTTCTGCGCGAGAGCGGCGCAGTCGCCAGCCAGTTTCACATTCCCGAAGCCATCGAACCTTACGCCGCGGAACTGGTCGGGGCCACGCGTGGCATTGTTCTTGGGAAGAAAAGTGGCCTCGACAGCGTACGGCTGAAGGCGGAAGAACTCCGGCTCGATGTGGCCGAATCGCAGCGCGCAACGGTTCTGGAAAAAGTAAAGCGCAAAGCGATTGCCAACCACGGCCTCGTCGGCGATGACGAGTTTCGCGAGATTGTGGGGAGCGTGACCGGGAAGGATTCGTGAAGCCAAGCCGAACTCAGATTGTCGGCTATTCACCACTATCCACTGACGACTAGCTTTTGCTTTTAATTCTCTCCAGCACCGCGCCCGCAATCAGCGGCAAGCCGACGGTCGCATCCAGTAACACCTCGGCGAAGCGGCCACCTTCTTCGGGCGGAACGAACTTGCCCCACGACACCGCTTCGCTGTAGGTGCAGCCTGACAGTCCGCCCCAGTTCACCGGCTCAGGACAGATGCGCACGCCGTAGTGAAAGCGCTTGAGAGGCAGATCTTCGCCGCCACGCCGGTGACGCAGTTCAATGTACGGTCCAAACTGCTGCGCCCAATTCCGCGGAACGCCGCCGCCGATTGTGAAGATCCCCAGCCGCTCCTGCTTCAGCAGTGTCTCCGCGTAATATTCCAGGTCCTCGAAAGGATCGTAGTGCAGCGGTGGAAGGTTGTTCTTGCGCCGCGCGCGGTTGTGCAGTGCCACATCCAGGCCAATCTCCGAGTCGCTGAAGGCGGGCACGAACACCGGCACGTTCTTCTCGAATGCCGATTTCAGAATGCCGCGTTCTTTGACGTGCTCGCTCAGGTACCGCCCAATCTCGCGGTTCAGCTTGTAGGAGCACAGCACTTCGTTGTGGTCCCAGGCTTTCAGAATGCGAGCGACAATCGTCTCCACAAAGTCGAGGTTGGTCTCCGGCTCCAGAGTGTCGTACACGCGGTTGTAACCGGCTTCGTAGAGTTCGAGATCGTCCATCCGCGGGTCATACTTGAAGTGCGATCGGCCGGCGGCTTCCACCAGTCCGTGCGCCATCAACGCTCCCGTCGAGATAATGGCCTTGACGACGCCGCGGTCGATGAGGTCGGTGACGATGAGTCCCTGCTTTGCCACCGTCATGGCGCCGGCGAGCGTCATCACAATGAAGCACTGTTGGTCGCGCGCCATCGCTTCCAAAACGTCAGCACCCTCGCCGACCTGCCGTCCGGTAAACGCGGTGCGGCCCATCCCACGCACCAGATCGTCGACGCTGCGGACCTGCGAGAGATCCAGCGGCTCCAGTGGCACCAGCTTGTCGGAGATGGGATCATGCAGTACGCGGTCGATGCCTTCGCCGTGACTTTTCTCGTGCTCGTTGTTCACCGTTCACCTCAATGACTTTTTAAACATGCGCGGAAACCGTTCACGCGCAAATGTAAGATCGGTTGTTGAAGAATCGAAGCTACATGTTCTTCACGGTTCTCGTCAATGAGCGGAGGGAGCATCGCGCGGCGGCTTTAATCGTGCAGTAACAATCGTCGGGACAGCAGAATCTGCGGGCTTATGAGATGCTATGCTAGCAATGCATTTCACCGGAGCGCAGTTTTGATCGAGCGAAACTTCCACATCGGCGTGGTGCAGATGTCGTGCACGCCTGAACCCGAGCAGAACCTGGAGCGCGCTGTCGAACACGTTCGCGCCGCCGCCGGCAAGGGCGCGGAGATCATTTGCTTGCCCGAACTTTTCCAGACGCAGTACTTCTGTCAGCGGGAAGATGTGGCGCTCTTCGATCTGGCCGAACCCATTCCCGGTCCGGCAACCAAGCGTCTCGGCGAATTGGCGCGCGAACTGAAGGTCACGATCATTGCCTCATTGTTCGAGCGCCGCGCCCCCGGTCTTTACCACAACACCGCTGCGATTCTTGATACTGGCGGCAAGGTCGCTGGCATCTATCGCAAGATGCATATTCCCGACGATCCGCTCTATTACGAGAAGTTCTACTTCACGCCGGGCGATCTGGGGTTTAAGAGTTTCGAAACTGATTTCGGAAAGTTCGGCACGCTGGTTTGCTGGGACCAGTGGTATCCCGAGGGCGCGCGGCTGACGGCGTTGCAAGGCGCGAATGTCTTGTTCTATCCAACCGCGATCGGCTGGCATCCCGACGAAAAGGCGCAATACGGTGAAGCGCAGCACGACGCCTGGCGGACTATCCAGCGGGCCCATGCCATAGCCAACGGAGTGTATGTGGCCGTGCCCAATCGCGTCGGCTTCGAGAGCGGCGACATTCGCGGCAACCAGGCTCCTGGCAAAGGTCTGGAGTTCTGGGGCGGTTCGTTTATCGCCGACCCGTTTGGACAGGTTATTGCCGAGGCCTCGCACGACAAAGAAGAAGTGCTGGTCGCCGAGGTCGATCTTCGCCGTATGGAAGATGTGCGGCGCAACTGGCCGTTCTGGCGCGACCGTCGCGTCGATGCTTACGCGCCCATCACCCAGCGGTTCATGGTCTAACCGTGCCTAAAATTCCAAAGAGACTGTCGCAGACTCCGGCCGCGCTTGGCTATCGAATGCCCGCCGAGTGGGAGCCGCATGAAGCGACCTGGATCGCCTGGC